>JACLAB010015024.1_pt1 | contig 12398 bp, 10 predicted proteins | sample 8027921 | NCBI WGS metagenome assembly JACLAB01 (sample SAMN15725117, study PRJNA655200) | protist metagenome | isolation source: fluorescence activated cell sorting (FACS) single amplified genomes of... | place: USA: West Boothbay Harbor, Gulf of Maine | collected 2000-07-19
AACGACGCAAAGTCAACGCATCGCATCGCGCGTACCTCGCACGACCCGTCGCGCGGCGCCCATCGTCCCGCCGCGCGCGCCGCGCCCCGCGCCCAACGCGCGAACGGTCGCGCGCCACGGCGCTCGCATCGCCGTCGCCATCATCATCGTCGTCGTCGTCGTCGACCGCGCGCGCGCGTGGTGTGCGTCGTCGTTAAATACGCCCGCGTTCGGTCGTTCGTCCGTATCGATGCGCGCCGTCGACCGTCGTCGTCCGGTGTCGTCGCGCACTGACGCGGGTAACGACCACCATCGACGTCGACCGGATATTCCGTCGCCTCGCGGTCGCGCTCGCGCGACGTCGTCGCTGGACTGGCGATCGAGCTCGCGATCGATCGAGCTCGCGATCGATCGATCGAGCTCGCGATCGAACTGTCCAGATGTCGCGATATCGATCGATCGCGACAAAAGAATAAAACCCCCCCGCGTGGGTTCGATCGAGATCGATCGCGATCGACTGCGATCGCGATGGAAAACCCACGCGTGGGTTCGATCGATCGATCGTGGACGTGGGTCCACGCGCGGAGGGATGGATGGATGCATGGCGGTGCGTGCGCGTTCGGACATTCGGCGTGTTCGTCCCCGATCGTGCCCTGGTCGCGATCGGTCGATTTCGGTCGATTCACGGCGGTAAAAATCCCTTTCGTCGGGGTGTCCCGGCGAAGGGTTGCCGTCGTCGGCGCCAACGCACGACGCGCCGCCGCCGACGCCGACGAGGAGGGCGACGATGGTGATGGCGATGCGAGGGATGACGACGACGACGACGACGACGACGGTGATGCCGACGACGTCGTCGTCGAACGCGCGACGGGTGGTGAGGTAGGTACAACGCGCGCGGGCGACGCGATGGGTGGTGTGGATACCCTGGATGGGGTGATCTTTTCTCTCGGCGCGAGGGCGCGAGGGCGAGGGGTGTGCGAGGCGTGGACGCGATGTGCGCGATGTGCGTGAGGTGGTGGTGTGATCTCGAGCGATTGGTGCGCGCGCGGGAGGGTGGTGGCGCGATGCGTGCGCGGGTGAGAGAGAGACGATTGATTGACGTCGAGACTGACGCGCGAGGTTCTTTTTCGCGTACGCGTAGCGTTCGGGCGCAAGCCAAGACGACGAAGAAGGCGGGTTCGGCGGGCGTGAGTACGACTGGAGCGAGCCTTGCGGGGTGGACGCCGACGTCGTGGCGCCAGCGGGAGGCGTTGCAGCAGCCAAACTATGAAAACCAAGAGGAGCTCGCGGCGGCGTTGACGGAGATTCAGAATAGACCGCCGCTCGTGTTCGCCGGGGAGTCGAGAAACTTGCAAGAAAGGTTAGCCAAGGCGGCGCGTGGGGATGCGTTCGTGTTGTTCGGTGGTGATTGCGCGGAGAGTTTCAAGGAGTTCCGTGCGGATACGGTGCGTGATACGTACCGTGTGTTGCTTCAAATGTCCGTCGTGTTGATGTACGGCTCGGGGGTGCCCGTGGTGAAGCTCGGGCGCATGGCTGGGCAATTCGCCAAGCCTCGCTCGGAGGATTTGGAAACGATCGGTGGGGTGTCTTTGCCGTCGTACCGTGGTGATAACATTAACAGCGTTGAATTCACGCCCGAAGCGCGCCGACCCGATCCGACTCGCTTGATCAAGGCGTACGACCAGTCGTGCGCCACGCTCAACTTGTTGCGCGCGTTCAGCAACGGTGGCTACGCCGCGATGACGCGCGTGAACGACTGGAACTTGGACTTCATGCAAAGCGAACCCAAGGGTGCTGCGTACCAAGATCTTGCGCAGCGCGTCGATGCCGCCATTGATTTCATGGCGGCGTGCGGCATCGATGAGGCGCACCCGGCGATGAACCAAACGTCCTTCTTCACCGCGCACGAAGCGCTTCACTTGGGGTACGAAGAATCCTTGACGCGTTTGGACTCCACCACGCAAGAATACTACGGGTGCTCTGCGCACTTTTTGTGGTGTGGCGAGCGCACGCGTCAACCCGAAGGCGCGCACATGGAATACTTCCGTGGTATTTCCAACCCGATCGGCATCAAAATTTCCGACAAGAGCGACGGCGAGGGCGTCGTGTCGTTGGTGAAGACGTTGAACCCGGACAACGTTCCGGGCCGTATCACTTTGATTTCGCGCATGGGTGCCGCGAAATTGCGTGAACACCTTCCGCGCCTCATCACGGCGATCGAGGACGCCAAGCTTAACGTATTGTGGGTGACAGATCCGATGCACGGGAACACGATTAAGACGGACAACGGTTTCAAGACGCGTCCTTTCGAGGCGGTTCGCGATGAAATCATGGCTTTCTTCGAAGTTCACGAAAAGATGGGCACGGTTCCGGGTGGCGTTCACTTAGAGATGACCGGTCAAGACGTCACGGAGTGCACCGGCGGTACTGTCGACATCTCCAACTCTGATTTGGAGAAGCGCTACTTGACGCACTGCGACCCGCGCTTGAACGCGAGCCAAGCCATCGAGCTCGCTTTTTTGATGGCATCCGAACTCAACGCCATGCGTGAGCGCCGCGGTGCGCAATAAGTCCCCAGCGCGTGCCCGCGATGCTTTCATTTCGATATTTTCGCAAAAACAAATCTTAGCAAACGCAAGCCTGTTATTTCATTTTCGCGAATGAAGAAAACTTCAAGGACGCGCGTCGCGGGCGGTGTTTCGCGCGCCCGCACGCGACGTCGAATCTTTTAGCCTGACGCCAGTCGCACATTCTCGGTGGACACGATATATAATAAAACATATAGAGCATCTGCAACACACACACACACACACACACACACACACACACACAAATCCATCGCATCATCGCCTCAGTGTCCGCCAAAAACTTGCAAAAAGTTGCCAGCGGAGCTGGAGAGCTTTGGATAGAAAAAGCGACCGGCCGGCCACGGTGCGCGCGCGAAACGCGTCACACCACGACTCGCGCGAGCCCGCGTGAACGCGCGATGTTTCGCATCGCATGCACGCGAATCCAACTCAAGGTACGCCCGCGATCCCGCGCCCTGGCGCGCGTCGCACCGCCGCCGCTCGTCGTTGCGGCGCGCGCGGTGCTTTTGCCGAACGCGAGGACGTCGTCGCCGCGCATCTTGCGCGCTCGCGGCGCGCGCGATGTCGAACGCCGCGGATGCGCGCGACGCAGTGATTGAGGAATATTCCATCTAACCAACTCATGTGTTTCATCGCGCGTTTTAGGTCGCCGAACGCGCGCATGGGGGCGGATTACATGCGTCTTCGCGCGAGCGTTCAGCCAGAGCTCGACGGACTGAAGGCGCATCGACGAGCGCGCGCACGTCGTGGGCATCGTCTCGTGACGCGCGGGCGCACGCATCGACGAATGTGGATGATCGTAAGGTCTCAGTGGATGATGCGCCGCCGAACGCGGTGAGTGGACAGCGGTTGGGGGTGTTGAGAAATCGCGCGGTGGAGGCGATGCGCTTCGCGCCGTCGTGGCTTAGACAGATAAACATGCCGCGCGGGACGTCCCCTGAGAACGTACTCCCAGTGGTTGGATCATTCGATGAACTGTATAGACTAGCACAGATTGCATCGCTGAATGGGTCGTCTGAAGCGGATATATTGGCATTTTTCGAGGTGAGGAAAGAGGAAGTCAAGGTGCTCGAGCTGAGTTCGTGCGAACAACGCGCGATTGTCACTACGAATCACAAGGAAAAACTGCACACGATTTCTTTGCGGGGCACGAAGAACTATAAAAATGTGGCGCAGAATCTCAGACTTGGTACGGATCCGCCGAAAGAGGATGACGTAGAAGTGCCGATGCACCGCGGTTACCGTAACATAGCTATGAAATGTCGGGAGGCGTTTGCTCCGTTACTTATAAAAGGCTACAAGGTACAACTCACGGGACATTCCCTTGGAGGTGCGGCAGCTGTCGCATTAGCATTACTGTATCACAAGTCTGGTGAAGTACAAGTGCGCCGAGTGGTGACGTTCGGGTCACCAAAGCTCGGACCGAAGGAAACGGCTGAGGCGATTGAGGACTTGGAAATTTTACGAATCGTGCAAAAGGACGACATCATCCCGCTGTTACCAATGTCTCGACCGTTCGTGCGACGTCCCTATTGTCATTTAGGTGAAGGTATACTGTTGGACAACGACAACCCGGGCTTGTTTGCCGATTTACCACGGGAATGGGGTGCGGCTGGCATCATGTGGAAACAAAAAATGTCCATCGATAGCGTAATGGGCGCACCTTCGAAAATGAATAGCGTTCCAGCGGAGGCGGAGAACAAACCGCGTTTTGTCGGTGCCGTACGTAATCGCGCACGTACGTTCTTAGCATCTCTTTCATTGCCAACGAATGAAAGCGAACTTGAGGCTGAAGTGGAGGAGCTGATGCAGTCCACTGGAGCCTTGTCAAAAGCTTCATTTGAAAGCGTCAAGGAAGAACTCGCTGCGAGCGAAGGCATGGATTCAACCGTGGATGATATAGATATGGCAACTCTTCAGCGCGTTGGGCCGACTATTTTTGAGCGCTTGTGGGCGTTGCGTCAATTTAATCGCGAGGAAAGAATCCGCCGGCTTGACTGTCATCGAATGTACAGATACGTAGCGGCGATTGAAGAAGCCATGAATGCTAACCCTCGCCGTGTACAACTTGCGGATATTTACGATCCGAAACCTGAACAGACGAAAGACTCAAATGCTCAGGCCGCTCCAGTACTTTCCGAGGCTATCGCATCTCTTCGCCGAACGCGTTGAGTCACAAGAACTACCTTAGAATTGTTATAACCACCGTATTTGTAAATTGAAAAATGACAATCAAAATAATTATACTGCTACTGCTCATGTACGCTCTACTTCATTTTGCGCCGCCACTAAGTCTTGCTCCGTCAAGATGCTTGTCGTTTTACAGAACTCGCAAGTAATTTCGATCTGACCATCTTCCGCGAGAATTTGGTTCACTTCCTCCTTGCCCAACGACGCCACGGCGCGCAACATGCGTTGGCGCAACTCGTCTTCTTCGCACGGACCGTACGACGGAGTCATAGAAGTTGCCAAGTCAACACGTTCTTCGAGTTCATCAAGCACGCGCTGCGCGATTTGTCGCGCCGTGAGACCTTCTTGCACCAGCGCGGTGCTCGAAGGCAAAGATGGAATGACGCGTTCCAAAACGCGAATGGTCTCATCACTGGCAAACGGCAAAATTTGCACCATGTATCCACCCGCCGCAATAACTTCACAATCTCTATTGATGCTCACCCCCACCGCAATAGCGCTTCCAACTTGTTCGGACTCTTGCAAATAACCAGCGACGTCTTCCGCAATTTCCCCAGTGCGAATTTCAACAGTCCCCAAAAACGGTTGCTTCATTGATGGATGCGCTCGGCTCACCGTCAAAACACCCTTACCAATCGCTGCACCAACGTTAAGCTTCCCATCCGGTCTCAGCGGCGGATCAGCGTTCGGATTACTCACCAATCCTTTCACTTGTCCGTCGTGCGTCGCCACGGCGATGCACTGCCCCAACGGCCCGTCGCCTTTAAACATCACCTGCGTTGTCTCATCCTCACCCTTGAACGTCCCAAGCAAAAGCGCACACATTAAATTCCTTCCTAACGCCGCCGTTGCCGTCGGTGCCGTGCGGTGTCTACTCGCCGCCTCGCGCACCAACGACGTCCCGACCACGGTCACCACGGAGACTTCCTGATTCGCGCTCATCACTCTATACACGTTATCCTCCGCGCTCGACGACGCCACCGCCGCGGCGCGCGTCGACATCGCCCGTGATTGACGGCGATGTGCGTTACTAACCGTCGCGGCGCGTTTCACCGCGTTCGCGCGCGCCACGGCGACGCGCGTGAGGCGTAAAGGTAAAAGCGACGTCATTCGAGCCGCCGCCATGGTCGTCGTCGATGGACGCGTGTGCGAGTGCGAGAGGGCGCGATGCGAATGTAACGCGCGCGACGGTGGCGTATAAATACGTGCGCTCGTCGAGCGTCGACCGTCGACTGCGGCGTCGCGGTTATGACGTTCGCCGCGTGTAGTGTCACTTTACATGGGCGACGTCATTCGCATCCACGCACCCGACCGCGCGCGCGCGCGACGATGGCGAGCGCGCGCGACGACGCCGGCGATGTCGCGAATGATACTGCCGACGCCAGCGCGCGCGCGGCGCTACTGTTCGAGCCACCGTCGAGCGCGCCGGATGCGTCGTTTTGGTCGGCGCTCGCAAAGTTTAAACTGGATGAAGCGAAATTAGACGACCGCGCGGTGGACGTGTGCGCGTACGCCGCGGCGGCGTCGCACGCGGACGTGAGCGCAGTGATGTCACTCGATGCGTCGGCGTTCGATAGCGCGACACTCGAGCGTGCGCGCGCGGTGGAGATGCGGGTGAAGACGTGGACGCGCCTCGGGCGGTTGACGTGCGCGAACACGTTGGACGCGTTCGTGACGCACGACCGCGAGCGCACGATCGACGCGCTGCGTGCGAAGATCATAGATGACATCACGAGTGGCCGAGCCGAGCGGGCGCCGGAGTTGCTTAACACTTTCGCGTGCGTGGCGTACGCGGATTTAAAAACGTGGACGTTTACGTACTGGTTCGTATTCCCGGCGCTCGCGGCGAGCGAAGGAAAGATAACCTCCACGCCTGTGCGTGCGATGTGCGAGAGTAGCGCTAAAGACGCACTGATTGCGACAACATGCGAAGAATGGCTCGCGAGTGGAGGGGCGTCTGCGTGGTTGTTGAGCGATGATGGCTCGCGCGCGTACCCGTTGGATGAATACGTCGAGCGCGCGGGTCGAGGCGAGGCGTTGACTTTGGCATTTGCCGATGCGTGTTGCGCGATGACGCACACCGGATGGTCGCTTCGGAATTTAGCGATTCTTGCGAGCGTGCGTTGGGGTGTGACGACTTTGGATGTTGTGTGCGTTCGATTAAGGAAAGGGCGAGTCGCCGCTGGAGCGTGCGTGGAGTTTACGATGGACGTGCCAAAGTGCAACGACACATCCACATTGAAGGTTGTGGGTTGGGAGCGTAACGCTCGAGGGAAAACCGGCCCACGTAAGGTTGATCTCGGAGCGAGTATGGACCCTACACAGCTCGCAACGCAAGCGGTAGATTTGAATTTGAAACTTATGCGATGGCGTCTGTTGCCTGAATTGAACCAAGAAAGGCTCGCTCACACAAAGTGTTTGCTTATCGGTGCTGGTACGCTAGGATGCGCCGTGGCGCGGACGTTGATGGGATGGGGTGTGAGACACATCACGTTTGTAGATTCGGGACGAGTGTCATATTCCAATCCAGTTCGACAGTCGTTGTTTGAGTTTAAAGATTGCTTGGAAGGCGGCGCTCCAAAGGCGCAAGCGGCGGCGAATAAATTGCTTGAAATATTCCCAGGTGTGCAGACCAGAGGAGTGATGATGTCAATTCCTATGCCTGGACACAGCGTCAGTGATGAGTGCAAGGCGGAGACGTTACGTGACGTGGATGCACTCGAGGCGTTGATCACTGAGCACGACGTCGTGTACGTGCTCACTGACACTCGCGAGTCGCGTTGGCTTCCGGCATTAATTTGTGCCGACAAAGGTAAATTGTGCATTAACACCGCATTGGGATTCAACACATACCTCGTCATGCGCCATGGATGTGGTGTCGACGATGGTGACGAAAAGTCGCGTCTGGGCTGTTACTTTTGCAACGACGTCATGGCGCCGGCGAATAGCACGAAAGACCGCACTCTCGACCAGCAATGTACGGTGACGCGCCCTGGATTAGCCCCTATCGCCAGCGCACTCGCTACTGAGCTCATGGTTGCATTGTTGCACTCGGCACATGGCGCAAAGACGGCACCACCGTCCAAAGATGTATCCATGGACGATGAGCCTTCTCCGCTTGGCGTCGTCCCGCATCAAATCCGAGGCTCTGTCGCCGGATTTACGCAAACCTTGTTCGATGCCCCGTGCTTCCCTAGATGCACCGCCTGTTCGTCAACAATCGTCTCACAATACCGCGTAGCAAGAGACTATTTCCTCATGCGCGTATTCGACGATCCGAAGACGCTCGAAGACGCCACTGGACTCACGGAATTGCTCCAAAGCGTCGACCTCGACGACGCCGCGTGGATCGACGACGACGACGACCAGTTTGGCGATGATTTCGAATAAACCGCGACGCCGCCATCATCGCCAATCTCGATCGCGTGTACAAACATGTAATTATCACCCCGCCTTGTGCCACACGCACGTTGTGTCATTTATCTGTCCTCGCGAAGCGAGCGCCGACGCGAGGGGAACAAGAGAATACCAATCGACAACCGCCCTGCGCCATTCTCTCGCGCACCGTCCGCCGCGCGTCATGTCGTCGGACTCGCGCACGCCGCCGAACACACCGAACCAGCCCCACGGCGGTGCGCTCGACCGCCTCGCGCGCGCTCGCGCGTCGTCGTCGCCGTTATCCGTACGCCAAGCGTTGCATGCGATGACTGACACGAGCGCGCTCGCGTCGCCATCGACGACCAAATCCGCGTACGGATCGCCGGCGCAGGCACGCGCGGCGCACGAACGACGCCAGTCATTATCGCCCGGCTCGCGCGCGGCGATGTTAGGAACGTTTGCGTCGAGTGCGTTGTCGCAGGAGGAGTGGGCGCGCGACGCGTCGACGTTCGCGGCGCCCGCGAGCGTGTATAAACCACCGCCGACGACGCCGCGCGGCGAAGCGTACACGCCCTCGCGACGTGCGAAAACACCGATGAGTAAGCACGTCAGCGCCATCGTCGATGGCGCGCTGAGTGCGTTGAAGGCGAGTCGGGCACGCATGGAGGAGCTCGTGCAGTCGCATAAAGGTTCGGCGTTGAATTTCACCGACGTAGTTGACGTGGAAAAGGCGTCGGTAACGGTTGAATTGCCGAGTGCGTCACTTACGGTGAGCCATTCGAGATCCGCAGAAGATAGGGAAGCACAGCGTGAGGTGACGGAGATGTTGTTGCGATCAGCGCAGAAGGTGACGCCACCGAAGAAGACGACGACGTCGTATTCGCCGCTTCGCTCCCCGGCGCCGTTGGAGATGGTTCGCGTGGAACCCGGGCGAGCGATGCCGATATTGGCTGATTCGCAAGCCACCGATGCGTTAGATAATAACTTGAACAACGGCGATGATGATAACAAGCAAAATGATGATGAGGATGGCGACGAAGTGACGTCCCAAGTGTCGTTGCCGATTGGTTTTGACGTCTCTGAATACATGCAGAACGTCGAGCCGTCGACGACAGCGACCGTGGTGGATAAAGAAGTACTAGTGGTGGATAAAGAAGTACTAGTGGTGGATAAAGAAGTACTAGAAGAAGAAACTATGAACGAAGACAATGAGCCTGAAAACGTCGCCGACGCATTTGCACGGATGATGGGGAAGGTTATCAGCGATACGCTTCGTGACATACAGTCCGCGTCGGCGGCTTTCATGTCTGAGCCGTTGACTGAAATCTTGGTGCATGAGGAGACGAAACCCGAACCTACGACACCTCGTCGTAGTTCTAGACGAAAATCAGTGGGCGCCGATGCCGCGCCGGTCACCCCAGTGACTCCCTCGAGACGCTCGAAGAGGCTGGCTTCAAAGAATGACGACGCCGCGGATTAGCAAGGCGGGCTCTCGCTCGAGGTTCGATGACGAGTACTATTTTGTAACATTTTCATGTGATTTTAAAACGACTGCGAGATAATTACAAAATGCGTGAATAAATATTAAATTAATCGCTCGAGCATAATTGCTCTTCCAACAGTTCATCTTCGCTAACAGTTTGAATCACGACGCCTTCGCCTTCCGGCATCGCGCAGCACAACAACGCGTAGCCCTTTTCCGTGACGTCATCGCTCAACATAGCACCAGCCTGATCCACGCTACCAGACACGACTTTCGCCGGGCACATCATGCACACGCCCATCTTGCAATCGTATCTGAGGTCAATACCCGCATCTAACGCGACGTCTAAGATGTTGTCCCCGTCCGCCACTTCCACGACGTGCGTTTCACCCTCGTGGCGAATCTCAACCTTTACCGCGTTCACGCGAACCACCCCACCGCGGACGACGGACTTGGACTTCGCGCTCGTTCGCGTCGTCGTTAAAGATTTGGCGCACACAAAGGTGCTCGTGCGTGCGGTAAGCATGGTAATATCGTCTGCGGATGGCGTTTTGGATAAAGTACGTCGATTAGTCACACGAGAACGGCGTCGATGGTGCGTCGAAAGAGAATATAAGGGCGAGCGAGGGCGCAGACGAGCGCAACGTGTTCGCGCACACGTACCTGGTGTGCCGGTGAACTCACGCGAGCGAGATGCGCGTCGCAGTCTGACGTCACCTCGCCAGTCGCGAGCGGGGGAGTCCTCTATGACCTTCTACTGTGTACTACAAATTCTACAGGCTACAACGAACGCCTCGGTACCTATTGCCCATACGAGCTCGTACCGGCGCTTAAACACACGCCTTCGTCCTCTGTGGATTGCCGGCCGAGCGCTTTGTTACGATACGGGTATCGATTAAATTTTTTCACCACCGCCCAGTGCTTCACGGCAAAATCGGTCGAAGCCAACGCAGAGTCGACGTCTCGCGGTATCTCAATGCCGCGCATTGATAGCAAGCGCTCGTGATCGGCGACGTTTTCGCTGTGCACGAGAGGAAGTTCCACGAACATTCGCTCGAGAGGAGACATATCTGCGTCCTCGAGAGCCAAAGCTGCGTACGCCAGCCGCAGTGCTTTGCCGTCGTTTTCAAAAGCTCGACCGGTTTTACGATGAATGACTCGCGTGAACTGATCCAAGGTTATGATGTCTGCCAAAATTTCTTCAAACGGAAGTTTTGGACGCGTCTCAAACGTATCCTCGGCGTCGTACATGGCGGACGTCTCGGCTAAATGCGCGCCAAAGTTTCTTTTGATGGTTACATCATCTTCTTCTCGAGACCCAAACCAAAGCGCCATCTGCGCTTTGTTTGGCTTAACGACGGTTTTGAGTTCTCGACGGGTGTATCCATACCAGAAGTTGAGCACTTCCACGGCGGCAAGGCGGCTGGACATGTCGCGTGGTACGTTGTGAGGGACTGCGTTAGTTTTGAGCGCGTTCAATACAGATTTGTTGTTATACAGAGATCATTTAGTGTTCTAAGAATCCATGAGAGGATGTGCGCTTAACGGTGCCAGCGCCCATAGCGTCGACACGTTTTGACAGTGCTCGTATCGCATTTACGAGTACTGTTTCAATTTGCATGGTGTACCGAATCACTTCAACGTGCGGCCACGTGGCTTGTTCGCCGCGTGTGATGAAGCGTTGCATATCACGTTCGCTCGGCTGCGCGCCGATTTTCGAGTAATCTCGCCATTTCAGACTTGGGAGAATCGTTATATGACCGCGGAAATCTTGCATCAATACACCTTGAAGCGTTCGGACAAATCGAATATCAAATAAGTCAACCTCGAGAAGTTTCTGAATACCGTACTTGATGTTGAGCAATAAGAAATTGGCGACACGCAGCAGCTTCTGCACGGCGTTTCGCCTTTGATAACTTCGTGCAGTCTTTTGACGACGGCCGTGTGATTCCTCGGCGAGATGTAAGACAAAATTCAAATGCGGATTCACTTGTGAAACAATGAAATTGTTGCAGTTGAATAATTCTGTAAGCCTCGCTGAAGGAATGTCTTGAGTGATGGTGCCATCGTAGCTCTTAACGTCGGGCGGATGAAACGGCACAAGATTTCCACTTTTATCCTTTGCAAGAATTTCAACCGGGCGCATCAACCCAGGAAGAGCGCAGGAAGCGCATACGGCCGTGCGCAATAATACAGCTGGCGACGTCAAATGGTTTAACACGTAACCAGTTTGGGATCCGATGGACACTTGGATTGACAAAGCACGTCCTGAAAGCTGAAATGCCTCTTCGAACGTGGTGTCTCCAAAGTAAGCCTTAGTTGTTTGAGAGAAACCTTCGGAATCCATGAGCACACCGTGTTGTAAAAAGTGAAGTGCCATCTTGTGCGGCCGAGGAAACCAACGTCGACTGTACCGAGTCGGAATATCCGGCGTAATCGTCTCAAGAAGCTCGTTCGGTGGCACACAGCCGAGATAAGCCGCAACAATCGAGCCACCACTCGTGCCCGATATAACCTGCGGACATAACCCTTCCGAGAGAAGAACTTTCAACACTCCGAAATGGTACATTGCCAACGCGCCGCCGCCGGATAAACATAGCGCCGTGCGACCGAGCGAACGGTACGACTCCTTGAGTACCTGCAGCATTTCAATCACATGCTCGTTATCATCAGTTGCGGCAATGTGCTCAATCGTCGCCACGATTTCGTCGCGAAAAGCCTCGACGAGTTTCTTTGTACCGACGCGCGCAAATCGCAAGCCGAGCAATCGATCGATGCCA
>JACLAB010014626.1_pt1 | contig 12388 bp, 5 predicted proteins | sample 8027921 | NCBI WGS metagenome assembly JACLAB01 (sample SAMN15725117, study PRJNA655200) | protist metagenome | isolation source: fluorescence activated cell sorting (FACS) single amplified genomes of... | place: USA: West Boothbay Harbor, Gulf of Maine | collected 2000-07-19
CTGTAACTTTCGTACGAAAGTATTATTCAAGTACAGTACTGTATTATTCATACTTTCGAAAGTACTTTCGTACGTTGTACTTTCGTACGAGGCAAGTTGGTACAGTAACGTTGTACGAAGGTACGAAAGTACATTGTACAAGCTGTACAGTAGAGTATCATAAAAGTGGTCCTCTGTGATGTATGGCTAGCTAGTTGGCTACCTTCGAAGGTATCTATCTTTCTACAGCGCGTTTATACAGTACGTGTACGTGTAGTGAACAGGAATAACAACATAGCTCTTGTACGATAAGATATTGTACGTGTACCTTCATAACGTTTACCTTCAGGTAGATATCTTCGTACGTACGGGAATAGATAAGTTGTTACGGAAGTACGGAAGTACTTTCGTACTTCCGTAATAAATATTTAGTGTTTCGCGCGCGGGTGCTCGCGCGTACAAGTAGCCCTACAGTACGTGTACACGTAACTTGTAGTTGTACACTTTTGTACTTTGTTTTTCGTCACGAGTACGAAGGTACAGTACGTGTACGTGTACAGTACAACTTGTACTTCCGTACTTTTTTTTGCTGGTTTTTAAGGTACCTTCGAAGGTACCTTCGTAGGTACAGTACACGACTAGTTGTACACGTGTATTCTACATTCGTATTTATCTTCGTAAGTTGCAACTTAGCCCTACAACGTACGAAGGTACTGTACACGTACGTGTACGTGTACAGTAGTCCTCCACGTAATTCGAAAAAACCATGCTTGACTTGCAGTGTGTCAATACGTACGTGTACTGCACACGTACTCTTGCAATGGAAAGATAGTTAGATACTCAATCGTACGAAGGTACGAAGGTACACGTACAACTACAACGTTACACCGTTGTACAATAAACTATCGTTACGTAGCGTGTAAGATGTAAAAAAAAAAAAAACTAACCTTCGTACACGACTACGTTGTACTCTAAGTAGTTGTACAACGTTGTACACGTACTGTAACGTGTACGTGTACTGTAGTGTACAGCTAGCTGTGTAGATCTGATTACAAAAAGACTGAGCTCTAACCCATCCGGGTAAAACATGTGATCTAGAAGTACAGTACACGTACGTGTACTGCAACTTTTACCATTGTGAATTGATACGAAGGTATTTCCTTCGTTCACCGTGAGTCCGTCTGTGAGTACAAAGTAACTGCTTCTGCCCCGTGTAGCTTGACATGTGGAAGCTCAAGTGCTCTAGCCCTGATGCGAACGCGAGTCCCTTTGTGAAGGACCTTTTCTCGCTGAACGGTGCGCCCGTTCTTCCCTTGTCCTCCGAAGAACTCGGTCGCGATCCGAAAAACTCTCTCACACCCACACGTAACCCCGTATCGTGACGATGCCAGGACATCTAGGGCGCCAACTCTGGGTATATGATCCCGATGGCGCCACTTCCGCGGATACCGCAGAGGTTGAGCGAATTCGTTCGCAATTCACGTCAAATCGATGTTTTCAGAGGCACAGCGCGGACGAATTGATCCGCGTGCAGTACGGTGCACTCCGCAAAAAGCGCGCTCGCGAGATCCATACCTCCCCACCTCCTCCATCTGCATATGATACTTCTGTTCGCAGTGTCAGTGTCACGGAAGACCCAATTCCAAGATCCGTCATTGAACGGTCGATGCGCGCAGGGGTAGAGTTTTACCAAGGATTGCAGGACGAGGATGGCCACTGGGCGAGCGACTATGGCGGTCCTCTGTTCTTACTTCCCGGGCTCATTATTGCATTATACGTAATGGGACAGCTTGACGACGTTCTGCCTGATTATGTGCAGGTAGAGATGCGAAGATATTTGCTTAATCACCAAAACGAAGATGGAGGGTTTGGATTACACATTGAGGGCAGTTCCACGATGTTTGGTACGACGCTCTCATACGTCTCAATGCGACTACTTGGGATGACAGCAACAACGGAAGCTGTGGTAAACGCACGATCGTGGATACTTTCCCGAGGTGGTGCAATTAATGTTCCGTCTTGGGGTAAGTTTTACCTGTGCATCCTTGGTATTTATGATTGGGAGGGTCTCAACCCTGTTCCACCCGAATGCTGGCTGTTACCGTACGAATACAACCCCATACACCCTGGGCGTTTCTGGTGTCACTGCCGCATGGTGTACCTTCCTATGAGCTACTTGTATGGCTGCCGAGCGAGTGGTGCGTCAAGCTTTTTAACCGAGGAACTAAAAAGTGAACTGTTTGTTGGTAATTATAAAACGATTAACTGGGATAAAACTAGAAATACATGTGCGTCAGAAGATCTGTATTATTCGCACCCAAGGATACAAGATGCTTTGTGGTGGGGTCTAACAAAAGTGGAACCATTCTTTTTACGATGGTGGCCTGGTCGATGGATACGCGCAAACGCTCTTAAGCTAACGATGAATCATATTCATTACGAGGATGAGAACACGAGGTACATCAATATCGGTCCGGTCAATAAGGTCATGAACATGCTCAGCTGTTGGTTCCAGGATCCATCAGAGTTTGGGTCTTGGCGCAAGCACACTCCGCGTGTGGCAGATTATTTGTGGCTTGCAGAGGATGGTATGAAAATGGCGGGCTATAACGGCAGTCAATTATGGGACTGCGCATTTGCTGTGCAGGCTATCGTGGCAACAGGTCTTCACGTGGAATACTCTGCTTGTCTGCGAAGTGCACACAAATACATCAGAGACAGCCAAGTATTGGATGATTGCCCTGGTCAGCTCTCCAGAAGATTCCGCCACATCAGCAAAGGTGCCTGGCCATTCAGTACGCGCGACCACGGGTGGCCCATCTCAGACTGCTCTTCAGAAGGCCTAAAAGCTGCCCTAGAGCTCGAGGCCATGGGTTCTGAACGTGCAGGACCCTCTGTGCCAGTGGGTCTACTTCAAGAATGTGTCAATGTAATACTGTCTTACCAGAACATGGGGGGTGGATGGGCTACGTATGAAAATACCCGGAGTTACGAATGGGTGGAGATAATTAATCCTGCTGAAACCTTTGGGGATATCATGATTGACTACCCATACGTTGAGTGCAGCAGTGCATCCATGCAGGCTCTCGCCAAATTTCACCAGCGATACCCCACTTATCGCAAGCAGGATATCAAAAAGAGTCTTCACCGAGGGCGCAAGTTTTTACTTTCGATCCAGCGGCGTGATGGAAGTTGGTACGGGAGTTGGGCTATTTGTTTCACATATGGAACGTGGTTTGGGATAAAGGGTCTTATGTCGACTGGTTCAACGTTTGAGACTTGTGAAGCCCTCCGCCGCGCCGTGAAGTTTCTGTTGTCCAAACAAATGCCGTGCGGCGGGTGGGGGGAAAGTTACCTTTCCAGCCAGACAAAACAATACGTGCAGCTTGAAGGAGGGGTGTCACACGTTGTGAACACAGCATGGGCCATGCTGGCGCTGTTGGCATCAGGTCAAATTTCGCGAGACCCTTTGCCGCTGCATAGAGGGGCTCGTTCACTCATGCGTGCTCAGTGTTCAAACGGTGACTGGCCGCAACAGACAATTATGGGAGTCTTCAATAACAATTGTATGATCACTTACGCGAACTACCGAAATATTTTCCCTCTTTGGGCGCTCGGGGAGTACACAAATTACGTTTACGGATTCAGACCTTCAGAAGGACAGAAAAATGTGTATTTCGAAGGGATTACGGCAGGAGCGAGGGTCAGCAACACATCAGACGAAGATTAGGGATGAATGCTGCAAGGGCTCCCCATGATCCCCAAGATTCCCAAAAGATTGACTGCATAGTTTCTTTTCTTTTCCTGGACACTTTCTGCCAGCACACAGCGAAGGTGACACCTGACCACTAAGTGAAAGGAATGGAGAGAGAAAGTGTAGCTAATTTCTAGAAAATTTGCAAGCTGGTCTTAAGATCTACACGGTGGACGCCATATCGTTGTTACAATGCTGTGTGAACGTGCATATCCTTTTAGAGATACCACTTCACTTTGTCACAACCCTTCAGTGCTGCATAAATTGCCAAAACTTCCTCACCGTTTTCCATTCTGACGGTTATGCTAGCAGATACGTACTTGCCCTTGCTCGACGGCCTGGACTTCACATTCGTAGGGCTAGCCTTCCGCCCCAATGCTACTTCCACTAGTTCCACGATTTCGGCAACAAACGCGTCACCGCCTTCACCAATAGCCTGAAATCGACGGTCAGAAGGATATATGTTGACCTTCTCGTCGAGTTCTGTCCATGAAACGTTCGTGCTTCCTGCACCCAACATCGAGGTTATTTTCTCTTCGTCGATCCTTCCTTCAATCATCGACGTAGAATCTATGGCATCGAGCAGTGAGCGTGTGCTGGATGGATCTTCCTCCTCGCTGATTTTATCGCTCGGGGGCAAATGACGGGCAGCCGACAAGCGAGACGCAATGTGATAGTGGTGCCTCAAGGCTAGCGACGTCGCTGTAGGTTGACCCCTGCTAGCCCAGGTACAGCGGCGATACCCCGCAGATATTACCACTTTATTGGCGAGCATCATTGTGTAACGAGTTCCGGCACAACAAGTGTACGTAAAGATGAACAGAGGTAAGAATGCGGGCGTGCCCGGAGTCGCAACACCGTTGAAATCCGTAGAAGGTATACGAAAGTTATAATGGTGTGGGAATTATATAAGGCCTCGGACTACGTGTACAACGTCGTATTGTAAACTGAGCGGCAGAAATCGGAAATGTGCCCGTATTTGAAGCAGATTTCGGAAATGTGCCGCCGGGCACATTTTTTTCTCCGGAGTGGCACATGTGGGCTACAGTAGTTGTACAACTACACGTACATGTACAGTACACGTAGTTAAGGTTTTTTGACTTTCGTATCTATACTTTCGTACGAAGGTACTTTCGTACTATTTTTATAGAATAAAATCTAAAAGGATGAGCGTATGAGCAAATCGTCTGAGCGTACGAGTAGTACGTTTTTAAAAGGATGAGCTCATCCTTTCAACTGCCGCGCCGCCGGGAGGGCAGTCATAGAGGCGCGCGCCGCGGCTGTGGCCGGCGCGTCTAAGCGAACATCGACTAAACAGCGTAAATGATCATTCCAGCGAGTTTTATACACCTTTGGCGCTGAATCAGGCTGTACCGGCGCACAGATTCGTCGTTAGCAAAACAGACTCGGCGTTACGAAACATTTGCCGTCTCCTGAGCTCGCGTATTATCCATTGTGTTATCCAAGTAACGTACACGTACTGTACAGTACGTGTACCTTCAGGTAGCTACCTTCGGAGGTACTTCCAGGAAGTACTACGTGTCTCGATTCCGGTAACGGAGCGTGATGGCGTAAGCGCGGTGATGTCGGCGTCTGACATCATCCAACTTGTCGGAGGCGATGTAATACACGTATACCAAACCTCCGGAGGCGAGAAAGCGAATGTTGGAGTGTTGGAGTGCGCGGGGAAGCGGCGCGAAGGGGGGTGCCCCTAGCTGAACTTGGATTATACGAGAGATTATAGATCGACCATTCTTAAGTTAATGGTGAGGAAAAATGGGGAAAAGTTTCCCCACAATTTTCATTTCCCCAACTAGAGACGAGGCAAGCTAGCTAGCTAGCTAACTAGCTAGGCCAGTGCTAGCTAGGCCCTATTAATATGTAGATGGTTAATTTATCTTCGAAGGAACGGAAGTATAGATACAGTATGATATCTATCTACAGTATGATTTTCTTTGTATCTACTCGTATTACGTCTCATTTATATCTAGAAATACATGGTGATCGTAACATGAAAGCCTCAGTTTTGAACTCGCATGTCAACATTTATACGTACGGACACATACCTTCGTATCTACGAAGGTATCTGTTTTTATAAATAGCTGCTGTATGATACCTGGTACAACGTTGTACTGTACGTGTCCAAGTACACGTGCATGTACAATTATGTTGTACGGAAGTACGAAAGTACTTCCGGAAGTACTTCCGTACTTCCGTACTTCCGTACTTCCGTACTTCCGTGCATGCTACATGGAGTCTACCATGTAATCTGTCTCTGCACATTCATAGCCGTAGGCCAGTCGTAGGCCTAGATAGCTGCTGGGGCCTACAGCACGCAGCTACGCATGTGTACTGTACGTTTACACACATGTACACTACGAGCTACCTTCATTCGTAGATAGCATTCTAGCTAGCTAGCTAGCTAGCTAGCTAGCTACGAAAGCTTCGAAGGTACTTTCGTAGTAGCTAGCTAGCTAGCTACATGTAGCTAGATACTGTAGTCTACCTTCGTACACGACTGCTACACGTGTACAACACGATACACATAGATGGATAGACACGAAGGTACTTCCGGAAGTACTTCCGTACTTCTGTACCTTCATAATAAACCGTACACGTGTACTGTAGCCCTACGTGTACGTATGTACAGTTGTACACGTACACGTACTGTACGTGTACGTGGAGCGAGCCCTAGCTAGAAACCTCCGGCTATCCGGCTCGGATAACACCGAGTGTCGAAAAGGTTGAAAAAGCGTTTTCCGTTAAGTAGGCACAAAAACACGTCTGCAGAGGAGTGATTTACCCGACGTCCCATCATCGCGAACTAACAGAACGATTACGACACCCTTTATTTCGAGCAGGGCATGCCATCCTCGTCGCTCTTAATCATGTGGTGGTCAAATCGATCCCAGCCGTCGCTTTTTGTTTTGCTTCCTCTTTTTATGATCGCAGTCTTCGGTTCCTTGACTACAGAGGCGCTCGACGAGGAATATCAATTTTCGAAGATAAATCTTATTGACGTAGCTAATTTAAGTACTTCTGTGGCTCTTCATTCTGCGAAATTAAGAGCTACGAAGTTTCAACTTACCGTGCAACCGTGGGAACGAAGGCAAGGGGGTGAAGAAGTGCGACGACCCAGGTCGACAGAAAACGGTTCGGAGTCAGCCGAGCGCTTCGTGAGCGTGAACGGTTCATGCTTCGCCCTTGGTCGACGATTTTTTCCCGCCATTGGCTGGAATACATGTGAGCTCTTTTTCGGTTGTTTTTAGTTTTTGTTAGAATGTCTTCTCTCGAGTACTCACTTCTTCTATGCAATATCCTCGCCAACAGACACTCTAATTGAACAGGCAGCACAAATACCTGTCGGTTCATTTGCGTTCAACTATTCCTGCTCCGGGCGACGGCAAGTTACTGATATGTTTGATGCTGCTGTTGCTGCGGGATTCAACACTGTACGTACGTGGTAAGGTGATGCTGTTTTTCCTCTTTCATAATCTTCTTGTTCAAGCCCAACCTTCAACCACCAGCGGCTGGAGTTGTGCTTCGGCGTTACATCTCGGGCCTACAGCGTTGGCGAGAATCAATCTTTTCAAGTAGCACCGGGAGAATATTACGAGCCTTTGTTTCAGGGATTAGATTGGGTAATTCAGCAGGCTTCTCTGCGCGATATCAAGCTTATCCTTGTTTTTACGGACTATTGGGAGTACAACGGTGGCGTTGCACAATATCTTGATTGGGCAGGGTCACGCGCCCGAACTAAAAATGATTTCTTTTCGAATAGCAAATGCAAAATGATGTACAAAAACAATATTCAGAGGATACTCGAACGCATCAACACTTATACCGGTGTTAGGTATCGGCATGACAAATCAATTATGGCATGGGAGTTGATAAACGAGCCAAGATGTCGTAACTGTCCTGAGGAGTTACAAGACTGGCTAGAGGAGATGGCACACTTCGTGAAGTTCTTAGACAGAACTCACCTTCTTTCGACTGGAGAAGAAGGTTTCTACTCTATAGGATCAGGAGGTAGTGTTGATGCCAATCCAGAAGTGTGGTCATTGACTACTGGCCAGGACTTTGTTGCAAATCATGCCATACCAGAGATTGATTTTGCAGTGGCGCACCTGTGGCCGGACAACTGGGGAGTATTTACCCTTGGCCTGCCTGCAAGCTTCTCAGAGACGTGGTTGGTCAAGCATAAGTCGGATTCACGCGCTATTTTAGGCAAGCCTTTCTTGCTAGAAGAATTCGGCACAACAGGAAATGGACAGCTGTCTGCTGTTGACCAAGTTGGGTCGCGATTCGCAACCACAGCAGAGCGAGCCCCCCGTTCAGTTGCGGTGGCTGAATTTTACCGCAGCATTTTTAAGCAGGTTGAGCTCGACAACGAAAATGAATACGCAATTGCAGGTGACATTTCATACTCTAATACACCAGTGTCACGTTAAATTTCTGAATTGTTATTTTCTAACAAATAGGAGGCTTGTTCTGGACTTGGCATCATTTGGACCTGCAAAGTGTGGCTCTTCCCGTGGAAGTAGCATTGGGGCGGAAGGCTAGCCCTACGAATGTGAAGTCCAGGCCGTCGAGCAAGGGCAAGTACGTATCTGCTAGCATAACCGTCAGAATGGAAAACGGTGAGGAAGTTTTGGCAATTTATGCAGCACTGAAGGGTTGTGACAAAGTGAAGTGGTATCTCTAAAAGGATATGCACGTTCACACAGCATTGTAACAACGATATGGCGTCCACCGTGTAGATCTTAAGACCAGCTTGCAAATTTTCTAGAAATTAGCTACACTTTCTCTCTCCATTCCTTTCACTTAGTGGTCAGGTGTCACCTTCGCTGTGTGCTGGCAGAAAGTGTCCAGGAAAAGAAAAGAAACTATGCAGTCAATCTTTTGGGAATCTTGGGGATCATGGGGAGCCCTTGCAGCATTCATCCCTAATCTTCGTCTGATGTGTTGCTGACCCTCGCTCCTGCCGTAATCCCTTCGAAATACACATTTTTCTGTCCTTCTGAAGGTCTGAATCCGTAAACGTAATTTGTGTACTCCCCGAGCGCCCAAAGAGGGAAAATATTTCGGTAGTTCGCGTAAGTGATCATACAATTGTTATTGAAGACTCCCATAATTGTCTGTTGCGGCCAGTCACCGTTTGAACACTGAGCACGCATGAGTGAACGAGCCCCTCTATGCAGCGGCAAAGGGTCTCGCGAAATTTGACCTGATGCCAACAGCGCCAGCATGGCCCATGCTGTGTTCACAACGTGTGACACCCCTCCTTCAAGCTGCACGTATTGTTTTGTCTGGCTGGAAAGGTAACTTTCCCCCCACCCGCCGCACGGCATTTGTTTGGACAACAGAAACTTCACGGCGCGGCGGAGGGCTTCACAAGTCTCAAACGTTGAACCAGTCGACATAAGACCCTTTATCCCAAACCACGTTCCATATGTGAAACAAATAGCCCAACTCCCGTACCAACTTCCATCACGCCGCTGGATCGAAAGTAAAAACTTGCGCCCTCGGTGAAGACTCTTTTTGATATCCTGCTTGCGATAAGTGGGGTATCGCTGGTGAAATTTGGCGAGAGCCTGCATGGATGCACTGCTGCACTCAACGTATGGGTAGTCAATCATGATATCCCCAAAGGTTTCAGCAGGATTAATTATCTCCACCCATTCGTAACTCCGGGTATTTTCATACGTAGCCCATCCACCCCCCATGTTCTGGTAAGACAGTATTACATTGACACATTCTTGAAGTAGACCCACTGGCACAGAGGGTCCTGCACGTTCAGAACCCATGGCCTCGAGCTCTAGGGCAGCTTTTAGGCCTTCTGAAGAGCAGTCTGAGATGGGCCACCCGTGGTCGCGCGTACTGAATGGCCAGGCACCTTTGCTGATGTGGCGGAATCTTCTGGAGAGCTGACCAGGGCAATCATCCAATACTTGGCTGTCTCTGATGTATTTGTGTGCACTTCGCAGACAAGCAGAGTATTCCACGTGAAGACCTGTTGCCACGATAGCCTGCACAGCAAATGCGCAGTCCCATAATTGACTGCCGTTATAGCCCGCCATTTTCATACCATCCTCTGCAAGCCACAAATAATCTGCCACACGCGGAGTGTGCTTGCGCCAAGACCCAAACTCTGATGGATCCTGGAACCAACAGCTGAGCATGTTCATGACCTTATTGACCGGACCGATATTGATGTACCTCGTGTTCTCATCCTCGTAATGAATATGATTCATCGTTAGCTTAAGAGCGTTTGCGCGTATCCATCGACCAGGCCACCATCGTAAAAAGAATGGTTCCACTTTTGTTAGACCCCACCACAAAGCATCTTGTATCCTTGGGTGCGAATAATACAGATCTTCTGACGCACATGTATTTCTAGTTTTATCCCAGTTAATCGTTTTATAATTACCAACAAACAGTTCACTTTTTAGTTCCTCGGTTAAAAAGCTTGACGCACCACTCGCTCGGCAGCCATACAAGTAGCTCATAGGAAGGTACACCATGCGGCAGTGACACCAGAAACGCCCAGGGTGTATGGGGTTGTATTCGTACGGTAACAGCCAGCATTCGGGTGGAACAGGGTTGAGACCCTCCCAATCATAAATACCAAGGATGCACAGGTAAAACTTACCCCAAGACGGAACATTAATTGCACCACCTCGGGAAAGTATCCACGATCGTGCGTTTACCACAGCTTCCGTTGTTGCTGTCATCCCAAGTAGTCGCATTGAGACGTATGAGAGCGTCGTACCAAACATCGTGGAACTGCCCTCAATGTGTAATCCAAACCCTCCATCTTCGTTTTGGTGATTAAGCAAATATCTTCGCATCTCTACCTGCACATAATCAGGCAGAACGTCGTCAAGCTGTCCCATTACGTATAATGCAATAATGAGCCCGGGAAGTAAGAACAGAGGACCGCCATAGTCGCTCGCCCAGTGGCCATCCTCGTCCTGCAATCCTTGGTAAAACTCTACCCCTGCGCGCATCGACCGTTCAATGACGGATCTTGGAATTGGGTCTTCCGTGACACTGACACTGCGAACAGAAGTATCATATGCAGATGGAGGAGGTGGGGAGGTATGGATCTCGCGAGCGCGCTTTTTGCGGAGTGCACCGTACTGCACGCGGATCAATTCGTCCGCGCTGTGCCTCTGAAAACATCGATTTGACGTGAATTGCGAACGAATTCGCTCAACCTCTGCGGTATCCGCGGAAGTGGCGCCATCGGGATCATATACCCAGAGTTGGCGCCCTAGATGTCCTGGCATCGTCACGATACGGGGTTACGTGTGGGTGTGAGAGAGTTTTTCGGATCGCGACCGAGTTCTTCGGAGGACAAGGGAAGAACGGGCGCACCGTTCAGCGAGAAAAGGTCCTTCACAAAGGGACTCGCGTTCGCATCAGGGCTAGAGCACTTGAGCTTCCACATGTCAAGCTACACGGGGCAGAAGCAGTTACTTTGTACTCACAGACGGACTCACGGTGAACGAAGGAAATACCTTCGTATCAATTCACAATGGTAAAAGTTGCAGTACACGTACGTGTACTGTACTTCTAGATCACATGTTTTACCCGGATGGGTTAGAGCTCAGTCTTTTTGTAATCAGATCTACACAGCTAGCTGTACACTACAGTACACGTACACGTTACAGTACGTGTACAACGTTGTACAACTACTTAGAGTACAACGTAGTCGTGTACGAAGGTTAGTTTTTTTTTTTTTTACATCTTACACGCTACGTAACGATAGTTTATTGTACAACGGTGTAACGTTGTAGTTGTACGTGTACCTTCGTACCTTCGTACGATTGAGTATCTAACTATCTTTCCATTGCAAGAGTACGTGTGCAGTACACGTACGTATTGACACACTGCAAGTCAAGCATGGTTTTTTCGAATTACGTGGAGGACTACTGTACACGTACACGTACGTGTACAGTACCTTCGTACGTTGTAGGGCTAAGTTGCAACTTACGAAGATAAATACGAATGTAGAATACACGTGTACAACTAGTCGTGTACTGTACCTACGAAGGTACCTTCGAAGGTACCTTAAAAACCAGCAAAAAAAAGTACGGAAGTACAAGTTGTACTGTACACGTACACGTACTGTACCTTCGTACTCGTGACGAAAAACAAAGTACAAAAGTGTACAACTACAAGTTACGTGTACACGTACTGTAGGGCTACTTGTACGCGCGAGCACCCGCGCGCGAAACACTAAATATTTATTACGGAAGTACGAAAGTACTTCCGTACTTCCGTAACAACTTATCTATTCCCGTACGTACGAAGATATCTACCTGAAGGTAAACGTTATGAAGGTACACGTACAATATCTTATCGTACAAGAGCTATGTTGTTATTCCTGTTCACTACACGTACACGTACTGTATAAACGCGCTGTAGAAAGATAGATACCTTCGAAGGTAGCCAACTAGCTAGCCATACATCACAGAGGACCACTTTTATGATACTCTACTGTACAGCTTGTACAATGTACTTTCGTACCTTCGTACAACGTTACTGTACCAACTTGCCTCGTACGAAAGTACAACGTACGAAAGTACTTTCGAAAGTATGAATAATACAGTACTGTACTTGAATAATACTTTCGTACGAAAGTTACAG
>JACLAB010014045.1_pt1 | contig 12383 bp, 19 predicted proteins | sample 8027921 | NCBI WGS metagenome assembly JACLAB01 (sample SAMN15725117, study PRJNA655200) | protist metagenome | isolation source: fluorescence activated cell sorting (FACS) single amplified genomes of... | place: USA: West Boothbay Harbor, Gulf of Maine | collected 2000-07-19
ACGCACCTTCCGTCGGACCACGGCAAGACTTTGCTCCACGTCGCCACGAGGAAGCACCACGCCCACGCCAGCACGGCGCAGTAGTAGCTCGCGAGTAAGAACGCCGCCAACGTCGCCGCGCAGCCTATTCCCCACGCGCGTCCGTGCATCGCGGCGAGCGCGTCGACGCATCCCGCCTGCGCCACCTGCCCGAGCGCGAGCTCCATGGCCAGCACGGGCACTCCGAGGAAGATGACCGCGAGGGCGTACGGGAGGAGGAAGGCGAGCCCGCCGTGTTTGTACACCATGTGCGGGAACCTTAGTAGGTTACCGAGGCCCACCGCGCTTCCCACCGCGGCGAGGATGAACTCGGAGGTGGATCCCCATCGCGGACGAGGCGCCTTGGCGTCGCTCAAGATGCTCCCGCCGTTGCCCTCGGAACGCCCTCCTCCGCCCGTTCGATGATCCCCCGGGATAGATCTACCGGTGACGCCGCCGCCGGCATCTAGAGTACCACCATCCGGGAAGAGCGGAGCGCCCCGGGTCCACAGCTCCGAGACACCCATGCGTGCGGCGCTTCCTCCTCCCGTGCCGGAGAGATGTGACGCGACGGCCCTGCCAAATAAATCTTTGGTCTTGTCGGTGCCGATGTTTTTTCTGAGAGTTAGGAATTTTCGAAAATGGGCCCAGCACACAGGCTAACCAGAGTATCAGTCAGACGCGGACGATCTCGAACGTCGGATGGCACAAGTAACACCTCGATCTCCGCTGGGCCGGCACTGATGGGGCGGTACGGCAGCGCCCGCGCGGGCGCCGCGTCGCGCGATGCGGACGCGGACACCATCCCCTTACTCCACGGAGAACCCTCGTCCGTGTCATCAACACGCGTGGGCGACGGGCGGCATGTCCGGTGGGCGCTCGGGGTGGTGGCGATGTCATGGCTCGGGGTGTTGTGCACGCTGCAGGTTTTCGGCCCTCACGGCGTCGTCGCCTTCGTCGCGACCGCGCCGCGCCCGGGCGTGACCCTCGGCGCCGCCGCGATTCCTCCTCCCAAGGCGGCATCGTCCAAACCGGCAGCGGGAGGAGGAGGACACGCGGAACCACCGCACGATACGACGACGACGGCGCCGCATCACGCACACACGACGGACGCGCGCGCCAAGGAAGGGGGCGCGTCGAACGGTGGCCAGCTGTCCGTCCCGCTCGTCATCGGCGACAACGCGGTGTTCCAACGCGCGCCGGAGAGCGCGGCGGTGTGGGGCTGGGCGCCACCCGGCACGACGGTCACCGTGCAGATCATCGCGCCCTCAGCCTCCGGCGACCTCGGAACCGAGGGAGGCGCCGCCGCGAAGGCACCAAGCGACTACGACGCTCCATCATCGGAAGATCCCACTCATCAACATCCTCCGACTGAGGCTCGCGACGCGAATGGTAAATTCGCAGATCACTGGGTGCTCGACCTCGGCGGATCCACGCGCGCGATGGCCACAGCCGTGACCGACTCCACCGGGTCATGGACCGCGAGGCTCCCGCCCATCCAAGCCTCGTACAACCTCCAGCTCGTGATTTCGTCGCCGGGGATGCAAAGCATCACGCGGAACAACGTGGCGTTTGGCGAAGTTTGGTGAGTTTTTATTTTCATCTCCGTACGGGCAATTGAACTGAATTGGACTGACGACTGACGTCGTTATTATTTTTTTTGTTCTTTTATTTTCTATTTTATTTCCGTACGGGCAATTGGACTGTGATACTGACGTCGTGTTTTTTTTTTTTTTTTCGACTCTCGCAGGCTCTGCGCTGGTCAGAGCAACATGCAGCTCGCGATGGCCGGCGCGTTCGACGCGGACGCCGACATCGCGGACAGCGGCAACTACCCGCTCATGCGATTCGCCACGATCAAGATGCAAGCCTACACCACGCCGGTGAGTTTCTATACCTTAATTAGCGAACGCCGTACGGTGGGCAATTAGAATGACGTCCCGCGTGTTTTGTTGTCAACAGGTCGACGACGTCCCTCCTTACATCACCGTGCCTCCTTACACGACCACCGTCTGGGGAGTCTCCGCGCCAGATGCGTTTTATCCCAAGAATTCAGTCGCGCAGCAGGCTGACGTGAGCCAACCGTACGGCGGGGGTGAGTTTTATTTTTATTTTCGTATGGGCAATTGGACTGACGTGTTTTTTTCACTCAGGTTCGCCCGCGATGGGCGGCTGGTTCAGCGCGGTGTGCTACACCTTCGGCAGACGGTACGAGTTTATTTCTATTTAGAGTTTATTGTTTTCTTTGTACGGGCGAGTAGACTGACGGGTTCGGTTTTGTGTTTTGTTTTGTTCACAGGCTGTACCGGCACTTCGACGGCACCGTGCCCATCGGGCTGGTGGACGCGAGCTGGGGTGGAAAGACTATCGAATCCTTCGCGCCGCCCACCGCCATGGTAAGAGTCCATCCGGCTATCACTCCTTAACAGTATCCCTCCATTACTCGAATACCGAAATACCACCTAAATAACATCGCTTAATCACTGACCGACCACCCCCAATCACCTCCAGAACGACGCGTCGTGCGGGATGGCGACCGGCAGCGCGAAGTCCGCGGACGCCGGCGACGAGCAGACGGTGTCGGCCGAGGGGACGGATAAGTGGGAGAAATGGCCGGATCACTGGAGGTGGAAAGGGACGCCGACGGTGAGTTTTATTTCTATTTCCGTATTTCTATTTACTTCGTACGGGCGATTCGACTGACGTCGTGTTTTGTTTACTCTTAGGTGGACCCGAGCTACGGCGGCGGCTACACTAAACCGGCGATTGAAACCGCCGACGCGTCCCCGTCGTCCCCGTCCTCCCCTACCAATAAAAAGGAGACGGGTGAGAAGAAGTCTTCTGGAAAGGACGAGATGGGTACTAAGAAGTCTTCTGGAAAGGACGAGACGAGTACCACGGGTAACAACGGCGACAACGGAGAACCCGTGAAGAAGTTGTCGACTGTCGATTACCTACCCCCCAACGCGACCACGCCGACGCCCGCGAAAAAAGAACAAGCCGACGCGGCGTCCGGAAAGGACGAAAAGGCGGCAGACGTGGGTCACAAGGAGAAGGCCATGCGTCCCATGCGTCCCGATAAGCAGACTAACGCTAAGCAACCCGCTAAGCAGCCCGCTGAGCAGCCCGCTGAGGCTCAGGCTAAGCGGCGTCTCGCCGACGACAAGAAGCCCGAGCCCGAATCCGAAAAGAAGCCCGAGCCCGACTCCGAAAAGAAGCCCGAGCCCGAATCCGACGACGACCTCGCCGACATCAAGGCTACGCTGGACAAGATCGAACAAAAGTTGCGGGACAAGGAGCTCACGTACGAGCCCGGGTCCGCGGGCCAGCCCGGCGGCACTCGTCGCAAGATTCTCGAGGAGGCTGACAAAAACCCGGGGGTGAACGACGACAAGCCGAAGGTCTCGGGGGGCGCCGCCGAGAACGACCCTTTCAAAGCCGCAGCCGAAACGGCCGACGAAACGGCCGATACCGGCGGCAACACCGACCCGTACCTCACCAACGGCCCGAGCACCATCTGGAACGGCATGATCTACCCCATTCGCAAATTTCGGTTCGCGGGTGTGGCGTGGTACCAGGGCGAGTCCAACTTCGCCGACCCGACCAAATACGCTTGTCTCTTTCCCGCGACAATCACAGGCTGGCGAGCGGGGTTCGAGAACCCTTCCATGGCGTGGGCGTTCGTCCAGCTGCACGCGTACGACCTCCACGACTGGTCCGAGTTTCGCAACGCGCAGGTGAGTTTACCTTCTATTTCCGTATTTCTATTTCCGTAACACCTATGGACAATCAGACTGACTGACTGTTATCTTTTAACTCTCGCAGGTGCAGGCGACGAAGAAGCTACCCGGCGTGGTCATGGCCGCCGCCATCGACCTCGGCGATCCAACCTCGCCGTGGGATCCCATTCACCCGAGGTATAAACAGGAGGTTGGCCGAAGGCTGGCGCAGGCGGTGATCGGCGCTAGGTACGCGCAGTACGGCGGCGTGCACTACTCGGGGCCCAAGTTCGCCGACGCCTACCCGGTGCGTTCATTTCTTTTGATCATCTTATGTGCGATTAGACTGACGGGAACGTGTTTTTGTAACAGTTGGCCATCGCGCCCGAGGCGAACAACGGCGTCAAGGGATACCGGCTGACGTTCGAGAACGGCAACGGCGGCGCCGCCCCCGCGACGCTGCACGCCTCCCAGGTGAGTTTACCTTTATATTTCAGTATTTGCATTTCCGTGACACCTACGGGCGATCAGACTGACTGACTGTTTTCGTTAAACTCTTATTACAGGCGGCTTCGTGTAGCCAGACGGGTAGCGGGCAGTGCTGCAACGAGTCTCCGTTTATCGTCGTCGATGCCAAGACTGGCAACTCGGTGCGAGTGCCGTATTGGCTGGACAACGCGGGAGATAACGGCGCGGGCGCGGTGGTGATTTCCACGGACTTGCAAGTCAAAGAAGTGCGATACGCGTGGGAGCGTTTTCCGCAGTGCCTGGTGAGATACATTTCTTTTTGATTTATGTATGGGCGATTAGTGTTCTGACGTCGTGTTTTCCTTCTTTTTGTTCACAGCTGTATAACGGCGTCGGTGGGTACGAGGCGTACACGGACGCCATGCCCGCGGCGCCTTGGTGCTTCGACATGGCGAACGGCGTGCCTTGCCCCGTGCGTAACTTGCCGAACCCGTGGGCGGCTGGGAGCAGGTCGACGGCTGATATGGGTTTCACCGAACTGTTGCACAAGATTCCGGTGGCCGATTTGATCCAGTGGGGTCAGAAGGACTACGCGGAGGAGTTTCGGCCGGCGAGCGCGGGTGGAGCTGGAGCCGCGGGGGATGGAGCGAATGGGGGTGCCGAGGGGGGTGCCGACGTGGGTGAGTCACCGCAGCAATAGAAGGTCTCAAGTTAATAAGACACATCAGCAAGACAATTACGAAGAAAAAGAGTTCGTTATTAATCATCAGACAGTCTGCAGAGAGTCGAGCACTGACACACAAAATCAATCTCCGCGGATCGACCCCAACGAACCCTTATCACAAATGATGAGCACCTGTCTCGCGACGACTGCGCGGGTCGGGGTCGCGCCCCGCCGCGGAGCGCGCCCGCTCCGCCGCGTCCGCTCACTCACGGTCCGCGCGGCGGAGGAGAAGAAGGATACAGACGACAAGAGCATCCCCACGACCCTCCCGCCGGACGTCAAGACGATACCCGCGCCCGATGTCGATCGGAACGAATACACCGGCGACTGGCGCACCGGCAAGGTGTGGCGCCCGCCGCGTGATGCGAACCTCCCGAAGTTCAAGGTGGACCTCGGTAAGGGAACCGTGACGATCGTGGACGAGGAGGAGGAACGGAAGAAGTACGCGCGGATGCGCGCGATGAACGCCGCGGCGGCGGACGCGGCGAAGGCGGCGGGCGGCGACGCCGGCCCGGATTCCCTCGTCGAAGAGAAGCAAATCAAACTCCGCGATCAAGGTGAGTTTATTTTTATTTTAATTCCGGTCACTAATTCCGGTACGGGCAATCAGACTGACGGCGCGTGTGTTTTGTTTATTACACCCTCACAGGCAACGTGGTCATCGCCGCCATGACCCAAGAAGACTGCGTCGACGCCACCAAGCTCATCATGGCGCTGTTCTTCAAAGTTCGCCCGCAAGATTTCCTCGCGAAGGAACGACTGCAGAAAGAACAGAGCGAGCGCGTGTACGAAGGCCTCGTCAACGGAGTGACGGAAGCTAAAGATCGTTTATTAATCGCCGCGAAAGTTGGAGGGAAAGTCGTGGGCGTTGCGGAGGTTTCCTTGCCGGGCGGCCAACGGTTCGGAGCCGAGAAGCTGGAGCCCAAGGCGCCGGGTGACTTCCCGTACATCTCCGACGTCGCCGTGGCGCCCAACCAAGGCAAGCGAGGCATCGGGCGGGCGTTAGTCAGGGCGTGCGAAGCAGCCGTGGCGGCTCAGGTGAGCTTATTTAATTATCGTATTGGCAATTAGTATGACTGACGTGTTTTCTTTTCCAATTCACAGGGCATGACTAAGATGTATACGCACACCAAGGTGGATAACGAGGCTGCGCAGGCGCTGTTCGAGCGCGGCGGGTACGCGGAACCCGCCGAGGCCAAGGCGAGCCTGACGCAGATGCAGATCGCGCAACGGGGGACCAAAGGAGGACCTCTCGTCGCGTTGGGGCTGGTGGAGGTCGGGCACGTCCTACTGGCGAAAGATCTCGACCCATCCGAATACTGACGAGGTATATAACTCTTATAAAGAGTCATCGAGTACCGAGGTGTCCGTCGACTAACACTTAGCCAGTGCTAACTCTTGACTGTAATCATGATTGTGTTCACCACGACGCCACGTGGGCGTGTCCTACGTTCCATGACTACGCTAATTGCCTAATTCAGACGGCGGCGTCGGCGGTGTATATGGAGTTGTAGTGCACCTCCGCCCAGAACGATATCCAGAGCACCCTTGAACGAAAAAAACACGTCAGTCTAATTGCCCATATGGAAAAATAAAAATAAACTCACCGTTCGCTTCGTTTAACCCTCGGTGAAATCTCGATGACGAAGTTGTCCTTGTATGATGAAATGACGCACATGCCCACGCCGTACGCGTCCGACGCAGCTTGCAACGTGATGTGATCGCCCCACGCCGCGTCCCTCGACATCTCGCTCACGTAAGAACCCCAATCCTCGGGCACGAATACCTGTAAATAGGTAAATAGGCAAATAGCCGTCAGTCTAATCGCCCGTACGGGAATAAAATAAACGTGACACTTTGTTCGTCAGTGAACTGACTGGTCCCAAATGTAAACTACTCACCCTGTAGTGCTCCGACTCGGCTCGCAACTGATTCATGCAAACGGCTCTGCACTCCGCGTGCCTCTCCTGGTCACCGAACAACTGGTCCGCCAACGCTCGGAATTGGCAATTACCGTCGCCCCGCACCTGTGAACAAACACGGCGTCAATCTAATTTCCCGTAAAAGCAAAAAAATAAACTCACCTTCTTCTCCTTCAGCCCGTACGCCGCGAGCCGGTTATCCAGCCTATCGTGGTCCTTGGACGCGTACGACGGCTCGGGGAAGTTTTGGATCCGTTTAGGTAAAAGCTCCCTGTGATGAACAAAACACGAACGACGCGTCAGTCACTCTAATCGCCCGCGTATACTACGAGAGTTGAAAAATAAACAAACCTGGAAGCGGCTGATAATCCGTAGTTGCCGGTGGGCACGCCGCTCGGGGGTGGACCGGGCGGCGGCGGCGGCTGACCACGTGGCACCGACACACCTGTGACAGCTGTGTTGGTGTTTATGCTCGCGTGTGGTGGCATGGGCATAGGCATAGGGGGCGCGCTCGGTGTCTGCGGCGGCGGCCCCGGCGGCGGCGGCGGCGGAGTCGATAAATTCGCCCGGACGTCGGGCACAGCCGTCTTCGTCGAGCGCACGTTCGGGTAGTTACCCGCCTGGGAACTCGTGCTGATTGGGGTTACGTCACGTGTTTGCGGTATGTGCGTCTGTGGCTTGGGCTGGGGCGGTAGGGACGTCCCGAGTAACGAGTGCCGCGCCGTTGTGGTCGACGTTGCCGCCGCCGCAAACTCCGATTTGGGTCGGTACCGGTGGAGGCCATCTTCGCTTTGACTTTGACGCACAGCTGTGTCGCGGTTGTCGAGGGTGAGGGTGCCGAGGGTGCCGAGGGATGCGGCGGCGGCCGCTGCGAGTTCCTCCGGCGACGCGGACAGCAAATCGTCGATCGTCCCTCCGTTTGACATCGTTCCACTCGTCGACGGCTGCGAGTCTGAATTCAATCCATGGGGCCTCGTGATTGATGATGCCACTCCAGCCGCGGTCCCCGCGCCGGCGACGGGCGGCGGCCGTGCCTTGGGCTCCTCGGCGTGCATCCGCTCCCTGTACACCTTCGCCTCCGCGTTGATCCCCGGCTTGATGGCTTCCATCTCCTCCATGCACGCCTTGACCTCGGCGAGGTACGCGCGATACCGAGCCTTGTGTTTGTCCCCCGCGTGGTCCCGGTGCTTGCCCATCGTCTCGACGACCAGCGTGCAGAAGGCCATTAAGACGCGGAAGAGTTCCTGCTGGTTGCCCTCGTCCCTGTAGATCTTAGCCTGCGTGGAGTTTGGATGGGATGTGCGCGGGTGGATGTGGTGAGCGGGTGGTCGTGGTTCGAGATCCCCGGGTGCCGTCGTCGTCGGATCTGAGAATGGGGGTGGTCGGGGCGCGCGCTGTCGTACCGTGACGCCGGTGGAGTCGGCGACGGCGAAGTAGGCATCGAGCGAGTACCCCTGGTTCACGGGCTTCGCCCGACGCTTAACCTGCTCGCTGATCTCCGTCGTGGTGAGCGGCACCTCCGTCATGTCGACAACCGTCCGCTCGCCTGAAAATGACTCGGCAAACGGGCGACTGGCGTGAGCTCGAAATCGGCCCGAAATCGCAAATTGGAAATTGTCGGGGGTTGACGATGGTTTCGAGGACTTTTGACTTTCAATTCTGGTCTTGTGGTACAACAAACAGGCAGACCCGCGGGCCGTATTAGACTTGATACTTTCTCTCTCTCTCACGTGACGTACACGCGCGACACGACCCATCGATCACTCGTGGTCGTGGGGCACGCGCTTGGGGAACATCTCCTCCCAGAAGCTCGTCGTCTGAGAGTACTGCTTCTTCAAAGCGTCTTTTTCAACATCGCCGATTGGCAGGCCCTGGAGTTAAAAAACACGACATCAGTCCAATTGTCCACATGATGACACAAATGAACTCACCATCTTAGCCGCCGGGTTGAGGTTCCATCGGCTGTTGTGGAAGGGCGTTGAGGCCTGCGCGGAGGACGGGTCCGTCGGGTCCTCGAGGACGTTACCGCCGATGCCGTCGAGGCCGTCGTGGGGTTCCCTGTGGGTTCAGGGTTCAATCAAGGGATGGAGGAGGGGTCAGCGACGTGGGTCTCAGATGCGGGGGTACAAAATCCGTTTCGTTTCGTTGTTGGTTTTTTTGGTTGCGAGATTCGTGAAAAAAGTGCCGCAAAAGTGTAAATTCGCACCTCACGGGGAAGAGCGCGGCGAGAAGGCCGGTGGGCTGAGAGTACTGGCGCTTCAGCGCGTCGCGCTCGGCTTCGGACATCGTGTCCGCGTCGAACATCTTCGCCGCGGGGTTGGATTTGGAGTTGCCGAAATCGTTGAACGCGTTGGCGACGTCGGAGCCCGGCCAGATTGACTTGATGACGTTGTTCACGCCGCTGAGAAAGCCGCCGGCGTTGTTTTCGGTGGCATCGGCGACGCCTTCCTTGTCTGCGGTGTCTTTCTCGGTTTCGAGCTTGGCGTGGACGCGGACGGCGAGACGCGCGTGGCGCTTGGTGGACTTGGGGCGGGTGAGCGCCGCGCGGGAGGTGAGGGTGGTGGATGAGAGCGTGACGGCGACCATGTTGGCGGGATTGGCAAATGGCAAAGGGGCGATACGTTCCACGTCAGAAATGGAAGAAAAAGTGATTCGGACGAGATATTTTCGTCGCGAAAATTGCAAATAAGACGGAGGCCACACGTGACCGAAACGCTGTGCGTAAACACGTCGTGTTTGGGGTTACGTTTCGGGATTCTCGGCACGGCTTATTTGCAATTTTCGAAGTTAGTTTTTCGGCCCGCCCGAGGCTTCCCAGCAGTCGTCAAACCTGCAGGTCGCGGCGCCGTCATGCCGCCGTCGCTGCAGGCCGCGGTCGCCTCGGGCGACGTCGCACTGGCGACGACGCTCATCGACGCGTCGCTCACATCCAACGGCGGTGCGCACGCCAGCAGGAACATGGCCGTCATGGACAGAGCCGGCGACATGATGGGGCGGACCGCGCTCCACATCGCGAGCGAGAGCGGGCACGGAGTCATGGTGGAATGGCTCCTCACGCAGTGCCAGGCGGAGGCGAACGCGAGGGATTCGCAGGGCGCGCGGCCGTTACACTACGCCGCCGAGGGGAACAAGGTGGACGCGATCGACGTTTTATTAAGAAACGGCGCCAAGGTGTCGATGGCGGTGCGTGCCCTCCCATCATCTTTTCAAATCAAATCTTTTCAAGTGGGCACCCTCGACTGACGACTGACCAACCACCACCCACCCCGTCATCGATATCGAGCAGGACGACCAGGGCGAACTACCGATGCACTGGGCGTGCGCGCGCGGCGCCGTGGGCACGTGCGAGTCCCTCCTCCGCGAGGGCGTATCCCCAACCGTCCCGACCAAAACCGGCTGGACCCCGATCCACCTCGCGGCTCTAAACGGCCGAGAAAAATTACTCGATTTACTCATCGCGAGGCTCCATAAGACCCGCGGGGACACCGAGCTGCGCGCCGCGTTGAACGCGCCGTTACCCGAGAACGGACGCACGCCGCTGCACCTCGCGGCACGCAACGCGCAGCTCGGCGCCATCGAAGTACTCGCGAACAAAGGCGCGGACCCGGAGGCGATCGACGCCGACGGGTTAAGGCCCGCGGATCTCACCTTAAACGCGGGGGTTCGAACCCTGCTCGGAGCGAGGACCGTGGGCGGGGGCGTGGGCGTCGGTGGGAAAAAGGTGGCCGCGACGGTCACCGCGTTGTCCGCGGTGGCGAGGTTTAAAAAAGGGGGAGGAGCGGGCAAAGGGAACGCTATTAACATTACAAAAAATGCAGCGACAGCCGCGGCATCAAACGGGCCTCCGTCGCCTGTGCCGCCGCCGCCGAACGCGCCGCGTTCCGGCGCCCCACGTTCCGGTGCGAACGGGGCGGGAGTAGCGACGGTGACGCGCGGGATGGATGCGCTCAAAGTTGAGGAGGAGATTGACTTTCAGGAGCGGGTGCGGACAGAACTTCGGATCAGTCGCGAGAAGGAGAAAGCGTCCGGTCCTTTGGGCGCAAAGTCCTCTACTAGCGAACGCAAAGCCAACGGGGGGAACAAGGAGTTCCTGAGCAAGTACGGCCTGGATAACAAGAAGGACCTCTTCGCGCCCTGACCGGTGATCAATCATACACTTTTAGCGGCCGGGGGCTAACGACGATTGATAGCGATTCATAGTTTCTACGTATTCGATTCATAGTTTCAAATACCGTCCCCGTCCGCGTGCATCTCACCTATCTCATCGCCGCTATCCGAGCTCGCGGGGGAGAGCACGAACACCGCGTCGTCCAGGATGTACGCGCCGTTCTTCTGATCGCCTTCGCATATGTAAGGCACCCTGGCCAGCCTGTTAACAAAAAAACATGACGTCAATCTAATTGCCCATACGGTCAAATAAAAATAAACTCACCGCTCAACTTTAAACCCCGCCGGCTTTAAAACTTTTTCGAAAAGCAAAGAAACGCCCTTCTCCCACGTCCCGTCGGTGGGCAAAGACAAACGCTCCTTCGGGGGTCTGTGCGTTTTGCCATCCTCCACGAACGGCCGAAACGGAATCACCACCGCCAGCACTAAACGTCCAACCCCGGGCCTCAACAACGCCCTGAGCTGCGATAGGAGCGTAAACGGGGTATCGCACCTAGACGAAAAAAAACACAACGTCATTCCTCGAATTGCCCATACAACAATTAAAAATAATTGCCCATACGGCAATTAGAAAATAAACTCAATCTACGCACCTGTCCAGGACGTTCAGAAGCGCCACGCACTCGAAGCCGTCGGGGTGCAACGCCGTGACTCCCGCATCGGACGCCATCTTCGCGATGCCATCGATCGTCGTTGACTCCACCACCAGGTCAAACTTTTTCTGCCGTAACCGTCGTACCATCGGTTCCGAGGCTTCCGTGGCGACGACGGCGGCGAAGTCCCCGGCTCGTCTCAGCGTCTCGGTCACCTCTGTGAGAGTTATAAAAAACAAAACACGACGTCAGTCTAATCGCCCATACGGAAATAACTCTTAAACAAGAAACGTACCGCCCTCCCCCGCGCCCACGTCCAGCAGCACCCCTCGTGTCCCAAGGGACGAATCCATCCCCGGGGACGAGTCGGCACCCCCGGGGATATCCCCGGGGATGTCGTCGTCAATCGCCAAAAGATCTCGCGCCTGCGCTTCGGTGAGCACCTGCATCTTCCCCCGGCCTAACATCGCGTTCGCGTCGGTGAGGGACATGAACCGGCGCAGCTGCGTGCACGCGGCGCTCTGCGCCCAGTTCACCACCCACGGTCTTCGACTCGATCGCATCAAGAACGAATTCGTGGCGTCGTCGCGGGTTAAAGGGCGGAACACTTTGGCGAGGTCGGGATGAAGATCTTTTCGAACCTGTTTTGGGTAAAAGAAACACGACGTCTCAGTCACATTGCCCACACGCACACGGAAATAAAAATAGAAAATAAAAATAGAAATAAACTGACCGCGTCGTAGTCCATCTGCGCCGGGGTGAGTCGCGCGTT
>JACLAB010016620.1_pt1 | contig 12380 bp, 4 predicted proteins | sample 8027921 | NCBI WGS metagenome assembly JACLAB01 (sample SAMN15725117, study PRJNA655200) | protist metagenome | isolation source: fluorescence activated cell sorting (FACS) single amplified genomes of... | place: USA: West Boothbay Harbor, Gulf of Maine | collected 2000-07-19
GACAATAGAAATCGCGAGCTCGCCGTTCTCGGCTTCGTTCTCAACGGCGTTGTCAGGGGTTGACGTTTTGATCAAAATCACGTTCCGCTCGAGTTTACGCCGACCGCCGGTGAAATTTACGAGGTCGCTCGAGTTTTTCGAGTGCGATGAGAACGAGACGAAGGTGACAATCGAGAGAGTTGAATTTAAGCCCGATTTGATGAGGAAGATTTTAGCGGTGAAAGGGACGGAAAGCAGCGGCGAGGAGGAGGATTTGGGGGAAGCAAGACGCAACCCGCAAAATCGCGCGGCGGGGATGTTGAGTAGTTCTAGCCCGAGTAAAAAGAAAGACGGGTTCGGCTCCAGGAGAAGGTTCACGTACCCGAACAACACCGCGACGAGCAACATGTTCCGAAATTTAGATTTAGAGAGCAATAACGACAACGATGACGATGAAAACGATAACGACGAAGAATATAGCGATTACCGAAAGGGAGATAGCAGTAGAAAGAACTTGAACAAGCAAACGCCAGCGGATCCAAACGCGTGGACGGTTAAGGATGTCGCGACTTGGTTAGAATCTAACCAGCTTGGTTTTTTAGCCTCGAGATTTACCAACTCCTCCGTGGATGGGTACGTGTTGTTGAGGCTTACCGATCAAGACGTTTTGAAAGATTTACGGGTGACCTCTCACGTGGAACGATTGAGATTGTTTCGAAACATCGACGCTTTGAAAGCTTCGCGCGTTCCGTTCGAGGAAAAAACTAGATCGCTCGAGAAGGAAACGCGAGATAAGTTGAACGGCAGTCAAGACGGTACAACGGCGAATAATAGTTCGTTCAACACTCCGGTAGATTTGTTGGAAGCGGACGTTTCTTGGTTACAGTTTGTCCTACCTATGCGGAGATTAGCCGTACTGAGCGGATGGCTTTCTCACGTTGTAGATGAAGTCATAGAACGATTCAACGTGGACGTTGGATCAAAGCGTGATACAATCGCCGCACAGATCAGCGTGTATTGCGTCTCGGCGATTAAAGCAGAGTTGGATATACCAGAAGTTACCAACAGGTCGTCAACGACAAAGACAAATAGAAAAAGTAGAATTAAAGAAAGCTTAGAAACAGTCAAAGGATGGTCGAAGGAGTTGGGATTGTTTGACGATCCGAAGACGTTGGACGTGCAACAGTTGCAAAAGAACTTGATCGCTTTGCATTTACTTTTGAAAGAAGAAGAAGAAGAGGAAGATCTCGAGAATCACGCGGCGGCGAATAGTTTGATGGGAAGTGAAGGGGTGTCTACTACTCCGCCACCGCAGTTGAACGCCAAGGCGCAATCGTTCATTGGGAGTGGGACTTCTATAGAGATGGAAACGTCCTCCAGAAGCGCGTCTCCATCGAATGTGCACCATTTACGACACGTGTCTTCGGTGATGGAGCTCGCCGAAGAGTGCGAGATTCGATACGACGACATTGAATTTTCAAATGGCGAGGCGTCTTCTTCGAACCGAATCGGTAGAGGTGGCTTTGGTGAAGTGTTTTTAGGTCGATACAACGGGTCACTCGTCGCGGTAAAACGACTGTTTGAATCTCCCGTCGGTAAGGGATTGGACGAATTCAAGCGCGAGGTTTCAGTCTTGTCAACCTTGCGACATCCATCAATTGTCTTATGGCTTGGCGCGTGCACTGTCTCGCCAAACACCGCCATCATTCTCGAGTACATGGACAGAGGTTCTTTACACGACGTGTTGCATCGCACAGAAGCGGTCCTGACCTTATCTACGCGTATTCGCTGGTCCATCTCAATTGCAAAAGCAATGGCGTACCTGCACACTCATAAGCCAAACCCGATTATCCATTGCGATTTGAATTGCAACAACGTTCTCGTGAATCGCGACGGCGCCGTAAAAGTCACTGATTTCGGTTTATCCAAAGTCAAGCAACACAGCAAAGCGACGAGGCAAACCGGCGTCACCGGTACGGTATCCTACGCCGCACCAGAAGTTATCGTCGGAAACCAATTCACAGAGTCATCCGATGTCTTTTCGTACGGCGTCACCATTTGGGAAATCGTCAGTAGGAACATTCCCTGGGACGGTTTGACTGAATATCAAATAGTTTATCGCATGAGTTCGGCTTTGGACAATCCCGATACCGAATACGCGGCGTGTGAGCAACACTTGAAAATGAACGACGGCGAATTCAGTCCTCCGTTACAGTCCATCTTGCGCGACTGTTGGTTCAAGCTTCCGGAACGGCGACCAAAGATGGGCGATATTCTCGTTCGAATGATTGAAGTGCACAAAGAGGCGTGCAAGGAAGAACGGGCGAAGCGACGCGTGAAACAAGAAGAAAACAGAACAACGACGGGATAATAAGAATAGCAACAACGCAGCAGTAGTAATAGTGTGCACCTGTAAATCTGTATCATTATACCATTGACACGTAGACGCAACTTTCCGCGACGCGTTTTCGAAACCCGCTTTGGTGTACGTATAGAAGAGGGAAACCTCATAAAACTGAACGCAATTCAAACAAACACGACCGCGCCTGCGTTTACGTTTTCAAAGCATCGCATCGAGAGAAGAGGAAGAATCAAAATACCACGCATGCGAGAAACTCGAGGCAGCACCCGTCGCGCGTCTCGATCTCGTTCGCCGCCAGCACTGGACGCGCAAAAGCATTCGTCCAATCGATTTGACAGAAGAAACGAGGCGAAAGGGAACGAACCTTCTTCTTCTTCTTACGCGCGAAACGCGCGCGCATCGCGCGAACGAGGCCTGACGGGTTCATTCCCTTCGTCGAAAAGGGAGAGAGATGATTTTAATCATCGCGATAACGATCGCAATAATCCGCCGCGATTTGGTGGCCACGAGCAGCAACAACAACAACAACAGAAAAGAGCGAGAAAGTCCGTCTTCCACGCCAAGGAGCAACAAAAATCTTCGCACTTTCGCAACCCGGAACGCGCGGACGGAACGTATTCGGACCAAGAGTTGTACGAGCAAGCGATCGATCACTTGGATTACAGACGTTTGAAACGGTATAAATTATGGACTATTGAAGATCCCGAGTATCATCGAAAGCTTTACGAATCGGTAGCGAACATGGGGAGTCCGGTGCTATGGTCGGAGACGGACGAGGACGAGAGGATCGAGAATATTTTGAATCCGAAGGCGAAAGGCGCGAAGAAAATGGCCGGACCAACTCTGCCGAGAGCGCAAGAAGACGACGACGAAGAGGACGACGACAAAAAGCGGAGAAAGAAGGCGAAGAAGAAAAAGCGTTCGAGCAAAGATAAGAAGAAAAGTAAGAAGAAGAAGAGTCGAAAATCTTCCTCGCGGCGCAAGCGCAAAGGAGGAAGTAGCGATAGCGACAGTAGCAGTGATAGCGACAGTAGTAGTAGCGAAGACGACGATATCGACGAGGGCGAGTTGATACCAGACTTTGATGGCGTGAGTGGGAAAGGTAATGACGACGAGAAGGAACAACCCGAGCGGTTCTTGCGATTTTTAGAGCGAGAAGAGAGAGAGAGAAAAGAGAAACTCGTCGCCGTCGCAGCATCAGAAGAACGGAAGAAGAGAGAAGAGAGTTTATTACGAAATGGTGCGGAAGGAGGAGGAGGAGGAACTCAAGTTGCGGTCGACTTCGGCCCAGCGGCACCGCCTCCGGAAAACGAAACTACTCTCGACGTTGCTGCGGGAATACGCAAACCAGGATACGGCGGTCAACTCTTACCGGGCGAAGGCTCGGCCATGGCGCAGTTCGTACAATCCGGGCAAAGAATCCCGCGACGAGGCGAAGTCGGGTATTCGAGCGAACAAATTGAAAACTTCGAGAAGATGGGGTACGTCATGAGTGGCAGTCGACACGCGCGCATGAACGCCGTACGATTGAGAAAAGAGAATCAAGTGTACTCCGCAGAAGAGCAAGCGGCTTTGGCGATGATAAACTACGAGGAGAAAGCGGCGAAGGAAAAGCAAGTCATGGAAGAGTTGAAAAGGTTGGTCGATCAAGCGAAGAAGGATTGAGATTGTTTGTAGTGCATTTTTTTTAAACGCACGAAGTCCACGATAAACTACATCTATTTTAAAAGTCTTGCTATTTTTCTATTCTAATAATCCGTTTCGTTCCAGAAGTTTAAATACTCCTTCGGACGAACGTCTTTGACTAAAACGGGCACCACATCACCGTTCAACGCGTTGTACTCCGATTTCATATCCTCTCCGAATAATTCCTTCAGCGCGCCTTCGATGACGTCGCTGTGAACAAACGCGACGATAACTTTCGCGTCGCGCTCCTCCTCGAACACGTTCGCAAACCAGACGCGCATTCGATCGCGTACGGATTGTATGGTCAATTCGTTCGATTCATATCTTAACTCGCCGTCGCTGTTGACAAGTAAACCGAGTTCGTCTGCGCATGTAAAGACGGAATCCCTCGTCGCTTCTCCCAGTCTACATTTTGTTTCTCGCGTGACGTCTTCTCTGACAATCTCATAGTCGTCGTTTTCGTGTATTGACGTGATATCTTTCAGCGTCTTTGTGAATTCACACCCTTCTAAATACTTCTCCTCTCTCTTTGCCAACGCTCGTGATAAACCGCCGTAACGAATCGGATCTCCCGTCACGTCATCTTCAAAGCTATACGGTCGACGAACTTCAAAGGGCACGGTCAAATCGATCTTGTTCCGAAGCAAATCGGACACTCTGATGGATTTTTCACTCGCACTTTGGTACTTCTTTACGCTAGACGTGTGCAACACCGCTACTCGGGAGGTTTCGATCGCCCGCGCCTGCGGCGAGGTGAAAAACGCAATTTTTTTTGCTTCCTCCTCTTCGCTCTCCTTGAAAGCCTTCTCTAAGTACGTCCCCAACGCCTTACCACTCTCCGTGGCCTCGTGCAAACCCACTTGCGTCAAACTCGGATCGAGCAACGACTTCCCCGTCACTTCGTCCGTACACGGCACCTGTTCGTTCGGCAACGGTGCTTCGCCCGTCCGTCGTTCGCCCCACGCGTTATGCGTCGCTTCGCCGTGTCGAACGAACAAGAACAACTTCCGTCCGTTTTCTCTCGAGCTGCTGGTTTCGTTGACTACTAAATTTAACTTCGCTCGTATCGACCCCCACTCGCGACTGGCGCCGAACAACGCGCCGTCGTCGAGCTCGTAGTTTCTCTTCGCCGCCGTCGCCGAAGCGTCGACCGAGGAGGAGGAAGAGGCGGTGGAGTTGACCAGAATCCTCGATTCGTACTTGAACAAGTCCCGAACGGCGACGAACACCGACCGCTCTTCTTCTTTCGCACCATTTCCCAAAGTCGTGAACGACGACGACGACGACGACGCTCCGTCGTCGACGCCCAGGGAGGTGGTGGTGGCGGTGCCAGTGGAGGACATCGACTCGCGCCGCTGCGGAGCAGCAAAAGGCCGCGCATCGTCGTCGCTCCTTTCCAATTCGCTTTCTTCTCTTCCACTTCCCACCGTCGCGGTGAACCCAGCAGCGCGACTCTCAAATCCACCTCCTCGAAGAACGCCACTGTCACCACCACCGCTACCACTGAGAACAACGAAGACGCACAATGCGGCGAGCATCGTCGTCATCCCTTTTAGTATTCTTTTGCCGCTGGTAATGGTGGTGCTCAAATCGTCGGAAACCTTTTCTTTTCTTCTTCCCAACAATAAAACTTCTTGTTCTTCATCATCATCTTCTTCTTTGAACCAAAACATCTTCGTGTATCGTCCGTTCGCGCGTCGTCGCGGTCGTCGCGTTCCTTCTTTTCTCTCTCTCTCTCTCGCGCGCGGCTTCTGAGAAAGAGAGAGAACGGAGTTTTGGATCGATTGCGAAAGATGTTTAGGGTTTATGTTTAGGGTGTCAACTCTAAACCCTAAATAAAAAGATTTGCGTTTTCTCCTCCTTTTGGGGAAACAACGCGCACATTTCCTGCGCGCAAGTACCAACCATGTTACTCACCCTCGCGACGGCGACGATTTTAACCGGATGCGCTCTGAGAGTTACCCGCGTCGTCACGAGAGAAAACGGCGAATCGCTTTTGGCGGTCGTGTTCGGTATTTTGTTGCCGAGTTTGTTGATACAGGTACGATGATGTTTTGGAGAGAAGAGGTGCCTGGAATTTGGATATACGGGAATCTTATCCGCTTGCGCTCGGGAGGAACGCGCTCGCTTTGCGTTGGTCGTTCTTCTTGTTCTTCTTCGTCGTCGTCTCGCGTCTCTGTTTTTTTTTCGTGTCGTTTTTATCGGGAGGACAAAAGAGTTCGCACGCTGACCCCTCGAGCGTATTTATTCGTGTTTGCGTGTGCACGTGACAACAGACGTTCGCTTCGCTCGCGGCGAGCGCGGACTACGCGGTGTTCTTCGCGTATTCCGTCGCGCAGTGTCTCGCGGGCACGGCGTTAGGCTTTTTGCTTTTTCGCAATCGTAAAAAAGGAGGAGGCGAACATTTAGCCGGTTCGACGGTCGGGGTCAATCTCGGGACGTTCGCCTACCCGCTCGTGTTCGCGGTGTTTGGCGAGATTGGGTTGCGAAGAGCCGTCGTGTTTGATTTTTTTAATCAAGTGTCCATTTTAGTCGCGAGTTACGCGTTGTTTGCGCTGAGTAAGAGAAGCGATGATGGCGCGGGAGGTGAGAAAACGAAAGATGTCATTTTGAAAGCAATCAAGACGCAAATGTTCACGCCGTGTTTACTCGCGTTGTACCTTTCAATCGCGCTGAAAGCCATTCCGAACGCGTCGATTCCGTACGTTGTGGATCAGTTTTTAGGCTCGTTGGCGGTAGCGGCAAAACCGCTAGCATTGCTGTCGCTCGGAATATTGTTTGAGCCGAAGATGTCTAAGAGCGAAATTGGAGACGTGGTGACGCTGTTATTAATTCGATACGGAAGCGGATTAATCATCGCCGCTACGGCAATCGCGTTGAACATGTACCAATTCATAGGCTCCAGCGGTTTGGCGGTATTGACGTTAGCTCTGACCGCTCCCGTACCGTTGATTTCCATTCGATATTCGAAACAGTTTGGGTTAAACTCAGGACCGGCGGCTACGGCAGTGAATGCGAGTAACGCGGTGTCCTTCGTCGCTATTTTGCTCCTCGCCGGGGCGGATTTCGAGACGAAACGGAGAAGTTTAATGTCCTTGTTCGCGTCGCTCGGAACTCTTTTCGTGGGATTGGGTATTTTTATGAATAAAAAAGCGTTAGAATCTTCACCCGAATATTCAGAAGGTAGAAACGACGAGCAGCCGTTTGAAATCAGAGATATCGGCGACGGGAAGAAGCGGTTCGTTTCCACCAACGCTTTGACGAGAAGAAGAGGAGCGAAGACCGCGGTTACTTTTGACTATCGTAACAATCATACCATCAAGAGAAGGAAAAACATCGTCGAACTCGTACCATCGTTGTCTTCTGTAGCAACACCGAGAGGTTATTGTCGCACTTTTGCAGTTAGTCGTAGGAATAGAAATAGACCGAGTAGAGGAAATGGTCTCGGTGTCGGCGCGCATCATCGAAGCGCGTTCGTCTTCTAGGGGTTTTTAGTGGAAAAATGTACCACAAATGTACCACAGTATAAAGTAGTTTTATAAATACAACCGATGCGTTGATAACGGCGCTAAAGAATATAAATATATATATGGTGCGTATGTTTTCGGTACCCAGTGGGTATCACCATAGCAGCAAGTGACGTAACGTAATCTCTTTTTTCATCTCTTTTCTCTGTCTTTCTCGTTCTTATAATTAATTGATATGGGTCAAGTAGCAATTCAAAATCTTCAATCCGTAGTTCTTCTCGTCTCGACTGGTCTCTCTCTTTTGAAACGGATCGGATCCGTCCGGCATGGCAAAACCTTCGTCCCGTATCTTCGCATTCGCGTAATCGTCTTGGCACAAGTGGCCAAACGTGAACGCGTCGATCATATCCGCGCCGAATCGCGCCATGTATTTATACACCTTCTCTTGGAACTTCGGGCCAATCAAATACTTGTTAAATCCCGCTCCCGAGCCTTTTTTTGGCCAATAGTAAAAGTTCCCAGTCAATTGTTGGCCTTTTTTCGGCCCGTCTTCGGCTAAGATTGGGTACGTGTTGCCTTGTTTATCGCAAAATCCTGCTTCGTCGGGTTGCGCGCACGCAGCTTCGTAAAAGTTGGTCAACAACACGAAATCAGCGTCCTCGGGGACGTTGGCGACGATCGCATCTAAATGCTTCATCTGCCAGTTCAAACCATCCGCTTCCATGATTAAAGAAAACCTCTTCCCGGAGTTGGATTCTAAAACCGTGCGCCAGGCGTGCAAGTGCGCAAATAAACACCCGATGTGATGCGTGCCGCCGTATTGCTCTTCCGTCATGCCTCCCGCGTCGTTTCGTTCGTCGATGACACCCAGCCACGATAAGTGCTTCAAGTTATCTCCGTTTCTCACCGGGTCTGGGTGCTTCCATCCTCTGTTGAAGAACTCCTTGTTCAACTTTCGAATAGGTTCGATCGCCCATTCCGCGTCAGCGATATTTTCCGGCCACTCCGTCGGCGTCACGCCGACGTCGCTCCTCGCATCCGGCAACGTCTTTTTGATTCTGTTGAAATTCTCGTGATCCTCGGCGTCGTTTCTTTGCACGATGACGACGATATCCGCCGAGTAAACGCGCGCCGGAGAATCTTCCCACGGTATCTCATCGTCATCTCCTAACAAAGCAACTCCTTTCTCCATCCCTAACTCAGCCGTAGCAAACTTCTTCCGGAAGTTGTCGTACACGCGCCACTTGGCGTTGGCTTTCGCTCTGCGAACAAACGGCGTTTCCGTCAACTCATCGCCGCTCCTCCCGTAAACTTCTTCTTCTCCCTCTTCCGCGGCGGCGGGTGCGACAACAGACCACGTCATGTTGTCGCAAAAGCCCGGGTGCAACCGGTGCCACTCTTCCGCCTCCGGCGTCGCCGCGCCGAGAGGACGCGATAAAGTTCGTTGTTGTTCTTCTTCTTGTTGTTCAGCCCCTAAATGAGCCGCGTTGATGGTGCCACTCGGACCCCGAATCGCGACGGCAGCGGCAGCAGAGCACGCCAAGAAGATTGAAACGCCGGCTACTTTCGCGAGTCCGTGAACGTTTCTCGTCGTCGTCGTCGTCTTTTCCGACGACGGCAGCAAAGACGACGTCGCATCGGTGCCGCGCATATCGATTGGTTTATTCGATCTCTCTCTCTCAACACTAAAAGATTTTTCCCGAGATTTTTGCACTCGTTCTCTCTCTCTCGTTCTCTTTCTACCCAACGTGTGTGCGTGTGTGTGTGTGCGCGCGCGCGAAAAGGACTATATCTATTTGTATATATAAATGCACGCGTTGTTGTTTTTTATCTCTACTGGCCGTGGAGATTAACGCCGCTTTGTTCTGCCGTCCGCGGTGTAGAGTTTCGACTTTTGAGATGGCAATACGTATATGTTTAGGGTTTTACAATTTTTTTTTTTTTAGTCTTTCATTTCGTCTCTGATTTCTTCGGAGCTGCTTTCTTCTTCATCTTCTTCCTCCGAGTCGTCGTCGTCGTCGCCTTTGGCGACGGAGACGTCAAACTCAAACTCTAAATCTGCTCCGAGGTACGAATCGCACATGAAGTACAACGCGTATTTGCGCTTGCCTTCCTCGGACGGCGAGGCGAAACTTAACTTGACCTTGGAAGTTTTTACCAAGTTGACTCTTTTGATGGCGCACAAGCGGTTTTCTTTTTCGTCGCCGACGACGACCCACCAACTCTCTTCGCGCGGTATTGGATAACGACTGCAATTGACGGGAGGTAAAAGCGATACGGAATCGCCGAATTCCCATTCGCGAGAGACGTTGACTTCGACGTCGATGGTTGAGCTCGTGGAGATTTCCGAGGCGTTGGTGACTTTGTGTTCGCAATCGACGTTCGGGTACCGGTTGGCAGCCTTCGCGACGTCCGAGAGTTGTCGCTTGGACAAGTCGCTCAAAATGTCCTCTCGCACGGAATCTTCCGCATCTAATAACTCGTACACGGATTCCACGTCTTTGTCTTTCGCTTTTAGCGCTATGGATTTCGTCACGTGCGGTAACTGCAACACGCCGGCGTCTTTATCCCACATGGCTTGCGTTAACATTTGCGACAATTCCATGGCGCACATCGCCGGCGATAACCAGCCGTTGCTGGAAATCACATCTACCATGGCTAAGAGTAAACGCAACGCGGTCGGTAAGATGGACTCTAAATCTCTCGCGAGATCACCCGGTAACGCAACGCGGCTTAAATGAGCTTGAAGCAACGCGCACGTCTTGACGTGCGGATCGTTCGTTTTCCTATTCGTCATCGCAATGGGCGAGTGGTTCAAGATGCGACGAATGATTTCCGCCTCGCCTGGGCGGATCGGCACCGAATCAAATTCGCTCGCGCCGGAAACAATTTCCAAGATACCTTTCAGCTTTGTTTTCGCGGTTAAGGATGCCGCGAATAACTCGACCGTGGTGTATTGCGAGTAATAATAACTCGCAATCATACCGAGGTTCAAAGGTGAAATTTCATTCTCGCCAGTCTCGTCGTCTTCTTCGATTTGCGCGCACTTGGAAACCTCCAAGTCGGATAACGTGCTCTCGACGAGTTCACTCAACGCGTCCGAGACGTGTCTGTGAGACGTTCCGGTCAAATTGTAATAGTTTGGATTTCTCGTTAATCGTCGATAATAGTACGTCCAGGTGAGATAGTCCACGGCATCTTGTTTGGTTTCGATGGTTCTCGTGACAATTTCCGCGTTGAAATGATCGTGTAAGAAGTGATCCAAGTGCGATTCAACCGGGAACGGTTCGTGAAGGAACTTGGAATAATACGCCTTCTTAGCTTGCGAGCACATCAACACGCACGTGCCGTGTTCGTCGATGCCCGGACGCCCGCACTTGGCGGTCATTTGCAACACGTCCACGACGGGGTAATCCGCCGCGGAGGAGCCTCCGGCGTCGTAGAGTTGCGTCCCAGAAACGACGACAAGTTTCGCTTTCTGTCGTAAAGTCCACACCGACGCAGCTTCGCAAATCATCAGCGAACACGCGTTACACTCAAACGCCAAGAACAACGCTTCCTTTTCAACTTTTGATAACCCTTCGTGAATGACAGCGATGCCAAAAGTCATCGCGTGTTTCACGCCGGCGTCGGATTCAATCTTCTCGGAGAGTTGTTCCAAGACGTTTTCGTCCTCCGCGGAGACGTTTCGAAAGTACCCTTCGTCGTTATCATTGAGAGCGTAAGAGAGTAACTCTAACGCGCGTTGTTTCGCATGTTTCCTAGTCGGCGCGAAAACGATCGCCGGTTCTTTGTTTCCGCAATGCGTCTTGATAGCTCTGTACGTCGGACGCGACATCGCTTGGACGCGAGATTCATAATTGACTACGTCGAATCCGCGGACAAACAATCGCAAAGGCGTTGGACGCGCAGACGGTGCGAAATTAAATTGTCTTTTGGAGTTTACGCCGAGCCACTCGGCTAAATCTTTCGCGTTCGCGACGGAGGCGGATAAGCCGAGAATGCGAATCGGCGGCGGTGATTTTTTACCGTCCTTTTTCGCTCCACCGTCCTCTTCTTCTTCTTCTTCTTCGCGTTGCTTTTGTACGGAGACGTAACGCATTCTCGAGCACGCGACTTCAATCGTTGCTCCGTGCGCGCCGCCAATCAAATGGAGCGCGTCCGCGATGAACAGTTTGATTTTTTGTACGTTCTTTCGTTGTTTCCATCTTCTCGATAAAATGTCCCAATTCTTCGCGCTCGAGACGATGACTCGAGAGCGTTCGAGCAACTTCAAATCAGTCGCCACGTCACCGGTTAATAAGCACGTCGGAATGCCCATTGTGTTTTCAAACTTCTCTTTCCAATCCGCGTATCGCGCTTCGGCGATGTCGTCGATGGGTGCGCAATATACACATCTAGCATTTTCCACGCCGTGCGTTTCCATCGCGCGCAAGATGGCCAACTCGGCGCAGACGGATTTTCCTGAGCCAGCTGGAGCGGACACGTACACGCTTTCGTCGGAGTCCGTCAACGCTTGATACGTTTGCGTTTGAATTGGGTTCAACATTCTGAAACCACCACCTTGAGGAAGCTTTGAATACATCTTCGGAAACCCAAACTTTGCCTCACGAGTGGGAATAGGTTGTAAATCCAACAATTCCGTCGGCGCGGCGAATTTTTCAGGCAACAACAAGTGCTTAAACGAGACTGGGATGACGGTATCTCCGCCTAACCACGCGTCCGAAGTGACTCGGATGAAATACTGAGGAGGAATCGGATCTAACAACGGCACCGTAAAACTTACCGAATGTTCCTCATCTTTGTTTTGGTACTTCAAAGTGAAATATTCCGAATGCAAAATCTTCTCCCCGTCGTTGTCTTCGACCATGATCCAAAAGCCTTGC
>JACLAB010009350.1_pt1 | contig 12372 bp, 14 predicted proteins | sample 8027921 | NCBI WGS metagenome assembly JACLAB01 (sample SAMN15725117, study PRJNA655200) | protist metagenome | isolation source: fluorescence activated cell sorting (FACS) single amplified genomes of... | place: USA: West Boothbay Harbor, Gulf of Maine | collected 2000-07-19
GCCTGCACGGATATGCTTGCCCATGTTCAGCGTGACAGTACCGCCCTCCGGGGTTGGATATGAGTACGTGTCCTTCTGTCCGATGCCAGTCAGCTCCCCCACCGAACTACCGTTGGTCATCGTGTGCTCGCTGCACGTGCGGGTCGTGATGACGGGGTGACGACGAGGCCACCCTACGACGGCGGGTTGGTGTTACACGTCAGAACTTGACCAAGGACAGGCCGTTTTATCGCTAAGGTGCAAACGTATCAAAACAGTCGATCAATTAACGAGCGTCATGCGTTGTTGATGAAATTTGAGAATGACGACAGTTGCTGATGAGTGAGAGGAGACTGCTACTCATCCGCCTGGGGCTGCCTGCCTAACGGCCGGGGGTAGGGCTAGGCAGGCACTCGGAGGGCAGAGCCGGATAGCCGGCAGGGCCAATGCCGTTAATCCACGCATTCGCTCCGTTGAGGAACAAACCGCACTGGGCAACGCCAGTGATCGCGGGGTTGATCTCCCAGCCCGAGAGATCCTGATCGAAAGCCCCCGCGTAACCGAACGTTTCCACCATGCCCGTGACGGCGCCAGTATCCCAGCCGGAGATATCCCGGTTGAAGCTAGCGGCAGCCTCAAACGTCCCGTCCATGTCGTTTACGTTGGAGACATCCCAAGCTCCGATGTCCGCGTTGAAGACGGCAGTAAACGTAAACGCATACCTCATATTCACGACGCTCGACGTATCCCACTTGGAGATGTCGGGGTTGAACGTGGACTGTTCGCCGGTACGGGCGTTGATCAGATGGTCGTGGCATCCGGAATCGTGGCGCGCCCGGCGTAGGTGCACTTGGACTTGGTGCCAGCCGCCCCGCTGACGCGGATGTAGCAATCGACGTACTTGTCCGTGAACCCATCGTACGTGACGTCGACCTTCGAGTGAATCATCGGCACCTTACCGGAGACAACGTCACCGACCGGGGTCAAGTTGTCAATCTCCTGGCACGTCGCGACGTCGGCGTCGGCCGAATCGACGGCGTAGCACTTGACCGAGTAGTCGAACGGGTACGGGTTGGGCCCGCTCTTCCACGACACCACAGTCTGGCCGACCTGGTCGTTGGTCGCCGTCTCGGGCAGCAGGAGCTCCGTGACGGTCACTGTCGGTGACACGAAGAAGAAGGGCGCGTGTGACGATCGAACAACGACTGATTCGTTCTGCGGGCCCGAACCCCACGAAAAGCTTGTCACGCGAAGCAATAGCAGATATATCGACACACGAACGTACCCTGAGCAGCCGCAGCGCGCCCGACGGCAAGGAGGGCGAGGGTCTTCGAAATTGAGTGCGGCATAATTTCGCTGGGATGGTTAACGGGTCGTTAGGCTCGTTGTCAGGCTAGAACGACTCGCGCGTCTCGTACGAGAACGAAATAATCTCTTGGGTCGTTGATAGTAAGGATAAAGACGAAGTGAGAGAAACGGAGATTGTCGAACAGGCAGTGTCAGGCCTAGGCACGAGCCTCGTGCCTCGCCTGGAGGCGCGATATTTAGGTGTAGGTTTACCGGTCCTATGCGACTTCTCTCGCCCCTATCGCGAACCTGTCGGTCAGGTTTTGCTCACAGACAACGCGTCGAGGGCCATCGGGGTCTACATGTCCGTCCCGTACGTACGAGCCGTCGAGCCAATTCTTCTTCGAGCAGCAACGCGGACAGCGCTGCCCAGCAACGGGAGATACTGAAGACCGTCCACGACGCCACCACCTTCGCAGAGGTCGCAGATGCGCTGCTAGAGAAGGACGGACTGCTGCACGCGGCGCTCGACGTAGAGACGTCGCTGGACTCTCTGTGTTACGTCGCCGGCAACGTCAACGACGGGCTGCTGGTCGCGCGGTCACGAGTCGATGCTAAGGTTCTGGACGGCTTGTCCCGGTCGCTCATCGAAGCGATGGATCTCGAGATGCTTCGGGCCACGGAGAACGCACAACTCGTGTGGGTGATGGAGACGGTCGAGCGGGTGGTCGTAGATTTTGAAGGACGGGAAGGGTTGTCTACCAGACAAGGTGGGGAAAGGCAGGGAGTGGAAAGCCGATGGACACTGCAAGTCATGAAGGCCATCGCCGAGCGGATGAAGCTCGAACAGCAGGCCGAGATCTCCACCCGGGACCTCACCAACCTGGCTTTGTCGATCTGTCAGACGCCTCTCTTCGCGTCGTCTGCGCCAGTCATCCGCTTCCTGATCGTGGTTTTGGACGAGCTCATCTCGCGGATCGCCAAGCCGCACATTCGCTCGGCGTTCTCGATGCGGGAGCTCGGGATGCTGGCCGCCGCGCTGGCGACGGTGCACGGGATGCCAGAGACGGGCGGGGAGGCGCGTGGCGCCCTCGAGGCGTTCTTGACGAGGCTGTGGGTTGACGGCGCGGAGCCGAAGCTGTCCAATCGTCACTCGCAGGTGTCTGCGGATGGGAGCGGGAAGGGTCTCGAGGAGCTGCGAAGGTTTCTCGTGAGCTATGTGCGCGTGTTTCGGGACGAGCCGCCGGAGCGGATGTTGGAAAGTGTCGCGAGCTTTCTCACGAGGATGCTCAAATCCGACGTGGCGACGACGACGACGATCACGTGTGCCGACCTCGCCGCCTTGCTCGAGTTCTTTGCATATTATCAATCGAGACGGGGCTCGCCGTCGAGCTCGCCGTCGAGCTCGCGGTCGAGCTCGGCGGCCATGATGATGCCGCCGATCACGGTGGTCGAGCTCGCGTCGGTCACCGGTGCGAGTATCCGGCAGCAGACGCTCGTGGACGAGACGGAGGATGCCGAGCGAGAGCTCGAGGCGATCGCGTCCTTGCTGAGGTCGCACGTGGCGCTGAATTTGCGCCCTGCCGAAGAGACGCTGCTCAGCCTGGTTCCGTACGTGCGCCGGCTGCACTCGGCGACCGAGCAGGGCGGCGGGGCGCTCGCGAGCATCCTCGGTTCGTTCGAAATATTCGGGTTTGACCCGGGCAGGTCTCTGTCCTCCTTGTAACCTTAGGAAGCGCCGTAGTAGCCCTGGCGAACGAGCAAACGAACGAACGAGCAAACGAACGAACGAGCAAGTGAGCGAACGAGCGAATGTGCAAGTGAGAGTCCGGACGAGCGCGCGGCGGCCGGAGTTCATCACCACCAACCTTGAGCATGGCGACAAACGCGTCGAGGTCGCGGTCCACGAACGCCTGTTCGTCCCACGGCTCCGAAGGACACACGAGCCTGTCCGCGTACGCGTCCGTGTCCCACAGGTACAGCGCACACGTCGTCCGACCTTCCTTGGTCACGGCCTCGACGCCCGTATGCAGCACATACTCCTCGCCCTCGTAGTCGTGGAGCGTCTCGATCTCGTCAGCGAGGAGCCCCGACAGGAGCAACCCGTCGACGGACGCGGTCGCGTCGATGACGACGGCCGGATATGGCTGGTTCAACACTCGGCACCTCCGGAAGCCTTTGACCGTCGCGGGTGTCAACATCGGCACCCGCTTGAGGAGCAGGTTCAAGACAGGGGGGTACATGAGGGTGCCGTACACGAAGATTGGCGTGGAGGCCCCTGGACTTGGCATTTTTCGGGTTCGGGTTTGGGTTCTCTGCGTGCTTGGAGCTCCGCGCGCCCTCCTTCGATTCTCCGTACTGGACACGGGCTGGACGACGACGACGCGCCGGGTGTGAAGCTAAACGGATTCCGCAGGCAGGTTTTCAAAAAAACTTTGAACGCGTTCAGGCCCGTCCGGGCCGTTCGTGACATCTGTAAGCTCTGAACTGACCGCGAGAGACAGCCAGGCGGACTGACAGACGGGTGGAGAGGCGCGAGAGAGACGAGCAGGCGGCCCTGCTCGTCGACCAAGACGGACGCTCTCAGTCCTGATCACGATGGTCCTCCTCCTCCTCGGTTTCTGGGTCCCATTGACCGTCGTGTTGCCGGCGGTGGCGATACGCCTGTTCGAAGACAAGCCCGCGGCGCTGAAAGTCATCGCTGCGCTGGCTGTGGCACTCAACGCCATTCTCGTCCCGCTCTTCACGTTCACCCCGCAGACCCCGGTGACCAACGTGGTCGTGTTCTTCCTGTTGGGGTGGCTGGCCAGCTTCAAGGTCCTGGGGAAAGCGTTCGGGAGGGGCCCCCTGTGCTTTTCCGGCTTGACGATGCTCGGGACGTTGACCACGTACGCGCTTCCGATCAATCCAGTCTCAAAGGCGAAGACAAATGCGTCGTCGGCGTCGTCGGCGTCGTCGGCGTCGTCGACGCTCGCGTATGCGTGGGGCGCCGCGTTGCACGTGTTGCTCCTGATATTCTGCACGTCCCTGTCGCACCGTCTGCAGCAGGTGCCGTACGGGCCCACCGGCTACGCGCACATGCTCCTCTCCGACCTCGTGGACGCGTTCAATCTGTACGCGTTCATCGCCATCATCATGAACGTTGCATCGATCGGCACGGCTTGGGCAGGGAAATCCCTGCTCGGGTTTTCCGAGATCGCGCCGCAGTGTGACAGGCCGTACGTACTGACGACCTCGACGGATGTGCGCCCCGACGCCCTCACCTACCTTTCACCCTCTCACCTACCTTCCACGCTCTCACTCTCCAGGTGGTTGGCGACCAGCTTTTCCGAGTTTTGGTCGAGGTGGGTACTGGAAGAACTCGATCGGCACGCGCTCGCGCGCCCCGACTCTCACTCGCTCCCACTCGCTCCCACTCGCTTCGCCTGTTCATTCGCTCGCCAGGCGCTGGAACGCCAACACTGGCCAGACGCTCAGGTACCTCGTTTACGATCCAGTGATCGAGGGATCCATGGAGCGGAGTAAACCGCCTCAACGAGCTCGACCGCGGGCAAACGTCTCGGACGCGAGACGGGCGGTGGCCCTGGCGGCCACGTTTTCTGTGAGCGGACTAATGCACGAACTGTTCATCTTGTTTCTGCGATCTCAGCACAGCGGGCGCGCTCGGTGGTTCCTGTTCTTCTTTCTCCAGGCCCCGATCATCATCTGGGTCGATCCGATCATCAAGCGGATTGGAGCGGTGAGCCCGTTGGCGGCGCGGGTCGTGACGATCGGCGCGCAGCTGTTGATCGCGCATCACCTGTTCTTCGTGCCCGTTGTCGAGCTCGGGATCGCGGATGACATTCACGATGGCGTCAACCACGGGATCAAGATGCTGCTGAGCGAGAGGTTGTGGACTTTGCTGTATCCGCACCGCGGTGCGTTACCGGCCGGTAACTGATTTCAATCTTTCTCTCCGCAATTCACCCTATTCATGCATGGGCACGCTGCAGGCCGCGTCCGGGGAGGACGGCAGTGTGCTGTCCTCCATATAGTGCAGACCCCCACCCATTCGTCGCGCCGTGCTGCCCAACGCGGGCGACTCGTGGCGGTGCCGCATGCTTCAGGTGGGGACTACGACGACGTGAACGTACGGACTGAGCCTCAGTCGACCCGTCGCGCTCGCACGCCCTGGATCTCTCTCTCCCTCTGACGCTGACGCTCACGCTCACGCTGACGCTCACGCTCACGCTGACGCTCGCTCCGCTTCGCTCCGCTTCGCTCGCAGTACCTGACCACCTTGCTGCGGCGAGCCGTGGACGCCGAGCTCTACGAGGAGGCCTGCTTCATCCGCGATCGCATTCAATCGCTGATGGACGAGTCCAACACGTCGTCGTGGCGAGACCTCGGCGTGCTCGATTGGCTGGTCGATCGCGTCGACGACCTCGGCTTTTCCATCCCGACGCCAATCCAGGCGCGGGCAGCTGAGACCATCCTCCGCTCCCGGGCGGCGTCTTGCAGCCTCCAAGCGCCCACAGGATCGGGCAAGACGCTCGCGTTCCTGCTGCCCTGCCTTTCGCTGCTCTCTTACCCACCCGAGACGTATCCGGAGGACCTGGAGAGCCCGCAGCTCGTCATCGTCGTTCCGACGCGGGAACTCGGTGTGCAGATCGCCATGATTGTGTTTCGGCTGTTCGGAGGGAGCGTGGCGAGTGACGGGATTCCCGGAAATCGTAGCAACATGTTTCGGTACACAGGCCCGAGAGGGGTGCGAGTCAAGGGCCTCGTCCTCGAGGACGAAGTCGACCAGGCCGTCGAACAGCGATACCTGTACGGGGCACACGTCGTCGTCGGCACGCCCAAGCTGATCGCCGAGGCGATGGCGCGGGGCGTCAAGATCATCGGCAGCGACTGCCGGGCCATCGTCGTCGACGAGGCAGACGCCTGCTTCAAGGAAGACGACATCGCGGCGTCCAAGACAATCCTCGATGCCGTGCGGGAACTCCCAGTCGAGAGCGCGAGCGCGAGCGCGAGCGCGAGCGGGGAAAAGCCGCGAGTCGTTATGGCGGGGGCGACGCTGTCGCAGGACGTCTTTGACCTCGCCGTCCGGAACAGATGGATCGAACCCGGCTCGTTCGTCCAGGTGGACATCAGCGGCGCGACAACGACGGAGCGAGGGGCTGATGCATCGTCCAGCGCGTCGCCGGCATCGTCCAGCACCTCGCCCCCCTCCCCGCCTCCGCCCTCCTCCCGCCCGCTCGACGGCAAACACAAACGCAGTTCATCGCCGCTCGTCTCGTCAAGGCTCCGGCACCGATACGTGACGACCAACGACAGCGACATGTTGGGCATGCTGTGTCGGACAATCCTCGCCGACCAAAAGTCGCACTCGCTCGACAGCCAGCCGACCCGCGGCATTGTCTACGTCGCCGACTCGGCCGTCGCACGAAAGATCAGCGAGCCCCTCCGCTCCGTGCTCTGGTCCCGGCACGATATCAGCGTCCTCCTTCCGCAGGGGGAAGAACCGATCAAGTCGCTGCACGCCTTCCGCGACAACAGGACTTCCCTGCTCATCGCCACCCTCGCTGCGTCCAGGGGCCTCGACCTCCCCGCAGTCACCCATGTGTACGTCGTCGGCGTCCTCCCGCCCGCAGACGAGTACGTCCACCTATGCGGCCGCCTCGGACGCATCGGCAGCAGCGACGCCGGCGTCATGACGACCTTCATCGAGACGTCTGCCGAGCCCGAGTTCCGCGCGATGCTCGAGGACCTCCGGGTGCCGGACGACAGCGTCGAGAAGCTCGACCCGCCCATGCCGCGGTCCATCGAGGACCTCGGCGCGCTCGAAGGCGACGACGATGCCATCGACGAGGCCAAGCGGGCCCTGGAGACCATCCTCGCGCTCAGCAAGGACGAGCCGGAAGACAGAGGGACGGGTGATATTCGTGAATAAGTTAAACTGCAACGTTGTATCCAGTCATTTATCCAGTCATTTATCATCCGCTTCCTCGGACGAACGTGTGGATGTCCGCAACCGCTTGTCGGGATTCTTCGTCTCCTGCCAGCCCAGCGGCGTTGGTATCCCCCGCGGAATCACGCCCGCCTGACTCAGCAGCCTTCCCACCGTCGTACTCGGCTGCGCGCCCACCGACAGCCAGTACTTGACCCGCTCAATGTTCAGGCCCACGTGCTTGTTGCCGTCCTTCTCTGGGATGGCATCGTAGTACCCAAGGACCTCCAGGTGGCGGCCATCACGGGGACACCGCGCGTCTGCGGCAAATATCTTGTACATCGGGTGCCGCTTCTTCCCAAACCGAGCTAACCGCAGCCGAACCACCATCGTGGTAGTCCGTGAAGTCCGTGAAGGTTGAATCGAGGAAATATTTGGACTCCGGGAGAAGGCGTCCATCAACAGTCAACAGTCAACAACGGCGAGTCGCCGGCCAGTCCACACGGACCGCCACACAGACCACTAGAAATGCCCCGACGCCTTACAACGACACGAATACGTGTATATACAAAAGCCAGCCATTGGGGCAGCGGCCCACCCGCCACCCACTGCCGTCACCGCAGCTTGACCTCGCTGAACAGCACGTGCCGCCGCACCCGCGGATCGTACTTCATAAACTCTAGCTTCTGCGGCAGCTTGCGTGGGTTCTTGCGCGCGACGTAGAAGTAGCCCGTGCCAGCTTGGCTCAGCAGTTTGACCAAGACTGTCGCAGCCGCTTTCTTCGCCATGCTTTCCCTCTCTCCCTCTCTGTCTCTCTCTAGCGTGTGCACGCCTCGCTCGCTCGTACGACGAAGATGACGACGACTCCTACTGCTACCGTGTCCGCCTGTCTGCCTGTCCCACAAACTCCCTCGACGGTGGTCTGGTCCGATTCCTAAACGAACGAACACAAAAGAGAATGCCGGGCACGTTCGAGAGCCTGGCCAAGCGAGGCTCGGTCCACGTCTTCAAGGACGCACTCCTCCAGACGACGGAGGAGAGGGACATGGTCCTCTCGCAACTACGCGTGCTGGAGTCGCACCCGAACTATTGGGTGCCGCTGCCCCTGCTCGTGAATGGCGTTGGTCTCAGTGCAGCCGAGCGCGTCGTCGCCGAGCTCTATCACAGGTGCATCCAGCCACACGTGCTCCAAAGCAGGAACACGAACAACGAGCGGGGTACCATCGCCGGGGCCGAGTACTGGGTCCAAGTCTACCGCAACGGTCGTGGTCTGGCGTTTCACGTCGACAAGGACGAGCACGCCATGAAGACCCGCGGGGAGATGATCAACCCGATCTACTCGAGCGTTCTGTACTTGACGGGTGGCGGCAACGACGGCAACGGTGGCAACGACGGCAACGGTGGCAACGACGGCAACAACGGCAACGGCCAATCGAAGCAACTGCAGTCTCCAACGGTCATCACCGATGAACGGTACGACCACGAGACGGCGCGCATGGTGCCCGTCGACTTTCCCACGGAGAGCTGCCTGGTGTTTCCCAAGGCGAACAGGTACCTGGTATTCGACGGCCGGGCAGGCCACGGTGTGCTGGATCTCGTCGGAGACGAGAAGAAGGACGAGGGTGGGGAGGACGGGGACGGCGACGGGGACGTGCGCGTGACGTTTTTGGTCAACTGGTGGGCGGCCAGGCCAGAGAACGTGGAACGGGACCCCGAAGCAGCGGGAGCATCAGCCTCAGCATCAACATCAACATCAGCGTCTGCGGCAGACGCAGTCGGGCTGGAACCAGGTTGTCGGCCGTCGGCCGCAAGCAAGGAGCCAGTCTACGTCATCTCCATCACCAAGGAGCTCCTGTTTGCGAACGAGCCGTTCATGATTGATGATTTCTTGCGGGAACAGGGCATTCTGGGCGACGATAGGAGGCCGTCTCCGGTCATCATACGGCACTCGGGCGTCGTGATGATCCCGTTTCGACCCGAGGAGGCGGACGGCGACGACGACGACGACGACGGGGTGGCCAGGCACCTGGTGGACTGCGCACTGATCAGCCAGGAGAACCACGGGGCGTATCTGTAAGAAAGAGCTACGACCTGTTTTCTAAGGCAGAGATTCGAGGCCACCAATCCAACGGATTCATCCAATCACGAGCTTCATCCACTCCTCAGAGACCACTGCATCGGCACTTTTAATGCAGAACTAGAACGTATTGACGGAGGAGGGTTTAGTACCGGTGTAGAACTGGCTAGAGTAGCGATAGGTACGTCCGCGCGCGGTCACAGCCCGTTTGATGAAATTGCCTCGGGGTGCGCGGGCCATGGAATCCGCGCCCGGATCGCCCGTCACCGGGTCTCGGGGCGCACTCATACGATATTACGCTGTGATATATGTCGGATGCGGCCTTCCGAGGTGGTCGTTTGGCGGGAAACGACGACGCGGCAGATTCCCTCGGACGTTGCGTCCGAGCGTGGGCCGGCCTGAGTCGTCCGTCGTCCGTCGTCAGCCCGTCGGCGTCGTCGGCGTCGTTGGCCGCCCGTCGGCGTCCAGCCGGCCTCCGAAACGCCTCCCTGGCCCCCCCCTTCCCTTCCCTTCCCTTCTCCCTCACTCGCCGCTCCTTTCCTTTTCCTCCTCCAGAATCCTAGCATCGACTAACGATCGGGCATTTCATTTTGCGTAGCGTAGAGAACCCGAATTCTGATCCATTCTGAATCATCTCGCATTGGCACGATGTGCTCGCACGGGCCCACTGACGCTGGCGACAGCCTGTCTGGGACGCCCGAGTGGGTTCATGGGATTCTCCTCGATCACCCCAGTCTGCTCCCAGTTTCATCCATCCTGAAGCACGATCCATGCATCGATATGATGTGGCACGACTGGGAGGGCGAGGCGACGGGGACGAAGAGCAAGCGGAGCATGCTGCAGCTGGCTGCCGAGATGCAGGCGGCCAAGTGCGTGCAGCTGCTGTTGGACGCTGGGGCGGACGCCCGATTGGCGTCTCCCAGCGACGGGAAGACAGCGTTGCACCTGGCGTGTGCGCGCAAGCCTTCCATGGCGAGCGCGAGGGTGATTGCCATGCTCGTGCAGCATGGCGCCGACAGGGACGCGGTGGACTTTAACGGGAACAAGCCGGGAGACGCGCTCGAGCGTATGAGTGCGAGTATGAGCGACGCGGCCTCTGTCGGTTCTGTTGCCTCTGCCGCCTCGGACGTCTCTGGCCACTCCTCTGACGTCCAGCGTGGCCAGCTCGGCTACCAGCGCCAACACGCCACCCGGCTGCAGTGCAGCACCAGCCCCGCCAAGAGCGCGACGAGCGCCAAGAGCGCCAACTCGAACCCAAACCCGAACCCAAACCCGAACCACGCGCATCACGCGCGTCTGGCCTCCAGCAAGAGTGCGCTGGTCACCGACGTGGCCGACCTCGAGCTGATGGACGGCGTGGACTACGGCAGCGCGCACTTCCGCATGTTCCACTACAAGGTGGACAAGTGTCCTCACGAGGACTGCATTCACGACACGGAGGCCTGCCCGTATGTTCATCCCGGGGATAAGTCTCGCAGGAGGAACCCGGGCGTGGTGTCGTACCAGCCCGTGCCGTGCCCGCACTTCCGCAAGGGCAACTGCAGGCTGGGAGACGCGTGCCCGCTGTCCCACGGCGTGTTCGAGTGCTGGCTGCATCCGATCAAGTACAGGACGCAGCTGTGCACCACGGGCAGCAAGTGCTCGAGGGACCTCTGCTTCTTCGCGCACTCGCTGGACGAGCTCAGGGAGCCGTTCGAGGACTGCGAGGGCTGCTCCATGGCGACGTGCCAGATTGGATGTTCCAATCAGCTGACATGTGCGACGGAAACGTCCATCGCGTCCAGCGCGTCCAGCGCGTCCAACGCATCGTCCAAGGGCCCCGCGTCTGCGGGCACGCCCAGGAGCGTGTGCGCGGACCTCCAGGCTGCCGGGTTCAACTCGGCGACCACTTCCCCCGAGATTTCTTCGGGGATTTCATTCACGCCATCGGCGCGTTCTCCATCGCCGACGCATGATACCCCACGCGTCAGCTTGAACGACGATTGGATGGATAAGAAGATCGCTACTTTGCAGGCGGCTGCCGTCGAGCGGGAGAGGACGAGGCGCGAGTCGGCCGTGGCCGGCATCGCCGAGACCCTCAAGTCGATGGCCGTCAGCAGGAACGCGACACTCCATGGTTGTGCTGGGAACCCCGGTGGCAGTTGCCACCACAGCCACGGCCACGGCCACAACCACAACCACAACCACAACCAAGGCAGGGAGCCTTCCTTGTACAAGAGGACCAGCGTGCAAGACGCGGCGAGCGTGTTGAGCATTCCATCTTCCGATTCGTCGGTGTCGTTGGCGCTGGGATCCTCTCCGTCCAGGAGCATGGATCTCTTCTCGGCCTTTGCCTGATTGGCGAGGCGTGGGACGAGGCTGGGGTTGCGGGTGGACGAACGACGACGCCAACGGGCAGACATGTCCGTCGTCCGTCGTCCGTCGTCCGTCGCTGCAGGATATTTTATTGCAGGACAAGTTGCTGGTCCACCGACCACAGTTGAGTCAACATCATGAATGACTACATCAAGATTGATCAAAAACGGCGACCGCGCGGGACTGTGGGGCAAGAGTGTTTGCATCGCAAGAGTGTTTGCCTCCCACGCGCGCGGGCGTTTCGCACTTCCAAATTTCTGAACGCACGATTAGGATCGATTACGACGAAACAAGACGAGATAGATAGATAGATAGATAGCGACCCGCTCTGGAGGTTTTATGGATACCGCCGAACGACAACGAGACTACTACAACACCACCACTACCACCCACTTTGCTCGCATGCCAATTTTAGTGGCCTCTAGGATTTTCGAAGAACGGATGATTTGCTTTTTTGCACGTCTGATGATAGGTAGACGACGACGTAGATGAATTGATGATGATGCCGAACGTACACGACGATAGTTTCAGAGTTTCACGACGAAGGAGTATCGGACCCTCGTCCAGTTTAAACGAACAATGTCCTCATTCATGATTATTTCTCCTCCTTCGGCAACTCCATTCCGTGCACGATCGGCTCCACGACCCCGCCATCGTGGTTCGCGTTGAGCTCCAGCCCGTAGGTGTCCCCGTCGCCCTCCCGCCGCTGCATCTGCATGATGCTCGTCGTCAGGAACGACGCCGC
>JACLAB010002374.1_pt1 | contig 12360 bp, 8 predicted proteins | sample 8027921 | NCBI WGS metagenome assembly JACLAB01 (sample SAMN15725117, study PRJNA655200) | protist metagenome | isolation source: fluorescence activated cell sorting (FACS) single amplified genomes of... | place: USA: West Boothbay Harbor, Gulf of Maine | collected 2000-07-19
GTGGAATCACGGTGCCGTTCATCATCTTGGCCATCGCCTCCGCGGCGGGGTTCATCGGGCAGTGAGCGAAACGAGAGGTTAGAGGTTGGATAGAGTGGAAGAGCGAGCGCGTTGTTTTCAAACTTGATGTGATACGTACAATTTTATTATTATTGATCTCTCAGAGGCGTGCGCGTGCGGTACAAGTTGGTTTTACACGAGGGATGTCTTCGTATCCTCGGTCTCTGGGGTGAAATCATTCAGGCTTTCGAGCCAGGTGTGGAATTCAAGCGAATCGCGGCGCTGAGTCGGCGTCGCGCGCGTCTCCGGTTCTGGCTTCTTTTTCGCGCCACTTTTACGCGAATACGCGCTGTCGTCCGCTACTGATACGTTGCATATTGCTCCAGTTTCGTCGTCGTCGTCGAGGATGATATCGAACAAATCAACATCCAAGTAACCGTCGTCGTTCGCGGGCGCCAAGGCGACGTCGTCCCAGCGCGACGCCAACAGAACCTCTTCTGGAGCGATCCAGTCCACGAACGCCCGCTCGAGCTCTAATTGCGCCTCTAAATCACAATTCTCATCCGCGCGCGCGGGCTCCAACCCCATCGCGTCTTCAAATCGCTCGTCGTCGCCCCCCGCCCGTCGTCGCTCGCTCTCCGCGCCAGCCTCTGTCGCCTCCGCGGCGCCTTCAAACATCTCGCTCACGAGGAATTTGGCGCACGCCGCGTTCACGCCCTTTAATTTCCCATCTCGTTTTCCCATCGCGTCGCCCTCTCGTCGCCGTCGTCGCGTCCGCGCGTGCGGTCGGCTCGTCGAATCGTTACAAAAAAATATCATCGCGTAACGACGAAAAACGCACGCCGCCTCGCGCACGCCACCAATCGCGCGCGTGACGACTCGATCGCGACGTCGCGCCGCGCCCGCACTCGGCGACGATGGCGGACGAGGGCGACGCCGCGACGCCTCGGCTCGACGCCGCGGCGCCGAGCTTTAACTTTAACCCGAGCGCGAGCGCGTTCGAGTTCAAACCGCGCACCGTGCCCGCGGTCGCGAAAGACGACGCCGCGAGCGGCCCGGCGCCGCCGCCGGGCGCGCCGCCGACGAAGGCGGCGTCGCTCTCCATCGGAGGGCCGGCGAAGGCGGTGACGATTGGAGGGCCGGCGAAGGCGGTGTCGATCGGAGGGCCGGCGAAGGCGGTGTCGCTGTCCATCGGAGGGCCGGCGAAGGCGGTGACGATCGGAGGGCCGGCGAAGGCGAAGGCGAGCGACGACGACGACGAAGGCGACAAGGCGGAGGCGACGGCGAACGCGGCGGCCAAGGTTGAAAAGGTCGCGGCGAAAGTCGCGGAGGTCGTCATCGAGGACGAACCGGTGGAGGATGTCGACGACGAGACGTTCGATCGTCGCGAGCACTTGAACTTGGTGTTCATCGGACACGTCGATGCGGGGAAATCGACGATCGGTGGGCAGATCTTGTTCTTGTCGGGCATGGTGGACGATCGCGTGATTCAGAAATACGAGCGCGAGGCCAAGGAGAAAAATCGCGACTCGTGGTACATGGCGTACATCATGGACACCAGCGAAGAAGAACGTGCGAAAGGGAAGACTGTCGAAGTCGGTCGCGCGCACTTCGAAACGGAAAAGAAGCGTTACACGGTTTTGGACGCTCCGGGTCACAAAAACTACGTGCCCAACATGATCGCCGGTACGGCGCAAGCCGACGTGGGGGTGCTCGTTATTTCGGCGCGTAAGGGTGAATTTGAAACCGGTTTCGATAAAGGTGGTCAGACTCGAGAGCACGCGCAGCTTGCAAAGACGTTAGGCGTCACAAAATTAGTCGTCGTCGTAAACAAGATGGATGATCCAAGCGTCGAATGGGCAAAGGAACGTTACGACGAGATTGAAAAGAAAATCACGCCTTTTTTGAAGCAGTGTGGTTACAAGATTGATGCAGATGTCAATTTCGTACCGATCTCGGGCTTGACAGGGGCGAACATGCAGAAGAAGGTTGGATCAGATGTGTGCTCGTGGTACGAAGGAAAGTCATTCTTCGACACGCTCGACGATCTCGAGCCGCTTCCTAGAGACCCGAACGCTCTGGTGAGATTACCGGTTATGGACAAATATAACGAAGCAGGCGCGATGGTCATGGGTAAAATTGAATCTGGTACCGTGCGCATGGGCCAGACTCTCATGTTGATGCCAAACAAGGCTGGCGTTAAGGTTGCCGCTTTGTTTCGCGACGAAGTAGAGTGCACGAAATGTTTGCCGGGAGAGAACGTACGCTTAAAGTTGACGGGTGTTCAAGAAAGCGATATTCAACCTGGTTTCGTGCTTTGCAGCGTGAAGGAGCCCATTCACATCTGCGAAGAAATTGAATGCCAACTCGCGCTCTTGGAACTGCTCGAGCACAACTCCGTCTTCACGAAGGGATACAAGGCTGTGATTCACATCCACACGGCAACGGAAGAAGTCGAGGTGACCAAGCTAGTCTCAGAAATCGACACGAAGCTGCGCAAACCGAAGGAAGGCAAGCCGAAATTCCTGAAGAGTGGTAGCCTCGGTAACGTCCGTCTCCGCTTTGCCCAACCGGTGTGCGTAGAAAAGTTTGCCGACTACGCTCAGCTCGGTCGTTTCACCTTGCGCGACGAAGGACGAACCATCGCCATCGGTAAAGTGACTCGCCTCAAACCCAAATCGAGCGATTAATCGTCACCGTCGCGTTCGGGCACCTCGTAGACGTATTCAATAAGTACAAAAATCTCACGAAGAGTGACCCTCAGTGTGCGTCGCATGCCGTTCATCGTCCACGCACGTCGAGCGTGCGCGCGCGCCGCTCGCGTGCTCGCGCGGCATCGGCGCGAGTACATAGCTCTCAGTGCCGGGAACGGTGATCACGGTCGTCTAGGTCACGGCTCACCCGACGAAGCCTACGACGGATGGTCACCCCGCAGTTCCAACTACTTTCACCCGGTCGAGGGCGTGAGCGATCTCGATGTGCGCGCCGTCGCCGCCGGCGGTGCGCACAGCGTATTTCTCGTCGCCGGTGGGCACGTGTTCACGTGCGGGCTGAACGCGGATGGACAGCTGGGACACTCAGCGGGGACGCCGTTCTCGCCGGAGCCCATGCTGGTGAGACTGGACGTCGAAGTCGCAAGCGTGGCCGCTGGGAATGGTCATACGCTGTGCGTCGACGTCGACGGCTGCGTTTGGGCGTTTGGAAAAAATAATGCGGGGCAGCTCGGGACTGGAAACGTCGACGGGACGATTCCACGGAAGATTGGTGCGCTCGCAAAGGAAGCCCGCGTGGCGCGGGTGGCGTGCGGCGCGGAGCATTCTCTCGCCGTGGCTGACGACGGACGCGTGTACTCATGGGGCTCGAGTACGGATGGTGTGCTTGGACACGGTTCAGAGACCTGGAACGACGGATGGTTTTATCGCACCGCGAGGGTTGAATCGGCGCCGAGATTGGTGCGGTCGCTCGAGGACAAAAAGGTGGTGGCGGTCGCCGCTGGGCACATGCATTCGGCGTGTATCGACGACCGAGGGGACTTGTACACGTGGGGTCAAGGAAGATTCAACCAACTTGGATTGAGTGCGAAGCCTTCGGACCACGAGACGACGCCTTCGCCTGTCACTTCGCTTCGATTTGTACACGAAATCGCGTGCGGCGGTTTACACAGTCTTGCAAACACAAATGCCGGAGTCGTGTCGTGGGGGGCGAATCAACACGGCGAACTCGGGCATGGTCACCATTCAGATATTAAGTCAGCTGTCCCAAAACCCATTAAAATGGGCTCACGCGGTTGGTCAAAACTTGCCGCTGGTTGGAAGCACTCTGCTGGTATCGCGAACGGCAAGTTATTCACGTGGGGATTTGGCGGTTCTATGGGTTCGTACGCGGACGAGAAAATGTCCAGCGGTGGACAGTTAGGTTTAGGAAATGAGTTTGACTTTTGGGAACCACACGAAGTTTCTGTTCCAGGTGAAGTCAAAGATGTTTCGTGTGGATTTAATCACACGCTCACGTTGGTAGATACTCGTAGCTAGCTCATTTACAATTCATACAATTACTTCCTAGTAGATACTTCCTCTTTTTCCATGCGCCGCACTCGCACCAGGCTAACGGCACCTATGGCTACAAAACCAGCGAGTACCTTGAACACCGTGTGCCAGCCGTACGTCGAAGCCAATGCGCCGACCAAAATTTGACCGGTACCACTTCCAACAGCACCCGCAGAGTCGATCAATCCAGAGATGACACCGATGATACCGCCGTGATCACTATGCACCTTTGCCTTCTTTCCCACTTCTGCACTCATGACACCGGCGAACAACGCCGCGGCTGGTCCGATGAGGAATCCAGCCAAGAAGATGCAAGACACTGTCCCGCCCAACGTCTTTGCGTACGGGACCGCCAACAGCGGCACAAGTCCTAAAACTAAACTAACTAGGAACAACAACACCCATCTTCCGACTAATCTATTCAACAATGCCGCGAAGCCGATTCCAAGAATCACCGATAAATCAAAGAATTGCGTCGAAACTATGGACGAACTATGCGAATCAAAACGCTCGTCGACGTAATACGGAATCCAAAATAGCAAGGACGTGACCACGACCTTCAGCGCCATCACGGAAAAAGCGTAATCAAGTACGCCAGGAATTTTCCAAACGTCACTCATGACTTGCCAAAAGCCCGCCTGCGGAGACTCGTCTTCAACCGTCTCGGACGCCGGCGGCGCGTCCAACAAGGAGGCTTCCTCCTCGTCCTCGTCCTCCTCATCTCTCACGATGCGCACTTTGTTCGCTCCGATGCACACCAAGAACAGCACGAGATTCAACAGCACGAACGCGCCCGCGACGAACATGACGTTCGGCCAGTGTTCTTCTCCCTGGCGCAACACCGCCTGCGCGATTTGCAAACCGACGATGTCGCCCACGGGCGACGCCGTCGCCCACATCGTCAACACGGTGGCTCTAAAGTACGGTTCGATGCTATCGCTCAAAAGCGCGATAAAATTCGGATACGTCCACGCCTGGACAAACGCTGAAGCGGTCCACAGCGGCACGTGCGCCGTCCACGCCGCCGTCCGCGCCTCGTCCTCGCTCTTCGGCGCGAGCGCGTGCCCAATCACCGCCCCGAACGCGATCGACAGCAATCCCGTGAGCAAGAAGCTCACCGCGATCGTTTTCCGCGCCCCGTATCGTCGTCCGAGGTGTCCCGCCGCGAGCAACCCGCACGCGTAGCTCGCGCAAAACCCAAAGTCGATCGCCCCCAGCAGCGTCGTCGGGTACTTGGCGCGCTCGTGCAGCGTCGATTTGCACGCCATGTACCCCTCGCGCACGGCGTGGAACGACGCGAAGTTCGCGAACGACACCGCCACCGTCGTCCACGACGTTCGATCGCGCGTCGACAGCGGTCGCACCGCCCGCATCGCGCCGTCGTCTGCGGTAACACCCAAATCCGCGTCGCGTCGAATCCGCGACGCGCGTCTCTCGCGACCGCGACCGCGGCGACGGCGGCACCGCGACGCGCGATGGCGCCGTCGACGCTCGCCGCGCGCGTCGCGACGTGCGGGTTCGAGGCCGACGGGCGATCGTCCGTCAGGGTGTACGACCCCGAGGGCGCGCGCGCGACGCTCGCGGCGTCGCGCGCGCTCGACCGACGACGCGAGGGCGACGCGCGATGCGTCGCGTGGTCGCCCTCGAACGGGGCGCTGTGCGCGGGGACGACCGAGGCGGGGTGCGTGCTGATGAAACCAGACCTGAGCGATCTGGGACGGGTGCCCGAACGCGCGACGGCGGGCGCGAGCGAGGTGCACGCGGTGGACTTCTCCGCGGGGTCGCGATACTTGGTCGCGGGCGGGACGGACGAGGCTCGAGTGTGGGATTTGAAGCGGAAACGCGAACATCGCGTGTTCTCGGGACACGCGGGCGGGGTGGCGACGGTGAAATACGGCATGTTCGGACGAGTGGTCGGGAGCGGAGGACACGATGGGACGGTGCTCGTGCGGGACGTCGAGAGCGGGGCGACGAAGGCGAAACTGTCGCCGCCGACGCCGAGCGGAGTGAACTCGATAGATTTCTCCGAGTACTCGCCCCAACACTTGGTGTCGGCGTGTGCGGATGGTACGGTCAGGCTATGGGACGCCGAAGTCGGCGAGCTGCAGTCGACGCTCACGGTTCGAGGGTCTGAGTGTTATCAAGTTGAATTTTCACCCGTGGCTCCGGGCTTGGTCGGATACGTCAAGAGCGACGGGAGGGTGGTGCTTCAAGACGTCGCCTCTCCGACGCCGTCGGGCGCGTTAACATTTCGATCAACGCAAGTGACGTGCATGGCTTGGCATTATTCGGGCTTCGGGCTCGTAGTGGGGACGTCAAACGGCGTCGTGACTTGGCTGGACACGCGAAAGATTAGCGGCGGCGCCGACGTCGCCACGTGCAAAATCTACGACGTCAAGGCGCACGAAGGTGCGGTGACTTCGCTCAGTTGGCAAAAACCCGTACCGCACTCGTTTCAAGTCGAAAGCACGCCCGCGCGCGGAGACAACCTTCCGGATTCTCCCATGACGCCCGTCGCGGAAAAGTCCAATCGCTTGCTCCACGGTCAACGCGCGCACACACCGCCAGCCGCGGCGTTGGCGCGCGAGGAGTTGAAACTCGTCGGCACGAATCCAATCTCCGCCACCGCGGACGTCGCATCTTTGCTCGACGCCGCCGTGGAGAAGCTCGGCGGCGACCTCTCCGCTCGCGTTCGAGACGTCCATCTCGAGCTCTTGCGACAGCACCAACTTCAACAAGAGGAAATCGCGCGCATGTTCGCCGACATGCAGCACGCGCAGCTGGAGATGGCGGCCGAAATAGCCGCTCTGAGAATTGCATTAGAAAATAGCCGATCAGCCTGACGTTGTAATCTTTTATAAACGCGCGTAATCTTCAATCTTCAGTCTTCAATCTCCCGCGCGACGCCTCAGCGCGCGCCTCGCGCCTCATCTGAGACGGACGAATGCCGCGCGAGTCGCTCCGTCACGCCGTCCCCTCGTCCTACGACGAAGAGATGGAGCAACTTCGCATCGCGCTCGAGATATCTGCGCGCGCGTCGACCTCACACGACGTTCACGCGTCGTCCTCGGCGCGAAATTCGCGACGACCATCCGCACCACCCGTAACGACTTCACCTCGTTTCGTCAACGCGAGCGGCGCGTCGTCGCGAACGGCGGGACGAACGGGACGAGCGGTCGTTGATGACGCGCGCGCGCGCCGTCCTGCGCGCGCGCGCGATGATTTCGTGGACGACGACGATGACGCGCGGGCGACGCTCGCGGAGCGGCTCGAGCGACGGCACGGCGTCTCGGCGCGAGACGCGCAGCGCGTGGTGGACGTGCTCGACGGCGACTACGCGCGCGCGGAGGACGTGTGCCTGATCGTAAAAATGGTGCCCACGAGCGTGGATCGAGCGATCGCGCATTTAAGGAACGTGGGATGGGACGTGGATTTGGCGTTGTCGAGGATGTTGGACGCGTCGAAGACGAGCCCGAACGCCGAGACGGAGCGGGAAGAGTTGAAGCGGCGCGCGAGGTCGATGCGACGACCGGGGGGCGATGGGAAGGCCGACGAGGCGAGGACGGTGAAGCAGAATTTGAACTATACTCCCGCTGCGGGCCATCGCGAGTCAGAGTCGGGGTTTTCGTCGGCGTCGTTTCGCGCGTCTCCCTCCTCACGAGCGCGCGACGAAGAAACGGAGCGGTATCATCGCGAGCGGTGGGAGAGCGAAATTTCCGATCGCGCGGCACAAGCGAACAAAGCGAAGTCAAAGTGGGACGCATCTCAACCCACCGCGGCATCGACGCCTCGTGCGACATCGGGATCGGAGCACGCTCGCGAGACTTTGCGATCCGAACCGCCAAAGCCTTCGCATTCGGCGCCGCGACCCTCGCGCGCGTCCGACCCCCCACTCGCCACCCTCGAGCGCGAAGGTTTGGTACAAGTTCTCACCGCGCTCGGCATTCAACCGTCGTCATCTTCCATCACCGCCGTGCGTTCGGCGTACAGAAAAGCTGCCCTTCGTTTCCATCCCGACCGCCTCTCCGCCGCCGGCGCGCTCGAGCGCTCGTACAAATCCGACGTCTGGAAGCTTCTCTCGTCCAAGATGGACGCCTACGCCCCCTAGCGATGATACCGATTCAAATAATATCTTTAGCATCCTTAGCGTTCTGGTCTCAAGCCTCACTTCACCGCTCGCCGAGACGGCTTCGTTCGCGAAACCTCGCGCGCGCCCGCGCTTCCCTCAACGGGCGGTTCCGCGGTTTCGCTCTCGTCTGACCTCGGATCTGCACTCGACGTCGAGCGCGTCGTCGGCGTTCGCGCGAACGGCGCGCGCGCGACGAACGCACGACACGCGCGCGCGTCAAACGCACGCGTCCGCGCGTAGTACGTCGCCGTTTACGCGCGCGCGCGCGAGCGCGAACGCGCGATTCGATCGCAACGTTTGGTCGCGATCTGAACAAAGATGTTGACGAAGTTTGAGGTACGACGCGCGACGCGGCGCCGCGACGACGCGCGGATCGCGAGAAGTGACCGTCGAGCGAGACTGACGCGCGCGCCGACCGCAGACGAAATCGAATCGGGTGAAAGGGTTGGCGTTTCACCCCAAGCGACCGTGGATTTTGGCGTCGCTGCACAGCGGGGTGATTCAGTTATGGGATTATCGCATGGGAACGCTGATCGATCGATTCGATGAGCACGAGGGACCGGTGCGGGGGGTACACTTTCACAGTTCGCAGCCGTTATTCGTGTCGGGAGGTGCGTGACGATGGAGCGAGGCGAAGAGGGCGACGCGCGCGATCGACGCGAGACGCGATCTCAAACGCGAGGCGAGGTAAATGCGACGGAGGGGGAAATTGAGACTGACCGCGCGCTATTGTACTGAAACAGGGGATGATTATAAGATCAAAGTTTGGAGTTACAAGCTCAGACGGTGTATGTTCACGCTTTTGGGTCACTTGGACTACATCAGAACGGTTGAGTTTCACCCAGAGTACCCGTGGATCGTCTCCGCTTCGGATGATCAGACGATTCGGATCTGGAACTGGCAGAGCAGAAACTCGATCGGGGTTCTTACGGGACATAATCACTACGTTATGTGCGCGAGATTCCATCACAAGGATGACTTGGTGGTTTCCGCGTCATTGGATCAGACGGTGAGAGTTTGGGACATTAGCGGTCTCCGGCGCAAGGCTGTGAGTCCGGCGGATGAGCTCCGTATGCCGCAAATGAACAACGATCTGTTTGGTGGAGGTGATACCGTGGTGAAGTACATCCTAGAAGGTCACGATCGCGGCGTCAATTGGGCGGCTTTCCACCCGACATTGCCGCTGATTGTGTCCGGTGCGGATGATCGTCAAGTGAAGCTTTGGCGCATGAATGATACGAAGGCTTGGGAAGTTGACTCTCTTCGTGGACACGTCAACAACGTGAGTTGCGTCACTTTCCATGCCAGGCAGGATGTGATTGTGTCGAACTCAGAGGACAAGTCAATCCGTGTGTGGGACATGTCAAAGCGAGCCGACGCGCAGACCTTCCGACGAGAGAATGATCGGTTCTGGATCTTGGCCGCGCATCCTGAAGTCAATTTGTTAGCTGCAGGCCATGACAGCGGTATGATTGTTTTCAAGCTCGAGCGTGAACGTCCGGCGTACACCAGCCACCAAGGTAGCTTGTTCTACGTGAAGGATCGCTACTTGCGCTGCTATGATTTTCAGTCTCAGCGGGATAATCCGTTGGTGTCCATCCGACGCACCGTCGGAGGTCCCAACTCGAGCCCGAGGTCCATGTCATACAACCCAGCGGAGAATGCGGTGCTCATTACGTACGATGCCGGTGGTGAAAACTACGAGCTTTTCATGTTACCGAAGGACAGCGGCCGAGGCGAAGTCAGTGGCGACTCACGTCGCGGCAACGGTATTGGCGCAGTCTTCGTGGCCAGAAACCGATTTGCGACACTGGATAAGCAAACGAATAACATCATCATCAAGAACTTGGACAACGAAATGACCAAGAAGTGTGCCTGCCCTACCCCGGGCACGGACATGATCTTCTATGCTGGCACGGGATCGCTCTTGTGCCGCTCCGATGAGAAGATGGTGTTATTTGATCTCCAACAGCGCGCCGCGATCGCCGAGCTTGCTACTCCAAACATCAAGTACGTCGTCTGGGCGTCAGACATGAGCCGTGTTGCTCTACTGAGTAAGCACGCCATCGTTCTCGCGGATCGCAAGCTTGGTCACTCTGTCACGGTGCACGAAACCATTCGCGTCAAGTCGGGAGCCTGGGACGATCACGGTGTCTTCATTTACACTACGCTCAACCACATCAAATACGCCTTGCCAAACGGTGACTCGGGCATTATTCGCACGTTGGATAACCCCGTTTACCTCACCAAGGTGTTCGGCAATGTCATTTTCTGTTTGGATCGTGATGGACGTAACCGTCAACTTCAGTTTGACCCGTCAGAGTACATGTTCAAGCTCGCGCTCAATGCAAAGAGGTTTGATCAAGTGCTTTCGATGATCAAAAGTGGACAGCTCTGCGGCCAATCGATCATCGCATACTTGCAGCAAAAGGGTTACCCGGAGATCGCGCTCCACTTCGTTCAGGTGAGTTTTTTGTGCAACTTTTTCGGCGCTTTCTCGACGACCTTTTGGAACACGATGATTATCCACAACCTTACGGATCCTTCCTTGGTGAATGCCGAGAGTCTATGAAGATTTCTTGTTCGCTATTTTTTTGTATGAGTGTTCCAGCGACACTGCACTCGCTGTTCTTTTTTTGCCGACAGCGGCTTGACTAACGTCTCGATTCTTTTCATCAAACAGGATGAACGCACTCGCTTTGAGTTGGCGCTGGAATGCGGTAACATCGAAGTCGCTCTCACCAGCGCTCAAGAGATCGATGATAAAGACACATGGCACAAGCTTGGTGTTGCGGCGTTGAACCAAGGAAACCACCAAATCGTTGAGTTTGCGTACCAAAAGACAAAGAATTTTGAGCGTCTTTCATTCTTGTACCTCATCACCGGTAACCTCGAGAAATTGAGTAAGATGTTGAAGATCTCGGAGATGCGCGCCGATGTCATGGGACAGTTCCACAACGCACTCTACTTGGGTGATGTAGCCGAGCGAGTCAAGGTGCTCGAAAATGTTTGCCACTACCCGCTTGCGTACTTAACCGCCAAGACACATGGATTGGAAGACGATGCAGCGCGCATAGCAGAAACGTTAAACGAGAACGGTGCCGCTATTCCGGAAGTGAGTGGCTTAGGAAAGCTGCTTCAACCGCCCGCTCCCTTGTTTAGAGGGGATAACTGGCCGTTGTTGCCGGTGTCCAAGGGATTCTTTGAAGGTGTTCTATCTGGCGAGATCGCTGGCGACGAGTACGCTGAAGATGATGTCATGGGCATGGGTGGTGTTGGTCTTGGATGGGGTGACGCTGACATTGATATTGGTGACGACGAGCGCGTCGATCCGCTCGCCAAGGCTGGTATTGCGCCCGATGTTGAGTTTGACGACGTCGACAACGAAAACGATGGTTGGGGCATGGATGAATTAGAACTACCGGAAGAGTTGATGGGTGGTGCAGTGGATGATACTGGCGCTGAAACGTTCCATAGCGATGTCTTCATCGCGCCAACTGCCGGCGTTCCGCCGTCGCGACGATGGACTGAGAAGAGTGCCGTCGCCGGCGAGCACGTGGCTGCGGGCGATTTCGATAGCGCCATGAAATTGCTTAGCCGTCAGTTAGGGATCGTCAATTTCGCTCCACTCAAGCAACATTTCGTGGATTTGGCGTATGCGTCGCATGTCACTCTCGAGGGCATGCCCGCAAGTCCCAAGATGCCGATGCCGCTCGGCCGCGGCTGGTCTTCGCGTGCAACGGGTGTTTTGCCGCCCGCGATGATATGTTCTCCGGAAATTCTCCAGGAACGCCTCAAGTCCGCTTTCAAGTTAACGACTGAAGGCAAGTTTGTCGAAGCTTTGAAAGTGTTTGTCGGTATCATTCACGCCATCACCTTGTTGAGCGTGGAGGATCCGAGCGAAGTTGAGGATGTGGAACAGCTCTTGAAGGTGGCTCGCGAATACGCGTGTGCGCTGAGGATTGAGATTGCTAGAAAGGAAGTCAAGGATGACGCGACTCGACAAGCTGAGCTCGCCGCGTATTTTACGCACTCTGAGTTGCAGCCGATTCACCTGTCTCTTTCTCTGCGATCGGCAATGTCAATTTTCTTCAAGCTGAAGAACTATGTCACCGCCGCAACTTTCTGCCGTCGTTTACTTGAGCTCAACCCGCCTGTCAAGGTGGCTACGCAAGCGAAACAAGT
>JACLAB010014879.1_pt1 | contig 12351 bp, 12 predicted proteins | sample 8027921 | NCBI WGS metagenome assembly JACLAB01 (sample SAMN15725117, study PRJNA655200) | protist metagenome | isolation source: fluorescence activated cell sorting (FACS) single amplified genomes of... | place: USA: West Boothbay Harbor, Gulf of Maine | collected 2000-07-19
CTTGGATTAAAAGAGGCGAAAGATTTAGTCGAAGGCGCGCCGTGTGTCTTGAAGAAAGGTCTTTCGAAAGCCGACGCTGAGGCTATGATGGCGAAAATTGTCGCCGCCGGGGCCACGTGTTCGCTCGAATAAAAAAAAAGAGAATATCATTATTATTATTAATACTACTATTATGATCGATTCATCATAACCTCTTCTGGTACCTACTACGCGCATATATTTTCTTCTTATTATTATTATTACTAAAGGAGTACGTGGTGGTACACTTCCCTCCTCTTTTGTTTCTAATCCTTTTTTAGTAAAGTCAGAGGCAGAGAGCAGGAGAGAGAAGAGAAGAGAGGCAAAAAAAATGGCCGACGTGTTGTTCTCGTATCACAAAAAAACAAGATAGAACTCCTCTTTCACTAATCCTTCAAAGAAAGACATATCGCGCGCGCATATTGTATATATATTTCACATATATACACACATACACACGCATTTACTATTCATCACGCATTTAAAATGAGCTTTGCTATTTCCCAAACGTCCTTGACCGCGCGATCCTCCTCCGCGTTCACCTCCTCCGTTCGCGTGAACAGGACCACCAGAATGGCATCACGTCACTCTTCCTCGTCATCGAAGGTGTCTCTGGTGACGAAATGCGAAGGTCCTACGGCGAAGAACTTGGAGATCATGAGAAAGTTTTCGGAACAATACGCGCGATCGAGTGGAACGAAGTTTTGCATGGACAAATCTGTCACCGCAGTTGTCATTCAGGGTACGTTTTTATCTATCACACAAACCTCTTCGTTATCTTTCGGTTTGTTTTCCGATTGCTTTTTTTCCTCTGTTTGTGCGTGTATCTCCGACCCAAAGAGAGGAAGAGAAGAAAAAATTCTCTTCACGAGGGGGCATTCACTCGATGATGATGACGATCGAGATAACTATCGCACGATCTCATTTGTATCATCCAACTGATTTCCTTTTCTCCTCTTTGTCCCGCTGCTTTTAATGAAACAGGTTTAGCCGAGCACAAAGATACTCTCGGCTCGCCGCTGTGCCCGTGCCGTCACTACGACGATAAAGAAGCCGAAGTGAAGGCTGGTTTCTGGAACTGCCCGTGCATCCCGATGCGCGAGCGAAAGGAGTGTCACTGCATGCTTTTTCTCACCGATGATAACGATTTTGCCGGGGATGACAGCACGATTACGATAGAGGAGATTAACGAAGCGATCGAAGACATGTAAGTAGTAGTATCCAGAGTGTCCGAGAAAGAGAAAGAGAAAAAAAGTAAGAGTAGAAAAATGAGAGGGTCTTATTAATAAGCTGTTGCTGTGTAATACTAAATCGAAAACAAACGTTATATAGAAAGAAAGAAAGAAAGGAAGAAAGAAGGAGAACGAGCTCACGCGCTTTTACAAGTAACTATGTCTTCTTCTCATTTATATTTTTAAAAGCGTATGTGTAAGTAATAGGAGTTTCTTCGTTTGATTAAAAGCATTTTCTGTGCACAATAGAAGGTCCAGCCTCGTCGTATTCAGACTTCGCGATCCACATTTGCTGAAACGTGGACAAAGACGCCAAAATAGAACCACCAATCCACACGGAATACTTTCTCTCCGGCGGCGCGACAACCTTAATCTTCATAGAGGACGGCGCTAAAGCGGTCAACTCCTTTGAGACTCTATCGGCGATACCCGGGAACATGGTTGTCCCGCCAGACAAAACAATGTTCGCGTACAAGTCCTTACGAATATCAACGTCACACTTCATGATAGAGTTGTACGTCGTTTCGTGGATCCCCGCCGCTTCCATACCTAACATAGACGGTTGGAACAACACTTCCGGGCAACGGAATCTTTCCGAACCAATCGTGATGACTTGACCATCCGGTAACTCGTACGATTTCTCCAAAGAGGAGGAGCCTTCCGCCGTGGCCATTTCTTCCTCAAAATCCTTGGCGACGTACGCCAACTTTTCCTTAATATCGCGAACGATTTCCTTCTCCGCGGTCGTCGTGAACGAATAGCCTCTTTCAGTTAAAATTTTCACCATGTAATCAGTCAAATCTCTACCGGCGAGATCGATTCTAGAGATGGCGTGCGGCAAAGCGTACCCTTCGTAGATTGGCACGGTGTGCGACACACCATCACCGCAATCCAAAACGATACCAGTCGTACGACCAGAGGCGTACAAAGACAACACCGCTTGAATAGAAACGTACATCGCCGGGACGTTGAACGTTTCAAACATGATTTGACACATCTTTTCGCGGTTCGCTTTCGGGTTCATCGGCGCTTCGGTCAAAAGAACCGGATGTTCTTCCGGAGCGACCCGCAGTTCGTTGTAGAAGGTATGGTGCCAGATCTTTTCCATATCGTCCCAGTTAGTGACAATACCGTGTTCGATCGGATACTTCAACGTCAAAATACCTCTCTTACTTTGCGCCTCGTCGCCGACGTATGAGTCTTTTTGGCCCATGCCGACCATCACGCCTTGGTGTCTCGGGCGACCAACGATGGACGGAAAGACGGCTCTCGGCGCGTCGTCGCCGGCGAAACCAGCTTTGACCATACCGGAACCGTTATCGCACACGAGCGCGGAAACTTCAGCATCTTCAGCCATGTTTATAATACGTTTCTTTTTATTATTCTTTTTTTTACTTTATTCAAAAAATGTACGAAAATAAATTGTGTGTGTCTTCTGTTGGAGAAGTGATCGATCGACGCTTCGAGAAGGTGCCTGTTTTTTAAGAGTGATGAAAGAGAGCGCGTGTGAGTGAAAGAGAGAGAAAGGATCAACGAGAGAAGACGACTCCTCCCGACGACGACGACTCGACGGTTTGAACCACGAGAAGGCAATAAAAGAACAAAAGAGAAGAAGCCCAAGGAGCCCGCGCGAATATAATTCATAAGTAGTTATAAAAAGAAGAGAGATCACACGACGACAACAACAACACCAACAACAGAGGAGGAAGGAGCTTTCTTTTTTTGGCGCGCAAAAAGAGTATATAATCTTTCCACCTCTTTCCCCGCGAGAACGAGGAGACGTTTTGCGCCGATCGCAACAAGGCGAGACGAGACGAACGCGAAAAGAGATCGTCCCTTCGTTGACGTCGACGGGATGATCGAAAAGAAAGAGACAACGTAGTGTAAACAACGTACCGAACCAAACAAAAGAATGTGGCGATCGGAAGAAAGTTTTGTGCTTTTGCCGTTTGGACGAATTTTTGGTCAAAGACAAAAAAAGCCTCCACCACAAACATAAAGTGTAGTTTTGAGTACTCGTGGAGAAGAAAAAGAAAGAACGCGCAGCCGAGACAAAAACATTAGCACACAAAGAGAGGACAACAATAACGCGCGTGCATATGCATACTACTATAGCGCAGTACAAAATTCTTCTTCCTTTTCTTCTTCTTCTTCTTCTTCTACGTAAGACTACTCATACAACCACGGCTATTTTTATTTAACGTTATTCTCTCGGCGAGCGCCGAGCGATTGAAAACTAAACTACTTGGCGAGAGAGATGTACAAAACGTTGTTTCCTCTGATGAACGCGTCGCCGTATTTGTTCTTAAGCTGACCGTTGACGTATTCCTGTTTTATCGAGATGAAGAGAAGAAAAATGTTGCGTTAGCTTCAGTAGTATGGCGCGATTCTCTAAAAACTCGTTGCTTTTACGAGAAAAGACGACAAACAGTACGTACCTCTGTGTGTTCCATTGCAATGTTCATGTATCCGTCTAAGCACGCTAAAATTCCTGTTTTTCAAAAAGAAGAAGAAGAAGAAGAAGCGTCAATGTCACGAACAACACCGCGATTGATGTGTACAAGCGTCGTCGTGTAGAAGTATAATAACAAACGAACGAACGAACGAACGATCTCCTTTTTTCTCCGTCCTTGTGAGACAGCAAAATTCATTCACTCTATCAAAATACCTCGATAATCCACTCCAGAGTTTAACTTCACGACGACTCGTTTCCCTCGGATAGATTTTAAGAAATCTGCGGGTGTTTTTGATGCACTCGTCGTCGTTGATGCTTCCATGAATATTATTATTATTATTAGAGAAATGTAGTATTGAATGAATGAAGCGCAATTTTGAGTGGTTTCAAGTGCAACGTCTGAACTGATTTTGACAAATTTTGACAAATTTTGAGAGAAGAGTTTTCACTCGAGGGGCGACCCTCAAAAAAACGCTCTTAAGAAGAGTCATTTCAGAAGCAACAACGAACAAGAACATCACATCATTCTTCGGGAAACAATAATCAACATCACGACGACGATAATGAGTGGTACGATTACATCATCATCCTCGATGATGCACCGATCTTCTTCTCTCGTTCGAGGAAGTAAAAACAACAGTGGTACTAACAGTAATACGAATAATCGATTATTGTTTCTTTCGAGGCGGAATAACGAACTCTCCGCCTCTCGTCGTCGTCTTCGCGCGAACGCGGACAGTGCCTCGTCGTCCTCCTCTGAAGGCAGTGGCGTCGCTTTCGAACGGTTGGTCGAACCTCTGATTAAAACGAAGAAAGAGGACGATAAGTTAAACGAAGGCATCGCGGCTTTCTACGATCAGAGCACGCCGTTATGGGAGGAAATTTGGGGCGACCATTTGCACCACGGGTATTACCCGAACGGCTCCGCGGACGGCGTCGATCACCGAGCCGCGCAAGTGGACATGATCGACAGAGCGTTAGATTGGGCGTCAATTTCGAATAAGAAGAATGTCTTAGACGTCGGGTGTGGGCTCGGTGGAAGCTCGAGATATTTCGCCCGAAAGTGGGGGAAGGACGTGAAGGCGACCGGCGTCACGTTGTCGCCGGTGCAAGTCGCTCGAGGTAATCGTCTCGGAGAGGAGCAAGGTTTGGATCAACAAGTCAACTTACAAGTCGCGGATGCGTTAAAAATGCCCTTCGAGGATGGAAAATTCGATTTTGTGTATTCGATGGAATCAGGAGAACATATGCCGGACAAGAAAAAGTTTGTGGGCGAGTTAGCGCGCGTGTGCGCCCCCAACGGGCGAATTTTAATCGTCACTTGGTGCCACCGAAACTTGAAAGAAAACGAAACTGAATTAAAAGAAGACGAGCAGAAACTTTTGAAACGAATTTGCGACGCTTATTACTTACCCGCGTGGTGTTCGAGCGACGATTACGTGAAGCTCATGAAAGCGGAAGGATTGAAAGATATCAAAACTGAAGATTGGAGTTTAGAGGTGCGACCGTTTTGGCGAGCGGTGATTAAAACGGCGTTGACTTGGAGAGGGGTATTAGGTTTGTTTAAATCTGGGCCGGAAACGTTGCGAGGCGCTCTGGTCATGCCGCTCATGACGAAAGGATTGAAAGACGGCACCATCGCGTTCAACTTATTGACGTGCGTGAAAGAATAATCGAGTCGCGAAAAGAAGACGATGAAAAAGGAGGAACGAAACAGAAGAAGATCGTGTAACAAACAAGGCGGGTTTAGGCTCAACTCGCGCATGTGATGTATGTAAAATGGAAAGAAGATAAAGAAGAAGCCTTAGGAGCAAAAGCATTAGTAAAGTGTATTTGTGAAACTAAAACCTATTATTACTCTCTAAAAATCTCCAAAAATGACTACAAAACTCTCGTCGGCTCTGGCCCTCTCGTTACTACTATAAACGCCGTCGCAGCTATTAACATAAGAATGTACCAAAAGACTATCAAATAATTGACCGTCGCATCTGTAACGGCCGGGTGGTGGAACGCCAAGGTTATAGTTACCCACGATAACAACACGACAGCCGTGCCGCTGTTTCGGTGATATTTCTTTGTTTGCGCGACGGCGTGTTCGCTCATTTTCGCAACCCGCGCGACCCCGGTCTTCTTAAATCCTATCACCCCAAACGCCACCGCTCCGAACACGGACACGAATAACGTTAATAAACCGAATTTTGAGTGTAGCGTCGTGAAATGGTCGCTTCCTTTTCTCACTTTGTTTTCGTAAATAGCGCACACTCCACAGCTGAAAAAGAAAATTCCCAGAGATTGAACGAACGCGTGTACAATCAACGCTCTCGTTCGTCTCAAGTCCTCAAACCGTCTCAGCTTGAGAGCGATTAACGCCCCGAGTGGTAAACACACGCCAAACGCTCCAGTCATGCTAAATATGTGCGTCTTTAATAACTCGTTGGGATGTGAAGAAAAAGTATGATAGACTGTGATTGCGAAAAACGCAAGCGTGAGACAAAGAGCACATTCGACGGCGTTTTGCGGGAAGACGAGGAAACTGAGATCCTGCGAGAATCGAGGCCCCACGACGAGCTGAGAAGAAGAAGAAGACAAAGAAGGAGAAGGAGAAGACGTTGTTGTTTCGCTTTTTCCGCCGCCGCCGCTCTCTACTAACATGGCCTCGTCCAACATATGTTCGTATTTTACTCGCTCGCGTCGAGATACAAAATTCTGTTGTTGTTGTTGTTGGTGTTGTCATAAAAACAACGAAAGATGTCAGTTTTGAAAATACACGACAGTCGTCAAAAATCACGAACTAAAAATAGAGTTGTTTGTTGTCGATTGATGGTGCTTCGTGTGTTAGTGTTTTGACTGACTCTCCGGAAATACACAAAAACACACACGCGTTCGCGTAAAAAGTATCATCGAAACCGCCGGAAACGAATGTCGTCGCCGAGTATGTCGTCGTCGCAAAACAACAAAGTGTCTTTAAACACGACGACACTTTTAGCGTTGAACTTGGTCCAAAATAAGAAACTGCTTCTTACGAACGAAGGGCAAAGAGAAGAAACAAAAGAGACAAAGAGGAAGAAGAAGATAAAAGTTGAACAGGATGGTGTTCTCGAACGAGCGAACAACAATAATGGAATTGAAACGCCGTCATCTCTGTTGTCACAGCTGACTGGCGAAGCGCGTTTGCTCGAACGACGCCGACGACGAGAACAAAGGAACGAAGAGAGGAAGCAACGAATAGAAGAACGCAAAAAGAATACGTCGCCGCAGAAAGCGACGACCCGATTGGATCCATCAACATGGTGTACTTTAGAAGGAATGGTTGGGGGTCGCGTCCTTCAGCCGCAAGATCGCGTCGTGCATAGAAAGAAGCGCGTAGAAGTTACTGAGATAACGACGCCGAGAAAAGGACGGAGACCGTGGAGCATGAAAAACGACGACACGCACTTGAAGATGTGCATGTACGCGACAACGTCATCGACATCAACATCGTCATCATCATCGTCGTCGTCGTCGATGACGACATCTAAAACGACCTACTCGAAAGGACCCATGTTTGCGCTGTTACAACCATTAGCTGTTTCTTGACGTTGATAACTTTCTCTTCTTCTGCTTCATTCTTAAAAGATGCTAAAAAATTATTACGCGTATCGATACTACTCGTCGTACTTCGATTAATCTGCTACCCTCTCTGCTAACTTCCTCCTCTTTTCTCTCTATTACTAAATTATTTCTTCTTGAGTTTCATATTCAGTTTACACTCTTTGCAATACCATTTCCCTTTCAACTTTACGGTCGGGTCCAACCCGACGCACGAAAAGTGAAACCATTCTATTTTACATTTATCGTTCTCGCAGCCAACCATCTCGCCGAAACTCACGCGTTTGCAATAACAGTACGTCGGTTCGTTCGGATCGGCCTCGTTCACGTAATACGGCGACCCGACTTGATCGTTCTTCTTATCGTTTTGTCCTCCTTGCGCGTTCGGTTTGTTTTTTGGATTCGCGTTCGTGTTGTTCCTCGCTTCGTCCTCGAACACTCTCAAGTCTTTGTCCAACTTTGTGATGTGTTCGTCGACTAAATCGTACGCTCGAGCCGCTAAAGCGCACTTCTCGTCCGCGATTTCCTGGCATAATTTCACGCTCTTGTCGATGCGTTCCTCGAGAAGTTCTTTCTTTTTCTTCCTGCTCTCTTCGTCTGAATCGTCGTCGTCTTGTTCGTCCACGTCGTTCAATTTCCGTTTTTTGTTGTTGATGTTGATGTTGTTGTTGTCGTCCTTCCCTGTCGTCTGATTCGTTTTTGTTGTCTCTAAAGCTCGTAAAACGAAAGTTTCCACCTCCGAGTGCACTTTATCGCTGACAGATGCGGACGTCTCGTCCAAAGCTTTCAGTCGTTGCAAGTAAGAGACTAAAGTCGTCGGCACGTTCGCCGTGTTGTCCGCGAGTACCGTCGCCGTGGTTGTCTGCTTCATTCTTCTTCTTCTTCTTCTTTTTTTTTTGAAGAAGAACCCGAAGAAGGCGGGACAAAAAGACCAACAAAAGAGAGCAAAGAATGCAAAAACCAAAAAAAGGACGAGGAAGAGTTTCATGTGTGAATGGAGAGAGAGAGGGAAAGAAAGAAAAATCGTCGTCACTTTTTGTAGTACGGAAACAACAGTAGAAGTAGATACATACACACGCAAAAATGTCTTTCACTGCATCCACTGCAAACATGCAAAGCTTGTGCGCGTCGTTCAGAGGCCAATCTTTGAACAACAAAACCGCAACCTCCTCGGCGGCGACGACGAGAAGAGCGACCCCGTCGAAATTTTGCGTCAATGCCGCATCGGTCGGAAAAGTGAAGTTTGACGGCTCCTCCAATGGCGAAGCGAACTTAGATTTGAAGGTTGCCAGAAACGAAGTTGCGAAAGGGATTGTGCACAAATACGTCGTCATGGTTAGACAAAACGCGAGAAGGGTAAGTGTGTCGTACCGGAACTGATTCCGCCGATTTCGTCGTCTCGAAATTTTTTCGCTTAAAAACCTCTTTCTTATCTCGTTTCCTTGCTTTTTGCGCCCAAATCTGCAGCCTCACGAGGCGGCGAAATTTGTTTATGAAATCGCGCACCTCCGCGACGCATGATGTTCTCACGCGCTGACTTTGAAATCTTCTGTTACTGTAATATCATCATAAACACAGGGTACGGCATCAACCTTGACGAAAAGTGAAGTTCGAGGTGGCGGTAGAAAGCCGTACAAGCAAAAAGGGACCGGGAACGCTCGTTTGGGTTCGAAGAGATCTCCGTTACTCCCGGGCGGGGGCGTTACGTTTGGCCCGAAGCCGAAGGACTGGAGCATTAAGATGAACAAGAAAGAGAGACGATTAGCGATGGCGACGGCAATTCAATCTGCGGCTTCTTCTATGATTGTCGTCGACGGCATCAACTCTGGCGTTACCGTGCCAAAGTCCAAGGCGTTTCAAGACGCTTTGAAGTCGTGGGGGGTCAACGTCAACGACGAGAAGACGTACGTCATCACGAAGGATGCGCCAAAAGAGGTTGAGTTGGCCACGAGAAACATGGCGAGAGTTGTGCACGCGGATATCACCAAATTGAACGTCTACGACGTCTTGAACGCGGACAAGGTTGTCGTCGACGAAGCCGCGCTTGGGTACTTGAACGATTTCTACGGCGCCGCGGGAAGAGCGTGGGCTTAAAAAGAATTAAGGTTCACATATTATTTTCTTACATACATACAACAAAATATACCTATTATAGCCCTTGTGTAATTAATTATTGATAGTACGAAGTGACATCGACCAACTCTAATCGAACGAACAAATCCGTGCCTCCGGGAATTTTGGTGGTTCCGTCAGCTAACACGACGTCGTTCGCGCCAAAGCCTAACTTCTCCGCCGGTATTCTTAACTCGCGTATCCCGCCTCTTTTCATCGTCGACACGCCTTCAACTATCCCTTCGCACAATGGCGTCAACAACGGCTTCCCACTCTTGTAAATAAACGCGATCGGTTTCCCGGTTTTCTTCGTATCCACGTACACGACGTTTGGATCCTCCGCGTTGGACATCTTCACCTCTACGCCGACAAAGTTCCCTTTATTCGGCATACCACCGCCCCCGATGCGAACGTCTTTTATCTTCAAACCGCTCTCTGAAACCGTCTCCGATTGCTCGTCCACGTCTTTATCGATTTCCAACAACGATTTCACAATCTCCCCGCCTTCCACTAACGCCAACACGGCCACGAGAGACAACCCACCGACGATGCCAAACCTTTTCGTGAGCGCTCGGGAAAGCGTCGCCGCCGGGTCGAACAAGTTCACCCCTTTACTTCCCAACTGTTTCTTCTTCGTCTTCTTTAAACCGTCTTCTTCGTCCTCCGTTTTTCTTCCGAACAAGGCGTTATCCACCGCGTCGTTCGATTTCGATACATCTTTTTTTTCGTCATCTTCGTCGTCACCGTCACCCGTCGTCGCTTTCGTCAGAACACTACTCCTGCTCTTCTTCTTCGCAGAAAAAGAAGAAGAAGAAGAGGAAGAAGATGCTTTCGCCGAGGAGCGGGCTCTTCTGGCAGAAGAATAAGAAGACAAAGTGTTGTGGAAAGTACTACTACAACAGAAGCTGTTGTTGTTCGTTGTTGTTGCTCTCATCATCATCTTCTTCCGCCGTTGCGTCGTTTTTGTCGGGCAATCGAAGAAAAAAAAACAAAAAAAAACCAAAAATCATCACTCATTTTCAATCAAATGAAGAAGCAGAAGAAGAGGAAAGACGACGACTTGTCTCGATTCAACTCCTCCTCTTCGGAGGACGAAGAAGAAGAAGAAGAAGAAGAGAAGGATGAGAGCATTAGAAGAATCAAAAGTGTTGTGACAGGAGGAGGAGATGAAGACAAAGAAGACAAAGAAGACAAAGGAGAAGAAGAAAAAAAGCGTCCTCCTCGTCTGAATGTGGCGGAGAGAAAACGACTGAAGAAGAGAGACGCGCAAAGCGCGAAAACGGAGAGACGAAAGAGAGAAAGAGAGCGAATGGAAAAAGCACGCAGTAATAACAACAACACTTCTTCGAAGGCAACGGAGGAGGAAGAGAAAGCGAAGAAGAAGAAGAAGAAAAAGAAAAAGAATGCGTCAATAAAAGAAGACGAAGGTGACGGCGGCGACGTAACAGAAACGGAAGAAGAAGAAGAAGAAGAAGAAGAAGAAGAAGAAGAAGAAGAAGAAGAAGAAGCAACGACAGAAACGGGAATGGAAACTGAAACGGAAACGAGGAAATCGAAGAAAAGGAATCACGCGACGTTTGAAGTCGAAGGCGTGGCTTTAGACGACGGGACTTTAGTGCTCGTAGATAAGAGAAGTTTAGTCGTGTATTCGAGCGAAGAGAGAGACGGGAACGGCGAACACAAGCGCGTAGGCACGTGGGACGCAAAGACGAAAACAGTCATCAAGAGCGACGACAAAGACGATGGTAACGCGAAAAGGAAGTTTGATAATGGTGATAGTAGTAGTAATAGTAGCAGCAGCAGCAGCGACGGAGAGGAACAAGACGACGACGATGGTAAGAATAATTCGTCGTCATCAGAAGAAGAAGAAGAAGTAGAAAAGCAAGAACAACGAGAACGAGAACACACGACGCCGGTAAAGTTAGACGTGAACCATGCGTTCGAGTGCAATCCAGACGACCATTGCGAGACGTCCTTGGAGGCGCACAAAGACATCGTAAACTTTTTGAACATTGTCGCGTCTCAAAAGAATAAGAAACCGTCTGAATTAATTATTTACGATCCGTATTATTGCGCTGGAGCGACGAGACTGAACTTTACCGAGCTCGGATTCCCGAACGTCATCAACGAAAACAAAGACTTTTACGAAATGGTTGCGAAAAACAAAGTCCCCGAACACGACGTTTTCGTGACAAACCCACCGTATTCGGAAGAGCACGTGGAGAAGTGCGTCACGTTTGCTGCTAAAAATATGACGCAATTCGGTCGGCCGTATTTCATGCTCGTTCCGAGCTACGTCGTGTGTAAACCGTATTTCGTGCCAGCGCTCTTGACTGGAGGCGCGCAAGGAGCGGAAGAAAGAGAAAACACGAAGGAGGAAGACGCTGAAGACGATATGAACATGCATAAGAAACGTGGTCAAGTCTTGCCATTTTACATCGCGCCAACGAAGCGTTATTATTACTTCACGCCGAAACCTTTAGCAAAACTGAGGAATAAGAACATCGACGAAAATGGCATCGAGAAGAAACGCAGAGGTCACGTCGGAAGGAGAGGTGAACGAACGTCTCCGTTTCTTTCGCTCTGGATATGTGGGTTCGGCGATGACCAAATTGAAGCCTTACGAATGCACAAAAAGTTGCGGAGAGAACAAGTAAAGCATTACGTCGTCGCGAGAAACCCGAAAGAAATTCCATTGAATGTTTTAGACGAATGGGATCCTCGCCGCCGGGAGGACCCGTCACCAAAAAAAGCAAACATCCAGGACAAGAAGAACAAGAAGAAATACTTTTAGAATAACTACAGTAGCTAGCGAGAATAACATGTACTACGTGTTTATAGGAATCTAAGGACTAATTTTTTTCGTGAGCATGTATCTTGCCGTGCTCCTCTTTCTTTTCTTCCCCGCGACCATGCGCGTGATGCGAATTCCGGTTTTTGAATACC
>JACLAB010015362.1_pt1 | contig 12340 bp, 6 predicted proteins | sample 8027921 | NCBI WGS metagenome assembly JACLAB01 (sample SAMN15725117, study PRJNA655200) | protist metagenome | isolation source: fluorescence activated cell sorting (FACS) single amplified genomes of... | place: USA: West Boothbay Harbor, Gulf of Maine | collected 2000-07-19
GATGATGAGGATGATGACGAGGAGAATTACGATGCTTTATTAGACGCCTCTCTGGTAGTAGCGCGCGACGACGACGATGATGATGATGATGACTTTTACAGCCAAAAGTTTGTCGAGCACGATTGCTACGCTCTTTTCAGCGCGTTTGTGAATAGCACAAAGTCGTCGTTACGACTGCTAGATTATTTTCAATCTCAAAACGAGTCTTTCATCGACGAGTATTGCTTGAGGTTTTTTAACAAGATGCACGCGGTGGATGAGGAAACCGCACGCATCTTTTTCAGCAAAATGTCACTCACGCGCTTGTATTTGCCGAGATTCTTAAAGCTGGCGTACGTTCGAGAGTGTAAACGAGGTGAGTTTCTTTTGATGATTTGGGATTCAATCATTGCGGAGATGGGCAGAGAAGGAAGAAAACAAGAATCGGGAGAGGCGGTTCAACATCATCATCAACAATCCTCCTACGGGTCGGCTCGGGAATTTTTTGAATCCTTGAGCGTCGCCGCCGTGCTGCGTTGTTGCAAGGACACCATAACGCGCGACGAAAGCTTGCATCAATCGAACGACGAAAGCATCGGAAACATCATAAACAAAATCAACGCGCATTCTTTTGAATTTTCAAAACCATCCGACGTGGACATTTTCATCCAAACGGCCAAGCGCGTGGCGCTCGAGAAGAAGATTGACGAGAACGAAGAAGAAGATGAAGATGAAGAAGAGCGGTATTTATTCGATGAATCCGTCTTCAAAAGTAACCTGTTCTCCGCGATGGAAATCAGGGACGATTACGTATCCTCCTCGCTTCAGTAGGAATAGTAGTAGGAATAGTAGTAGTAGAATCCCCTAATAATACGTACAAAGAATCCTCAAAACATTTATACACACACTTGCGACGACGACGATGACACCACCACCACTCGACAAAACCATCGATAACAACAACAACAAAAGAAGAAGAAGAAAACCTCTCCCTCACGCGCAAGTCCGCACGTGCCGGTTACAAGCCGCGCGTGTGCTCTCTAAACTCCTCAAATCCGCTCGGGAGAAAAAACACGGCCAATCCATAAAACGGTTGACGCTGGATGAAAACAAAATAGATTTCCCATCCGCGACGCACGCGATCGTCTGCGAAACCGTGAAAGTTCTCCCGCTTTTAAAACTGCTCATCGAGGACGTAAAAATGACAAAAAGCGTGGTTTTTGACGATGATTTTATGGAAGATGATGATGAACAAGAAGAAGAAGAAGAACAAGAAGAAGAGAAGGATGATGAGAAAAAAGACGAGCCGCCAGGAGGAGAAAAATCGACAAAAATCAAAGCGTCGTTGGCGTACGTGTTGCTGTACGAGTTACTACTCTCTCCGGGAAAGAGCATTAAACCACCACCATTACCACCAGGCATGGAGGATGAAGAGCAAAAGAAGAAGAAGAAACAGAGTGACGTAACGACGACGACGTTAACATCGGCGGAAAAATTAATCGTGAGCAAAACAGGGGAATTGAAGAACCAGTTAGCGCGGAGATTGAAGAAAGCGAACGCGCAAACGGCGTTGGAATTTGTCGAGAGAAGGTTGCCGGAAAAAGTTAGGAAGATTGTGAACGACGATCCGATGAGTAGATTTGCGAGAGTGAACGCGATGAAAGTGAAAGATGTGGGCGTTCTCGTGAGAGAATTGAGAGAGAGAGGCTTTACGTTTGAGGAGGAAGACGCGCATTTAGGAGGGGGAGAAAAAGAACGCGGAAACGATTGTCGATACATTTTATTCGCGAAGGATTGCAATCGGAAGAAATTGAGCGGGATGAAAATGGTCAAGAATGGAGAATTGATTTTGCAAGGGAAATCGTCGTGTATGCCCGCGCATTGTTTGTTGGTGAATGAAGATGAGAGAGATGGAAGAGATGATATGAGCGCAATTTTTGAGCGCATTCGTCAATCCGACGTTATCGACGCGTGCGCGGCGCCAGGAAACAAAACGACCCACCTCGCCGCGTTGTTGGACAAAAAGAATAATACGTATAATCGAGGAGGGAAAGTATTTGCGTTCGAGAAAGACCACAGACGAGCGCAAAGGTTACGAGATACGGTCGATTTATACGGGTGCTCGAAGACAGTCGTCGTAGCGAAGAAGAATTTTTTAGAGGTGGACGTGAACGACGCCAAATATCGAAACGTGCGCTCGATTTTGCTCGATCCAAGTTGTTCTGGTTCCGGGACGGTGCAAAACAGAGGAGATGCGCTGATGGAGTACGCTTTGAAAGACGGATACGACGACGACGATGATGACGACAATCACAGTGATAAAATCAAACGCGAGGAAGAGGAAGAAAACGAAGAAGAACAAACGCGAAAGAAACGCGCGATGAGTTTACAAAAGTTCCAACTCGAGGCGCTTTCGCACGCCATGCGATTCCCAGGCGTTCTTCGAATCTCATACTCCACGTGTTCAATCTATCGCGAAGAAAACGAAGACGTGGTACAAAAAGTCATGCCGTTAGCGGAAGAGTTGGGATTTGAACTCGCGAAATGTTTACCGAAATGGCCTCGTCGAGGATTCGCGGAGGTTTTGGGCACGACAGAGGCGGCAAAAGTCGTTCGCGTAAACCCGTTCGAAGGCGACGATTGCGAAGGTTTCTTCGTGGCTGTGTTTCAGAGGAAGAAAGAGACGTGCGAGAAAATCATCGCGGCGTTTGAAAAAGAAGAAGAAGAAGAGAAATCGAAGCGGAGGAACAAAAACAAACGAGATTTGGAGTCCGAGGTTGTCGTCGTTCCGGTGCTCGACACCGGAAACGCGAAGAAGAAGAAGAAGAAAAACGGCGGTTCAAAGACGCCTTTGTTTCGCTGAACGCTTAGTACATTTTTGGTAGATAGATGTAGACGGATAGATTTAATAAATAATAGAGCTTTTCAGGCGAGGCGTGCGTCTCTTTCTCGTTCTCTCTCTCTCTCTCTCTCACTTTAATCTTCGCTCCACGTTAACGCTTCCTTCACGTACTTGAACCCGAGTCCGGCCGAGGCGAGCGCCACCGGCGCCGCGCCTAAGTGCCAATCCATCTCTTGTTGAAACAAAATCCCTCTACTCATAGTCGTCGCAGCTAACGGAATCGCCAACACCGCCAACAACTCCCCGTTTAACACCTTCCCCATCCTCGTCGCCAACTTTTCGCTAATGTACGTCTCGTTTTCGTCCGTGCTCTTTTGCTTCTCCGCGAACGTCGTGATCGTCTTTATCGTCACGAACAAACTCGACGACCCCATCACCGCGAACAAGAACATCTTGAACCAAAATATCGGTTCGTGCGAATAAAACTCCCACCCTTTTCCGTATTGCGTCACGCGTAAATACCCCGTGTACAAAACGAGCACGCCGGCGATGCCGTACACCGAATCCGCAATCACCAGTTTCATCAGCTCGTCTCCGGACATGTTTGGCTTCAAAATCGCTTTCTCCGTCGCCAACGAACCGACGATAAGGAGTAAACCGAGATAATGTCCGTACGCAGCAAAGGCGGACGGGACCGCATTCTCAGCCGCGGCGGCGAAAGCTGCCGGTGCGTGAAAAAGTGCGGCAGCGGCTAACCCCAAGCACCCAGTTGTTGTCGTCGCTTTTGTATTCGTCGTCGGGGTGATGACGTTTTCGACGCGTAATCTTCTCGCTGGTGTTCCTCTTCCGGATGCTTTTAAAACTGCTGCTCCGTGTCTCCCTCGACAACGAAGACCAAGGGGACGAAGAGAAGACGATGCATTCGTTCGTCCGTTCGTCTGAATCGTCGTCTGAATCGTCGTCTGAACGGGATGGGAGAGATGTTGCGCAAGCATTGGTGTGATGATGTTTTCTTTCGTCGAAGGATAACTTTGTGCAGACAGAGGAAAAACTCGTTCTGACGTTTTTTGGTCTTAAGTTCATTTTGTTGTGTTTCTTCTGCACGCTGTGAGTAATAGTATACATTTTGCTGCGTTAAAATCTCTCTCAAATCTCTCTCCATGTTTACGAGCGTTTACCTCTGCTCGCTGTAGTCCCTTGCTTCCTTTTCACCGACGCGTTCGGTTTCGTCGTCGACAAATCCTCGAACAAGTCTTCGGCCATTTTCTCTTTCAACCGTCGCGCGGCTTTTTCCTCGCGATCGAGAGCGGTTTCGAATTGCGCCAACGTTTCGTAGCCGTCCGTCTCGTACGGCCACGGAACTTTTTGCTTCTTATTCTTTACTCTTATAGCGCTCGGAGAAAACGATTCCACGCCGCCGCCATTTCGAGCGGCTTTTGTGGGTTTACCGTTTATCGTAATCGACTGCTTCTGGAATCGTTTTTTATTATTAGTGTTGTTGTCGTTGCTGCTAGTGTTTGCCACTCGTCGAAGTCGGTTTTCGTCGTCGTTTTCCTCCTCCTCGATCGTGGAAACCAATCTCGATGGTGGTGGCGACGAATTCAAAGGCGAGAGTATTTGCTCTCGAAACAACGACGCGTCTACGACCGTTTCCACTTCCACCTCCTCTCGATCTACATTTACTCGCCCTCTGTTATTACCGTCCGTTTTCTTCTTCTCCTTTTTCGTTTTCGCGCGTTTCCACCCGACTCCCGCGTCACCGTCCTCCTCCTCGTGCACTCCTCCATCGCTTCCATCATCATCCTCGTCATCATCATCATCATCGCTTTCCGTCGCTTCTCCTTCCTCCTCCTCGTTTTCATCCGCCGCGTCGAGACCGTTAGTATTCGTCGCGGCGTTGTCCTCCTCGATGCATCTCACCGTCGCGGCTATTTTGCCAAACTTTAATAACCACACCTTTTTACCTCCTCGATCTCCTCCTCCTCCTCTTCCTCCAACTGATGCCGACGACGACGACGGCGTCCATATTAATGGCACTCTTCGCGTAGAATTTTTGTCTAATCTTTCGAGTTTATTCTTCTCTTCTTCGTCTCCTTCTTCTCTGCTGGTTGAAACGACGCTGGAAACCCGAGTGCCGAGTTTACTCCCGCAATCAGTCACTTCCAAAAAAGTAGTAGTATCACCCTCCTCTCCCTCCTCTTTTGCCATCGATTTCGCGTGTACACCGGCAGAAGAAGTCGCGACGACGACGGTCAAAATCGCGTGTTTTCTCGACACAGAATTCTCATTCTCGATGGGAACGTGCGCGATGGAAGGGTCCCGTCCTACGATTGTCGGCACGTTCGGGTGCAACGCGTAGGAAGAAAAGGAAGAGGAGGAATTGCTGTTGTTAATCTCCAGTCTGAACAACATGTTAACGTTGTTGTTGTTCGTATTATTCGTACGCGCAAAAACTTGTTTGCTTTCTGAGGGATTTTCAAAATTCGAGTGTCTTGCTCTTAAATGTGCACGCGCGCGTTAGTACATAAATAATAGTATTCAAAGAAGAAGTCTAATTCTAATTCCGAATGGTCTGATTCCGAATGGTCTGATACGTGGAACTCTCTTATTGCACGTGCGACCAGCAAAAAACTCTCACATCATCGTCATCATCATCACCATCCTCACCGTCGTCATAAAAATCAAACGCGTCCGTCTTTCTTCTTGACGATGTGTCCGCCTTTGAGCAAAATAGATCCTAAGTTGATTAAATCACCGAGAACGCCTCCAACGTTCGTATCTTTTTGCCTGACGGCTTCCTCGCTCATGCGACTGCCTTTCGCAAGTTCCGAGAGGTTTAGTTTTTTTACATCATCCTCACCTTCATTTCCGTCGTCGTTCGCGCTCGTGTTTATCAAATCTGCAAAGGCAGCCTCGGCGGATTCTTCCGCGGAGAACAGAGAGGAGGAAACGGAGGAGGACACACCACCATTTTCACCACCACCCACTCCTTTTACGTAGCCCGGGGAAAAGCCTAACTTTTCGTTCTGTCTCGCGGTTGCCATCGCGCGGGAGAGTTTACTCGTCTCTTCTTCTTTGTCTTTATCCTCTGCATCGTCGTCCTTCCCTAAAGCCATCACGACGGTGCGTCGCGCTTCTCTTCTTTCTCCTCTTCTTTTAATATTAAAACCACTGAAACTCCTATTACTCGTATTCCTCCTGTTCCTATTCCTCCCGCTCAAAATCGCTTTTGCCTCGGTGTCGCTGAGCGTGCGAGAAGAAGAAAACGTGCGAGTCAACATGTTCGTTTTTGTCGTCCTCGTTGTGATGCAAAACACTCCTATGGAGAAAAATTTTTTAGGGGAAGAGAGTTTCGTCATTGACGCAAAGGTCTCCAGAGAGAGATATTATGATGCGGAGGCAAACGAGCGGCGATTTTTACGACGCGGATGCGGAACCCGAGAACGACAACTCGAACAACAACAGAAACGTGAACGACAACAAAATGCGCACCACCGCTATGGATGATGATGACGACGATAATGCGTTTTACTTTGATGATGGTGAAGAACAAATTCGACATCGTCGTCCAGAAGTGATGATGATGGTGACGACGACCGGGAACAACACCCCTTTTAAAATAGAGGAGGAGGAGGACCACCGGGAGCAGACGAAGAATAACGCGCAACAACAAAGAGTGTTGGGGACAACAGCAGCGGCAGAAAAACGATTCGTAGCGTTAAAACCATCGAAGAGGAGTGGACGAATAATAGATAAAAAGATGAGTAAAAAGAGAACGGCAGGAGTGGGTTTGAGGTCGCACGCCAGACTAGGTGTGTCGCCAGTGCGAGGAGGAGGAGGAGGAGGAGGAGGAACGACTACTACTACGACTGCTACTACTACTACTGCTGCGCTGTTGTTATCGAGGAAGAAAGAGAAGAAGAAACGGTCGATGCAGCAGAGGCGGGAGAGGACGAGTAAGCGGGAAAGGTATAGTCTCGGCGGCTCGGCGGCGTCGTCCGACGGAGGAGGTACGGACGACGAGGAGAACGGGAGGAGAGTTATCGGTGGCGTTTACTCGACGGCGATGGAACGCGAAGACGCCAAGAGGAGACAGATGCTTTATAAACGTCTGGATAGATTGAAACAGTTGCCATCGCAGAGCCAGTTTGCGAAAACGCAAATCGCGTTGGTGAATAAATGTTTGGAGATGTTGATGAAAGTGACGGTGAGAACGAACGAGGAGGAGGACGAGTTGGCGAAGTTGTTGAGCAGCGTGAAGATTTGAGGAGAGATAGGCATAGTAGTAAGTAAAAACAAAGTAGCATAGCCTTGTACAATACCAAAATTACCTTAATATAATAATAAAACATACTACTACACCGAATATCTTTTCACCGCGTCGGAGAGAATCTTCTTCTTACGCATGCGATACAAAATCGCCTGTCGCATTTTCCAATTCTCCCCGCCTTTCTCTTTCAACAAGCCTTGGTCTTGGTTATACGTCGTTTCCATCTCTTGTAATCTATATTCACACGCCATTTTCAACGCTAGCGCGGCTTTCTTTTCCGTTTGTCCGCCGCCTAATCGAAACCCGTCGCAGGATCCGCCAGCGTTAATCCATTCCGATTCGGTGGCGTAGAGACATCGCAAAGCCCAAGATAAGTTGGGTTCCGCGGTGCCATCGCTGACAAACGCGCCTCGCCACGCGGAATCTTCCAAAGTCAAATCTTCTAAGGACCCTTCAGGAATAAAGCGCAAAGCTTCGATGCGTTTCGGATTCTTCTCCAGATTTTCCTTCAGCGTAGGATCGTTTTGCGTCAAGTACGGGAGCAACCCTTCGAATTGGTACGTGTCCGCTACGTTTTGATCGTCCACGAATCCGTACCGCAAAAGCAACTCGTCGTTCGGCATCAAACCGTAACTAATCAACACTTCCTCGCCCTTTTTGTAACTCTTCGGCGATTTTAACGCAAACTCAGAATTCGTAAACTCAAACTCCGTTTTTAACATCGTCTGGTGATTGAACGCGTCGATTAACGGCATCAACACATACGCCGTGTCCGTCTTCACGTCGTTCTCCTTCGTCGAATCGAAAACAACTAAAGCTAACAACGCAAACACGCACAACCATTTCAACTCGGTCGTCTGTGCAGTCAAAAATGACGCGAACACCGTCCCAACCGATAAAGCTCGAGGTAACAATTTCCTCTGCAAAGCCTCCTGGTCTGCAATCTTTCCGGAAAAAACGCGCGACCGCACTACGTCCAACGCCCAAATGACTTCCTCCCTCTCAATCGTCTTCAAGCCGCCATCTCGCGCGTACTCCTGAATCAACTCGCACGCTTTTTCGTTCTCCAACCTCTGCTCTTTCGCGAACTTCTCTCCCACAGAGTATTGCAATTCTCTCACTTCCTCCTCCGTCCACGTGCCTAAATTCTCGAACGACTTTGGCAGTTGCTCGATGTACTCGTAAAACTTCGATCGAGAACCCAAGGATTTCTCGTACAAGAGTACCAACGCCACTCGCAACGCCCACCGTTCGTCCCCAGCCTTCGCCCATAACTCGTTCGATATATACTCTTCGTGTGGATTCTCCTGACCTTCGACGACGAGCATGGTTGCTTCTCTGGGCAGGCGGACTAAATCGTCCTCGCTCGCGATATCGCTCGTCGCTTTCACGCCTCGGTACAAATCGTCCCCTCCTTTCTCCTTCTCACTACCACCGACGTACGCGACTTCCACGTTTGGCGCGAGAATGTTGTTTTTCACGCGCCAGGCGGTGTACTCGCTTTGGAGGCGCTTCCATGCAAAAATCTCCTCGTCTTTGGCGCCGTCGGCGAAACAACAAACCCCTCCTGTTGTTCTCCCTGCGCTGCGACGGGTTATTCTCAAATGGGCGTACGAGGTCGAGGCGAGGGTGGTGGTGGTTCTGGTGGTAGCGTTGGAGGATGCTCCCGCGCCGGTGACGCAACTCCGAGTCGAAAGAGTCGCGTGATGGAGCATTTTTTCTTGTGTGGCAAATCTATGAGGGTATTATTCGTCTTTGTGTGTGCGCGTTTTCCCTATGTAAACACATGACGATTCAATATTTACAACTTCTCGCTATTTATCTCTCTCTCTCTATTTCCAAGCTTTAATCACACCGTCTCTACTGGCCGATAAGAGCATTCGACCACCTCTGAACGCGTCGCCGGCGGAAGAGGAAGAGGAGGAGTAGGACGGGACCGTCGCCAACGCGGTGATGGCGTCGTGGTGGCCCTCGTTTCTGCTCGCGATGGAGTTTTCGCGAGCAGCCGCGCTGGAGCCGTCGTTGTTGTCGTTATCAGTACCAGCAAAACCACCACCACCGCGTCTTTGTCTTCCGGAGGAGGATGTCGATGATGATTGGTACGGAGAGGTTTCTTGCTGAATGCGAATGAACGTGGGACGTTGTTTCGCTTCGCCGACGCGGACCAGACGAGAGGTGGATTCTAGACGGGTTTCCACGTATCGAGGTCGACTAGAACCGTGACGAGGCGGGCCGGAGAGAATGCGGGACTTTGAACTATCTCCAGGAAACCACGCGCGTATGGTACAATCGGAGCCTCCCGAGATTAACACACCGGACGGCAAGGAGAGGAGCGATCGGAAACTGTCGTTGTCGAATCCCGATTCTTCGTTGCCTTCGTTTATTTCGACGTCGCTCCAATTAGAATCCTCCTCGCTTTCAACAGAATTCTCCTCTCTTTTTTCTCTTTCGCTGCTTGTTGTTGTCGCAGTAAAGTCGGCTTGACTGTATTTATTCGTTTGAGAGCGTAAAAAAGGGTCGCTCAAGCGCCAATCAGAGTCGAGTTTACGTAAACTCGTACCAGATGCCAACACGTTCGGCCGGGCTCTGCTCGCTGCTTCTAACTCAACGCCAATTAAACTAGAGTCCAAAGTTCGTAAAACTTCTCTACATTCGCCAGTGGATGCATCCCACAAGGCAATCTCGTTCCTTTTGTGTGAACACCAAACCAGAGGTTTCATCATTTTCATGGCGTCAGAAGACGGAGGTAAGAACGCACGAACACTCATGCATGAAATCGAGTCGGAGAATGTGCGCAAATTCCTACGTGGCTGCGTTGCTGCGGATGATGCATTTCTCGCGCTTGTTCGAGTCGGAGCTTTCCATCGGGCAACAGATGTCATAAATCTCGAGTCGATGAGCTCGACTTCACCCGTCGACGTCGATAAAACAAACCATGGCGAGGTTGAGAAGCCTTCTTCGTTAACATTCCCACTGTTTACGAAGGGAATAGAGCTAAAATCAGATGTCAATACTTCACCGTTTGCGTTTGCAAGAGAAGTAATCACGCCTCTTTTCGGATGCCAAGGTAAGGAGACAATCGCGCTTCTCCCGTCACCTCGGGTGGACTGCCGTAAATCCCAAACTTTACATCCGCCACGCTGCGTTGCAAAGGCAACAACGCTTGGCGAAATCGCCAGGGTGGAAACGACCGCACCTTCCGAAATATCATACGTGTATATTTGAGCCGCACCAGTGTACTTTTCAGCCGCACCGGTGTACATTCTTTTTCTGCCCTCTGGACCGTCTTCTCCGGTGCTCTTTGATGTTTTCGTTGCTTTTACATATTCCACGCGCCACACGTGCACCGACCCACAATCGGAGCCTGAACAGACTCTATTTTCAGATAACACGCACGCGCTTTTAATCTTGCCGCTCTGAGAAGCGTACGTCAGGCGCGAACGAAACGATACATCTCGTTCCAATCGTCTGGAATCCCAAATCTTACACGACCCGTCATCAGAGCACGATACAAAATACGGCACGTTTGCATTCGTAGGCGCCGTGGCGAGATGATTCACGGCACTTCTGTGCTCCTTCAAATGAGCCCAGAGCACACCGCGAGGAACCCACGATGCGGACGATGATATATTCCTTGCCGCAGTTGAAATCGCGGGGAGAGATTTGGAAGCGACAGAATTCTCAAAACCATCGTTCGTTTGCACAACGTCCACCACAGGTATAGACTTGCTCGGCACAACGAGGGGTTTGCGGAAAGTAGAGAGAATGGCAGACGCAGAAGTATACTTTGATGCTGCGGGGGTTCCTGGTGCAATAGCTACTCCCTCGCGTGATTCAAGAACCCGGGCGTTTTGTCTTCGTCGCGCCTCTAACGTTGCCAGAATGTAAGGTACTAGAGGCTGCACAGACTCCTCAATCGCTAAAGATTCTAAGATGACCGTATTTGCAAAGTTATTCAAATCATCAGCAGAAGCAAAATTGCTCTGCAATAAAGAAGCAACAGCTCGGTCGTACGACTCGCTCAATGGTGGATCTCTCAAAGCGGCTCGTAAACTTTGAGCGTCTTGAAACGCATCCGGGCACGTTGCCCACAACAATACGGAATCTTTACTCTTATTATGTTCATTCGAAGACGAAAGAGATGGCGACGATGATGGCAACGGCGCCAGTGTTTTTCTTTGAAATGGTTCAACTATTGGCGCGAGAAATGCAAAAGTATCGACTGGTCCAAGTTTCTTTGCAGCCGAGGCGAAGAAATCAATCGCTGCGTCTCGTATAGATTGGATCGGATGACACATCAACGGCACAGATTTTGAGCACGCGTTAACAATGACAGATGTCTGCAAATCAAGCGAAACGGCGCTTGCGATTACATCATCTGAATCCGTATTCTCATCACTTTCATCATCAGCAGAGACGATGTTATGGAGACATTGTAATGCTGCCTGAACCACGTCATCATTTATATCTGTCAAGCACCTCTCCGCGCAGGGAATGACAAACGATTCTGTGACAGATGCCCCACATTCCATGGCAACATCTGAAATGTTTGATAAGAACGCACGCTTCGTCCGCCAATCGGATGCATTTAAGCACGTCACTAAGAGCGGCAATAAAAAACTCGTCGTCTCTTTGCGGCCGAAAAACTTTGCGATTCCCCCCATATTTTCCAACAAAGCCACCGTGGCATTTGGATGCGTGTTCAAGCTCGCAAAAATCTCCAATATAATTTGTCGCGCTTCGTTTCTGTGCGCTTGAATAGATATGTCGAATGAGTCACTCGCCGATGTTTTCTTTCCACCAAAAGTAGTATTCGTGTTCGCGCTTTCACCAAAATCACCTCCATTAGCGGTATTGTTTGGGTTCATTGAATTATTTTGATTGTTGTCCACATCATCGAAAGCGGTATACGTAGATGCATCTCCCCCTCCAATCTCATCCGAGTAAATCGTCCCAGACTTTACCGTCGTCAACTTTGCGAAATCTTCAGCTAAGCTCGCTTGGTCTTCATCGAGAACTTCTTTGCATCCTAGGGCTGAGCGCTGCGCGGAAAACCGAAACGCGTTTTGACAAAAGCGGGAGAGCGTTTCAGCTAACGTAACTTTCGCGTATTCGTTCCGACTTTCGTTGGCTTGTGCAGCACTGGACGATAAAGCTGCGAGTTGACGCAAAGCTGGCCAGACGTAGTCTTGGAATAACTTTGAATCTGATTTCTGCAAATCACACGCTCGAGAAAGCGTCGCCTCTAA
>JACLAB010009882.1_pt1 | contig 12338 bp, 10 predicted proteins | sample 8027921 | NCBI WGS metagenome assembly JACLAB01 (sample SAMN15725117, study PRJNA655200) | protist metagenome | isolation source: fluorescence activated cell sorting (FACS) single amplified genomes of... | place: USA: West Boothbay Harbor, Gulf of Maine | collected 2000-07-19
GTCCTCGTTGAAGCAATGCACTTCGTTCTGGACCTTATTTATCCGACAGTTCTCGACAAGCCATCGGTAGCTCTCCGGATTCAGGTCGTTCGCGAAGACCCTACAGCCCTTTTTTGCCGCTGGCACCGCGAACGGCCCGATCCCGCACATCGCGTCCACCACAACGTCCGAGGGCTTGATCCATGTATCTATCAGCCGACTGTGTTCATTCTCCAGCCTCGAGTTCCAGTACACATGGCGAAAATCCAGCTTGAAGCGGAGCCCGTGCTGCTTTACGATGGTCTCCGTGACGTCCTCCCCTGCCAGCACTTCCATCTCGAACACCCTGTACTCGCTCGTGATGGTCCCGACCTTGTTGACGACCGTCTTAATGGACGGATTTTTGTCCAGAATCACCTGACCAATGATGTACTTGTACTTGAGAACCCCCTCCTTCAGGTTCAAATGGGCGATGTGCCCAACAGCCTCGAATGAGCTCGGAATCTCCACGTCTTTCGGTAGAAAGTGTCTCATGACCTCCTGCAGGTTCATATGCTTGTATCCTAGCGTGACGACGTACGGCACGACCTCAAAATTGTTCTCCCTCACATACTCGGCGAGCGTCCTGCTCACCCCATCCTCAACCACCACTTCCGGCCGGATGGCCGGGTCGCTCGCGTCATCCAAGTCCCCCGTCAGACCCTCCCGGAGCAGCACCAGACGCTTTCCCTCCTCGTCGCACCGCTCAACTCGCTTCACGCCAGGCCGCTGGTACAGTAGCCCCTGCAGCTCCTTCAGGCAGCGCCCCGACTGGTCCTTCGGTATCTTGAGCGCCTGGATCGTCGTGTGGACGTCGAATTGCCTCTTGTCGTCCTCTTTTAGCCGAGGAAAGTTACTCTCCTCCCCTATTCCCGCACCCGCCACCCCCAGAGACGCCCCGGTCGTTCCCATCGTGGTCTCCGTCAGCCTCGCCGGAGGAATGAACCCACGTCCCACGCTCCTGCCACGTCCAGTGCCTTGCAGCCGCGCTGATAGCCCTGATAGCCCTGATATAGGCACAGACGAACGCGAAAGTCTCCCGAGCCTCACAAGTCTCCCGATTTTCAGCATCCAGCCCTGGCTTGCATGACACGATTCGCCCACCGAGCGGCGTGTGGCAGATGGGCGCGATCGCAACGTCTGTTCCCTATTCGTTACAAATGTATCGTTAAAACAGCAGCAGCGGCAGCACGCACTTCAAATCACTTCCTCTTCTTTATCATGGGATTTTTCCGCAACCTGATACTCTCGGGTGTAATCTCCACGAGCTCATCGTCGGCGACGTACTCCAGGGCGTAGTCAAGTGTGACAGGCACGGGTTCGGTGAGCACGGTCGTGTTGTCCTTTCCGGCGGCACGCATGTTGGTCAGCGCCTTCTTCTTGCTCACGTTCAGCTTGAGGTCTCCGGCACGCTGGTGGATCCCGACGACCTGTCCCTCGTAAACCTGGTCACCAGGCTTCACGAAAAGCCTTCCGCGCTGCTGGGCAGACTCGATAGCATACGCCGTAACCTGTCCAGTCTCGTACGAGGTGAGCGAGCCGTTCTCCCTCGTCTCAATCTCACCCACGTAGGGCTCATAGCCGGTCAGCAGCGTGTTGAGCACCGCGGTTCCCTTGGTGGCGGTGAGCATGCTGTTCCTGAGGCCCAAAAGTCCCCTGGTCGGCAGGCTATACTTGATCCTCGTCAGTCCCTCGCTTCCGCCCGACATGTCGAGCATTTGCGCCTTCCTGGCCCCCATCAGGCCCGTAACCGCACCGACGTGCTCCTCCGGGACCTCGATGACCGCCTCCTCGAAAGGCTCCAGCCTGGTTCCGTCCTCGCTCTTCTTCGTGATGACCTTGGGAGGACCAACACAGAACTCGTACCCTTCGCGCCTCATGGTCTCCATCAGAATACCCAGATGCAGCGCACCGCGCCCGCTCACCTCGAAGCTCTCCGCTCCCTCCCCGGGTGCCACGCGCAGGGCCAAGTTCCTCTCCAATTCCCTGTCCAGCCGCTCCTTCAGGTTCCTACTGGTCACAAACTTACCCTCCTGTCCCGCAAACGGACTTGTGTTCACTGCGAACGTCATCGTCACCGTCGGCTCCTCCACAGCGATTGTTGGCAACGGCTCCTGGTTTGCCGGGTCACACAGCGTGTCCCCGATGCTGACGTCCGCCAGACCGGTCAGACAGCAAATATCACCAGCAATCACCTTGTCCACGGGCTTGCGGTTGAAGTTATCGTAGACAAACAGCTCGGTAATTTTGCCCTTCCTCGATTCCTCACCCGGCAGGCACAGAGCCACGGCATCTCCCTTCACAATCGTCCCGCGGTCCACGCGCCCGATCGCAATCCTTCCTTTGTGCTCATCATAATCCAGCGCGCACACCTGCATGCGCGAGGGGCCCGACACGTTCACCTGGGGCGGTGGCACCTCCCTCACGATGGCCTCGAACAACGGCTCCAGATCCTCTGCCAGGTTACCCGGCTCGTCCCCGGCAATGCCACTCATACCCGACGCATACACCACCGGAAAATCACACTGATCATCGCAAGCCTCCAGCTCGCAGAACAGATCGAACACCGCGTCGATGACGTAGTCCGGCCTCGCAGCTGGACGGTCAATCTTGTTCACCACGACGACCACCTTTTTGTTCAGCGCCAACGCCTTCCGCAACACAAAGCGCGTCTGCGGCATCGGACCCTCGACCGAATCCACCAGCAGCAACACGCCGTCCGCCATGTTCAACACGCGCTCCACCTCCCCTCCGAAATCCGCGTGCCCAGGGGTATCAATGATGTTAATCTTCTTGTCCTTGTACGTGATCGCCGTGTTCTTCGACAGAATCGTGATACCACGCTCGCGCTCGAGATCATTGGAATCCATGATACGCGTCTCCACCGCCTGATTGGTGCGGAACACCTTGGACTGCGTGAACGAGTTGGGGGTGAAGGGGTTTCGCGCGCAGATCCTCCGCAAGAATGAGGGATCAAAGCTGTTATTCCAGGGCCTTGGGTTCCGGTTCTCCCGCAGTGTCGACGTGTTTGACGAAGAGGTGTGGGTTAGGGGAAGCGTTGGCCTGGAAATGGAACTGATGAAGGAGTCGTACGTGCCGCGCTGAGCACGCTCCGGTACACCGAAAGGAAATTTAGAATGCTGAAGATAGGCGCCGGAACTCGTCATTGTGTGGGCCGAGTCCAGAGACTCCAGGCGAACGGGGTGGTGCATTCTGTGGTCCAGAATCGATCGTTTCAGGCACGGTCGCGCTCGTCAGGACACCTCGCAGGTCGAGTGTACGCTTCTGGTGATAGCAAAAACACAGAGTCATCGGGTCAGCGGCAGAAGTGGGACGTCGGGCGATTCGTCAAGACCCTGTTCTTCTTCACGGATCCGTTTCGAATGTTCAGGAAGAAGGACGGGTCCAGGTCCGCGTCGGCTGCGTCGGGCGACTCGTGGGTGTTGGTTGCGGGCGCCACTGGCGGTGTGGGGCGTCGCGTGGTGCTGGAGCTGCTGAAGAAGGGTCGGAAGGTTCGTGCGATGGTGCGGGATATGGACAAGGCGCAGAAGATGTATGCTGGGGAGCTTGCGGGCAACGTGACGAACTTCCAGCTTGTGCCGGCGGATATTACGCAGCCTAGGACGCTGCTGCCGGAGTATTTTGCGGGGGTCAAGCAGCTGGTGTGGTGCGCGGCGACAAAAATTGTGCCCAAGGAGGGGGACGACGTGGACCGCTCAAAGTACTACCAGGGGATCAAGTTTTACGATCCAGAGGTGTCCGGGGACACGCCAGAGGCGGTTGAGTTGCGGGGGATGGAGAACGTGCTGGCTGCAATCAGGGCGCACGGCGCGGTTCCACTGGCGGACGGTCTGGACGTGTTCCACCCGGCGGCGGGGGCTGGGTTGGCGTTTGGGCCGATTGATGACGTGGTCATGGGCGGGGTGAGTCGTAGTACGCTGTCTATCTCGCCGCTGGGCGGCGAGGGTGGCACCTCTGTGGGTATCTTTGCCGGCAACGTGACGCAGGCGAACAATGGGGGGTTTGCGTCGGTGCGGTCGAAGAATTTTTCGCCCTCCATGGACGTCAGTGGCTACGATGGGTTCGAGCTTCGGGTCAAGGGTGACGGGCAGCGGTACAAGTTCATCGCAAGGACGGAGGATTCGTTCGACGGCGTTGGTTACACATGCTCGTTTGACACGGTGCCTGGGGCCTGGCAGACGATTCGGATCCCGTTCTCGGGCCTCATCCCCGTGTTTCGTGCGAAAACCATCACGGATGGGTCAAAAAAACCGTTTGTCGACGTCAGTGACCACCTGTCGAGTGTGCAGCTGATGCTGAGCAAGTTCGAGTACGATGGCCAGCTCAACCCCAAGTGGTCGGAGGGCGCTTTCGAGCTGCCCATCCAGTACATCAAGGCGTACGTTGAGGACCCGAGCCTGCCGCGCGCCGTCATGGTGTCCAGTGCCGGGGTAACTCGCTGGAACCGACCCGGTGTGGACGTCGAGCAGGAGCCGCCCGCCGTGAAGATGAATGACATGCTGGGCGGCCTGCTCACGTACAAACTGGCCTCTGAGGACGCGCTCCGGGACAGCGGCATCGGCGCCTGTATTGTTCGGCCCTGTGCCCTGACCGAGGAGCCGAGTGGCATGCCGGTCGAGTTTGGACAGGGTGATGTCCTCAAGGGCAAGATTTCCAGAGATGACGTGGCGCAACTGTGCGTGGCGCTCCTGGAGACGCCGGGCATGGCGGACGTGAGCTTCGAAATCAAGAGCACCGTGCCGTTCTCGCAGCCTTGGACCTCCGATGATAGCGAACAGAGCGGCGACAAGGACAGGTCGTGGCCCGGCGTTGTGCAGGCAGCCAGCCTGGAGGCTGGCGTGACGGGCAAGACGATTGACGGTGTGTACACGGGTGGAGCCACGGGGAAGTAATTTAGCTTCATGTTTCTATTGCAAGGTCATCCAGTCAATCAGTCAGTGGTTTTGGTCCACGTCGGTCCTAGTATGAGGCAACACCAGCGACGGGGCCGCGGATCCGACGGGCCAGTTGCATGTCCTTTGGCATGATCGTGATTCGCTTGGCATGGATCGCGCACAGGTTGGTGTCCTCGAGAAGGTGCACGATGAAGTCCTCGGTCGCCTCTTGGAGCGCAAGCAGGCCTTCTGCCGTCCACCTGAAGGGCTCCGGTGCCAGGTTATTAGTAATTTCCCGAGTCAACCGGGCAAAAGGAAGCTTTCTGATGAGGAGGTCCGTCGACCGCTGGTACTTTCGAATCTCCCGCAGCGCCACGGTACCGGGCCGAAACCTTTTCGGCTTCATCACGCGCTTGGGTTTGGGCTGCTGCTGCTGGGAGTCAGCCCCCGGGACGGGCTGCCCCGGGCGTGGTTTTGGGACCCCGCCCCCGGGCTGTGCGGGCTGCGAATCGGGCGAGGAGTGGTGGTGAGTCGAGTGGGAGTGCGCTTGCGATCCGTCATCCGTCATCTTCGTCCCGAACGCCTCGCTTTCCCCCACCGTGCCGCAGGAGCGAGCGAGCGACAAAAGAAACGCATAAATGAATTACAGAAATCGTACCGCTTGCTTGTGGCGTGCCATTGCTGTGCGAGAAAAAAATTCACTAAAGTGCGATCGTCCGTTGACGATCGATACCTCTTGCGTCGGGTCCTGGAGGCCGCGTCCTTTTTGAGGCAGGCCTTTAAGAAGCTTCGCCAGGCGCGGCGGTCAGGCAGTCGAAGAAACTCAAATTACACCATGGTGCGTAGAAACATAACACGGGACGTATAAAGGCAGCCGCGCACGCGGGCGTACTTGGACAGGGGAGCGAGGAAAAAATTTCGTGCTTGGTAGGCGCGGTTGGATGCGACGGTGTCTCGCCACAGGCAGCTCCGAGGCCTCATTTTACGCGATTATATCGCATAATAGAGGCCTGCACGCGGCGAGAGAGGCGACTCACCGGCTATCCTGTGAGTCGCATCCCTTCGACTCGATGCCTCCCAGCTCGCAGCTCGCAGCCCGCCCCTTTCCCTCGCCCCTGTTCCGCTGCCTCTTTCCCTCGCCCCTGTTCCGCTGCCTCTTTCCCTCGCCCCTGCTCTGACGCCCCACGCTCCCCTCTCCACTTCAGCCGTCGCAGAAGACTTTGAGGCTCAAGAAGAAGCTGGCGAAGAAGGCCAAGCAGAACAGGCCGGTGGCCCCTTGGATCCGTTTCAGGACCAACAACGCGATCAGGTACAACTCCAAGAGGAGGCACTGGAGGCGCACCAAGCTCGGCGTGTAATTCCCCATGCCAGTAGACTATTTATCTCGATATCTGTGATCACAGACCATTCATAAACGGTTGACAATTACACAATCACATTTCGAAGAAGATGTTCCGGATCTGCTTCAGCGTCAGCTTGGTGCTGCACATGGGACACTTTTTCCGGCTCTTGACCGCCTGGGACAGGCAGGGCTTGCAGTAGACGTGCCCGCAGTTACCCGCCGCCATCTGCCTGTCGGTATTCTTCCCCATGGCTTCGAAACAAACGCCGCACGTCGGGTTCGTCGACGGTGCTTCCGGCGGCGTGGCCGCGGCTGCAGCAGCCGCTGCCTGCTGCTGCTCCAGCATCCGCAGCACGAGTGCCTGCGTGGTCCCTACGAGCGGCCTCCCTGCGTCATCTCTCCGCCGCTTTGGTGCAACTCGAGCCGGCGGAATGACCCGCGTCACGTTCGACGAGACAATCTGCACCTCGTCCTCCGGTGGGGACCCCGTCAGATCGATGGCGGCCTCCACGTCAGGATCGAGCCTCCTGGGCATGTTCCGCACCCAGCCCCGTGTCATCTCCACCGTATCCACCGCCATCTCCTCTGAGATTCCTGCAGCCGGCCTCGACCCTCCAGCACGCCCCCGTCTGGGCGGTGAAAGCCTCTCGACAACTTCGTGCCGCGTGACACGCGACGGACTCGGCTGCGATCCGTTCGGCAGGCTCGCCTCGCCAACAACACCATTCGCCTCACCCCCCGCAACATCGCCGCTCGCAGTGGCCGTCGACTCGCTGCGCGCCCTCTCTTGTTGTTGGTCTGTCAATTCGCCTGCTCCATTCTCTCCCTCCTCCCGCGCCGCGTCCCGCTCGTTTCCTTCCCGTTCACGTTTCCGCCCTGTATCCAACGACCACCGCCTATTCTGCCGCCCGGAACTCGAGGAGGTTGGCGGATTCATCGCCGCTTTTTAAAGAAGGCGCCTTCTGGGCCGGCCCAATTCATGAAATTTGACGTGGTCACGAAGGTGTGGCTACCGGAAGTGATTCGACGATTGACAGAGTATCGAGACTGATGTTGACAAAATGAATGTGTCAATACTCAGATTCAATACACACACACACACACACACTCCCCTCACTTGGAATACCAAACGCTCGTCTTCTTCGTCCGCCCAATCTTCCGCTGCAACTGCAACAGCCCGTACAACAGCGCCTCTGCCGTCGGCGGACACCCCGGAACATACACATCCACCGGGACAATCCGATCACACCCCCTGACCACGCTGTAACTATAATGGTAATACCCACCCCCGTTCGCACAGCTCCCCATGCTCACCACCCACCTCGGCTCGGGCATCTGATCGTACACCTTCCGAAGCGCCGGCGCCATCTTATTCGTCAACGTCCCCGCCACAATCATGCAATCAGACTGGCGAGGAGACGGACGAAAGATGATCCCAAAGCGGTCCAAGTCGTAGCGCGCCGCCCCCGCGTGCATCATCTCCACCGCACAACACGCCAGCCCGAACGTCATCGGCCACACCGACCCCTTCCTCGCCCAGTTCACCAACGCATCCACCTTGGTCACCACGTACTCACCCGTCGACGACGGCGCCGGAGCAGCAGCCCAGGCGGACGAGGACGAAATGAGTGAATTCGACGCGGACGACGAGATGGCCCGGGCGTCAGACCGCGACGGCGTCGGATACGACGTATTTCTTTCAGAGAGAGCGGTATTCATTGCGTTCATTGTGACCGGGAGATTTGTACCGCCGCGGGAGGCAAAGCCCGTGATGATTCCCTCCGGGCTGTTTGCCAGGATGTTCGCCACCCTCGCGGCCCCACGCATCTTCTCCTGGTACCTTGTCTGTTTCAGTCGTATGTCGAAACGAACGGTATATATACGTTGTTTTTGCAGGGACTGGAATTATAGAGGCGGGAGAGGACATCGACAGCGGTGACTGGCTCGGCAAGACCCAGGGCAGTGTGAACAGGGTGACGGAGGAGGACGAGGCGTGGGGGCCCATCGTCGACGGCAGCGAGGTGTACAGGGATGGCACGTACAATCTGAGCTTCCAGGGACCGTTTTACTTCCTGTACGAGCACGCCGTCGCGCTGCTGGGAGAGTCCTTCTTCAACAAGGCGAGTGGCGCTGGCAATGCGCCCGCCCCGGAGGAATAAATGCGCCACCCCGGCCCAGGCCCCTCGAGTCGAAGAGGGAGCAGGGACGCCTCCTCGTCGAGAAGACAAGTGAGAGCCTGTCCCTAGAGCTATAGGGAGGGTCTCTCCTAGGCCTAGGGACGATCGATGGTCGATGGACGATGGTCGATGCGAGGTTCGATGGAATGGGACAGAATGCGGCAGAATGTGCCAATGGATCTCTGTTCTTTTATCACAAATAACATCATTGTCCGCACCGAACCTATCAAGATGGTTGCCATCTCGTGTGCTCGATTGAATGCCTCGGTTGCCAGGGCGCAGTGCGCCCCGCGCGCCGCGCCGGCCTTCCGCGCCGCCCCGCTCAGGCCGAGTCGTATGGTACGTGTATATTTGATGTGCCCGATTCGGGCAGAGATCGCATGGAATGGGGCGCCGTGGTGGATTCCTGGCATCTGGATTTTGCGGCGAGCATCACAGGGCAGCGGTTTCGGGGTCTTTGCCCGTCGGTTTTGCTCCTGGTTCGCGGCATTTTGGTCTGATGAATGGTTACGCGTATTTATGGGCGGGGCGTCGGAAATGCACACGGGATTGCGCCCGTGGTTGTGATCCTGGTCGGAATCGCGAGTGACGCACCGACTCGCACCGACTCGCACCGACTCGCACCGACTCGCACCGACTCGCACGTGACGCACCGACGCACCGACTCGCACCGTGCTTGCCACCATGTCAATGTAGGCGCCGGCGACTGTGACCCCCGTGGTTCGCCCGGTGGTTGCGGCCAAGGCTGCCAACGAGCCGGCCGTGCCGGCCGTGATGGGAGCTGCCCCGGAGGAGAAGAAGATCATGGGAATCAGTGCCTTCACGTGGCAGAAGATTATCCCGCTCGGAATCATGTTCTTCTGCATTCTGTACAACTACACCATTCTTCGTGACACGAAGGATGTGTTGGTGGTGACGGCCCCGGGATCAGGAGCCGAGATCATTCCCTTCCTGAAGACGTGGGTCAACTTGCCGATGGCCATCGGATTTACCATCATTTACACCAAGCTGGCGAACGTGCTGTCCCAGGAGCAGCTGTTCTACACCTGCATCATCCCGTTCATTGCGTTCTTCGGTGCGTTTGCGTTCATGATCTACCCGATCCGTGACATTCTGCACCCGACCGCCTTCTGCGAGAACCTGCTCCAAGAGATGGGGCCGAGGTTTGCTGGGCCGATCGCCATCGTTCGTAACTGGACCTACTGCCTGTTCTACGTGATGGCGGAGCTGTGGGGATCCGTTGTGGTGTCTGTGCTGTTCTGGGGACTCGCCAACACGGTGACCACCGTCGACGAGGCCAAGCAGTTCTACCCGCTGTTCGGACTGGGAGCCAACGTTGCCCTCATCTTCTCCGGACGCGCCGTGAAGATCTTCTCCCAGATCCGCGCCAACCTCCCGCCGGGAGTGGATGGGTGGGGTTTGTCCCTGAAGGGACTGATGGGAATGGTCGTCATCGGAGGACTTGTCATCTGCGCTGTCCACGCGTACCTCCAGAAGACCGTCATCCCCAAGCTCGACGGAGGCGTCGAGAAGAAGGAGAAGAAGAAGAAGGAGCCGATGTCCGTCGGAGAGTCCTTCAAGTTCCTGGCCGCCAGCCCGTACATCCGCGACTTGGCCTTCCTGGTCGTCGCGTACGGAATCTCCATCAACCTGGTGGAGGTCACCTGGAAGTCCAAGTTGAAGGAGCAGTTCCCGAACCCGAACGACTACTCTGCGTTCATGGGTGACTTCTCCACCGCCACCGGTGCCATCACCTTCACCATGATGATTGTGTCCAGGTTCATCTTCGGCAAGTTCGGTTGGGGAGTCGCCGCCCTGATCACCCCATCTGTCCTCCTGGTCACGGGCGTGCTCTTCTTCTCGCTCGTGCTCTTCTCCGGATCGCTGTCCCCCACCCTGACCACCCTCGGACTGACCCCGCTCTTTGCCGCCGTGCTCGTCGGAGCGGCCCAGAACATCTTCTCGAAGGCCTCCAAGTACTCCCTGTTCGATCCGTGCAAGGAGATGGCCTACATCCCGCTGGATGCCGAGACGAGGACCAAGGGCAAGGCTGCCATTGACGTCATCTGCAACCCGCTCGGAAAGTCGGGAGGTGCCCTGATCCAGCAGTTTATGATCATCGGATTCGGCTCCCTCGCCGCCTCGACTCCGTACCTTGGAATGATTCTCCTGGGTATCGTCACCATGTGGCTCTTCGCCGCCAAGGACCTCGACTGGAGGTTCGCCGAGGCCCAGAAGAACATGAGCTCCGATGAGGAGTAGACGAAAGGGCAAATTTCTGCCTTTTATGCCGCTATAGCGTATAATTCTTTCGGTTTGGATGATTCTGTTGTTGTTCTCTCTGCCGGTGGCGTATGCCGCTTGACGATGTGACCAGCTCTTGTAAATTCACTCCCTCATTTGAAGCATGAAAAGGGAAGATGAAACACCAGCCGTCGACTGCTTTGTTCCCCGCCGCCCGGACCGGGGCCAGGGAGCGTTGAGTACACCAGAGTATCTATGGGATGAGTACATCAGTCAGCGCCGGCCTGTCGTGGTCAAGGGCACGCCGGCAGATGCGAAAACATGGGCAGTGCAAAACTGGGTGGCCACGGACGCTGGTCACGACTACCTGCGTCGCCGTGCTGGGCGGGCCCTGGTCTCGGTCGAATACAGGTCGTCTGATGTGGAAGGGTTTGGACGGGGACAGCGGCGGACGATGCGGTTCGGCGAGTTTCTGACGAGGCTGGATGGTGGCAGCGAGCAGCTGTACATTTCGAGTGCGGAGCAGACCATCGGCCCGCACGGATTTCCGGATCTGATGGTGTCACCGTTGACCGAGCTTCGGAGGGACTTTCCCACGCGGCTGTCGTGGGCCGGGAGACTCGTTCCCGCCCAGATTAATCTGTGGATGGGTAGCTCGACCGAGGGGGCATCGAGCGGCCTCCACCACGACTACCATGACAACTTTTACGTGCTGCTGAGCGGACGTAAGCGATTCTTGCTGTACCCGCCGTCCTTCCAGCCGCACATGCAGACGTACGGAGAGGCCACTGTGGTGCATCCCAACGGCCGGATTGTGTACCGAGGACAGGAGGGGATTAACGCAGACGGATCGCATCAGGACGATGTAGACAGGTTTTATGGGCGAGATAATGGCAATGGAGGTGCGTCTGATGGTGATGGAGGGCATGTGGAAGTGGTTTTGCCGGAAAGCGAGAGCGGCGCAGAGCCTCCGTCGTTCTGCAGGGTGCGGGCGGAGGACTTGGACGTACCACCGGCCATGAAAATCGAGCTCCACGCAGGCGAGTCGCTGTTCCTACCGGCTGGCTGGTTTCACGAGGTGACGAGCCTCAACGATGGGGGCCGTGCCCACCTGGCCCTCAACTACTGGCTGCAACCGCCGACAAATCTGCAGCGGGGTTCGGCAGGGTTTGAGCAGCCCTACATGAGTAGCTTCTGGCCGGATGTATTCGCCTCGGGTCTTGTGCGGGACGGGGTGGTCAGCCGAGGGAAGAAAACGCGGAGGTCCGCGTCGATGGCCTACACCAAGCTGCGGTTCGGCCGGGCATGGCACTATATTTGGAACCACTTCAGAAGTACATGATGATACAGGAGTACAACAAACAGATGTTCAGCTTACTTTGAGCCGCTTGTCGTCCTGCCTGTCTTCCTGACCCTCGTCCCGCCCATTGTGGGCGATAGCCCTCGGAACTCGGAAACTTGAGCAAATCATGGCCTTCTTCGGGGCCACGTCGCGCACCAAGAAAAACTCGGGCGCCTCATCCAGCGTGCCGCCGAGGTGACCCTCGATCCTCCGCCGCAGATCATCGTACGTCTCCGTGTCCGGCAGGAACGAGTAGACGTGCACCATCGGCAGCTCCCGGTCTCTCCACAACTGCTCACTGAACCCACTTTTCAGCGTAT
>JACLAB010008484.1_pt1 | contig 12335 bp, 9 predicted proteins | sample 8027921 | NCBI WGS metagenome assembly JACLAB01 (sample SAMN15725117, study PRJNA655200) | protist metagenome | isolation source: fluorescence activated cell sorting (FACS) single amplified genomes of... | place: USA: West Boothbay Harbor, Gulf of Maine | collected 2000-07-19
AAGACAGGGCCTGGAGCACTTCAAAACACGTGTGGGCGTGCGCACAATGCCGCTCGACGCGAGATCAAAATACGTTCCTCTTTCACGTCTTGGATGTTATTATGCGCATGGACTCACGGTTCGTGAGAGGTCAGAGAGCGCCATGTTTGAAGCCGCGGACGCGCATGGGGAAATACCCGGATGATGATTCAAATGTCGATGTATATCACATTACAGTGCATAGAAAGTTGTCGTTCTTGTTTGCGCGCAACACGTTCAACCAAGTTTGAATGCAACACGAGTAGCCGTCATCTGTTTTTACAGAAATGGACGCACCGCGCTGCGTTGCGTTGTTCGACGCAAAGGTGAACGCACCACAGTTACACAACACTGAAATCGGAAAACAAAGGAATTTCCTTGGAAAGGTGTGAAGTGTCATAGTACTTCACGAAATTGCTGGCCAGAATTGGATTGGTACATCTTAGAAAACGAACTACTCCAGCACATCGATAGCCGTCGTGTGACTCTGGAGCAACACACGTGAACGCTGACGCACGTAAACGATTGTATCTTAACTGTATCACTGTAGCAACAACATGTGACTGACAATTGACATGTTTGTGTAACATATGTATCTATAAGACATAAACCGCTACATCAGGAACGTCCTGACGCGTGTAACGGCGCATGCGCGCGCGCCTTGGCCCAACAGAATCAATTGGATGCATGAGATCTCACTTTACGGTCGACTCAGAGCACGAAAGACGAAAAACGAAAAGTTGCTGTGTAAAACATGACGCGTTTGAAAGGCTCAACACGTCTATACATGCTCTCGTGTACCACGACGCGTGGAAAAATCGATTACCCTTGACCAATTCGTGACTCAAAAACAGGGACTAATTAACGCGTTTTGAATTAGTCACTTGTCGTCGTCGACGCGCGACGCGCGGCGCTAGAACTTTGCACAAGGTGTTAAAAACACATTGTTGTTGAGTGTGCGTGATCTTGGCGCGTGTGGTTGTGAGGCGGCGCCTGTCGGGCGTTTTTATAGCGAAGTTTTTGATATCCGTGTCCTGGTAACCCAGCAGTAAACTGCCTAGGTTACAATTATGTAATTGTATTAAGGCGCATTTCATATTATTTGACAGACATAAATAGATGTTAAATATAGCACACATGTTCGATAAAAAGTTGATTCGGCATGAGATTTAGCCACGCCCTGTAGAAACGCATACGTTACATGTGAAAACTCGTTGTAATGAAGACGCCATTAATCGTCCGTATAATCTTCATCGAACGTAACCCAACATGACTGTTATAAATTACACAGAGAGGACACCAACGTCTCTAAACCAAAAAAGCACCGACGACGATTCGATCTCCTAGACGTCGTCGGGTAATCGATATCTGTTCGAGACTCGAGACTCGAAAAGATACCGATATATTTAGGCGTGGCTATCTTGTAGGTCATTCGAGTTCCAACATCTGATTTATGGTTTCTTTTCTTTTCCACGAATGCGTTGGAACTCTAGCTTAGGAAATCTAGCACGAAACGGCATGAAACGCATGGCTGAAACGCATGGCAAGGCATGCGGTGAGCTATGGTCAAATAAGCGCATTAAAAGCAACAACCTTGGAGCCGAGTAGACCAACGTCCGGATCAAGTACAACATGCAGTGGAAAAGACTTACGTATCTCATGGAATTTGGCTCCGGGTCGTAAGAAAGACGCAACTAACCCGCTCTCTTGTAAGATACCTCTCATCTTTGCAGGGATACCACCAGCGATGTACACGCCACCAGTTGCTAGACATTTCATACCTAAATTTGCTGCTTCGGCGCCCAAAATATCTAAAAATATGGCGACCGCTTGTTCACAAAAAGTACATTTCCCAGAGACTGCTTCGGCACTTATCTGTGCTGGTGTTCGATCTGGAAGTTCTACATTGAACTTATGCTGAAGAAACTTATATATTCGAACGATACCGGGTCCAGAGCATACTTGTTCGACTTCGCATTCCTTAAACTCTTCCTCAACCCACAGGCATAGTTCGTGCTGTATCTGACCCCGCGCCGCGAAGTCTGCATGTGAACCCTCTGTGGCATGAACGATGTATCGACTTGTACTAACATCCCATATGAGGAATGCCTCACCAAGTCCGGTTCCTGGTCCCAAGATTGCAATAGGCCCCGATGCGTCTTTTTCCGGCGAGTGAAGGGTTAGAATATCATCTTTTGCTAGTTCAAATATCCCGTACCCGACTGCTTCAAAATCATTTATGACGCAAACCATAGGGATATGGTAGAGTGATTTCATTTTATCCCCATCTACTATCCAGCCCAAGTTGGTCAGGTTTGACCTATTACTTTGTACAACCCCTGCGACTGCCAAGCATACAGAATCAAGTTGCCTCAACTCTGAGTCCACCATGAACTGCTCATAACAGAGTTCGAATGTACTATAGTCTTCAGTTTTGTAGCTGCGAGTAAATATGAGTTTATCATCGCCTGCGGCGTCACGATTCCAAATCGTGAAACGTGCGTTTGTACCGCCGATGTCAGCGGCAAGGATGGTATTCATCTTTGTCGTTGTACTCGATGTACTAGAGCGCGCTTGAACCTGTGGATTACCTATTGAAGCTCTGCTACAACCTCGAAATGCTCGTATTGATCGGTTGGAAATCAAGTTCTTCTGAGTAAGGCTACCGATGTGAGAACTGCGAGGGTACATTTCCACGCGCTAGGAGGGGTTTTTTGGCCGGGCGAGGAGTAATTGTCACCGCCCGAAGCCGCGTTTTATTTTAGTTTTTGTCCCATCCTTTCGAGGTGTATACATGTGTATGTGTAGTGTGCACACTTTTGACACTAGTTGTTATTTTTCTTTTGAAAAAAATGTGGACGCGAAATAGACGTTGCCCTTTGTGAGCTACATACGTTTTCTTCTTCTTAAATCCACCCCCTTAGACCACTCGGGCATCCTGGCTAAATAAACACACAGCGTACTGTACGTGCCAGGAATGGGGTTCGAACCCATGCGCACATTGTGCAGTGGGTAGTTTGCCTTTACAGAATCGAACGAGGTGCGGACATTTGATTTATATGTCAGGTTCTGAAGAGACTGTCTGGCGGCGTTCACTTAGACTCAAGTTCGGTGAATGAGAAGTTGAGAAGAGGCGCCTCACAACTCAAGAACTTAGAAGTCAATACCCATGAAACGCGCGAACCGTTTCGAGCAGCATTTGAAAAGGTTAGAATTGTTGGAGAAGAGCGGTTTGTACAACACTGGAGCACTAAAAGCAATTTTCCTAAAGCTTTCTGGGTATGAGCTTAAACTGAGCAGCAAACGAAGTGGCGCTGGAATAATTTTGGCGTACGCGGCATTTGCCCAAAATTTAGAATTATTGCACTATAAGCGAAAGCAAAGAGAGGGGAAGGTTGAATCGAGCTCAACTAAGTTCAACCCTTTTACGGGCTTAATTTTCAGTATATATAAACGCGGGCTTGCAAGGTTTCATGATGACCTGGAGCTCTGGATGTCATTTCTACGCTACTCTACGAGAAAGGGGGCGCACAAGCTTATTTCGCGCGCTCTAGTTCAGGCGTTGCGGTTCAATCCAGGCTCTGGTGGCCTGTGGGCGTTCGCCGCGTCGTGGGAGTTCCATGCACAGGTGAATCCTTCCGGAGCCAGAACTCTTCTTCACCGCGGCCTAAGAGCATGCTCAGGTACTCAAGCACTTTGGCGCGAGTATTTTGAGTTCGAACTTAAGTATACGGAAAGGATTCGGAATCGGCAAAGTATATTAAACACTCGACACGAGAATGAAACAGTTCACACAGAGAGTTCAAAATCAGAAGCAACAGCTCAGTCTAGGCTTGGTATGTCTTCTTTGAGTGCCAGAGATGGCTCTATCGCAGCTGGTGTCTACACAGCCGCAAAGAAACAAAACGCAGATTCTCTCACCTTCCTACTTTATTTTCTTATCAGGGTATCGAAAATCAAATGGGCCGGTCAGTTGCAGAAACTAATATATGACGACATAATGAAAACTTACCCAACAAGTGCCCATGAAATTGATCTGATACTGGCCATGGGTAATTCCGAGCAGAAAGGTCAACTTATGAATATTTTATCAAAACATACTTTAGCGCAAGGGCCGCTGTGGAAATATTCCATTCAAAATCTTACGCGTATCACACCTGATTCACTATGTGGAAACTGTTTTTCCAGTTTACAAGAGTTTGATGTGCTAAATATGTTTGTCGCACGCTCAGCGTCAAACAGAACGGCAAATATAATCGGTTCATGCAACAATTACGAACAGTATTTGCTCTGTACTCAACGTTTCAAGTATATGAGACTAGATAATTACAAAAGTGCAGAAGTTGTGGAACGCGCACCAAGCAACATGTTTCAGGGTTTCTATAACGGTTTTGTGAAAATTGAAAGTGCTTGGCTTCAGTGCAAGCTCAGATTTGATGTAAGACTCATATTTTAAGTATCTTAGAAGCACTAAATAGTCTTATCGGGAAGGTGCCATCAAATACTGCCATAGACGTTTTAATTATAACAAGTCTAGTTCACCCTGTTGAATGAAAAATTGTCAACACGTGAAGACCGCATTGGACCTATAGAGGGATTCTAGGCTTACCTTTAATAAGTCAAGTTTACCTTGTAAAATCTCAAGACTTTGGTGGAGTATTTCCTCCGGAGGCAAAGAGCCTGTTCCTTCAATCAAAAAGTTGAACTTGTCTGCTCTTGGTCTGACGTGAACTAGATCTGGCTTTCCTAGTTCCTCTGCCTAATGTTTCCATAGGTGAGATCATCGGCACGAAGTGTGCAATTGTAGAGTGACTCACCTTACGAACTGCCTCGCCATCATAAGTATAGATCGAACTGTGTTCGACATGGACTCTGCCCGACTCTTTGTCATAACGAAATAATCTACTCGGACAACTGTTCACAAAGTCAACTTTCTCTGATTCTGCAGAGGAGTTAGAAAAATGAAGATACATGTGAGTATAACCTACCACTTAGTGTGCTGAAGATGACTTCATCGATTTGAATCGTTGGTTCATATCTGAACACTGCAGTCGCTACCGGAGACCATTTCGCATGGTCTTTACCAACTCCTTTGCGGGCTACACATCTTACCTGTATTTCTTGGTTTTTTCTAAGTTTGACTATCAGAATACCGGCTTTCGTTGACTTAAACTTTTCCGTGGAGCTACTATACTGTACTGGTGAGATCCGTTTATCTTGGCAGACGAGATCGTCACTTGTAACATCAAGAGTTTGATCTTTTTGTGCTCTGACATGAAGGTCAAAATGCACGTCCGTCTTACTATCTTCTTCTTCCGAAAATTCATATGGAAAACTAAACTCTTTCGCTAGGCCACTTAGAAGTGGTACCAAGCCAAGGCGATGACTCACAAATTCATCACATAGAACCGAAGAGTTTTCCAAAACTTCGACGAGGTCGATAGCCAAGGTCGGGACCTCGGCGATGCAGATGCGACGAAGTGCGTTCGAAACACTGCAGTCAACCCCTTCGATGGAAAACTTGATTTGAGTAGAATCTAACTCCTGCACGTTAATGCTAGGCATTGTTTGTGCGGTATTTAGGCGGCGCGGTGAGACGCGAGCAGCTCTCGCGACTTATGTAAAGTTGCCGTGAGAAAATCAGTGTCAGAATCGTCTGCCTGTCTGTAGATGGAATGATAATCATTCTCATCCTGTTTTGTATTTGGACGTTTCTCCTTGGTAAATATGACGCATTTATCTCACCCATGTCGTATTCAAATATATAAGTTCCCATCCCGTAATGTTCGAATAGATTTAATTCGCATTTTCGTAACTGCGGCCCATGTGATAAAATACGTGAGTATGTTCCACGATCCTGCGGCACGAGAGCGAACGACTTTGCAGCTCCGAAAGTCGCGCATTATTTGAGCAGAATCAGGATGAGTCTGCGAAGTGCATCCAGTACAAATTCTACTGCAGGCGTATCTTACAATTGTGGGGGTAAGTCAGCGTGACTTTGGTTCAGTTCGTTCTAACTGCTACAAACACTACCACAGACTGCGGATCTGAGGTCATCCTACGTCCAGGTGATGTAGTTATATGCCGCGAGTGTGGATATAGAATTTTGTATAAAAAGCGTACCAAGCAAGGTAAGTCGCTCAGTTTATAGCATTGTCCGCGTTGACTGATGTTCTACTACACCTTAGTTGTGCAGTTCGAGGCGAGGTGAAGTTGGGTTTACCTTGCATTCGATAGGTCGATGTGGAGTGTCGCATCAAAGTCACGGTCGATGTTTGGTCAGTAGATGGTTTGAAGTTCTTTAAACTTTGCCAATATTAGTACAGCTCTAGCCTCTAGCCTATCCTTCAAGCGAGTCACCTGTATCCTTCCATCTATTGGCGCAGGACGTGCACTGAAAAAACAGCGACATCCCCTCGCTTGTTGTAAGAGAAAAGAATACCGCTTCTCCGTTTCCGCACCTGCCACATCGAACATTCTTTGAACGAGGAAGAGTTGGATCGGACGTAACATCCGTTAATATGGCTGTCGTCTCCACAGCACTGTGGGAGATGTGATGGCGGTAAACGCAGCTTAAATCAGCATCCACTGTATAGTCGCAATTTCTGCAAATATAGACCAATTTATTGCGCGCGCGATCCTCTTTTGGATAGAGCAAATCGTTGCTATTTGGACAGAAGCGAAGGCGCACGGGACCTTCGCCATTTGCCATGTTACTGCGTCGAAACAGATTTTAAGTCAAACCGTGGTACGGAAGCGCGCTAATGAACCACTCACCTTCTACAACCCACTGTTGCGTTCAGCAGCCGCGTATCCGTCGAGTGCGAGCGAAGAGTCTGTGGAAGTTCAAAATATGACCTTTAGAGAACGCCCGAAGCCAAGAGCCCTCCGGTTCCGACTGAAATCCTACGACTGAACGAGAGAAAGGAAAGTTTTCATATTTTCACAATTGAATTTCTCATCCGCAATAGACCAATATGTTTTAGAATATGATAAAAGCTTTGCTTTTGTACATGTGCTGGGTTAAAAGTACCTAATAGTGTATGCAGAAAATAAACTCTCAAGCTCAAGTGACAATGCAATGCGAATAATACCAACTCGGTGATACTTAACTGCATAGTATTGGGCTTTTTATGCCGATGCGATTAAACATGGGTTTAGGATCTAATATCAATCAAAAGTTGGAATATTGGAAACAATAATCATAATACTTTGGCGATTGTAAGTTTGTTTACTTCTCGGATATTTACTGCTTGGATAGCGTGAAATCTAGGATCTTTCCAGGCGTCGCCAGCCTGATCGAGAAAGTGATCGAGCGCAGCCAAGTTGCGCACACACGCACGACTCTACACCTGTGTGAAGGCTGAACACGCAATCCTCGAAATATGTCGTCTATCGCATCTCAAAATATTCACCTCAATCAACGGTAAGAAATGCCTTCGCAACGCGAGGAAGTAGCCAGAAATAGCAAAATATCGCACGCGTGTATCGCATGCCGCTTATCCCATTCGTACCGAGCGGATCGTGTGTACGCTGCGAACTTGGGGACAAAACCGCGCACGTAATGAAAAATGCTTCAAATATCGGTGCGAGTGTCGAGCTCCATTCCCGATCTGCATCAGATTTATTCAATCCTAACGTTGCTGAGAACGTTATCTTCCCACGCGAAAACAGGTTGAGTTCTCGCCAGCACAACAACGATTTGACGCGTTCTCGTACCACTTCGCGAGCGTCTAAATGCCAAGTCATCAAGGCTTCTGGTGCTCCTCTTACGGACCGCAAATTGCGAGTTGCCGTAATCGGTGGTGGTCCGGCAGGGGCCTGTGCTGCTGAAACACTCGCCAAGGGAGGGTGTGAAACTTATCTTATCGAACGCAAGATGGACAACTGCAAACCGTGTGGTGGAGCTATCCCGCTTTGTATGGTCGGCGAGTTTGACTTGCCCGAAGAAATTATCGATCGTAAGGTCACGAAGATGAAAATGATATCTCCGTCGAACCGGGCCGTCGACGTTGGACAAACGCTCAACGATAAGGAATACATCGGCATGTGTCGACGTGAAGTCATGGATGACTTTTTGAGAAAGCGCGCTAACAGCTTGGGTGCCAACTTGATCAATGGTTTATTCATGAAGATTGAAGATCCTGGTCAAGGTAATGGGCCGATTACTGTCCAATACAACGACTATGAGGAGGAAAGCAAAACTGGTGTTCCGAAAACTCTCGAAGTTGATGTCGTCATTGGAGCTGATGGGGCGAACTCGCGTGTCGCAAAGTGCATTGACGCTGGCGAATACGACTATGCCATCGCCTTTCAAGAAAGAATTAAAATTCCGGATGAAAAGATGGAGTACTACAAGGACCTTGCTGAAATGTATGTTGGCGATGACGTCTCTCCAGATTTCTATGGCTGGGTTTTCCCCAAGTATGACCATGTTGCAGTGGGCACAGGAACTGTGGTAAACAAAACAGCCATCAAGCAGTACCAAACTGCTATGCGCAACAGAGCGGAGGAGAAGTGCGCAGGTGGGAAAATCATCCGTGTCGAAGCGCACCCTATCCCTGAGCACCCGCGACCGAACCGCGTCCAAGGCCGAGTTGCCCTTGTTGGCGACGCCGCTGGCTACGTGACGAAGTGCAGTGGCGAGGGCATCTACTTCGCCGCTAAGTCCGGGCGAATGGCTGCAGAAGCTGTCGTTGAGCAATCTATGAACGGCACCAGAGAAATCAGCGAGTCGGATCTTCGAGTCTACTTGGATAAATGGGACCGTAAATACTGGGCAACATACAAGGTGCTTGATATTTTACAAAAAGTCTTCTACCGGTCGAACCCGGCGCGTGAGGCATTTGTCGAAATGTGCGCTGATGAGTACGTGCAAAAGATGACGTTCGACTCTTACCTTTATAAAACAGTCGTACCAGGGAACCCTGTTGACGACGTGAAGCTTCTTGCGAACACTGTTGCTTCTCTCATGCGTTCCAACGCTCTTCGAATCGCGTCGAAAAGCGGTATTGCTGCTTAATCATTTAGACCTGCCGTTTTATTACACAACTATCTCAACTTTTTGTCATTCAGTACTTCAAAACAGAACGTCTTGTCATCCATCTCGTAAGTATTTCTAGCGTCACTCATACTCTAGATTTTCCATCCAGGCCCTCTGTGATTCCAACCTATGCCTGTTATCCATTTTTGCCGCACTAACAAGACTGTCTGCTTCAGTCTCCTTCATTGGACAAAAAGAATAACAATACCCAAACTGGATAGTGAAGACTATTGGAAGAAAAGGTGACACTATACTGTCAATAATTGGTTTAATTGGTAATAATGGAGTAAGAATTTTGATCGCCTCGCTATTCATCCTGCCAAGCCCCTGTATGGCTGCAGTGCGAAATAAGCGCTGTGCATAGTACTCTTTTAATATGATATCAATGGAGGAGTCAGGTTTGATATGCTCTAACCTAGCTGATAGTATATAAGCATCTTCAAAGGCCAAGCCTGTTCCTTGGCCTATGTTTGGCATAGTGGCATGGCAAGAATCGCCAAGAAGCGCAACTCTTCCCTTTGACCAGCTTTGTAAAACACAAGGTGGACGATCCCACAGATCCCTTTGTTTGATATCGATTTCGGATGTTATTGAAATCAGATTTTTTACTTCCGGTGACCAGTCAGAGAACTTGTTCAGCAAGAACTCAACTGGAGAGGCATTACTTAAAGTGTTGGGGGGAGATTTGACAAACGCATACCACTGCAACCGCCCATGCCGATCTGGACAAGTAACAAAATAGTTATCCGGACCTATGAATGCACAGTATCCTATGTCAAAATAATCTTCACTTTTATAGATTGGCAAGCCACTGAATAGTTTATAACCGGAATAAGAAGCCGTACTTTCTGAGCCACGAACTCCAACCGGTTCATTAAACATTTGAGCTCTCACAGAACTCCAAATCCCATCTGCTCCAATCAGTAAATCTGCATCTAAGACAGAACCGTCTTCAAGCATCACGTTAACGCGACCGGAACCCTTATTTTCTTCAAATTTTTTGACTAAAGCACCCATCTCAATATTCACCCGCCCGTATGTTGTAACAGAACTCAGCAAGGCTATCTCATCAAGGAGGCATCTCTGAAGATCGGAGCGATCGATGCATACAGCGAAAGGTAACTCACGCTTCTTTGGTATCTGCGTGATCGCATCAAATTCAAACATCCACTCTGATGTCAGACCATCTTTTATACCACTTTTTGTCCCCCAGAACGGACGACTGTTATCTTGCACGCGCCGGTACAATTGTTCACTTGTAGCCTTCAGTACACTCATGCCGTTGCTTGCTAGCTGTATAGGACCACCAAGTGGTCGATAATTTTTCGTCTGCTCGAGTACAGTGACGTCGATTCCTTTTTTTGCCAAACAAATTGACAAAAACAAACCGCCAAGACCACCGCCAGCTATCAAGACTTGTAGTTTATGACTCCTCGTTTCGTTATCAAACTTAGCGTCGAGAGTCGCCGCAACGGCGTCTTGCGCCCTTCGTCTTGAACGTACACGCAAACTATGGTCACGATTTACCCTGGCTCGCCCAGCTTGCGTATTGTGCGTGCATTTTAAAGACAACGAGATCGAGCTCGAAAGAGCCATGACCAAACCCGTTTGTCAGTTATGTCTTATATCCCAGTAATTGAAAATCGAGATTAAGGCGCTTCCCCCGGGTGTTGAAGCTTCTTCGTGTTGGCTCTGATGCCTGCAGTTATACGGATGAACGAAATGAACGAAAGAGTTTTAAGGGACAACGAGTGGGGAGGAATCTGAACACTTATAAGCTTTTAATTTTTCTAACACCGCTTTGGCTAGTTGGATCACATCGCGTTAGGCGCGATCATATATCGCTATCAACATTCATTCTACCGTTAACTCTGTTTGAAATTCGCTTTCATTGCTGGCGAGGGTATTCAACTTCTGCTCGAGTCGCTGGAGCTCACGAAGATGTGTTTTCAGTGTAGTAAACAGTGGCCCCACGGTATCATCAATCCACTTGGGCTAGAGAGCAGAGGTAACTAATGTACTCAATATCCATAGTTTGACTCACCTGTCGCGAATTTTCTAGCGCCGCACTTGGAAACAGCTGAGTGATTGATTTAAGTTTTGAGCTAACTTCCTCACTAAACGTAAAAAGTAGTTCTCGGTCGTTGTTTGACGAGAGTATTAAACTAGAGAGTTTCATTCAAGCGTCAAATTTGAAGTGGTTTCAGATAGTCAAGCGTACGTTTCCATGCGGTTTAAGTCGGTGGAGAGCGTCGCTAGCGATTGCTCAATCGTGTTTTGGTGGGACTCCAGAATGTCTAATTGACGTGTTAAACGGCAATGTTCTGCAAAAGAACCTGCAAGTTGTGCCTTGAAGTGGATTGAGTGATTCAAGCCAAGTAGAGGTACGATATGTAAACCTGCAGCCTTTCCAAATTTGCGCGACTGGCGATAACCTCCGCATCCCAGCGTTTTAAATTGGACACCTCCTGAGCAAATGCTTCCTACACAAAAACATCATGTTGTACCAAGCCACGTTCAAAATATAATACAGTATGAGATTTTAGATCGTGTGCCCAGTGCCGTCCTCGAAGCTGTACCGCATCCATTCCGTTTATGATTATTCCAGACGCACGAGGTGGTGTGACGCGCAAGTACCAGTTCCGCGTCCCTTAAAAACTATAAAATGCATATTATACTCGTATATTTCGCGGTTATAGTATTAGCATACACCTGACAGTAGACGACGTGTGACGCTGATCAACAGTCAAAACAGGACACGCATCGCCAACCCTAAAACAGTCCACCATGTATTCCGGGTCGCAGGACTTGGTGTACCATTTTTTAGTCCGGTGTACTCGGTGTACCATTTCACCAAAAAATGACTGGGATTCTTAAGTCCAGGGGGGGGCGTTGGTGTACCATAATCGCCATTTTCGCTCTAACGATGGTACACCAAAACCCCCCCTCGGACTTAAGCTTTTTTTATGACAAGCACAAAATAAGCCTATCATTTTACATTTTTTCCGAAAAAAATAAAATCAGAATGGTACACCAACGCCCCCCGTCGGACTTAAGGTGCGCGTACCGTCGCGCGATGCGCGATGTGCGATGCATGTGCAACTGTCTGATGTAGTTGTGTTACTTGGAACCCGCGTCAAAGGGCCGCGCACGCCGGAGAACGATCATGGTTATTGGCATTAGGTATTTCATGACGATTGACGTCGACTGGGTCTAATTGTATTGCGAGCACAGCTACTTCCACTGTGCTCTCTGTGTCGCAACCATGCTGCGA
>JACLAB010016621.1_pt1 | contig 12334 bp, 8 predicted proteins | sample 8027921 | NCBI WGS metagenome assembly JACLAB01 (sample SAMN15725117, study PRJNA655200) | protist metagenome | isolation source: fluorescence activated cell sorting (FACS) single amplified genomes of... | place: USA: West Boothbay Harbor, Gulf of Maine | collected 2000-07-19
ACGGCGCGAATTGCGCGTTTTGCGTCCGTCTCTCTCTATCCCCGCGCGCAAACATCTATTAAAAAAAATATAGGATTGAAATAAAACGCACCTCAACGCTTTGAAATCAGGATCTGTTCTCATCTTCTCCCAGGCGCCAATGCCGTGCTTTTGCACCGCAGCGCGTAAAGCCGTCTCTTCTTCGGCTTGCCAGTACCCTCTCAAAGTTCCCGCCGGCGTGATTGAAGTCGTTGCGTTTTTCCCTCCTTTTGGCGGTGGCGACGCCGCAACATTTTCCTTCTTCTCCAATTTGTCAGCCTTCATATCTTCTTCTTCTTCGAGCGCGCGCGCGACACCTCCCTCTCTCTCTTAAACTTCCTTTCAAATCTCTCTCCGTCTCTCTCTCCGTCTCTCTCTCCGTCTCTCTCCGTCTCTCTCTCCGTCTCTTGTTTGTTTGGGCGTGCGCGCGCGTTTTTTTTTGTGCACAATGCGGCACACAAGTTTGTGTCTTTGTAATGCAACAAATTACACACTAACACACACGACGACGACGACGACGACGAAAAGACGAGCAAACAAACAAAAACCAAAAAAAAAAAAAGAGAAAGAGAGAGAAAGAGAGATCTCGACACGAGAGGAATATAAAAATTTCTTCGCTCTTCGCGGTCTGTCAATGTCGTCGTCGCCCGCGTCGTCGTCGTCGTCAGACAAAAACAAAAAGAAACAAACGCAAACTTCACACTTTTTTGCGCGCACAAACACACTTTACACACAAAAAAAGGGGGACGATGATGACTATGACTCGCACCGCAACTGCGACCGCTACCACCGCGACGAACGCTTTCAACACCGCGCATAAAAAGCGCTTCTCCTCTTCTTCTCTCTCTCCGAACAAAGTCCAAAATAATCGCCGCTGTCTTCGTCACCCGAAGCATGCGGCAACTGTTGTCGTCGCGGGACGATTCCCGGACGAGCGCACGTACATCATGATCAAGTGAGCGCCTCTCTCTCTCTCTCTCTCTCTCTCTTTCTCTGTTTGGATTTCCGTAGTTTGTGTTCGCGAGTTTTTCTCTCGTCGTTTACGTCTGTGCGTGGTCATCTTCTCCGCGTTTGGTCGTTCTTTTTCCCCGAGAGGGAGCAATCGCGATGATTTTTTTTTCTCTCTCGTTTTATCCACTTTTTAATAAATTATCCAATGCGGGAAGAGAGAAATTGTTGTATTTTCTCGAAATACTGACTCAACTCGAAACATATTTACGATAATAATAACAACAACTACAACAACAACAACAACAACAGACCGGATGGCGTGCAAAGAGGGAAAGTTGGTGCAATTATTGAACGCTTTGAGAATAAAGGCATGCAGTTGAAAGGTTTGAAGACGTTTCAGTGCACGCGAGCGGTTGCGGAGGAGCACTATCGCGACTTGTCTTCCAAACCGTTTTTCAAGGATCTCGTGGATTACATCATTTCCGGACCGGTCGTGTGCATGATTTGGCAAGGTCCGACTGGTACCGTAGCCGCTGCGAGAAAGATGATTGGAGAAACGAATCCTTTGGAGTCTTTGCCCGGGTCCATCCGCGGCGACTACGCCGTCGAGGTTGGCAGAAATATTATCCACGGTTCAGATTCGGTCGAATCCGCCGAGAGAGAAATCAACTTGTGGTTTGCTGATGGTAACGGCGTCGTAGACTGGGAAATGACGAACAACGGATGGATTCGTGAATAATAATAATAACGATAATAACCGAACGCGTCGAGAAAGGTCCTTTTTTTTTTTAATACGAGGACGATTTTGGTATTTAAAACTATGATGATATAAACGTTGGTTTCTTCTTACAACGATTCTCCTCGCTCTCCTCGGGTCTCTCGCCAGCTCGACTCTTTTCTCAATTCTACCTCTTCGTCGTCATTATTTACCTCGCATTCGTTCTCATTAGATTCCATTTCTCGCGCGATAATACTCTTGCCATCTCTGTTGCCACATAAACTGGGTCGCCCCTAACTTTTCTCTTCGGTTGATTTCCGGTAGCCCTTTCTTTCTTCGGTTCTTATTGTCAGCTTCTTCCGACATCGCCAAGGCTAAATCTCCGTTCATTCTAGGTCTGGCGTCTAATAGTAATCGCGATCCACCGAGACATTTCAATAAAACTGCCGCGTTTAAACTAATAAACCCGAGCGTGAAGCACTCTTGCTCGCATCGCGCCGAGTTCGGGTCGCCGGTATACGACGGTGGCATGAATTCAGACATTTCTTTTGTTATTTATTACTCTCTTCTCAAAATTATTTTCTTCTTCTTCTTTTGGAGATAAAAACAACCTCGTTTTTTTTTTCTCTTTTTGAACCTCTCTCTCTCTCTCTCTCTCTTCCTTTCTCTCAACTCGCGCTCTGTATATGTATGTCTCTCTCTCGCGTGTGTCTGGGTGGGTCCGCGAATTTTATATGTGCGTCTCTCTGCCCTCCTTTTTTTTACTCGCGTCGTAAAACGATTTTTTTGTTTGTCGTACGTGGAGAAAACGAAAACGTTCTTTCTTCCCACAAACAGACAAAGAGAAGAGAAGAAAAACAAAACACAAGAAGTTTTTTTTTGGGGGGTGGAAGAAAGAAGACAAAAAAAAGAGAGTGGTTTTGGAAGACAAAAGACCTCATTTCATTCACACTAAGAAGAAGAAAAAGAAAAGATGGTCAAATCACACGTAGAGTGCTCCTCGGAGCTCGTATGGCAGTGCGTAAAGAAGAACAACGCGTACGTCCGCGCGTCCGTGAACCGAACGCGTTTGTCCGCGGAGAAAGGCAACGTTACCGCGAAGCACGGATTTAGCAGCTCAGGTGCGTGTCCGTGCATTTTTTTTTATTTTTTACTCTCTCTTCTTTCTTGTGGGAGTTCTTCGTTTTCGTCGCGCTTTGAAAAGGGACGCGCGCGCGCGGTGCGTCGGGCGGGGCGACCGCCGCGCAAGGGATCTCTTTCTCTCTTTTTCTTTCTCTCTCTCTCTATCGCGCGAGCGGGTGCGCGAGGCCCCACACGCGCACACACACTCCTCTCTTCCACCGACAAAAACGACGGACAAAACTTGGGTGGAAAAAAAAGCGAAAGAGAGAGAAAAAGAGAGAAAAAAAACAGAGAGATGAAGGCCGAGAAAAAGAGAGAAAAAAAATTACAGAGGAGAGAAGAGGAGAAAAAAACGCGCTCTCGAAACGCGCGCGCGCGTTTTAATTGAGAGAAAGAAAGCTCGTCGGTCGTGCCGCTTCCCTCAGAAAAACATCAAATTTGAGGACGAAATAGGAATGAGCGCGTCTGGTAGTGCGAGATCAGATCAGTTCGAGAGGAAGGATGCTTTCGCGAGGTGACGAACGCCCGGGGCGGAGTAGGAATACGCGCGATTGAACGTTTTTTAGGGAGGAGGAAAGCCCTAATTTCTTTTTTTTTTCTTTGCCTCGCTCTCTCTTGTTTTTTTTCGTTCGCGTGTGTGGAAGACAAAAAACAAGAGAGAAGAGGAGAAGAACGCAGAGAAGAACTCGAGAGAAGAGGAAGAAGAAGAAGAAGTTTATGAGCTCGCTCCCCGGGAGGACCCCTCTTTTTGAAGAGCAGACACCATACGGAGACTAACCGGTTCTTTTCTCTTCCTTTCACAAACAAACTACACAGGCCTCGCCAACTTGAACAACACGGTGGACATCCAAGAATTGGCCGGCGCGAAGACGCCGTCCTCGACCTCGTCACGATTTTCCCGCTCTCGTCCGCCGAGCACACCCAGATGACTTTGATCTTTTGCGGAATATCCTTCAGCGACTTTCGCGCTCCGTCGCCGTGTAACTGCGCGTGCGTGTTGTGTCCGAGCTCTTCGCATATCTTCGTCATCGTCGCTCCGTCTTCGTCCACGAACACCGCCACGGGCGTTATCACTCGGTCCGTCGTTTTCTTGCACTCTTCCACAATCGCCTTCGCTCGTTCGATATCCACCGACCTTTTGCTCTTCGGCCATAAAATCATTCCCACGTGAGACGCGCCGGCGTCGATGGCGACGCGGCAATCTTCCGGCGACGTGATGCCGCAGATTTTAACCACTTGCGGAAGATTGAAATCTTGCTCTTGTTGTTTCGAAGAAGACGAAGAGGAAGAAGACGAAGAGGAAGAGGAAGAGGAGGAGGAAGCAGCGACGACGAAAAGATTCTTCTTCGTCGTCGTCGTCGTCGTCGTCGTCCCATCGTCCTTCCCATCGTCGTTGCTTTTCACTCCTCCTCTTCTTCTTCTTCCCGAGAACGAAGAAGAAGAAGAAGAGGAAGAAGAAGAAGAACAACGAGAAGAAGAACGGCGCGAAGCCAAAGTCGTCGAAGTCGAAGCCAAAGTCGGCGGCGAATGACGCGAACAACTCGCGCACGTCTTCATGTCTCTCTCTCTCTTTTAAGTTTTTAATCTGACGTCGTCGACTCTCTTCTCTCGAGTCGAGAGACTTTTTTTTTTGCTTTTTTTTTAATTTAGGGTTTTAACAAAAAAAAAGCTTTTTGGTTGGGGAATATTCGTCGGCAAACGCTTCTTCTTCTTCTTCTCGTTCACGCTCCCCACCCATACACCTGTTTGCGTTTAAATACACACATAACGTACACACGTATATATATAAATGACGTCGAAGCGTTCGTCGTCGTCGATGTTATTTTTGTTGCGTCGAACGGCGCGTTCGATGACGGCATTCGTTTCCGCGGTGACCGCGATAACGGTTTCGCAAGCGATGTTTTTGCAACACAGTTACGAACCGATGCGCGACACGCCAAACATGCGCTTCAACGGATTGGTTTCGACAAAAACGACGACGACGACGAAGAAGAAGAATAGGACGAGCAGCGAGAAGGAGAGCGCGTTGATGAGCGGTGCGGAGAGGAAACGCGTGGTGATCGTGGGGGATTCGCTGGCCACGGGCGTGGGGTGCACGACGACGACGCCGGCGCTGGCGAGAGTCGTCGCCGAGCAGCTGGCGGAGCTTTTATCGGTGGAAATAGAGTGGATAGCGGTTGGAAAGAAAGGCGCCGCGTTGAGCGATATTTCGACGCACGTGCTTCCCGAGCTCAGGAAAAGAGTGGAACAGAAGAAGGTAAAGAAGGAGACGATAACGACGAGCGAGAGGAACGATAGCGATGGTAGCGATAACGGTAGCAGTGAGAGTAGGAATAGTAATAGTAATAATAGCAAGGGTATCGATAGAGACGAAAACGAGACGGAAGAGGAAGAAGTTGGAAACGTACGGCGCAAGTCGCTCCGACAACAACAACAACAACAACAACAACAACAACAACAACAGAAAGCGGACGCGGTGATAATCTTATGCGGGATTAACGATGTGAAAACGTGCTTTCTTCACGGGAAAATCTTTTTTCGGGAGAACTTCGAGAACGAGTTGGAAAAGGTGATCAAAGAAATCAAGAGCGTCGTCGGAAGCGACGCGCTCGTCGTGTTGCCGGGGAATCCCTTGCACATCGCACCTTTGTTTCCAAACCCTTTGCGCGAAGTGATATTGCAACTCAACGACTTTTGGGACGGTCAGAAAGAGAAGGTAGCGAAAAAGCTAGGGAAACGTAAAGCTTTGTTCATAAATTCTCCGACGCTACAAGCGCTGAGAGATGCCGTCCGAATGAACGGCGCGAATACTGGTGCTAGTATTGGAGAAGGCGAGTTCACCGCGAGGGACGGCGTGCATCCAAATGATATGGGCTACAAGGCTTGGGCAAATATCATCGCCGCGGAAGTCGCCAAGGTGTTGAAGGATAACGAAGTACAATAATTCATTCTTTTTTTCTTTAGCGCAAGTGTTGATTGTGATTTTAGTTATTTGTATAATGCATGCAAATTTTACGCGCAAGCGCGCGTTCTTTTTAACAAAATCTTTCTTTTCTATAGGTGACGATCATTTTAAAAGCTATGTGTGTGTAAGTTTTATTTCGCTGTTAAAGGCGGGATGACTCCTTCGTTTGAGTCGAAAACGGCCGGGATGAACTTTTTCCCGAGTGTGTCAATGATGATCGCATTTTCTGGGTTGGAGTTTGATACTCGCAAAGTCTTCCCGAGAGCAAGATATCTATCACACAAGGAATTCATAGCTGCTAAGCCGGAGTAGTCGCAAACCCTGCAATTGTCGATGTTCAAGACAATATCTTCTGGATCGGCGCGAAGCGCAAACTCGTTTTTGAAAGCTCGGTCCGTTCCAAAGAATAATTCCCCGGAGCATCGATACACTGCTCTGTCCGTTCCATCGCTCAACGTTTCAATTGTACGAACTACGTTGAGTGCTCTGAATGAATTATCCCAGGCGTATAAAAGAGCCGCGAATACTACACCGGTACCGGTGGCAATGGCTAAGTTCGTGCGCTCTGTCAAGATTGTTACCAACAATATTAAGAACGTATCTTGCAAACGCACGCGATCGGTCGTATCCGCGAAACATTTACGACGGCGACGACCGGCGTAATCCACTCTGTGCGTGTTGTTCTTTGCCGGATGTTTGTCACTTTCCTGAGCGTCTTCTCCTTCTCTTCTCCCTGGAATACAAAGAGATCGAACGTTTCCAGTCATGAGGGATAAGCAACTCCAATCAAAGGTGTAAATGACGACCATGAACAAAACACCAGTGAGCGCGGCGACGGGAACTAACTCGATGACTTTTGAAGCCGCCACTACGAAAATTAAAAACATGGTCGCAGCAAAAGCGGTCGATAATCTTCCGATTCCTCCTGATTTTACGTTGATTGTACTTTGGCCAATCATCGCATCTCCGCCCATAGACTTGAACATACCACTCATGAGATTCGCGACGCCCTGCGCGACGCACTCTTGCGTGCATCTGCCAGTCGCATCGGACGTATCCTCTAAGATTTCATCCACAAGCTGTAAAGTTAACACAGATTCAATCAACCCAACCGCCGCCAAGGAAAATATCAAAGGCGCGATAATTCCAAAGGACTCCGTGGTCAAATTCACATCCGGAGTGTGATACGTTGGAAACGCGCCTTTCACCGGAGACAAGTCTACCACAGTTGGTGTGTCTGCTCCTATGGCCGTTCTGTTTATGGCGTGCTCGAAAACCAAGCACGAAAGAATAGACACGAGTGAACTTGGAACCATTTTAGTCACGCGTGGTAAATAATGGACGATGAACATCGACCCAAACACGTACAGTAGCATAATCCACGTCGACGCTTCAGAGGCACTTCTCCACATTTTCGATTCTTCATAACCGGTGTGAATGATGAAGTCTTTGTTTGACTTGAATTCGCTCAACGAAATTGTCGTTGAATTATCCGCGTCTGCTTCGCTCAGAATCGTGTCGACGTAAGTGTTCAACTGATCAGCAGATAAGTCCGGAAGCTCTTCGGCAAAGACGCGCGTGATGTCCGCGGATGAAATTTCTCCAGCTCCATTTGAATCGAACACATTGAAGCCTTTCTTCCAGTCCACTTCTTGAAAAGACTCCAACTGCGCTTTGAAAATTATAATCGCCAAACCGTTTACGAAACCGGTCATGACGGTGTTCGGAATGAGACGCACCAAGCGACCCGCTTGAATGAGTCCGAGAACTATTTGCAAGATGCCACACAGAATCATAACCATGAACAGATACTCCACGCGTTTATCGTACGCTTGATCCCTCAACGATTTGCACGAAGCCGTAATCTCCGTGCATCCTGAAATTTCTCCTAAAGAGACGAGTTTCTCCACCGGCAGTAAGCCGTTCGGTTCCATGATTTGGACGGCGACGACCGCCATCGCGCCCGCCGCCCCAGAAACCATTCCTGGACGCCCTCCGATGAGAGCGGTAATTATTCCTAGAAAAAATGTCGCGTACAACCCAACTAACGGATCTACTTTTGCCACAAAACTAAACGCCACCGATTCCGGTACCTGCGCTATCGATACCGTCAAACCAGACAAGATTTCATTTTTAAATCGCAACTTGTTCTTTTTGTAAAAGTTGAAAGAATCCTTCGCGTAGGCGAGGCCGCACAACGGCGTATCCGAAAACCCACGACTCGCGTGAAAGCGCTGCATGAAATTCATTTCAGACGATTCATCTCTTTTCTCTTCTTCTTCTTCTTTTTCTCGACGAGTCTCGTCGCCGTTGTTTTCACTCATCTTCGCGGCAGCCATTTTCTTTTTATCTTGGTGTCTGGATACGCGCGGCGTGGATCAGAGCAGATAGATGCGTGTGGCAGAAAGGGAAGAGGGAATGAGAGAGACAGAGAGAACAAGAGAGATCAGATGGACGAAAGAGATGAATAACAGAATCCGGTTTTCTCTTTTGCGTTTTATCTTCTCTCTCGACGAGAGATGTGAAGACCGCAAAATGGCAAAAATTTCGTTCGCGTGATGTTTTAAGAAGAAGATGAATTTTTCGTTCTAAAGTTTGTAGTACTCGTGCGCGTTAACAAAAAATCAAAAGCTCTCTCTCTCTCTCTCCCTCTTTCTCTCTCAACCTAAACGCACGCACACTTTCCGCTAATGTACCTCCCTCTTATACGTTACGTTTACTTTTTCGCTCTGGCGACGCGTCCAGCCTTGTGAATGGCTGAAACTCTCGCTAACGCCTTCTTTCGCAAATCCGCGCGAGAACCGCACGCCGCGTCCACCGCCTTGGCTTGGTTTCGAAAGATACCTTTGTTGTTCGCGCCGTTCAAGGTCGAGGACGGCGTCTTCGCGCCGGCCAATTCTTGGATGTCCACCGTGTTGTTCAAGTTGGCGAGGCCTGTGTAGTTTGTTTGTGAAAGGAAGAGAAAAGAACCGGTTAGTCTCCGTATGGTGTCTGCTCTTCAAAAAGAGGGGTCCTCCCGGGGAGCGAGCTCATAAACTTCTTCTTCTTCTTCCTCTTCTCTCGAGTTCTTCTCTGCGTTCTTCTACTCTTCTCTCTTGTTTTTTGTCTTCCACACACGCGAACGAAAAAAAAACAAGAGAGAGCGAGGCAAAGAAAAAAAAAAGAAATTAGGGCTTTCCTCCTCCCTAAAAAACGTTCAATCGCGCGTATTCCTACTCCGCCCCGGGCGTTCGTCACCTCGCGAAAGCATCCTTCCTCTCGAACTGATCTGATCTCGCACTACCAGACGCGCTCATTCCTATTTCGTCCTCAAATTTGATGTTTTTCTGAGGGAAGCGGCACGACCGACGAGCTTTCTTTCTCTCAATTAAAACGCGCGCGCGCGTTTCGAGAGCGCGTTTTTTTCTCCTCTTCTCTCCTCTGTAATTTTTTTTCTCTCTTTTTCTCGGCCTTCATCTCTCTGTTTTTTTTCTCTCTTTTTCTCTCTCTTTCGCTTTTTTTTCCACCCAAGTTTTGTCCGTCGTTTTTGTCGGTGGAAGAGAGGAGTGTGTGTGCGCGTGTGGGGCCTCGCGCACCCGCTCGCGCGATAGAGAGAGAGAGAAAGAAAAAGAGAGAAAGAGATCCCTTGCGCGGCGGTCGCCCCGCCCGACGCACCGCGCGCGCGCGTCCCTTTTCAAAGCGCGACGAAAACGAAGAACTCCCACAAGAAAGAAGAGAGAGTAAAAAATAAAAAAAAATGCACGGACACGCACCTGAGCTGCTAAATCCGTGCTTCGCGGTAACGTTGCCTTTCTCCGCGGACAAACGCGTTCGGTTCACGGACGCGCGGACGTACGCGTTGTTCTTCTTTACGCACTGCCATACGAGCTCCGAGGAGCACTCTACGTGTGATTTGACCATCTTTTCTTTTTCTTCTTCTTAGTGTGAATGAAATGAGGTCTTTTGTCTTCCAAAACCACTCTCTTTTTTTTGTCTTCTTTCTTCCACCCCCCAAAAAAAAACTTCTTGTGTTTTGTTTTTCTTCTCTTCTCTTTGTCTGTTTGTGGGAAGAAAGAACGTTTTCGTTTTCTCCACGTACGACAAACAAAAAAATCGTTTTACGACGCGAGTAAAAAAAAGGAGGGCAGAGAGACGCACATATAAAATTCGCGGACCCACCCAGACACACGCGAGAGAGAGACATACATATACAGAGCGCGAGTTGAGAGAAAGGAAGAGAGAGAGAGAGAGAGAGAGGTTCAAAAAGAGAAAAAAAAAACGAGGTTGTTTTTATCTCCAAAAGAAGAAGAAGAAAATAATTTTGAGAAGAGAGTAATAAATAACAAAAGAAATGTCTGAATTCATGCCACCGTCGTATACCGGCGACCCGAACTCGGCGCGATGCGAGCAAGAGTGCTTCACGCTCGGGTTTATTAGTTTAAACGCGGCAGTTTTATTGAAATGTCTCGGTGGATCGCGATTACTATTAGACGCCAGACCTAGAATGAACGGAGATTTAGCCTTGGCGATGTCGGAAGAAGCTGACAATAAGAACCGAAGAAAGAAAGGGCTACCGGAAATCAACCGAAGAGAAAAGTTAGGGGCGACCCAGTTTATGTGGCAACAGAGATGGCAAGAGTATTATCGCGCGAGAAATGGAATCTAATGAGAACGAATGCGAGGTAAATAATGACGACGAAGAGGTAGAATTGAGAAAAGAGTCGAGCTGGCGAGAGACCCGAGGAGAGCGAGGAGAATCGTTGTAAGAAGAAACCAACGTTTATATCATCATAGTTTTAAATACCAAAATCGTCCTCGTATTAAAAAAAAAAAGGACCTTTCTCGACGCGTTCGGTTATTATCGTTATTATTATTATTCACGAATCCATCCGTTGTTCGTCATTTCCCAGTCTACGACGCCGTTACCATCAGCAAACCACAAGTTGATTTCTCTCTCGGCGGATTCGACCGAATCTGAACCGTGGATAATATTTCTGCCAACCTCGACGGCGTAGTCGCCGCGGATGGACCCGGGCAAAGACTCCAAAGGATTCGTTTCTCCAATCATCTTTCTCGCAGCGGCTACGGTACCAGTCGGACCTTGCCAAATCATGCACACGACCGGTCCGGAAATGATGTAATCCACGAGATCCTTGAAAAACGGTTTGGAAGACAAGTCGCGATAGTGCTCCTCCGCAACCGCTCGCGTGCACTGAAACGTCTTCAAACCTTTCAACTGCATGCCTTTATTCTCAAAGCGTTCAATAATTGCACCAACTTTCCCTCTTTGCACGCCATCCGGTCTGTTGTTGTTGTTGTTGTTGTAGTTGTTGTTATTATTATCGTAAATATGTTTCGAGTTGAGTCAGTATTTCGAGAAAATACAACAATTTCTCTCTTCCCGCATTGGATAATTTATTAAAAAGTGGATAAAACGAGAGAGAAAAAAAAATCATCGCGATTGCTCCCTCTCGGGGAAAAAGAACGACCAAACGCGGAGAAGATGACCACGCACAGACGTAAACGACGAGAGAAAAACTCGCGAACACAAACTACGGAAATCCAAACAGAGAAAGAGAGAGAGAGAGAGAGAGAGAGAGGCGCTCACTTGATCATGATGTACGTGCGCTCGTCCGGGAATCGTCCCGCGACGACAACAGTTGCCGCATGCTTCGGGTGACGAAGACAGCGGCGATTATTTTGGACTTTGTTCGGAGAGAGAGAAGAAGAGGAGAAGCGCTTTTTATGCGCGGTGTTGAAAGCGTTCGTCGCGGTGGTAGCGGTCGCAGTTGCGGTGCGAGTCATAGTCATCATCGTCCCCCTTTTTTTGTGTGTAAAGTGTGTTTGTGCGCGCAAAAAAGTGTGAAGTTTGCGTTTGTTTCTTTTTGTTTTTGTCTGACGACGACGACGACGCGGGCGACGACGACATTGACAGACCGCGAAGAGCGAAGAAATTTTTATATTCCTCTCGTGTCGAGATCTCTCTTTCTCTCTCTTTCTCTTTTTTTTTTTTTGGTTTTTGTTTGTTTGCTCGTCTTTTCGTCGTCGTCGTCGTCGTCGTGTGTGTTAGTGTGTAATTTGTTGCATTACAAAGACACAAACTTGTGTGCCGCATTGTGCACAAAAAAAAACGCGCGCGCACGCCCAAACAAACAAGAGACGGAGAGAGAGACGGAGAGAGACGGAGAGAGAGACGGAGAGAGAGACGGAGAGAGATTTGAAAGGAAGTTTAAGAGAGAGAGGGAGGTGTCGCGCGCGCGCTCGAAGAAGAAGAAGATATGAAGGCTGACAAATTGGAGAAGAAGGAAAATGTTGCGGCGTCGCCACCGCCAAAAGGAGGGAAAAACGCAACGACTTCAATCACGCCGGCGGGAACTTTGAGAGGGTACTGGCAAGCCGAAGAAGAGACGGCTTTACGCGCTGCGGTGCAAAAGCACGGCATTGGCGCCTGGGAGAAGATGAGAACAGATCCTGATTTCAAAGCGTTGAGGTGCGTTTTATTTCAATCCTATATTTTTTTTAATAGATGTTTGCGCGCGGGGATAGAGAGAGACGGACGCAAAACGCGCAATTCGCGCCGT
>JACLAB010016700.1_pt1 | contig 12333 bp, 7 predicted proteins | sample 8027921 | NCBI WGS metagenome assembly JACLAB01 (sample SAMN15725117, study PRJNA655200) | protist metagenome | isolation source: fluorescence activated cell sorting (FACS) single amplified genomes of... | place: USA: West Boothbay Harbor, Gulf of Maine | collected 2000-07-19
CGCTCCCGTCGTCCTCGGACGAACGGGACCAGAAGTGGGACGTCATCATCGTTGGCGCCGGCGTCGCGGGGGCTTCGTTGGCGTGCGTGTTAGGCGACGAAGGGAGGAAAGTGTTGTGCGTGGAACGAGACGCGACGACGCCGGAAAGAATCGTCGGGGAGTTGTTACAACCGGGCGGGTATAAGAAATTGAAAGAGTTAGGTTTAGAATCGTGCGTGGAGAACATCGACGCGCAGAAAGTGTACGGATATACCATGTATAAAGACGGGGAGGAGGCGACGATGATGTATCCGCTGGACGAGCAATCGCTGAACGATGATATCGCCGGGAGGTCGTTTCATAACGGGAGGTTCGTGCAACAGTTGAGAAGGAAAGCGTACGGGAATAAAAACGTGACTTTGAGAGAAGGGACGGTGAAGTTTTTAGTGAAAGAAAACGGGGAGACGTGGAACGACGAGGCGAACGACGGCGGCGTCGCCGGCATCGCGTACGACATTGGAGGCGACGAGTGGGTGAACGGGCAATTAGTCGCAGGAAAGGAGAAACCGAAAAGGTTTACGTCCTACGCGCCGTTGACCATCGTGTGCGATGGGCACTTTTCCTCTTTGAGGAAAAAGTTAGCGGATAATAAGATTGATCACCCTTCGCACTTTGTCGGGTTGATTTTAGACGGCGCGCCGAGCGAAATTTTAGGCGAAAACGCGAATCAAGGCCACGTGGTTTTGGGAGATCCATCTCCGGTTTTGTTCTACCCGATCTCCTCGAAAGAAGTTCGGTGTTTGGTGGATATTCCTTCACACGTGAAAATGCCTCGCGTCAAAGACGGGTCGATGGCGAAGTACGTCTTGGAGAAAATTTTACCACAAGTTCCTAAGCGCGTGCAACCGTATTTGAAAATTGCCGTCGAACGCGGCGACTTTAAGGCAATGCCGAACAAAACGATGCCGGCGAATCCGAAGCGAACAAAAGGGGCAGTTTTGCTCGGGGATTCGTTTAACATGCGCCATCCGTTGACCGGGGGTGGCATGACCGTCGCTTTGAGCGACATCGCCACCTTCAAATCGACGCTACAACCGTTGGGTCCGTCTTTCCGCGACGGCCAGTCGGACGCGTACAACATCTCCGGCATACAAAAAGCCGTCGACGAATTCTACGCGCACCGAACGCGACCGGCGTTAACCATCAACACCTTGGCCAACGCCTTGTATAAAGTCTTTACCAAATCCGAAAACTCCGGCATGGAAGAGATGCGCAAAGCGTGCTTTCAATACCTCAAGCTCGGCGGTGGATACGCTCGAGGTCCCATCGCCTTACTCTCCGGTTTAGACCCGAACCCTTTGAATTTAGTCACGCATTTCTTCGCCGTCGCGGTGTTTGGCATGGGTCGTTTACTCGTCCCGCTCCCGACTCCCGAACGGTGTTGGGAAGGCTTGAAAGTTTTAAGCGGCGCGACGCAAATCATCGTCCCCATCGTCAACGGCGAGGGAATTTTACGCATGTTCTTCCCGGCAACCATTCGAAGACGTTTGGGATACATCTGACTGAGATAAATACCCGAGATATTGGTACATAAGTAGCGCATTTTTAGCCCTTCGTGTGAAAAAAATTCAAAGATTCAAAAAATCTCATTTTCTCGCTCGCTCTGATTTGTCCGCACAAATCGGATAACGACGACGGATAACCTTAATTGACACACGCTTTACATATCCGCGCAACATATTTATGTATTTTAAAAGCACCTAAATTGCGCGCGCGCCTCTGCTCGATTCGTTTTATACGTGGAATTACTCTCTGTCTCGTTTTCGCAGAAAAGTAGTTTTTGACCAACGTTATTAGTGTTTGTATTTGTTGCGCGCGAAAGCGTTCGTTCCTCAAATCCGATGGACGACGCACATTGGAAAGCGACGGAGAGCAACGCGATGGGAGAAGGCAACGAGAACAACAACGTGGCGGATTGTTTATCGCTCCCGAGCAACGCCGCGAGAGAAAACGAACAACAACAACAAGAACAATGCGGTGGTGGTGATGTCGATGGCTCGAACACCTTGTGCGGCGGCGCGACGAGTAAAAACGAAAACAACAAGGCGTTTTACAACGAGTCCACGGGGTCGAAACAAGCGAAGATGAGAAAACTCGCGCACGAAGCCGCGTTGGCGAACGTGATGACAGATTTAGATATCATAGACAACGGGTACCGAAACTCACCGTACGTTATCGTGGACGGCGATGGAGTTTTGTTTTCCGGAGCGCCGAAACCGAGAAACGAGAAGGAGCGATTGTTAGCGGTGCGAGCGAGCGGAATTTTAGACATCGAGAACAAAGACGCGGACGAACATTTTGATTTGTTGACGTCGATTTGCGCGACGGCATTGAGAGTGCCGATGTGTTTAGTCACCATAGTAGGGAAGAACAAGCAAACATTTAGGGCGAATATTGGGTTAGATGCGACGGAGACGAAGAGGGAGAACAGTTTCTGTGGATGGACGCTGTTGCCGAAAGAACCGAAAGTATTGGTCGTGGAAGACGCGATGCAAGATTTTCGGTTTCAAACGAACGAGTTAGTTTTAGGACCGCCGCATTTGCGGTTTTACGCCGGCGCACCGATTATCGTTCGAGGCGTGCGGTTCGGATCGTTTTGCGTTTTGGATACGAAGCCGAGGCACGACATGTCTGGGGAAGATTTGAACTTATTGACTCGATTAGCGGACGCGTGCGCGAAAACGATCGAGAAGACGGCGATGCAGATGTATTTCATGGACGCGATTGATGATAGCGATAGAGGGTTCATGTTGGTCAGTTTAGGTTCGGTAGATAAAAAAGAAGAAGATGACGATTGTCGTGATAAAGAAAAAGAAGAAGAAGAAGAAGAACGAATTCCCGATGAGTACGGGAATTATATATATAATCGCGAAGACCAGGAAAACATGGACGAAGACGAAGAGGAACGCGATGCGACGATGTCCATAGTGTACGCAAACAAAGCGACGAAGAGACTCTTGGGGTTTTCAAAGGAGAAAAACTTCACCGGCGAATCCTTGTATACGCTATTTTCCGAAGCGAGCGCGAGTGGACAGATCAAACCCAACCCGGGCGAGAGGAGCGTTGATGAGTTTTTCGAGGAGATTTTGAACGACGAAAGCGAAGAGAAGAACGAGAAAACCGGGAAGATGACGAAGAGAAACTTTGCGAGAGAGTTTTCAATTTCAAAAGAGTTTTCGGTGACAACACCAACCACATCGGCAACTGCTAAACGAGGAGACGAGGGGAAAGACGCGACAAAAGAGAAGGAGAAAAAGAACAACAACAAGAACAACAAGAGCATGGTTGAGAACATGACGCAAACGTCCTCTCGTCACGTTCGCGTGGAACTTTCGAGAAAAGCGTCTACGTTTCAGCGGATACGAAAGAGCGGCGCGAAGAACTCGCCGCCGTCGCCGCCGACGCCTGGATCGCAAGACATCATACTCGACAACGACAATGAAGGGAGCGAGGAAGAGGACGAACTCAATGCGTCGCAACACCTACCGAAAAACTTAAGTGCATTCCATGTTATTGTCGTAAATATCACGGACATCACGTGCGAAGTTAACGAACGTCTTCGATCGTTAAAGAGCGTACAAGAAAAATAAGAAAAGTCACCGCCGCTTTTGCGCTTTGTATTATTAGTAAATATGTATTCTTACACTGCGTTGTTATTAGCACATAAATATACCCACTGCACCTGGTATAATGATTACTAATCGTCATCTTGAAACGGATACGGTTCGTCCTCGATCGGTCCTAACGACGTCACGCGCAACGCAAACTTACAATTCTTCACCACCCTCTCGCTTTCTTGCGTTTGCCCGACGTAACTGGACGACAAATCGCTCCTCAATCCGTCTTTAACAAAGTGCACTTTCACTCTCACGTTGACTGATTCCAAAGCGCCCTCCACCACGCCGCACACAACCTCGCAATACGACAAACTGTTCGTATATTTTTCCGGCAACTCCACGAAATCCGCCAAAGAGAGATCCTCGATCGCTAACGTAACGCTCTCGTGACTACTACTACTGTTACTGTTCATGTTGCTGGTACTGTTGTCATTCGTGGTGGGAGTATTACCACTACTACCGTTACTACTACTATTACTGCTCCAATCGACTAATCGACACCGCGCGTTGAGGAACATGCGAAACCCGACAAACGCCACGTTCTCCATAACCTCTCGAAACGTTTTGCACGAATCCGCCGCGTTATTACTGCCCCCGTAATAACTGCCATTCCCCACTCCGTTCCCAGCACCGCCAGTATTCATCATCTTCGCCAGATACTCCTCGATCAATCGATTCCCGATCGATTTCCCAATCCCCCGTAATTTCGCATTCACGAACGAAGCGTCCCCGTTCGCGTCTCTCAACAACTGCACGAGAAACGCCCCGTACGTCAGCGAGAACAACTCCGAGTTTACTTTTTCCAAAGCGGTCGACTGAAACGTAATTCTCCCGAGTTGTTCTTTCGCGGTTTCCGTCGTCGTCGTCGTCGGTGCGTGCGCATTCACCGCGAGTGAAGAAAACGACGACGGAGACGACGATTGGTGGTGTTGGTGTTGCATTGGATTTGGTCGCTGCGAAGGCTGCTGCGATAAAGGGTAACGCGCGTTGTGTTGACTGTTGCTGTGCTGAGCGTGAGTAGGAGGAGAATGAGGAGGAGGCGGTGGTGCCGTACTCCTCAACGGAGGAGGAGGAGAAGGAGGAGGATTCATTTCTCAACGTCTTGTAATTTACGAGAGTTGGGGGAAAAATGAAGACTCCAGGTCCAAAAAAAGATATTCGCGCGGCGCGCGAGAGTGATAAAGGGAAAGTGCTGGCGTGAAGGTACTTTTGTACGGGTATGTATTTGTACTACGCTAAGGACTATATACGAAGGCTAATGGCAGAGACGCTTGTGCCTTTTCAAAGTATTAGATCGACGAAAACGCTTCTCGCACAAATCGCATTCGTACGGTTTCTCGCACGTGTGAATAAGCTTGTGGCTTCTCAAATGACCAAATTCACGAAAACGCCACTCGCACACGTCACACTCATACGGTCTCTCGTTCGTGTGCGTACGCATGTGGCTTTTCAAAGTACCAGAATCACGAAAAGCTTTATCGCAAAAATCACACTCGTACGGTTTCTCGTTCGTGTGAATTCGCATGTGGCTTTTCAAATTACCATATTCACTAAAACACTTCTAGCAAACATCACATTCGTACGGTTTCTCGTTCGTATGCGTACGCATGTGTCTGGTCAACTGTGATGGATATCGAAACACCTTCTCGCACACATCGCACTCGTGCCCTATCTTTCTCTTCGCTCCTTCCCTAACAGTTATCTCTTCTTCTCCTTCTTCTACTCCCTCTTCTTCTTCGTCTTCTTTTTGTATCTGAAGATGATTCGCCTCGAGACCATCCTCCTCGTCAGGAATCCTCAAACACAACACCAAATTTGGTTCTTCTTCTTCTCTCGAAACCTTCAAAACCGTCCTCCTCGCGTTCACCGCTCTTTTCGGATGTGGACTCTTTCGTCTCGCGGTAGTATACGTATTCGTACGCGAGACTTTAGAGGGGAGGAGGAGGTTGACTCCTACGGTGCGCATGTCTTATTTTTGTGTGATCAGAAAGGAGGAGGAGAAAAAAAAAAGGACGCTCGTAAAGAAGACGAAAAAAATGGCAGTCTTTTCAAAAAAAAAACAAGCAAAAAAACCTCAAAAAAGAACCCGTTGGTTTTCTCTTCTTTGTGGGTAATTTGAGCGCACCAACGACATAAATTAATACACAGAAAGGACACATCATCACGTATAATACCATGTTGGGAACAACGACCGCCTCGACGAGCGCGTCGAGGATGAGCAACGCGAGCGCCTCGTCTTCTGTCTCTTCGTACTCTTCGTCTGTCTCTCCTTCTTCGGTTTCGTGGTATTACCGGCGGAAAAGATTAACGAGAAGAACGAAAACACGTCAGCAGCCGATCTCCTCCGCGCGCGAGAAAACCACCGCGACTTCTTGGTCTTCTTCTTTCACTTCTTCTTCGGCGAGAAGCGGCGTAAACGACAATAGAATGAATTCCTGGACGAACTGCTCGACGAGTTCTTCTTCTTCTTCTCTGTTTCTTAGTCGTCCTCGCGCGACGAGAGATTACGACGGAAGAGGATGTGATGAGAGTTTTTCTGCGTCGAGACGAGATCAAATCGTCGTCGTCTCGGAGGCGAAACTGCGAAACCGAAAAAATAAACATCGAACGCGTGCGATTCTTCCGGACTCGAATACCTCAGCAGAGACAGCAAATAATAGCAGTAGCACAAGCAACGGAATCGAACAGGTGGAAGGCGCGCAACCGCTGGACGAAACGTACGCGATTCCGGGCGTCCCGCCTCTCGCGAGCGACCAAGAGGCGAAGAGAGACGCCGTGCGAAGAGTGTCTCGGTTGAGCTCTTTAGTCGCGTTGAAAGATTTGTATCGAGAACTCATCGAAGCGGCTACTTTATTGGAAGAGCTGAAAGATTTCGACGCGACGCCTCTGCAGGATGATTTGAAAGGGTCGTTTGAGTACTCCGATACGAGCGGCGGCCAATCCTCTCAACAAGATGGGGAAACAGTGGTGAGTTTAGAAAAGAGATGTTCCAACTTTGAAGCGGTGTTGGAGCAAGTGGAGAATATCTTTCAAAGTCGCGAGCGGTTGCAAGAGAAGCTTGGGTTTATGGACGCGCCTTTGACCGCCCTGACGACGATGTTGACGTCGTCTTTGAAGTCCTCCAACGACGAGGACGATATTGAAGACGCCTTATCTGCGAAGAAGAATAACGCGTGGGAGATTGCGTTCGACGAGGACAAGGCGAAAGAGGACAAGGAGGTCGTCATCGATACTGTCAAAAAGTACGACAAAGAGTTGGAGGCGCTAGGGAACACATTCATGGAGAAGTGCGCATTCGGAACGGAAGTGCAAGCGGTGAGAGATCGATTGGAACGCGTGAAAGAATACTCAATCGACGAGCAAAGTCCAGGCGAGTACGCCGGCGGCGACGGCATGGGAGGATACGGCGAAGGAGGTTCGAGCGAATCACCGAGCTCTTCTCCCACAAAACTTCGCAGACCGTTAGTGAGAACCGTCGAACGCGTGGAGCGATCGTTGAAATCACCGAGAGTAAAGAACGTCGTCAATAAGGTTTTAGAACCGGAAGTGAGAAAATCGGTGAGAGAAAAGCCGGGTCAAGCTATTCAATCCGTGGCGAGTTATTCCAAAAACGTCTGGGTTCGCCTCAACGGTGGCGACCCAGAGGACGAGCTAGACGCGTCCACCGCGAAGCTCGCGCAAGGAGTAGTCTCGAATCTCCCGAAACCGAAATCGTTGAAAACGGAGAAGGAAAAACTCATCTTGCGCTTATTGATTGAAGTGCAAGACCGAGATAAAATGTTTCTGGAAGTCATGAAAGCACGAGACGCGATCGCCAAGGAAGGCAAAGACTCGTTGTCTCGCGTTCGTTTGGCGGAAAAAGTCCGAAAGTCTGAGGAGCGAGTTTCTTTAATGCGTCGCGTCTTTGCCGTTCGAACGTTACAAACGGAAATGGAGAAAATTTTGGTCGCTTTAGACGACGAGGCGTGCGAAGCGCCCGATCGAGCCAGTTTAAGTGAGTTGGGTTTGCTCGTCGCCGAGTTCGGTAAAATGGACGCGCAGTTACGCAAGCTCGTCAGTTTAGTCGATCGAAAAGAAGTATTTTTAATCGAAGACGAAGTTTTGGCGCAACTCGCGGAGGATATCCCGGATATGAAGTCTCGATTAGGCATCCAGGACGGCGGCGATTCGCCGGCGCTCTCGTTGGAAATCCAAACCGAACGGTTCAAAGCTTCCGTCAACGACGCCGGGTCGAAATTGAAAGAAGGCGCGGTGTTCCTCTTCCGCGGGTTCAAGCTCCTCTTCTCCGATTTAGGCGCCACCGGCCGCCTTTTCGGCGTCGCCTTGTTAGGCACCTCCTTGAAACCTCGCGAAGTCCAAACCGTTCGCCAAACGTTTTTGGATCTGTTCACCTTCATTCCTTTCATCATCATCCTCATCACCCCCATCACGCCGTTAGGCCACGTGTTGGTGTACTCCTTCATTCAAAAATACTTCCCAATGCTCTTTCCGTCGCAGTTCACCGCGCGAAGACAAGCTTTGATGCAAAAATACGACGAATTAAGAGCCGAGTTGAAAGAAGCTCGACGCATCGCCGAACAACGCGAAGAGGACGACACGGTGAAAACCGCCATGGCCGCGGTCGCCTCCGTGAAAGGATTAATCGAACACAAAGATCGCGCCGAGTTTTCCGACATCGACGATAAAATGGCAAACATGAGCGTCGACGATGGAGACGACGAAAGCGAAAGCAGCATCACCGGATAGTAACTTATATAAAAGTGTTTCAAACTGTTGTAATAGAAGAAAAAAGCAGATTTGATGCCAAAAGGACGGACGTTTTCTCTCCATAAAAAAGATGCATCACGCTCTTCTAAAAAGTATTCCGAGACTCTTATTATTCACTCCTTCCTGCAAGAGCGGCGGTAAAAACATCGTCAGAAGAAGAGGCGCGATGACCACCACCAATTTCGCTTCTTTGTCTTCTTTGAATCAAGTGTCTTTCGCCGTCCCTGGTCTCGAAATCATCGACCATTCGTTCACCGTTCCGTTGCATCACGCGAAACTCGAGTACAATAAAACGAACGAAAAGATACAAATATTCGTCCGCGAAATCGTCAGTTCGGCGAATAAAGCTTCTGAGAAAAGAGAGACATTAAAAACCGCGCTGTATTTACAAGGCGGGCCTGGATTTGAATGCGCGAGAGTGCAAGAAATAGGCGGTTGGATTGGACACTTGGCGAAGGAGAAGAACATGCGAGTGTTATTACTTGACCAACGAGGGACCGGGCGCTCGTCGCCGATGACAAGACAAAAGTTACTCAGAGAAGAAAATTCAATAGACGAGACGTTGCAATACTATCGAGCGGATTCTATCGTGGAAGATTGCGAATTCGTTAGGAAAGAAATGCTCGGAGAGGAGAAGAAATACGACGTCGTTCTCGGGCAATCTTTCGGAGGATTCTGTTTGACGACGTATTTGAGCAGGTACGGGAACGAGGCGATAGATATGGCGTTGTTGACTGGCGGGGTGCCACCATTGTGTAATAAAGATCCGAAAGACTCGTACGTTAAGTTATTAGATCGAGTGAAGACGCAAACGAAGAAGTATTATTCGAGATTTCCGAGAGATAAGGAGATTATGAAAGAGCTCGCGAAATTGTGCGACGCCAAGGAACGGGTGAAAACGTTAAACGGGAACATCGTCAGTGCCAGAGGAGTTCAGGCCTTAGGATTTTCGTTAGGTACCGCCGGTGGGTTCGAGAGGCTGCATTACATGTTAGAGAACGCGATTTGCGAGGAGAATGGAAAAAGAAGAGTGTCGGATGAGTTTATGAACGCGTTCGATAAGTTCCACCCGTTTGATTCGAACCCGTTGTACGCGTTGATGCACGAATCTATTTATATGAATGGCGATAACAACAGTTCAAATTGGGCAGCCGAGCGTGCGATAAAAGAAAGAGCGAGCGATTGGGACCCAGTCGCGCCCGAACACGGGGACGATGGTGTTTTGTTCACCGGCGAGATGGTCTTGCCGTTCTTTTACGACGAACTGTCCTATTTGCAGCCGATGAAGCGCGTCGCGCAGGCGTTGCAAGACCGAACGGATTGGCCGAAACTGTACGATTTAGAGAAATTGAGAACGTGTAAAACGAAAACTGCGTGCGCGTTATATTTGGACGACATGTTCGTCGATTTTGATTTAGCCATGGATGTCGTCAATAACTACATGGGTCCGAACGTGCGAGTGTATGCGACGAACGAGTACATGCACTCGGGCATTCGAGAAGACGGGAAAAGAATCATCGATAAGATGATTGCCATGTTAGACGATTCCGATCCTTTGAGATAGATAGATGTGTGGTAAATTATTAGGTGTACCAGGGTACGTAGCAGCTACAACTAATCACTACTGCGCAGTTTAAAGCCGTCTGGCTTTTCAAAATCGAGCCCTTCGGCCCAAGACACGTCCTCGTCCCATAACTCTTCGAGCGTTTTAAATTCCTTTGTCGGTCCGGTGTGAAAAGAGCCGTGTTGCAATCGATACTGTTCCTCGATGCTATCTATTTTCGCTAAATCCTCCGAAGAGATGACAATATCCAGCGCTTCTTTATTTTCTCTCAACCTTTCTTTGTTCACGGTTTTCGGCAACGGCACCGTACCTCGATGAAACACCGCCCAATTGAGACATATCTGCGCCGGAGTCGCGCCGTACTTCTCCGCTAACTCTACAACTATAGGATTCGATAAAGGCGGCGCACCGGACCGTTTTCGATTTAAACCGTCCGAGGAAAACTGGTCGCCCGAACCCAACGGCCCGTAACATTGCACCACGATATCGTTCTCTTTACAAAACTCGACCAAATCGTCTTGCCTCCAGTTCGGATGGCACTCTATTTGGTTCACGCTCGGTTTGATTTCGCAACACCTCAGCAACTGTTCCAACTTCTTCCTCGAAAAGTTTGACACGCCAATTCTTTCCACCAAACCTTTCCTCACCAAACGCTCCAACGCTTTCCATTGCGCCTCGATCGACCCGCTCGTCGTCACCGGCCACTGGAGTAACATCAAATCCAGTTTCTCTATCCTCAACTCTTTCAACTGCCTCTTCGTTTCTTCCTCGAACTTCTCCGGCGGTAAGGAATACGTCATCAACTTTGACGTCACGTGCACATCCTCTCGCTTACCTCCGTTTATGTCCTTCACATAAAGTTCGATGGCCTCCCCGACTTCTCTCTGATTCTGGTACACCGGAGCAGAGTCGATGTGTCGGCACAAACCAGACGCTAAAGCTTCGAAAACGATGTCTTTGGTCACGCCGGGAGAGGATTTCCACGTTCCTAATCCCATCCAACCGTGCGACGTGTTCTGCAGCGTCGTATTCATCGCGTTTGTCTCACTTTTTCCGTTCGTCGTCGTTTCTCTCATCTCCGTTGGTATTCCCCGCGTTGAGAATGATTCTCGCCCCGGAGGCGACGAACCAACCCGCGGCGACGACGGTGGTGACGCCGAGCGAAGCGGCGACGAGTTTTTGCGCGCCGTCTGCGAGTTGTTTCGTGCTCATAAAACTTCTTAAGTATCGGTGTGTTTGTTTGTGACGACGAGATACTGTTGTGCTTTTTCCAACAAACAACTCAAATTTTCTTCTTATTCGCGTATATTTATATTACAACCATAATTTCTCTCTCATCCTCATCAGGACGACGGACTTTTTCTTATTAAAAGTCGTCTTCGTCGCTTCCCCAGGCGTCGTCGGCGGCGCCGGATTGATTTCCGGTCGCGGCGTTGGCACTCGTCACGAGCATGGATTTGAACTTGTCGTCGACGGAGATGATACCGCCCGAGTCGGTTTCTGTTTTCGATTGGTCGGCGCTTCGCTCTTCCCTCCACGCTCTTTGCGCTTCTTTTTCTTTCGCTCTGGCTTCTTTACCGGTGGCAAAGGCAAACGCGTTGCCGCTTTCGAGCTCTTGTAAAGCGCGTTTGATTTGTGAGACGATGAAAGCGTCCGAGTCTGTGTAAAAGGACGTGGCTCTACCAGTCATGCCGTTTCGTCCGGTACGACCGATTCTGTGGACGTAATCTTCAAAGTTCCTCGGCAAGTCCATGTTCACGACGTGTTGGACGCCTTTGACGTCCAATCCTCTCGCCGCGACGTCCGTAGCGACCAAGACGGAACACAAGCCTCTGGTAAAATCCTTCAAAGCTGCTTCGCGTTCGCCTTGCGTTCTCCCGCCGTGTAAAGACGCCGTAGCCACACCTTCCGCGTTCAACATATCCGCCACGTCTTCCGCTTTCGCTTTACGTTCGACAAACACGATGGACATCGGCGGCGCGTTGCCGTGCGCGACCGATTCCATCTTCTCCTCCACGAGCATCCGACACAATCGATCGATTTTTGCGACATCGTTCGGTACTTTTTCTAAACTCTGCGCCACGTTCGAGGTTGGCGCCGAGACTGTGCCTACTTTCACTTTTACTGGTTTCACTAAATACTCTCCGGCTAAAACTTCAACTTCCGGCGGCATCGTCGCGCTAAACAACAACGTTTGCCTCGGTTTCGGAGTCGCGTTTAAAATCTCTAAAATTTGTTGTTCAAAACCCATATCTAACATCCGATCGGCTTCGTCCAAGACTAGAAACGACGCGCGTCGTAAATTGGTGTTATTTTGGTGTATGTGATCGATCAACCTCCCCGGCG
>JACLAB010004192.1_pt1 | contig 12330 bp, 9 predicted proteins | sample 8027921 | NCBI WGS metagenome assembly JACLAB01 (sample SAMN15725117, study PRJNA655200) | protist metagenome | isolation source: fluorescence activated cell sorting (FACS) single amplified genomes of... | place: USA: West Boothbay Harbor, Gulf of Maine | collected 2000-07-19
CCCATTCATATGTTCCAATTTTATTACTTAGCATCGTTCTTCCGTCAAAGTCTTGGTCGTTCGAAGAAGGGTTAATACTATCGTAGATACTAATACGTTCTAGTTCACGTGGGTGGATAATATTTCGAAGTTGAAGCTGTGGTGTTTCAACATACTCTCCTCCAATAAATTCACGGCGACTAAATCGATATCGGTTGAATAAAAAGCCATCTCCGGTACGGAAAAGTTCACTTTGTGGGATTGACCCAAATTCTTCCTCAAATTGGGCACGGAGTTCAATATTGGGATGTGTATAGTTGTAGGATTTTAAGCTTTTGCTAACTTCTGTTACAGCACGGTTTGGCACCTTTTCTGGAGAGCGGGCAGTACTATAGGCAATATAAGCTAGAACAGTAATGGGAACGGTTGATTGAATTGCACGTCGAATTGTAAAACTACTCTTAATAAATTGATCAACAAAATAAAATTGATTAGCAGCAAGGTATGCGATCGAATATTTCCAACGATTTAGAAATGCAGAAATGTAGGTATTCCCACGGCTACGCCCTAATACTGCACGTTGTTTGTCGAACCACGTTTCAAGTGCAGCCCGCCCTTGACTCCATTCATCTCCAATTAAAGGGTCTAAAACAGGTAAAATTACTGGTTGAATAAGTTGATATCGAATGAACTCATAAATTTCGAATACAGTCCATACAGTACTACTGGCAACTGCATGTATAATGAATCCGGCCCAAGATGTTTTGGATACTACATACATTAATGGTTTTAATAATGTGCGTCCTAACTTATTAGTTGCCACTAAACCCATTTGTGTAGTTTGGCCGACTATTACTAATGGTAGTGTTGTTGTTGGAAGGGTCGCTGCCTTCGTATTTAAACCACGCATTTTATATGGAGAACGTAAGCCTTCCCAAAGATTGGGATAGGCTAGTTTTGCAATATTTAAATAGTTATTGCGACGGTGAAACGACTCAATCGTTAACAATTTTGCTGGAGTTGGTCGTAAATTTAAAGTAAGTTTACTGTAATATTGGTCTACACGAAGTACAAAAGGAACTTCTGATGGATCTAATCCTTTATTTTCTATAGGTGTGAAAAGGATTTCTAGTGCTTCAGTATTAGGTTTTGCGGGATTTGTAGTACGCCACGAGTCATTTAAAGACTTTTCTTTTGAATTTGAATATTCAGTGTTTTTTAGCGTCATAAGATAAATGATTAACTATTGAAGTATTTTTAATAAACGATGATTAAATTTAACGTAAAGTCAATTTCCTGGTGATATTATTTCTATGCAACTCAGTAGTGTAAAATATGGACATTATTTGTTCTAAGTAACAGGATTGGTTTTTATTCATAGGTTTATCTTTGGTATTACTTATTTTAGTGGGTATGCTTAAAACAGAATTTTGTTCCCTTACTAGTCTTTTTGATGAATTATCGTATTATTGAATATAATACATATACATGTTTATTTAAATAATAAATCAAAATAGCATCACATGCAAATATTGATTTATTATTTAAACCTTAAGGTTGTTCTCCCCAGACAGGATTTGAACCTGTGACCAATCGGTTAACAGCCGATCGCTCTACCGCTGAGCTACTGAGGAATTAGAATATTTAGTTAAACAACTAAGGTTATATCAAATAGTGAGTATTAGATTTACCTTTATTATTATTCAAAATATAACATATGTACTTACCTTTGTCTAATGATTCTTTTGTATCCCATTTAAATAATGCCACTTGCATCTATGAGGTAAATCTTTTATACTCTTAATAAAACGCCTCCTTAGCTCAGCGGCTAGAGCATCGTATTTGTAATGCGAGGGTCGTCGGTTCAATTCCGACAGGAGGCTTGTATTTTAGTAGTCAATATTTTACACTCGTATAATATGGGTATTCATTTTTCTATATATTATGTTTCGGTCGCCTAAGGGATGGGCAACAACCTTCTAAGTTGTTCTGTGTAGGTTCGAATCCTATCCGAAATGGATTTATTTAGTATTGGTGTCACATTAATGTGACACCGATATGTGACCAATAACTTAAATTAAGATTGTGTCAGCTCAGGTTAAGTTTTAGTTTAGTAACCAGTACTTGAAAGCCAGCTCATTTCAACTTCATCAAGAAGTAATGAACGGTTATAGATTTCAAGAAGAATTACGAGGAAAACAGCAAATAATCCAATAAATACTGCCATTACTACTGTTGTTCCCCATCCTGGTGCTACTTTCCCGTACTCAGAGTTAAGTGGGCGTAATGCTGTTCCTAAAGCTGTTACTTTTCCTGTTCCAGCAAGTTTAGTTTCGTTGCTCATATTAATAAATTTCTTACATTCATTTGTGTTTTTTTACTTTCTACTTTAAACTATATCAAAATTTAACGTTCAACCTAATTATGGAAACTCCAGCATTTTTTTACGCCGTTTTTCTTTGGTGTTTATTGATTAGTGTGACAGGCTACTCAATTTACATTGGTTTTGGCCCGCCATCAAAAGATCTCCGTGATCCATTTGAGGAGCATGAGGATTAAATAAACTTAAACATACGGAAGCTAGTTTTTAATTTAGCTTCCATATGTTTTTTTACATAAAAAAAGATTTATTATATCCGTATTATACCATGAAAAAAATAGGATTTCCAATCTAGAGTTGATAAATTGGAGAAAGGATATTTTACTGGAATAAAAAAAATAAAAATTATCCTTTACGTGAGTAGAACTCAATAATAAGGAGTTCGTTTACTGTTAAAGCAATTTGTGAACGTGTAATAACACGTTCAATTTTTCCTGTAGTTTTTGATGTGTCGACTGTTAAATGTGATGGAACGGCTCCACCAAAAGTTTTACAGTTTTCAATAACTGGGTTTGATGTACTTGCAATTGTTTCACCTGGTAAACAGTTATAACTTGGAATGTTTACTGTCTGCCCATTTACAGTAATTAAACCATGTGAAACATATTGGCGTGCTGCACGGATTGTTGGTGCAAATCCGAGACGGTAAATAGTACTATCTAAACGCATTTCTAACATTTGAAGTAATACTTCTCCTGTTGGACCTTTAGCACGACGTGCACGGCGTACATATGCTAAAAGTTGTTTTTCAGAAATTCCATAGTTATAACGTAATTTTTGCTTTTCTTGTAAACGTACACGGAATTGTGTAAGTTTTCCTGTTGAAGATGCTTGACCATGTTGTCCTGGTCCATATGTACGGTTTGGTACTTTTGTTGTTAATCCTGGGAGCTCCCCAAGTCGTCGTACAATTTTTACGCGCGGTCCACGGTATCGAGCCATTATGATCTCTCCTAAGTTTTACTAATGATTTTTTTATTCCTGTAGTATAATACTACTACATTATAGTAGTATTTTGATAGTCTTGTTTTGTTACTTGAAATTTTAAATTTCGAATCGAAGATTTTATATAGTTTTATTGGGAGATTACATTTTGTATTTCTTTCTTCTAGAGCTATACTATTAATATACAAATAGTATTATTGCTGAACTTAGTTCAGTTTTATTTAAAAACCTTTACGATTTATGCCACGTTCCCAACGAAACGATAACTTTATTGATAAGACCTTTACTGTTGTCGCTGATATTTTATTAAAGGTGTTGCCAACAACTCGTAATGAGAAAGAAGCTTTTATTTATTACCGTGACGGCATGTCTGCACAAGCCGAAGGAGAGTATGCGGAAGCGTTACAGAACTACTATCAAGCTATGCGTTTAGAAGTAGATCCGTATGACCGTAGCTATATTTTTTATAATATTGGTTTAATTCATACAAGTAATGGAGAACATACAAAAGCACTTGAATATTATTATCAAGCGCTTGATCGAAATCCAGCACTTCCACAAGCTTTAAATAATATTGCTGTAATTTATCATTACCGAGGTGAGCAAGCCCTTGAAGCAGGAAATATTCCTGATTCTGAAACATTATTTGGAAAAGCTGCTGAATATTGGAAAGAAGCAATTCGTTTAGCTCCATTAAATTATAGTGAAGCCCAAAACTGGTTACAAACAACAGGTCGTTAAGGTATACTTAAATTAGATACCTTTTATAGTGCCTTGAGTCTTAGTGGTGGAATGGTAGACACGTTAGCCTTAGGAGCTAGTGCATTATGCGTGGAGGTTCGAGTCCTCTCTAAGACAAGTTGATTAGTTAGTTTTTTCCAAGAAAAATCTATTTTTCGCTAAACAGTAAAAAATTAATTGACATTTGTAAAAGCCCCGTTTTATAATAAAGAGTAATGATGGTCTTTCCCATTTGCCCCCATCGTCTAGAGGCCTAGGACATTTCCCTTTCACGGAAGTAACAGGGATTCGAATTCCCTTGGGGGTATTTCATATAAGTTTAAAGATTCATTAATTTTCCGAGTATATTTTAGTTTTTTCTCCATTTTTTCAAAAAGAATATGATTTTATTTGTTTGTTCTTAGAATCCTTCTTGCAATTCCGCGGTATATATGCTTCAATTTGATGCAAAAGCTTTAATTTAGATTAGAGTTTTGCTTGTTGAGTAGTACATACAAAGGATGTTCCTTGCACATATTTGCTTATTTGTTTTGTGTGAGTAGGCAAAGTGTTCCTTGTGCTTGTATTTTGCTTATATTTATTTGGAATACAGAAAAACTGTTATTCACTTGTTTCAATTTGACTAATCTTTGAAGCAAAGTATCTATATAAGTTAAAAAATACAATTGTTTATTTTTTAGTTTAATTTATCTATGAATTTTTCACGTCAACGCACGTCTCCAATTAACGCTGGCGAGATCATTAATTACAAAAATGTTGATCTCCTCCGTCGTTTTATTACGGAACAAGGTAAAATTTTACCACGCCGTTTAACGGGTGTAACTGCAAAACAGCAACGTCAACTTGCTAAAGCAGTGAAGCAAGCTCGTATTTTAGGATTTTTACAATTTCTTTATAAAGAATAATTTTAGTTATGCCAACGATTCAACAGTTAATTCGATCTCAGCGAATGAAGATCGAAAAGAAGACAAAATCACCAGCGTTACAGTCATGTCCGCAACGTCGTGGGATTTGTACACGTGTTTATACAACAACACCAAAAAAACCAAACTCTGCACTTCGTAAAGTAGCCCGTGTTCGTTTAACAACCGGGATTGAAGTAACAGCATATATTCCAGGAATTGGACACAACCTTCAAGAACACTCTGTGGTATTAGTACGTGGTGGTCGTGTAAAAGACTTACCAGGAGTACGTTATCATATTGTTCGTGGTTCACTTGATACAGCAGGTGTAAAGGGTCGTTTACAAGGCCGTTCAAAGTATGGAGTAAAACGTCCAAAAGGATAAACCCTCTTTTTTTAGTTTATTCTCCTAGTTAAAATTTAAACGTTTAATTGACCTTATGTCTCGTAGAAAAGTTGCAAAAAAGCGTCCGGTTGCGCCGGATCCAGTATATCAAAGCCGCTTAGTAAGTCTCTTAGTAAGCCACCTTTTAAAGAAAGGTAAAAAGAGTGTTGCCTACCGTATTTTTTACGAAGCAATGACTCATATTTCAGAAACAACATCACAAGATCCACTTGAGGTACTTCGTCAGGCTGTTTTAAACATTACACCAAAAGTTGAAGTAAAATCTCGCCGTGTAGGTGGAGCTGTACTTCAGGTACCACTTGAAGTTAAGTCTGACCGTGGAACAGCTCTTGCTCTTCGTTGGCTTCTTGTTGCTGCACGTGCACGTTCTGGACGTAGCATGGTAGCAAAACTTGCTGCAGAAATTATGGATGCAGCAAATAATACAGGTGGAGCTATTCGTAAGCGTGAAGATACTCACCGTATGGCAGAAGCAAATAAAGCTTTTGCGCATTTCCGATTCTAATCGTAAATATTGGAATATTTTTAGCCAAAATCAAATTGATTTTAACCTATTTTAAACTATGGCACGCGAAAAGTTCGAACGTACAAAACCACACGTAAACATTGGAACAATTGGTCACGTTGACCACGGAAAGACAACTCTTACTGCAGCAATCACTATGGCAATGTCATCACGTGGTGGAAAGCAAGGTGGTAAAGGATATGCTGATATTGACTCAGCTCCAGAAGAGAAGGCACGTGGAATTACTATTAACACTGCACACGTAGAGTACGAGACAGAAGCTCGTCACTACGCACACGTAGACTGTCCAGGTCACGCTGACTATGTTAAGAACATGATTACAGGTGCTGCACAAATGGATGGTGCAATTCTTGTAGTATCAGGTGCTGATGGGCCAATGCCACAAACTAAAGAGCACATTCTTCTTGCAAAGCAAGTTGGAGTACCTAACATGGTTGTGTTCCTTAACAAGGAAGACCAAGTTGATGATGATGAACTTCTTGAGCTCGTAGAGCTTGAAGTACGTGATACACTTAGCAGTTACGAATTCCCTGGTGATGATATCCCAGTAGTAGCTGGATCTGCACTTCTTGCATTAGAAGCATTAACAGAAAACGATTCTATTGCCTCTGGTGAAAACAAGTGGGTAGATAAGATCTACAACTTAATGGATCAAGTAGACGAGTACATTCCTACACCTGAGCGTGATACAGAAAAGACATTCCTTATGGCTGTTGAAGATGTATTCTCAATTACTGGTCGTGGTACAGTAGCGACTGGACGTGTTGAGCGTGGAACAGTTAAAGTTGGAGATGTAGTAGAGATTGTAGGTCTTGGTGATACACGTGAAGTAACTGTTACAGGTCTTGAGATGTTCCAAAAGACTCTCGATGAGAGTGTAGCTGGAGATAACGTTGGAGTACTTCTTCGTGGAGTGCAAAAAGAGGATATTGAGCGTGGAATGGTACTTGCAAAAACAGGTACAATTAAACCACACACAAAATTTGAATCTCAAGTATACATTCTTACAAAAGAAGAAGGTGGACGTCACACTCCATTCTTCCCAGGATACCGTCCTCAATTCTATGTTCGTACTACTGACGTAACAGGAAAAATCGACTCATTCAAGACTGATGATGGTGATGAGGCAACAATGGTAATGCCTGGTGACCGTGTAAAAATGATTGTAGAGCTTATTCAGCCAATTGCAATTGAAAACGGAATGCGTTTTGCAATTCGTGAAGGTGGACGTACTGTTGGTGCAGGTGTAGTATCAGCAATTCTCGAATAATTTTGAGAGTACCACTTTTGTAATTTTGCTTTTATATTTGTATTTATTTTCCAATTTTTTATTGGTTTAGAATACAAATATAGGCAAATAATCAAAATATTCATTTTTTTGTGTGAATAAAGCACTTGCTTTTATACACACAAAAAAATATACTTAGAGTAGTCCTACTTTTGTCGGAAAAAGATTTTGAACTGTGTCAGGGCTGAAAAGAAGCAGCACTTATAGATATTTTTTTGGACAATTGTGGGCCTCCGTAACATGTAACAAAGACTTAATTTTTTAATATTTACGACAATTACTATAAAGAACAACTATTTCAATTGTCTTATAGGATATTTATCCATATTTTTTTTTCTTTTAATTTAAGGAATTTAGATATTATACCTATTTTTAGGCGGTGCCCAGATTCGAACTGGGGGATAAAGGATTTGCAGTCCTCTGCCTTACCACTTGGCTACACCGCCGTTTTCTGTAAATCAGTTTTATACTCTATAGATTACAACATTTTGGTCTGTTTATCAACTCTGCATTCTCAGCCGTGTTCTTTTCTAATAGCTTCAAACAAATTTTTCTATTTGTAATCACTCATTTATTCATATCTATATGATTTTGTTTCGTCAAAAAGTGGCCATCCCTGATTTTCTTGATGCACAACGGAAAAGTTTTCGTATTTTTTTAGAGACTGGGATTCGTCGCGAACTTGAATTTGTTTCTCCGATTATTGGAAATTCATTAGGGACAAGTATTCGACAACCGACGAACCGTTATATTTCTGTATCCTTTTTAGCTCAAGACTTTTATTTAAAGGCGCCAAGTTATACACCACAAGAAGCTATTCATAATATGGAGACATATAATAGTCAACTTGTGGTACCTGTTCATATTTCTTCACAAAGTTTAGATGTGAGCTGTGTTTTACCAGTAACTTTTTGTGATCTCCCATTAATGACAGAACATGGAACATTCATTATTAATGGATCACCACGTGTAATTGTGCACCAAATTGTACGTTGTCCAGGGGTATATATTAAAGCACAATTTGATCAAAAGAACCGTCGTTCACATTTAGTTAGTTTTTTATCTTCTTACGGTTCGTGGCTTCGTCTTGAAACAGTTCCCCGTAATCCTGAAGTGTATGCTTGTATTGATAATCTCCGTAAGTTACCAGTTACACTTTTATTAGCAGCACTTGGTTTTAATTTCAAACAAGTTTGTGCTGTTGTAAGTGATCCAAATGCATTAGTATTTACTGAATCTCTTTTAAAACCACAATCTTGTGAAGATGCAATGGTCATGATGACTGCATTAATGTTTCCACATCGTGCTGGAAGTGTTTTAAAAGCAAAGAAGTTTTTATTTACTCATTTTTTTCATGCACGACGTTATAGCTTAAGTGAGGTAGGTCGTAAACGAGTTAATCGTAAATTACGTATGCGCCATAATCTCCCATATTTAACATTAATGCCAGAAGATGTGCTTGCTGGAGTAGATTATCTTCTTCGTGTAAGTAATGGAGAAAGCCAATTTTTAGATGATATTGATCATTTAAAAAACCGTCGTGCACGTTTAGCTGGAGAGTTAATTCAAACACAGTTCCGCTTAGGATTAAATCGTTTAGAACGCAGTGTACATACTCGTATTAGTGATGAGACATTATTACGACAAAAGCGTTTAGGTGTTGCTCTACCATCGCTAATTCGAACACAAATTGTCGGGTCCGTTTTTAAAGAATTTTTTGGGTCAAACCAATTATCACAGTTTATGGACCAGACGAATCCATTGGCTGAAATTACACATAAACGACGTTTAAGTTCATTAGGGCCAGGTGGATTACACCGTGATCGTGCTGGACTTATTGTTCGTGGTATTCACCCAAGTTATTATGGTCGTATTTGTCCAATTGAAACTCCAGAAGGAAAGAATGCAGGATTAGTAGGTTCTATTGCAACATATGCACGTGTTAATGCAGATGGATTTTTAGAGAGTCCTTATGTTCTTATGCAATCAGAAAATTCAAATCAGGATGATGGTTTTTTCTTATTAAACGCTTCATATGAAGATAAAGTTATTGTTGCAGCAGCTGATACACAAATGGCAGCATCCCGTGTTCCAGCACGTACACGTCGTGAATTTATTGAAACTGAGCCGAATGAGATTACCTTCTTAGGGCTATGTCCAATTCAATTTATGTCCATTGCAACAGCATTAATTCCATTTTTAGAACATGATGATGCCAACCGTGCATTAATGGGTTCAAATATGCAACGTCAAGCTGTATCACTTTTAACACCGCAGCGTGCTTTTGTTGGAACAGGGTTAGAAGCCCGTGTTACACATGATTCGGGTGCAGTTGCACGTATTCGTAAGAGTGCATATGTCTTATATGCAGATTCACAACGTATTGATGTCTTAACTGAAAAATCGGTGGGACGTAAATCTCCAAACGAGCCTTCTTTTGAACGTGAAACAATTCCACTTACAACATACCAACGTTCAAACCAAGATACATGTATGCATCAACGTCCAAGTGTTGTGCCAAATACTTGGGTTCACGCAGGAGAATGTTTAGCTGATACGGCTTCAACTGTAGCGGGTGAGTTAGCTCTTGGAAAAAATATTCTTGTGGCGTATATGCCATGGGAAGGATATAACTTTGAAGATGCTGTTTTAGTAAGCGAACGTTTAGTTTTTGAGGATGTTTTTACATCTGTTCACATTGAACGTTATGATATTTCAACTTCTCGTACGCGTGATGGTCAAGAATATATTACTTCCAAAGTTGAAAAGAATATGCATCTTGATCAATTTGGTGTAATTAAGGTTGGAACATGGGTAGAGCCAGGTGATATTCTTGTTGGAAAAGTATCCCCACAACAAGAATCTGAAAACACCCCAGAAGGTCGTTTACTTCGTGCAATTTTTGGAGGTGCTACACGTGATGTCAAAGATACTCCATTAGTTGTGCCTAGTGGTGTAACTGGTCGTGTATTAGAATGTCGAACATTATTTGAAACAACCAAATATAATGAAGAATTAGATTCATATGAGTCTGTTGGTTCAGTACACATTTTCTTAGTACAAAAGCGTAAAGTTCAAGTGGGTGATAAAATTGCTGGTCGACATGGAAATAAAGGGATTATTTCTAATATTTTACCACGCCAAGATATGCCATTCTTACAGAATGGTACACCTGTAGATATGGTTTTAAATCCATTAGGAGTACCTTCGCGTATGAATGTGGGCCAAATTTTCGAATGCCTTCTTGGATTAGCAGCACATACTTTAGAGCAAAACTATAAAGTTTTACCATTTGATGAAATGCATGGTGATGAAGTATCTCGTGGTTTTGTATATCAACAATTATATAAAGCTCGTTGTGCAACAAACCAAAAATGGGTATTCCGTCCAGAGTCACCTGGTAAGAGTATTTTATTTGATGGTCGAACAGGGTATCCATTTGATCAACCAGTGACAGTAGGATATCCATATATTTTAAAATTAGTTCACTTAGTAGACGATAAAATTCATGCTCGTTCAACTGGCCCATATTCACTTGTTACACAACAACCTTTAGGTGGTCGTTCAAAACATGGTGGGCAGCGTCTAGGAGAAATGGAAGTTTGGGCACTTGAAGGATTTGGTGCAGCATACACGTTACAAGAATTATTAACAATTAAGTCTGATGATATGCGTGGTCGTAACCTTGCTTTTATGTCAATTATTCGTGGAAACTTATTACCAAAACCGGGTGTCCCTGAATCATTTAAAGTATTAGTATGTGAATTACGTGGGCTTTGTCTAGATATTAGTCTTTCCCAAATTCCATCAAATTAGCCGTGAATATTTTTAAAGAAATGTACAACATTTCAATATCTGATGTATTTCTACAATTTTTCGTATATAAATCAGATTATTTTTTTTATCTATCCAACTTAAATTATTATGAGTCACGATATTGATTATATTCAAATCCAAGTCGCGTCCCCGAAAGAAATTGAACGGTGGTCGCAGCGTGTACTCCCGAATAACGAAGTTGTTGGGGAGATTACAAAAGCTGATACTATCAATTACCGAACATTCAAACCTGAACGTGATGGTTTATTTTGTGAGCGTATTTTTGGGTCTATTGTAAATAATGAATGTTCCTGTGGAAAAACACGACGCCGTAAACCAGTACAGAAACCTGGAGCTACCTCATTAGATGATAGTAGTACTTTTACCGCAAATGATGATTCAGCAGGATATGTTTGCCCAACTTGTGGGGTAGAACCAACAGATACTAAAGTTCGCCGTTATCGTATGGGTTGCATCCGTTTACGTAAACCAGTTGCCCATTTATGGTATTTCCGTAATACGCCAAATATTTTATCTGTGCTATTAAATATTAGTGCGGGACAGACTGATGAATTACTTCACTTTGATTCGTATACTCCAGCTTCATCTTCGGTAATGAATTATTTATTACATGGTGGAACTGAGTGGTATATCGATGAATGGGAAGCGATGCATACAAGTTTTGGACATATGCCCCAAAAATCAAGTTTTGAACTTGGGATGGGGTCTATTAGTAATGATGAACTTGATATTGAAGCTGTCTGGAATATTGATGCTTGGACACACGGAGAGCATCAGAAAACAAAATATGGTTTACCTTTAGAACCACGAACAACAGAAAACTGTGGTGCAGAAGCTGCTCATGCGCTTCTTAGTCAATTAGACTTACCTTTTATGGAGCGTATGCTTAGTACACGTTTACGCCAAAAAGTTAAGACATATCATTCAAAATCACGTAAAAAGTATGTTGAAACGGCATTTGATGCTTTAGACCAGTTTGGGATTGATAAAGTATCAGATTTAAATCCAGGTTGGGAACCTACAGAAGAGGAGCAAGAAGAAAATGCTAAGCATTTACGTAATTTAAAATTAACGCGCCAAGGGCAACGTAATCGTGGACTCAATGCTAAAATTAAAAAATTAGCTAAACGTTTACATTATGTTCGTTTATTAGCACGTAAGCAATTACGTCCAGAATGGATGATTGTTTCTGTCTTCCCAGTTTTACCGCCAGATTTACGACCAATGATTCAAATGGCAAGTGGCCGTTTTGCTGCTTCTGATTTAAATGATTTATATCGTCGTTTAATTTACCGGAAGATTCGTTTTGATAAATTTTGTAATTT
>JACLAB010000329.1_pt1 | contig 12324 bp, 6 predicted proteins | sample 8027921 | NCBI WGS metagenome assembly JACLAB01 (sample SAMN15725117, study PRJNA655200) | protist metagenome | isolation source: fluorescence activated cell sorting (FACS) single amplified genomes of... | place: USA: West Boothbay Harbor, Gulf of Maine | collected 2000-07-19
ATCAATAGAACCTGATTCGATTTCTGCTCGTGACGTCGCGTTATTCGGACCATATGCTTTTAAACCTTGTTGCAAAAACGGCGTCGCCGCATCGAGCTTCTCGAGCATTTTCTCCTGCGAAGTCGTCTTCTGGTCCAGAGCGTAAAATAACGCTCGCGTGGAAGGAACATGCGTCGAGGTCTTCGCCGCCGTAGTCATGTCGACGGACGAGAACACGCCTTTCTCTCGTATGCGAAACGAGAGTAACGCTAGAAAGCACGCTCGTCGAACTTTTGTTTTAAAAGGTGTGTAAGTGTGTAAATTGTTGTGTGACTGTTTCATTTCAGCTGTGCCTTTTTTTTCATTTTTCATTCATTCATTCCTCTTCTGCTTCCTTCTTCCCAACAACTTCTCCTTCTGCATTTTAAAAACTCCTCCTTTTGGAGAGAGAGAAAAAAGAGAGAGAGAGAGAGGAAACTCGCACATCGCAGCGCGACGGAAAGAAAAGAAGAGCGGAGAGTGTTTTTCTCTCCTCGATTTCTTCTTCTTTTTCCTCTTTTCCGTTCTTCTCTCGTTGTATAGGTTTCAAACGCACACGGACGGAGTTTTTTAAGGAAGGAGAACTGGAGAAACGAAACATCCATATATATATCCTTTTTCCCCGAGAAAGTGATATAAAATCAATCCGACGATGCGCTCATCGCAACAAGTGAAAACAAGATAAGAATCTCTCAGCGCATTAGTGGTGATTTCTAGACTTGTTGTGTTGGTAATCGAACACGCTCTTTGTACACGTCTCGTCGTCAAAAGTCGTTAAACACTTTTGAAAAGGCAACCACGCGACAAAATCACAAAGAGACGGACATCGCACCATGGTGGTGTTACGAGCCAGCGAATGGGCGCTCAAGCGATTTGTGAAGTTCATACTGAAGCGTGCATTGAATAAGATTATCGGTAACAATGATGGAAGCGCGAGACAAAGTCTTGCGTCGATAGATATTGCGTTATCCGAAGGGATTTTAGAGTTACAAGACGTGGAGCTGAACACAAAGTTCGTTCGTGATGCTCTTCTCTCCTCTTTCATTGACAATGGGGATGGAAGCGAAACGAATGACTCGCTATCAGTTGCGAGCGCAACATGTGGCAAAATTAAGATTAAAATTCCATGGAACAATTTGTACGCAGATCGTTGCGAACTTCTCGTTGAAGATGTTTCCTTGCGCATCGTTCGAAGAAGCGCACGGAAAGGCGAAAGCGCAGTAGTAGGAGGAGAGATGGCGATGAAACGCCAAGAAGTAATCCGAAAAGAAAAAACTTTCTTGCACATCTACGATAATACCGACTCAAACTCTCACTCAGAGAATGTTTTGGAAATAGAGCGCGCGCAGAAAGAGAATAAGGACGAAGATGAAAATGAGAGAGACAATGCTGCCCAAGATGAAAAGACGACTGAACCCGGCGCGGTGATGAAAGCGATGAAACGTTTGGTTCGTGGCGCACTGTTTAGCGTCCGAAATGTTTCTTTTGATTTTTGTGCATTGCGAGATAACGTCGTGGATGAGAAATCTATCGTTTCGTTATTGATTGAAAGTGGAACGTACGTGCACGAGGGTTCAGAGGAGAGTACGTTTGCCAACTCCGATGATGACAACGATGGCGGAACAACCACTCGTCCAGCTACTATACCGTCGACTCCAGGGCACAGTAAAAATAAAGAACATTTAGCAGTGGTGAACATGCGCGGTATAGAACTAAAAGTCGGAGAGCACGTTGTTCTTAGTCCATTTCATGCAACCCTATCGCGGATGGAAGATGCAAGTGAGGGTCACTCAACGTATGCATTTTCTATAGAAAATTCAATCCACGCATCTTTGAAGGAAAGTGTAGTCAACGCATTCTCGAAACTTCGTGGGAAAGAAAATGAAGGAAAAAATGCAACGCGAGATAGCGAAAGCATTCCAAATGCAGTGATGGAAGATGAGAAGGAATTAGGTGACAAAGAGAAGAGTTTGCTAATCAGTGCCATGAACAAATCTTTATTGGATTGCGTCATAGGCGACAGTGACGACGACGACGATGAATTTTACGATTGCGAGTCTTCTGAACATTCAAACGAAATTGACATGGAAAAGTTTACGCGATCGGTGATTTCATCGTTCTATGAAGAAAATGATGTTCACGATAAATCGGAAGGTGACTCTATTCCAGTTCCTTCTTCGACTTACTGCATCGCGTTTGTGTGGGACTCGAAACTGTCTGTTGAATGGGACGACGGTTCGACTTTGTCTTTGACTTTAGATCGCTCGTCGCGATTTGAGTATTGCGGGACTTCTCAGATGAAACTTTTTGCGCCACGAGTCGTGACGGCTTTGCAAGTTGACCAGAGCTCCCCTCTTCTTCAGCTTGAAATAGTATCGGACGAAGTTTTACCTCTTGCTTCAATCGACACCAAGAAAATCAGTTTCGGAAAAGAGCACGCGGCAGTGACGCTTTCGTCTGCAGTCGCTGCATTGTCTTTGGACGGCGAGAGTTTTATCCAAATACCAGAGCTTGCGCATCAAGTGTTCACGCTTGCGAATAGAAGCATCCAAAATCAACGCAGCGCAAGAGAGGATGCTTTTGCAAGTACCGCCGACGAAACAGTAGATATTTCTAGCTCCACAGAGCAGATCCTCCAACTTAGTCGCGTCAGTTCGATTCAATATTCGATGACTTCAACTCGCTTGCGCGCATTTTTTACCAAGATACGCATGGGACAAATTGACGCACTGCTGCAGGCGTTGTGCAGTTTACCGGATGGCCATCCGTTAAAGCTAAAGCAAAGCAAGATTGGAGATTTAGTGGATTCGTTTGCGATTGATGTCAATATTGATTCACTCGATGTTAACGTCGACGGAAAATTGGATACCTCGTCGTTTTCTCCAGAAAGTGGCGATGTATTTGCTTCTGCACGTGAGAAATTACCAAAGAGAAGCGAGCAGTTTCAAATTTCCTTCACGGAAGTAGCTTTAGTAGCAGCTTTGGCGGTGTGTGGCGATCAAGATGCAAATTTTATGTCGTTCACGTCAAATCGAATATGGAGCCGAGGTGGTTGCGCCGATGCGGAAATATGTTCCATCGATAAGTGTGCGGTTCAATTTTCAAAACTACCAGTTTCAGAAGACTGCGCGTACTCACAAACTGCATTTCGCATCTTCGTTGATAGATTTAATGTGTGTCTTGGACGGTCTGCTCATCCCAACGATGACTGCTCACGAGATATGCGCGCTCTTCTCGAGGCGTTTGTGTATACATTTGGGGGCAATACAGACGATGCTGGGAAAGGTGGAGAGCTACGTAACACATCACTCGTCGTCGCAGTGAGTGCACATGTGGACTTTAATGAAATTCAAGCCATCGCACGCGACGATACTTCGACGGTGGTCGTGGAAACAGAACGAGTATCGATTCGCGTCGCGCCAAAGGAAGACAAATTCAAAGTTTATGAAAGCTTTTTAGAAAATCAGAGGGCTTTCGCGACGCATTCTATCAGTGCGCGTGTGCGCGATTCATTCAGTATGAGTGTAAACGACGTCGTATTCCTTTCGTTTCTCGAAAATGACGACGTTCATTTATTTCCAGTGTTCGCTTTGGACGCGGAATATTCGCCTGGAGGTAAAAGTACAGTCATCTCCTCGTTTGACCGACCGTGCGAGCTTTTGATGAATGAAGCAAATACGATTGCAACAATACGAAGCGTTCTCGATAGCATAACGGAGTCGCGCGAGAGACCAGATTTTTCGTCAAAAACGAAGATCGACCGAGAAGAGCGCGACGAGAAGGATCTCGAGTACGTTTTCATAAAGCAGCCTCGAAAACGTCGCGACACTTATAAGGAAGAAGAGAAGTCAAAAATTGCGCTCGAAGCAACCACCAAAGCTTTGGAAGATGCATCCAAGGCTGATTTGAAAATGAATCCTCATTTGGCGAACGCAGCAGAGCGTCAACAAGACGCGCAAGAATCAACAACATCTTCTCGACATTCGGCAACCGGAAAAAAAGCTAAAGTACTTTCGCTTCACCGCTCGTCGCGAGTGAATGCGTTTAGTGGTGACGGCGATGATATTTTGAGCAGTCGAAAGACAGTTCGTTTTTTACCGCTTCCTTTGAATGCGCCAGAATCGTCCACCTTGACAGTTCACGCGTTTGCAAAAAGCCTCGACGTGACTTTGCGCACCGGTACTAAAAATGCATGCAAAGGTTTGCGTATGGAAATCAAAAACATATCGAACCGATTCGATATATTCGATGTGTCTTCGCGATGGGGATATCATCTCGTATGCGACGTCGATTCAATCAATGTTGTAGATTTAACGCCTAACGTTGCGTGGCCCAATATATATTCTCGTCGCATTGAAGGCGAACCTGCTGCGAGCAGCGACTTTCATATTATGGTCACTGGTGTTCGATGTGATGCGAATGATATCGAAGAGAATACTCTTGGCTCGTGCGAAATCGCTCTGAAATTTTCTCTTTGCCCAGCGCGAGTTAGATTGGAGCAAAGCGTCGTTAAAACGCTGCTCGATTTCATGTCGAACACATGCGCCGAAGGTGCCCAAAACAGTGATATCGTTGAAAGCGACGACGATGATTTTTGCGACGACTTTGATAACGAATCAAATGATGGTGATATTAATGGCAACAGCTTGTACTTTCAACTCGTTGAAATTGCACCGTGGTCGTTGAGACTCGATTATTGTTCAAATGAAAACGTCGACGTCTACGCTCTCACCGCAGGAAATTATTTGGAGGCTTTGAACTTAATTCCTTGGGGCGGCGTGTCTCTAGAGTTTCCATATAGCCGTTTGGTTGGTATCTCCGGCGCACGGAACATGCTTGATGCGGTTTCCTCACGGTATATCGACTGTGTGACGAAAGATCAAGCGCACAAATTCGTGAAGGCGTTTGCTCCGGTTCAAAGTGCAAACCGGATGACATCAGCCGCTAAAGACATATATAAAAAACCATTGGCATATAGACAACGGAAGGGCGATGCGGCGCTGTCATCGCGCATGTTCGGCGAAGCGATGATTTCGACGGCGCGCTTTTGTAAAGCCGTATCATTAGAGGCGTTGAAACTAGGGGAGTACGTGAGTGGAAACGCGTCGGCCGTTCTCGAGGCGGCTGAAAATTTGTTAGATGGCGAAGAAGTTCGCAGAGAGAAGAGAACCGATCGCGATAGAATGCCAGATGGGATCACGGATGGCGTGCTTTCGGCAAAAGAAGATTTTGTCGGCGGCGTCGTGAAGGCTAAAAATGCCGTTCTTCGAGATCCTCTTCGCAAGTTCCAAACGCCCAAAGATTACGGTGGAGGTGCAAAAGCGGCCGCAAAGATGTTTATTAGAAATGCGCCTAGAGCTGGCGTCGCAGCGCTGAGTGGTACCACTAAAGCGACGAACAAAGTCATTGTCGGACTGAAAAACACAGTTTTCGACGATTGTAATTCAAATGCAGAGGAAAGATAACCTAGATTAAAAGTGTTTGTCAGGTGTTTTTCTCTTTCTCTTTTTTTTTCTCTCTTTTGCCTTCTTCTTCCCCACTGGCAGCCGCCATTACCTCACGCGTTTGTTTCTTTTCCGCGCGCCAGTTGAAAGCATTCTTTCACATCTAGGATATCCAATTCGGTGCTGCTGTACAACAAAGTCATAATTCCTACATTCATAATGACGTTTGCTGCCGTTTTGACGAGCGCAAGCTGCGTGCCTCGCGCGCACTCAGCCCAATTTGCGTCGACTTCCTCCATCGCGTCGTCGCATTTATCACGGGTTCCGAGGAACAGGAATATTCAACACCCGCACATCTCAGAATCAAGAAGAATGCAATATCATCGTCGCGACTGCGCTTCACGCGCGAAGAAGAAGACGTACGAATCCGCCGAAGAAGCTGCGGAAGATTTACTATTTTATAACGAAGAAGATTTGATTGAAGACGAAGAAGTTGAGGAGTTGTTCAAGAAAACTCAACTTTCAGCCGAGGAGTTGGTTATTGAAGACCGCGAGCTTGCCATGCTCGGACTCGGCGAAGAGGGAGAAGATGATACTTATGACGAGAAAGATGTCGACATAGATGGTCTCTTCATTGAAGGAGAAGACGGCGAGTCCATGGATATTGCCAGCTTCCTTAAAAAGAATGGCACAATTGACTCGGAGAACGACTTTGATTTTGAAGAAGATTTAAACTTTGACGTCAGCGATGAAGATGATTACGATTACGACGATGACGACGACGATGATGAAGACGACGAGGATGATTTCGTCTTTATACCAAAAGACTCTGGAATAGAATTCAAATCGGAGGATTTATACAACATCGACTCCCCGACGAACCAGGATTATGGTTTCCTTTCGGAGTATGTAAAAAAGAAACCGGGTTACGAAGAAAGCGACGATGATGGCGATGAAGCAAACAGTAAACCGAAAATCAACACCGCAACGCGTTCTCCTCGAAAATCTAGGAGCAAAAACGATGTTCTCATCCGCGATACTTCCAAGGACAAAGCTCCGAAAACCTCTGAATTTGACGCCAAGAGCGAGGAAGAAGACTACCTCGCTTTTGGTGCCGACGACGACACTAAAACGAAAAAACGACTCGATTTAGAGGCAAAAAACGCAGCTTTAGTACAAATGGGTGTTCCGAAAGCATTGTTGGAGCAAATAGAAAGAGAGCAAGAACTTGTCAACGCTGTCAACGATAAGAAGAAGAAGAAGAATCTGGATTCCTTTGGCGAAGAGAAAAAGACGCACAAAAGATTGCAAATTGTGGCGGGACGACACTCAAGGCGCGTGGTCCTCACTCCATCTGGATTGAACACTCGCCCGATGATGGGTGTTGTCCGCGGAGCGACGTTTGACATGATTCTAAGTCTCGTCGGGTCGCGGTCGAATGTACAATTCCCTGAAAACTCCAGATGGTTAGACTTGTTCGCTGGCACCGGCGCGATTGGATTAGAAGCGCTCTCGAGGGGATGCGTAGACGCACACTTCGTTGAAATGGACGACTGGACGGTTAAAAATGTCACCCGCGTGAACATAAAGACGTTAGGAGAAGAGAATAACGCGACTGCGCACTGCGCTTCCGTGGAAACGTTCTTGCAAAGACATTCCAAAAACACCTCTGGCGTCGGCGGACCTTTCAATTTCGTGTCGTTTTGTCCTCCTTACGAAAAAGTTTCCTATCCAGACCTTCTTTTAGAGTTAGATGCGTCACCTTTGGTGAGTGACGATGCGATAGTATTGGTTGAATACGCCATCGGCCAGCGGGATGAAATCAAAGCGTCGATTGGTAAGCGTCTGCGACGAGTTCGAAATCGCCGTTACGGCCGAACTTTTGTTGCGCTTTACGTGTGCGACGGGCGAGAGCTGGACGTAGATAACGTGGAAGAACCTAAACTTCACGGTAAAGCCATGAAGTGAAAGTGTTTTTGAAGTGCGGGAACCGAGAAGTTTAGAATTGTACAGGCATCAAAGGTTTTACTTTCTTTTTTGTAAAATGACTATAACAGTTTCCACGCGTTAAAAACGCAGCTTAAGTAATTATTCTCTCACATTCTTTTGCTCTCTCACGACCACAATTCGGTAGCTTTTCCTGCTTTATTCAACTTTTCAATCACCGCCGAAGGTTCCACTGATCCAGTCACCGTAACTTTCTTCGTTTCCAAAGTTACGTCGAACGAGTCGACACCTTCCAGCTTACCTAAAATGCGTTTCACCGCGCCCACGCAACCTTCGCACATCATCTCCACTTTGAGTTCTGTGGTTTTCGCAGACATGTTCAGTCTTTCCGTTCGTCTTTCTCTCTCAATCTAGATGGTCTCTTTTTGATCGCTTGGCTTTTTTTTAAATACGTACTGTGGTGAGGTGGTGAGCCATAAGTATAACGAACGTGTACGGCAAGATTTCTCATCTTTTTGCCACAGAGCCACAAGCATACAGCAGAAAAACAGCGCATAAAACAAACTTCCTCACTTTCTCTTTCTCTTTCTCTCTCGATTCAGCGAAGAAAATACTCGCTTTGATGGTGCGATGGGATCAATCGCAGGTCTTGGGGACTCGTTCAGATATGAACGCATGATATAAAACTCATCCTCTGTTCATCTTTGCTCGCGCACTCTTTTTTTCAGCATTTACAGTTAGAAACAGATGGAGCGCCGAGCAGCAATAATGAGAAGAAAACATAAATATCGTAACGATATGGAGAAGCCGTTTAATTTTTGCAGAGAAGCTGCCAAAGGATGTCACGTTTGTTTGATGGCTCCAAACAGAACGAGCGAGTTTTTAATCGGGTTGGAGAAATTCTACGCCGACGAGTACGATTCAGACGTCGATATCCCCTCAGTTGCGTTGGACCCAGACACGAATACATTGACGTTAACGAATACAAACGATTACGCTCTTTCTGCGACGCTATCAGTCAAAGATATTCAATGTCTAGGTAAAGACGCGAAAGCGTTGGAAGTAGGGCAGACGGTATCGAAAGACGGCGTCCAGTCGACGTGCACAACGTTTATTCTAAAGGTTCCGGCATACACGTTTTTACACGTTTGTCGTTTAGCCGTCGACTTGGAAAAAGAAAAGATCAAAGATAGAGATGAACTGTTAGAGTTTGTCATGCAGAAGCTCGATTCAGACGTGCAAAGATGCGAGGGTCACGCGAGACCAGACGATTTCCATCCGTTACACCTCACTTTTCCTTTTCAAAACGCGAACGAAAGCAAGGAAGATTGGTATTTGTGCACTCAAGGCGTCGGTGGGAGTTTCACACACACGTTTTACGGCAACTACCACGCCGTAGACTTCCGCTGCGATGTCGGCACGCCAATTGTCGCGGGTGCAGACGGCGTTGTGACGGACATACGAAATAATGCAGACGACAGGAGTACGGGTATCTCTGCGAGCAACTTGTACGCGTGGAATTCGATTCAGATTCGGGTCACAGAAGAGGTGGATACAAAAGAGGAAGGAGAAGAAGAAATCAACGCCGATAGCGCAGAGCGAAGGTGCAGTGGCGGAGCTTCAACAACCACAGCAGGAGCCGCAGCAGCAGCACAAACGGGAATAGCCGCCTTGAGCATATCCCAAGAAGGGACAGCAGCGGCGTCTGCGGCGGGATCATCATCACAAGTTGGACAGGCCGGCCCTTTGTACATTGAGTACGTTCACGTCCAAGAAAACTCATTTCGAGTCAAAGTCGGTGACGTCGTAGAGAGAGGCCAAATCATTTGCAATTCGGGCGAAAGTGGTTTTTGTCCAGAGCCGCATTTGCACTTTAGCGCATTTCGTACGTCTGATAGCAAAGCGCCGACAGTAGGAGTGAAGTTTATAGCATCCGAAGGAAAAGGTAACGCATTCGTTCCAGAAGCGGGAAAAATGTACAACGCGCGTGTTGGGGAGATGCATTTCCAGCGCTCTCATGGACTGCGGCGATTTCAGTATTCTCACGGCTGAAGGTGAAGATGAGAAGACGGCTTCGTTTAAAGTCCGGACGAACGAGAAAGTTCAGAGAGAGAACGAAGCGGAAAGAGCTAAACTCTGCGCGCTCGAGGACACGTTCAGATTTTATTCGCTCCAAGGTCAGCACGTGGGGTTGAGCACCCTTCGCGCTCTCAAGGAAGCTGAATGGACCATTCTCAAAATCCACCCGACAGCGTTTGAAGATATCGAGTTCATTGGTCCTCGCGATTGCGAAAAAATTTCCGCCGAGAAAATTTCCGCCGCGAAGGCCATCAGGGGTGAATATTTAAGTGACGAAGCGTACATGCGTTCTGTGAGAGGATTCTACGTGTGCATCGACAGGAATCGAAAACGCGTTAAATGGATAATAATAAGCATTTCGGCGTGTCGCATGACGTATCTGGAAGCTTGGTTGTTTTACGATTACACAGTTTACTTGGCCACGGAAAATATCGTTCGAACGTTGCGTGGTCAGTTGACGTTCGCTTTTGATCACACCGGTTTGATGGACAGACGCCGCGAAAGAACGACAGGCAAGGCACTCGTTCGCAAAGAAATGCGACCGCATGGACCGTTTTTCGATGCGTCCACAGTTACCAAAAAGTGAATCATTATTTTGACGGATTGAGAGTTTGTTTTTTCTGGAAACAACTTTGGACCTCCGTCGTACGCGTACTCGTACTTTTTTTAATTTTACATTTTATTTTACGAACAACAAAAACTTTTACGAACGAATTTGAGAACCCAGACTTAAACGCGCACGCAACATCACACCGAGAAGTTTCTGAATATGAGAGGACGATAAACGTCGCGGCGAGGTGCACCGAAATTCGTAAGCCTCGATTTTGCGCGTCTGTTTTTTTTTTTCTAAATTCGTAGGGGGTTTAGGGTTGTACAGGCGAGTTCGTTCAAAATCGCGTGATTTCTTCCAAAATCGCGTATTCAAACGCGCCAATCTTGTTGCTCACCGAATAAAAAGCGCTTATTCTTTGTAGCGACGTGAGATAGGATGCGTTCGTCCGGTGTCTGTGGTGATTCACTTCAGAAACGCGGTAAGAAAAAAATTCCTGCTTGAAGACACAATTGGGGGAAAATCGTTCGGACCTGTGGAGGAGGAAGAGTTGGGAGTTAGGGAAACGGTCTAGGGGAACCGCGGGAGGAGGTGGGGGCGTTGGAAGGTTAGTAGCGAGAAAAAGGAAGAGGGGAGGAGAAAAGAAAGGTCCGGGCGGTGGTACCGAGCGCTTGGCGCGTTCAGATCCGGCCCGAGGTCAGTTTCGCGCGCAACTTGTTGCGCGTTTTTTCAAAATGGGTGGACGAAATTCAAACGACGAGAAGACAGACGGAGAGAAAAAGAAAGCGACGTTGTCGAGCAAACGCGCCGTGCGCGAGTGGTTACAGGACGCTTACGAGCAAAAAAGGTCGATGAAAAGGTAGATACGGTGTCGACACTACTCACGCTGCGCTTCGCTTGAAGATCGGGGCGCGCGGTGAGTTGCGCGACGCGAAAAGGTGACGAGGAGTCCCCTAGTTGGCTCAACGGTCGGGCAAAGTAGGGGCAAGTACATCTTTGTATTTAGACCCCGCCTCAAGGAAGTTTCATCTTATTATTATTGCTGTTAATATTATTATGGTAATGGTCGTCGTTTAATCACAGGTTGCCTCGGTTCTTGCATCCGCGGCTGACCCGCACGAAAATTCCTGGTCAACCATCTCACGCTGCGTTCGTTTTTATCTTGCATTTCTGCTTCTCGTATGGACCACTGACCGTAGCCGGTTTCATCTCTCTGCAACGCATCGACGTCGTCGTATTTTTCGATGAGTTTAAGCATGCGAGTGTATTCGTAGCCGAAGTGTTTGTTGATGTAGTACTCAAAAGCAGGGAACAACTTCCTGAACACTTCGCGACCGAGCGCTTTTGACCACGTCGACCACCAAGAGAGAAAAGAGGAGAAAATATGGCAAAAATTCACACGATCACACGCGCGCACGAACGAGAGCTTTTGACAATCTGACGCGATCGTTCTCGTCTAAACATAAGCTGTGCAAATTGTAGAAACTTTCGGCGTCAACGAGCAACTCCAACTGGGGTATCTGATATGCCTGTTTTCGCCTTCCCCTATAGAATTGAACGTTTTTGAAAGCGACAACGCGACAAACTGGATCAGCATATCTCGAATACGGCGTAAGCGACCGCGATATTGGTACGAGTCGAACCGTCGTGAGTGTGTTTACTCGAGATGTGACGCTTAGTCGCAACAAAGAAGCGTAACCGTATCATTCACGCGGATTTGTGTTGTCAAAAATTGAGCGCCGAATTTTCTATTCTGCGGGAATATTCTGCGGGATGGGAATATAATCAAAACGGGTTATCGTTGCGAGCATTCGCTTGCGCGCGGCGTCTCTCTGCGTTGTTACTACAACTATTTAGTCTGTATTTTTGATATCTAATCCTCCTCTTCCATTTCATCGTCTCCACTTGCAGGCGTTACTACTTTTTCGGCGTTCGTTGCTTCATCTTCGTCATCAACTTCCTAAGTTTCTCGTAAAGTTTGCTCATGTCCTTTTTGGTAAGTTTGTCAATCCTCTCGAGCTCCTTGTCTCTTTTCGCTGCTTGGTGCAGATGAAATTTTCGCCAGAAACATCCAGAGCACGCGTCGCGTTTTGGTTTTATTTTCATCTCGTGCCTGGCGATAATTCTCTTCATCGAGTCCAACGATATGCTGGAGCAGGTGAATTTTCTTCCACAAAACGCGCAACCGTTTGGATCTGTAAAAGGGAACTGAAAGCGACACGCTTCGCTTCTGCACGAAAACACTGGATTCCCAGGGGTTGAACACCGACGATTTCTGCAGATTGT
>JACLAB010001919.1_pt1 | contig 12315 bp, 6 predicted proteins | sample 8027921 | NCBI WGS metagenome assembly JACLAB01 (sample SAMN15725117, study PRJNA655200) | protist metagenome | isolation source: fluorescence activated cell sorting (FACS) single amplified genomes of... | place: USA: West Boothbay Harbor, Gulf of Maine | collected 2000-07-19
TCATCACCAAGCTCCACATGGATAAGGATCGCAAGGCGCTCTTGGCGCGCAAGGGTGGCGCTAAGGGCACGGACTCCGCGGATGCGATGCAAACCGTGTCTTAAACAAGGTTATTGTCGTCTTAGGATGTTTGTGAGCGAGTTAAATCTCTAGATAATTAAATTGCCTCTGCGCGCCGCCACCGCGCCCGGCGTCGCCACTTCGCGTCGTTCTCGTCGTCGGGTCACCGGTCGAGGCGATGCCCGGGGACGACGTCGGGCAACGCGCGCGGTCGAACGGCGCCGGAGAGGACGTCGCGCTCGCCCAGCGCGCGTGTCCGCAATCGTGGCGCGCGTACTTTCCCGACGTTTCCTACGAGTTTAACGACCGCCGCGCCGAGCTGAGCCGGGCGCTGACGACGTTCTTCGCGTCGACGAGTGGGAAGGCGTTCGTGAGAGATGTGCGTCGAGGGACGAGGCGAGGCGATCGCGCGGACGAGGTTTTGAAGGGGATGACTGACGAAGATTTTGAACGCGCGCGCGACAGGTGGAACTCTTCGACGAAGGAACGATCGCGGTGACGATCGATTACGCGAAGCTGCGGGAGAAGACGCAACACATAAGTGATTTGCACGCGGCGATGACGTGCGCACCGATGGAGTGCATGGCGTGCTTGCGTTGCGCGGCGCACGAGGCGACCCTGGCGACCGCGGAGGGACGAGCGAGGCTGCAGGACGCGTACGGGATTCCAGCGAGTGATTTACGCGTCGTGACGTCGATGACGACGTGCGTGAAATTAGTTAACTATGAGGAGAGCAAGGTGAGATTCGCGGCGATGCGGAGTAACGTGGTCGGGCGAGTGGTGAGTTTGAAAGGGACGGTGACGCGCGCGGCGCCGATAAAGCCCGCGGTGACGCACATGGTATTTGTGTGTCAGACGTGTCAGGAGCGGTCGAGGTGCACGTTCAAGGATGGGAAATATCGTCCGCCGTTAATGTGCTCGACCGAGCGGTGTCGAGGGAAGAAGTTTGTGCACGAATTGAGCAACGTGGAGTGCGCGGATTCCCAACGCATTCGAATACAAGAAATCGCCGACGACGGGGTGATGAGCGAGGAGGGACGCGTGCCTAGATTTATGGATTGCGAGTTGCGAGGCGCACTGACGGATTCATGCGCCCCAGGAGACGTGGTGACGATGTTGGGGGTCGTGGAGAGCGATACGGTTGACGGTGGCGGCGGCGGCGCGCTCGCTCGGGGACGCAACCAGGCGCTCAGCGAGTTGTACTTGAACGCATGGTCATGTACGGTATCGCGTGGAAAAGGTGACAGCGAGGATGCATCTGATAGAAACGATGAAAATGATGGCGCTGCGGCGAACGCCCCGAATGATACCATGGACGCAACCGCACACGATGAAGCCGTGGCTGGCGAGGGCGCGACATTGGGAAGTAAGAGGTTCAAAGTGAGCGACAAGCAGGCGCGAACGAACGGAGAAGACGACGTAGAAACGACGACGGCACCGATTTTGTCTACACAAGATTTAGAGTTCATCGCAGATTTCAGTCAGCAAGATGGAGAAGAAATCGTGCGAACGCTTGTGCACTCTCTGTGCCCTCAAATCTTTGGTCACGACGTCGTCAAGCTCGGACTCTTGCTTTGCCTCTTTGGCGGTGTGCGCAAATCTGTCACCGGTTGTGGAAAAGTCCCTACGCGTGGGTCTTTACACTGCCTCGTCGTCGGCGATCCGGGTCTCGGGAAGAGCCAAATGCTCAAAGCCGTGTCAAATCTCGCGCCGCGATCGATTTACGTGTGCGGTCGAACCGTCTCTGCCGCCGGTCTCACGGCGGCCGTGGTGCGTGATCCGGGGACCGGGGCGCAAACTTTCGAAGCGGGTGCCGTGGTTCTCGCTGATCGAGGCGTGTGCTGTGTCGACGAGTTTGACAAGATGCCGAACGAGCATCAAGCCTTACTCGAAGCTATGGAGCAGCAGAGCGTCTCGGTGTGCAAAGCCGGCCTCAACGCCACGCTTCCCGCGCGCACGTCCATCATCGCCGCGGCGAATCCCGTGCAAGGGCATTACAATCGCGGGAAAACCGTGAATGAAAATCTGAAAATGTCCGCACCGTTACTCAGTCGATTCGACTTGATTTTCATCCTTTTGGACACCGTGGACGAAGTCTTGGACGAGCACTTGAGCGAGCACGTCATCGCGCAGCACAGTGGTAGACATAGCCAAGCACGTCGCGCACAAGCGCGACAAAACTTGCACGCATACTATAACGAGGTAGATACCGATGGACGGGCGTTGGAGGACGCCACAGAGCGCGCGTTTACGCAAGATTTGCGCGACGGCGCCGCGCCGTACGTTCCACTACGTTCACGTTTGCGCGTCGTCGACGAAGCCATGGAAATTCTGTCGCACGACGTCATGCGGAAATATATCTCTTACGCTCACGCGTACTGCCATCCCAGACTCACCGGTGAGGCTGCTGAGATATTGCAAACGTTTTACCTCGAGCTGCGCGCTCGAGCGCCCGCCGACGGCACGCCGGTGACAGCTCGCCAACTCGAATCCCTCGTGCGGCTCGCCGAGGCTCGCGCGCGCCTCGAACTTCGCACCGAAGTCACCGCAAACGATGCTAAAGACGCCGTGGAAGTCATCAAAGCTTCTCTCATCGACGCACTGAGTGATCAGCACGGGCGTTTACGTTTCAATCGCGTCGGCGGAAAATCAACCAAGCGGAGCAAAACGAAACTCTTCATCGAAGCCATGAACGCGCGCACGGCGTCCAACGACTCGGCCTACTTCAGCATCGGCGACCTCCACGCCCTGGCCGACGATTTAAACCTCGGTATCGCCGACATCGACGGCTTCATCGAAGGTTTAAACATCGCCGGCGAACTCCTCAAATGCGGGCGTCTGTACAAGAGCGCGAGCGCGGCGTCCGCGGAGACCCCGGGCAAGCGTCGGCGATGACGCCGCGCCCGTCGTCGCGCGCGAGAACCACCACCACCATCGATCGGCCTCGACGTAAACACCTCCCACGACCGCGCGTCGGCGCACCAATCATTAGCGAGACGAAACGACGACTAGACGTAGCAGCCAACCCCGCGCGCGCCTTCGCGCCTCCCCGCCGCACTCCTCGTCGCGCGCTCGCCCACCGCGAGACGCCCGCGCTCGGTCGACGCGTCGCGTCGCGCGCGTCGCCATGTCCGCCGCCGTCGTCGCTCGACCGCGCGCGCTCGACCGCTCGAGGTCGTCCCCGCGCGCGACGCGACCTCGCCCGCGCCCGCGCGCGCGACGCCCCGACGCGACGGCCGCGACGTCGTCGTACGACGGCAAGACCGTCGTGTGCACGCGCGAGAGCGGTAAGAACGGCGCGCTGATGAACCTGATCGCGGCGAGAGGGGCGCGGTGCGTCGAGATGCCGCTCGTGCAGGCTGTCCCGGGCGAGGACGCGGCGACGCTCCCGGACGTGCTGAAGCGCGAGCGCTGGGATTGGGTGTGCGTCACGAGTCCCGAGGCGGCGAAGGTATTTTTAGAGGCGTACGCAAAGGCCGGCCGACCGAGCGGGACGCGAGTGGCGGTCGTCGGCGCGGGGACGGGGAGGGTGCTCGCGAAGGCGGAGCCGACGACGTTCGCGATGGATAAGCAGTTCACCCCGAGCAAAGCCACGGCGGCGACGATGGCGGCCGAGTTACCGTGCGATCAAGGGTCGTTGATACTGTACCCGGCGAGCAAGAAGGCGGCGACGACGCTGCAGGATGGATTAGAGGCGCGCGGGGCGACGGTGGTGCGCCTGAACGCGTACTCGACCGAGCGCGTCGAGCGACTGCGACCCGAGGACATCGACGCCGCCGTTCGCGCCGACGTCGTCACGTTCGGAAGTCCCAGCGCCGTTCGCGCGTGGGTCGAGCTCTGCGGCGACGCGCTGTACGAGCGTCTCACCTCGGACGCGCGCGCGCTCCAGCCCGCCTACGTCTGCATCGGCGAAACCTCCGCCGAGGCGTGCGCCAACTGCGAGCTCCCCGACGTCTTCTACCCCGAGCTCCCCGGCATCGAGGGTTGGGCCGAGACCGTCTTCCTAGCCCTGGACATGCCCGTCGACGACCGCTGGGACGGCGTGGATCTCGCGCGTCGCCGCGCCTAGCGCTCGCCGTCGCCGTGTAACCGACGCCGCACTTCACCGCGCCATGCGCGTCCTCGCGCGCCCCGTCGCCCTCGCGCCCGCGCGCTTCGCCGCGAACCCGCGGTCGCGCCGCGACCCGCGCCGCGCCGCGGCGTCCTACGACGCGCTCTCGGGCTACCAAAAGAATCGCATGTCGCAGGCGAAGACGGATGCCGATTGGGCGGCGATCGAAAAAGACGTCCCCGGCGCGCGCGCGATGCACGCCGAGGCGCAGCGCGCGGTCCGGGCGCGGAAGACGACCAAGGCGGATCCCATGGACGCGCTCTGCGCCGACGATCCGGGCGCGATCGAGTGCAAGGCGTTCGATTGACGCGTCGCGGCGTTCGCGGCGATCGCGCGGCGCCAGCGCTGGCGCGGATGATCCTGTTTTTTGTTATTGTTATACGATGTATGCGCGCGCACGACACGAATACATAAATGTATAACTGCGGCAGTACTGTTTGTGTAGCGCCGGAATGTCCGAATTCGGACAGGCGCCCGACGCGCGCGACGACTCGAGATCTTCACTCGGCGACGCGCGCGCGACGCGCGCGCTCGCGACGCGCGCGCGCGAGCATGTACTACGGCGCGCCGTCGAAGCGGGTGCGGATGCGGACGCGCGCGCGACGCGAATCGAGCGCGAACGGCGCGAACGAAGGCGCGCGCGGGACGACCGCGGACTGACCGCGATTCGAACGACGCGCAGGGCGTCCGCGCGGACATCGCGAGCGCGCTGCACGCGTACGCGAGCGAAGCGTTCTCGCCCGATGACGCCGACGGCGCGGCGGGAGACTTCGCGGAGGCGCAGCGGATGCGGGACGCGGCGACGACGAGCGCGAACGAGGGGAGCGAGGACGTCGAGGCGTTCGCGGAGTATTATCGCGCGCTGCGAGCGTTGGAGTCGAGGATACCGATGTCCGAGGGCGCGGGACACGCGAGGGTGGAGTTTGAGTGGTTCGACGTCGGGCGAGGGGCGAGGGCGGCGGCGGGGACGATCGCGTCGAGGGACGCGGAGTACGAAAAGTGCGCGGTGTTGTACAATTACGCGGCGGCGTTGTCCAGGCGAGGCGCGCGAGAGGCGAACGCGGGAAGCTCGGATGAGGGGATAAAACGCGCGTGCGTGGCGTTTCAGCAGTCCGCGGGAGCGTTTGAGATGTTGGCGGATGTGAGCGAGCGAAAGCTCGGGCAGTTCGCGGCGAGCGCCGACGTCGGGCGAGACTTTTGCGAGACGATGATCAAGCTTCACTTGGGGCAAGCGCAAGAGTGCTTTTACGAGAAGGCGAAGGCAAAGAAGAGTAGTCACGCTATAGTGTCCAAGCTGGCGCAACAGGCGCGAGTGTACTACGAAGGCGCTTTGGAGGGGGCGGGGAAATTGGTTGGGTACTTGGACGAAGGCTTGACGCAATACTTGAACTTCAAGCGCGCGTACGTCGGCGCGGAGGCGTTTCGACTCGCCGGAAAGATTGTTTTAGACGCCGACGAAACAAACGTCGGACCCGCTGTCGCGAGATTGCGTCAAGCGCGAGATTTACTTGCGCAGACGATTCGAGACGCGCGCGTAGTGTCGAGCGACGCTGAACTCGAGCGAACGAAAAAGTTTCTAGACGAAGTCATCGCGCCCGAACTCAAGGCTGTCGAGCGCGATAACGAGTGCGTATACATGGAACGCGTGCCAAAGTTTGAGGATTTGCCCGCGCTGGCGGGAGCGAACATGGTCAAACCAATTCAACCGCCCGCCGAACATCTCTCTCCAGTCAGTGTGACGCTCTTCCAAAGCATCGTACCCGACAGCGGTGCCAAGGCACTGAGTCGGTACACCGAGATGGTGGATGAATTGATTCGAAACGAAACCGACACGCTCGCTATGGCTAGTGACGAGGCCCGCGTGGCTTTGCGCGAGATGGAGCTTCCCGAAACTCTCATCGCTTTGTCGACGCCCGTACCGCTCGGCGGCGATTTAGAAGAACGAGTCGGCGTGTTCCGCTCATCCGGAGGCGCGGGTGCGTTATCGGCGAGTCTCTCTCGTGTGGACGAGCTCAATCGTCAATGCTCAAATATCGTGCAAACGATTCGCGAGACTTTGGACACAGAAGCCGCGGAAGATGCCGCATCGCGCGCTGTCCACGGCGAAGGCGCGTGGCGTCGGGAAGCGTCGTCGTCCAAAAATAGAGAAATGATGCAAGCGTTGAAGCACTACGAGGTCGATTTAGAAATCGCGACGAAGAGCGACGCTCAACTTAAAGAACGCCTTGAAGGTGCTGGAGGCGTGCTGGAGGTGCTTTCTGAAGAGAACATCAAGAATAATGCGCCGACGTTGACTCAACCCTTGGCGCTCTTGGAGGACGACGCCTCCGTGGCGTCGGAAATGCAAGCAACTTTGGAAGATCTCGAAGCCATCGGGAACGAGCGAGCTGGGATCGAAGAGTTGATGCGTAAGACAAAGTCGGAAGATAACATTCTCACAAAGCTCATGGCGCAATCGGGCGAAAGTCTCGACGCTTTTTTCAAAGAAGAGATGAAGAAATACGATCAAGGCAAGGATGGCGTTATGCTCAACATTTCAAAGCAAGCGGACGCGCTCTCTCGTTTGCGCACGCTGCACGAAAAGTTCGTCACGATTTACGACATCGAAGCACTACGACGGGATGTTGAATCGCACGAGCATAGCGTACGCCAGGCATTGTCTATTGTCAGCGATTTGCGCTCAGGAATGGAGCAAGGGGTTCGATTCTATTCGGGATTTCTTGACGCAGCGCGCCGCACGCTGACGGACGTTCAAGAGTACGCGAGTGCGCGTCGATTAGAAAAAGAAGCGATCGCCGAAGAACTGCGCGTTCAAAAAGCACGCGCTGACGAGCGTGCGGCGCAGATGGCTAGTCAAATGAACCAGATGCACTTTCACCAGCCGCCGCCTCCGCCGCAACAGTACTACCATCCTTCGGCCCCCCCGGCGTATCCTTCGCCAGCCTATGGCGCTCACCCCCCGCCTCCTCATTGGCAAAACCAGCCAGGAAGTCATGCGAACTGGGAAAATCAATCTTGATTACGAAACGCAGCATTGTACAATGTTTACAGTCTCTACGAATGTCTAGCGTAAAGTAGCGTTGTGAGAATCTCATCTTTAGGAGAGATCAAAGCTTCCTTGCCCCTCGTTCATCGCGTAAGTTAAACGTTCCAGCATGATCTCTTTGCACGAGTACGGTGGAAGCTTTAAGTAACTCGCGCAAGTCATCGCAGAAGGCAAGTCGCCGTTCGCCAGCGGCGTTCCAGCCGCGACGGGAGCAGAGTCGACGGACGACAAACCAACCGTTGAGGAAGGTTGCTTGCAAACCACGGTGAGACGCGGTTGAAGTGACGCTAGGCCGCCTGGAGGAAGCCTCGGTGCACCAGTGACAAATCGCATGAATGAACGTTGTTGATCCGGCGTGAAAGCACTGAGAATATCACAGAAGTTCTTGATCGGCGGAGACAGCGCATTGTAGCCGTGATCAAAAGTAATGCACTCGGCGAGCATTTCTGGCGTCCACTGTTCACCTTGTCCGCAAATGACTGCTTCCAGTTCGCTTTCGTTGAACATTTGCAGTCGGGCGAGAGGAACGACTTGTTCCAAACCAGTACGAACTGATTCAAAATAAGCCGCGACGCCAGATCCTACGCACGCGTCGACAATGGTGTCCACGTACTCTCGCAAGTTGACCTCGTTCACCCCGACTTCCGAACCGCCCTTGATGAGTTCCATGGAAGCTCCCGGGATGACAAACGTGAGACACAAGTCTTCGATATTCACTCCGTCAACAGTGACGTTTCTCCATTCACTTTCGGGTCGACCTTCGCGCTTCATGGTCTCGATCTCATTCGCGGCGGCGTCGAGTCGTCGCAATGTGTTTCCGAGACCAGGATCAATTTCAACGAGGTCGTGGAGTCCAAGCGATCGCCCGAGGAGCATTCGATAAAACGCCGGCGCCAGAGGTAAATCTAGCATTCGACCATCTTGTAAAACTTTGCCTATCGATTGACCAAGAAGTTTGAAGTTCTTCAGACGACTTGCGTGAGTCTTGCCGCCGAGCCGAGGCGGTGTGATTGGCGCAGGGAACAAACCGTGAGAGGCTACAACGAGATCATCCTCGTTTGCCACACCAGAGTCCCGCCAGAGATTCAATTTGCGACGTTTGAACTGCTTCGAAAGCAAGGTGAAGAACTCAAGCGTTGGACCAGTACCAGTGCCCACCTCTTCGAAAAACTCGACCTCTAGCACCATCTTGAGCGTGTTTGGAATGTCGAACACCTTCTTTGCGCTTTCGAAGATTTGCCCTCGATTCACTCGAACTTTTTGTCGCTGTAAACGACCGATTCGAATCTCGCGTCCACCATCTGTAGTAACCGCCCCACCATCGCTGCCATTGCCGTGGAGGTGATGGAGCGTGCGAGACAGAGAAAAGGAGACGCATTTGAAGAGCTTGTGGCGAAGCTCGAAAGGGAACAACCAAGGGCAGACTCGAGCGAGTGCGGTGCACCACGTCGGCGTCGCTGACCCGCAAAGCGTCAAAGTATCTTGCAACTGACGCGCGAGCTTTCCAGTGAGCTTTCCATGAATGAACGATTCTTCAGGCAACGAAACATTGCGAGCCGTAACGAGCGGTTCGTCGCCACCGTCCAAGAGTAAAATGCGAGACGCTGAAGTGCTCACTTCGTGCAAGACGCTCAAGACGACGAGTAGGTCGTTGAACTGCGGAGACGTATCTTCGTTTGCCACGGCGAGTTTTAACCTATCGCAGAGAGCGGGAACAAGAGACCCGAGCGCCGCTCTGTATTCGCTATTGCCTAACTCAGCGATGGTTTCATTCATCTTCGTCGCGTCGTCCTTTGAGTCGTCCACCACGCCGCCGAGTTGCAGAGGCATCGGAACGATATCCGAGGACTTGGCGGCCCGATACACAATCGTATTTGTCTTTTCCCAGTTCGTTTCAGTCATTGTCATTCCTTCCTTGCGCGCGATCGTGGAGATAGCTTGCAGCAGCGTCGTCGCCGAGTTCAACTCTTCGCCATTCACTGAGAACACGAGTCGATTCGTCTCGTTTGCAGCGGCAGCTCGAGCTGCGAAAGAGTCTGATCGATTCGGTTCCTGCGCATTATCTTCCGGTTGCGCATCTTCCTGTTGAATGTCTTCGTTCGTCAAATCCAATTCTCGACCATCTGCCTCTCCATCGTCTCCCAAAACGGCACCCTCGTCGTCCTCGCTCATTTCCTCGTCCTCATCGTCATCCTCGTCGTCGTCGTGCTCCATCTCTGGCGGTGGCGATAACCGAGACGACCTTCGAGGCGGCGCAGGAGCACCTCGCAATTTATGCACACGAGGATACAAGAAGTCTTCAATCGCGCTCAGCGTCGCGAATGGCTCCACCAACACGACGTTGTTTGAGTAATCGCTGAAATTCTCCGCGCCCTGATTCGCGCGCTTGAATCTCACCTTGAACGGCCGGACTAAGCCAGCAAGATTGGAGTCATCTCCGGAGCTATCGCGACCACGTCGAGCCAACGACGGTTGAATCGACGTCACAGCGATCGACAAGTCTTCGCACGATGCCAAAGCGTCTGAAAGATGCCTAATCAGGCCTGCAAACGCGACTGTATTTTTTGTACGTCCGGCTGCTTTGATGAACGTCGCATATTTTCTCACGAGCGCTCGTGTATCCTTCCAATCTCGCGGAACAAGATACTCTCTGAGTGCAGTAACGGCATCACTTTCTAAAAGCTCGAACGTACTGGCATTGGAAACAGACTCTAAGAACTCAACCACAGAGGCGGCGTCGCCAGTCATTCGCAGAGCCGCGCTCGCTCGTCGTAGACGATCCACACTAGGATCTTCCGCGTCAGCCAACTGCTCCGCATTGACGAAAAACTTTTCATACACTTGCCGTGCACGTGCCAGCGCTTCTCGATATTCCGGACCATCCGTCGTCATAGCCGCCGCGCGCGCGGCGATCCCTCGCGAGCCGCCGCCGAGCGCTGGAACGAGTCCAACGGGAGTCTTTGTCGTATCTCTTGCTCGTTCTTTTGTAGATGTGGACTTGTCCATGACGTTCGAGAGCCGATCGTACTCTTCGGATAGTTTCTTCAACGCGTGAACGGCGCCCTCCTTTCGGAGTAATTTGGCCATATCTACCATCTTCTTTCCCATCCCAGATTCCACGAGGTCCAAGCAGCCTTGGATTCGCTGCGCATCCTTGGACGAGAGCTGAGCGGAACAAAAGGCCGCGAAAGAAGTCGTTTCTAAAACATTCTTGAAAGAATCATCCGTCGAAAGCTGCGTCCATTTCGTGAGAGCGGATAAGCACTTCACCTTGACAGCCTGAGGCACGCTAGAGTCAACCGCTTGCATCAAGACGTTCGTCAGGTGCTTTGCGTACTTCACCAGTAACTCTGGTTCTTGCTTGGTCAACACTGGAACATTCTTCTCGCACAGTGACGCATCCTTCTCCCGCTTGTTCCCAGAACGAGGTGACGATCTCGTCTGTGGACCAGCAGCCGGTAACAAAGCATCGGCGAGCGTGGCAACCTCGAGTAACTGCTCCGAAGTAACGATTGGCGAAGCCAAACCGCTGCTTGTGGGAGACGCTGACGATGGACCGGTGTTCATTGTCGTGAGAACCTTGCATCCAGATAGTGCGACGGATAAAGTTTCCGGTAAACCTTGTCGAAGAAGCTCGATGGCGACATCGGGATTGTGGATCGTGCAAACGTTCAGTAGCTTGATGAGCGAGTGATGCGTCGCCGGATTGACTGAACGCACCGAGTGCGGGGCGATGAGATTCATGACGTTCGCCACGACACCGCTCTCACACAAACGAACGATTCGAGTTTCAGAATCTTTCGCCATTTTCGTAGCCAAGTTCGTCAAGCACGTGCACGCGCAATCAACTAGGCGAGGATCGTCGTGAGATAAAAGGTTTGCTAAGATTGGCACAGCGTCCATAGCACCGTCCAAGGCTGAGCTCGGAAGCTGTCGACAAATGTTCGCCGCAGTCTGCAAGCTCACACGTTGCATGCCGATGGAGAAAAAGTCCAAATACGACAAGCAAGCGAGCAGAGCGCCTTGGCGCGCGCATTCTGCACCGTAATCTTGACTCAGCTTTTCCAACGCCTGCAGTGACTGCTCGGCGAGATCGATGTACTCAATTGTGAGCAAACGCGAGCAAAACTGGGGCAAAGCGCCGTGGTGAACGATGGCTCCTCGTGAGGGAGGCATCACATCCGCCATCGTCGTCAGTGCGCGCGCAGCGAGGAGCATGATATCTGGCATATACTCCATCGTCATCAACTCGATCAAGGCCGGAACAAAGGAATCGAGGGGCATGCTCATCATCAACTCCTCCCCCGAAATCACCAAGACCTCGTTGAGCTCGCTCAAAGCCGCCATTTGCGCCGAGGGATCGTCCATTTGTTTCAAACCGCGTAAGATCTCTTTCAATTTGCTCGAACTTTGACGAAACAATCCTCCACCCGCTCCGCTGGCGGCCGCCGCGTTGCCCAGACGTCGCAAGAGCGCGCGCAAGCCAGCCTCTGGGTCGTCTCGGTCCATGGCGTCTTGTAACTCGTCCATATCATCATCCATCTCGTGATCCATATCCTCGTCATCCTCGTCGTCTTCTTCGTCGTCTTCATCATCGCTCTCGTCCTCTCCATCCCCAGATTCATCGTCAGAGTCGTCCTCGGAGTCGTCGCCGTCGTCGTAATCGTCGTCGTCCTCGTAAAACCCGTCCCAGGCCCCGTCGCCGCCCTCGCCCTGTCCCGCGTCCTGTCCACCTCGACCCTCGCGATTCGCGCGTCCGCCGCGTCCAAAATCATCTCCAGACTTTTTCTTCGTCCCTCGACCGTCGTGTCCATCGCTACCGCGCGTCGGCTTCCCCCCTCGTTCGCCCTGTTCGCCGCCGCCGCGCTCTCTCGCCTTCCCGCTCGTCGACGTCGTCTCTCCCCCCCCGACCGATCGACTCGACGTTCCGCTCGATCTCGTCGTTCTTTTTTGTCTCACTTTTCGTTTTCGTCCTCTTCGTCTTCGCTCGCGCGCCGCGCTCGCGCGTCGTGCGCGGCGCCGTCGTCGTTCGGGACGACGGTTGGGTCAAAGCGAAGCGCCCGCGCGGGGACGCGTTCGATAGCGTCGACGCGCGCGA
>JACLAB010008485.1_pt1 | contig 12311 bp, 6 predicted proteins | sample 8027921 | NCBI WGS metagenome assembly JACLAB01 (sample SAMN15725117, study PRJNA655200) | protist metagenome | isolation source: fluorescence activated cell sorting (FACS) single amplified genomes of... | place: USA: West Boothbay Harbor, Gulf of Maine | collected 2000-07-19
CCGCCGCCGCCATCGCCATCGCCATCGCTCGCGCGCGAAAGATCCCGCACCAGCCCCTCGCACGCGTCGATCCGCGCCTCTTCGCGCTCGCTCGCGAGATCCCAGAACCGTTTCAGCACGTCCGCTCGAACGTGCCGCGCGGTCGGCGCCGGTGCGCGCGCCTGCGTCGCCATCGCTGCGTCGCGCTCTGATGCGTCTGCACTTTTTCACAACATCCGAATGCGTGCCATCATGACGACCGCCTCGCGCGCGTCGACGCCCGCACGCGCACGCGCGCGCGACGAAACGATGCGACGCATGCGCACCATCGCGTCTGCCGCGCCTCGACCGAATGCGCGCGCGCGCGCGACCGCAGCATCGCGCCGAAGACGACGCGCACAGGCGTGTCCTCGGGACCTGAACCGTGGTTTCTATAGTGTTTACCCATACAAAAACATGTCCCAAAGGAAACCTCTCCAATGGATGACGTCGCACGCTGCGACGCCACAGAGCGCGACGCCGACGAACGACGCGCGAGGGACGACCGTTGGCGCGACCAGAGAGGCGGACGAGCGTGCATTCATCGTTCGCGACGCATCGACAGAGGCGTCGGACGCGAGGCCGGGAGGACGCACGCGAAGGCGTCAACGGATTGGATTGCGGATCAGAAGAAGCGTAAAGAAGACGACGCACGATGCGGCGATTTATGCAGCGCGCGGGCGCGAGTGCGGCGCGAAGCGTGGTGACGGTACGTAAGGGGTGATGTGTTGATGCGTTCGTGGCGCGCGGGCGGGCGTTGGGTGCGGGTGGCGCGCGGGCGAGGGGTGGATTGTGGTCGACGGCGGGCTGGGAGGCACCCGCGCGACGCGCGCGAGGGGCGAGTCGGGCGAGTCGCGTGGGTGTGGGTGTCGTTCGCGTGGTGTTTGTGATGATGTGGAAGAGTATGGACTGACGGTTTCGTTACGCGCGTGTGCGTGTGTGTTCGATGCGTAGAGACCGCAAGGGGTGAGTGATCTCGCGAGCCGATGGGCGACGGCTACGGGGACGCGGGCGTTTTCGCAGGCGGTGATTGGGATTGATTTAGGGACGACGAACTCGTGTGTGGCTGTAATGGAGGGTAAAGCTGCTCGCGTGATTGAAAATGCGGAGGGCGCGCGTACGACACCATCGATGGTGGCGTTTACGGATAAGGGTGAACGTTTGGTTGGGCAACCGGCGAAGCGTCAGGCGGTGACCAACCCGACGAATACGTTGTACGCTACGAAGCGTTTGATTGGCCGCACATTTGACGACGAGCACACGCAAAAAGAAGCAAAATTAGTGCCGTATGAAATTGTGCGCGCATCCAACGGCGATGCGTGGGTGTCGGCGGGCGGTAAGCAATACTCTCCGTCCCAAGTCGGCGCTTTTGTGTTGCAAAAGATGAAGGAAACCGCCGAGGCGTACTTGGGACACGGCGTGACCCAAGCCGTGGTTACCGTTCCGGCGTATTTCAACGACGCTCAACGTCAAGCGACGAAGGACGCGGGGAAAATCGCCGGCCTCGATGTGCTGCGAATCATCAATGAGCCCACCGCCGCGGCGCTCTCGTACGGCGTCGACAAGAAGGAGGGCTTGGTGGCCGTGTATGACTTGGGTGGCGGTACTTTTGACGTCTCCATCCTTGAAATTTCTGGCGGCGTCTTCGAAGTCAAGGCGACGAATGGTGACACTTTCTTAGGTGGTGAAGATTTCGACACCGTTCTCCTCGATGAATTCGTTGCCACGTTCAAGAAGGAGCAAGGTATCGACTTGAAGGGTGACAAGCTCGCCGTGCAGCGTCTTCGCGAAGCTGCGGAAAAGGCAAAGATTGAATTGTCTTCGGCGCAGTCCACGGACATAAACTTGCCTTTTATTACCGCTGATGCTACTGGCCCGAAGCACATGGCTATGACGCTCACGCGTGCCAAGCTTGAAGATCTCGTCGCCGGTCTCCTCGAGCGCACCAAGCAGCCGTGCAAAAACTGCGTGAAGGATGCGGGTGTCACCACTGGTGAAATCTCTGAAGTCCTCCTCGTCGGTGGTATGTCGCGCATGCCCAAGGTGCAAACCATCGTGAAGGAACTCTTCGGCCGTGATCCGAGCAAGGGTGTGAACCCCGATGAAGTCGTCGCCATGGGCGCCGCCATCCAAGGAGGCGTCCTCCGCGGCGACGTCAAGGATATTCTTCTCTTGGATGTCACCCCGCTTTCGCTCGGTATTGAAACCCTCGGTGGTGTGTTCACGCGTTTGATCAACCGCAACACCACGATCCCGACCAAAAAGAGCCAAACGTTCTCCACTGCTGCGGATAACCAAACGCAAGTCGGCATCAAGGTGTTGCAAGGCGAACGCGAAATGGCCGCGGACAACAAGGTTCTCGGCCAATTCGATCTCGTCGGTGTCCCGCCGGCGCCGCGTGGCGTACCGCAAATCGAAGTCACATTCGACATCGATGCTAACGGTATCGTCAACGTGAGCGCCAAGGACAAGGCGACGGGTAAGGAGCAAAAGGTGACCATTCAATCTTCTGGCGGGTTGTCCGACTCGCAAGTCGAGCAAATGGTTCGCGATGCCGAAGCGCACGCTGAGTCCGATAAGAAGAGAAAGGAACTCATTGAACTCAAGAACGAAGCCGATACGTTGATTTACAGCGCGGACAAGAACTTGAGCGAGCACGGCGCCAAGTTGCCGCAAGACGTCAAGGACGCAATCACCAACGCGCAAGCCGAGCTCCGCGGCTCGACTGAAGGCGACGACGCCAGCGTCGAAAACGTCCGCGAAAAGATCAACGCTCTCCAACAAGCCGTTATGAAGATCGGTGAGGCGCTTAACGCCGGTGGAGCTTCGTCTGGTGCCGCGAGCGAGGGCAACACCTACGAAGGCGAAGAAGTCAAGGGCGACGAACCAAAGTCTGAACAAAAGTAATCGCACACGCTCGTTATTATAACTACAACACACAACTCTATCAATCGTACACATTCTACACATTCTAAACCGTCGAGCGCGCGCTCACACCGTCGTCGGACGCAACAAGCGCTCCCGTTGCGACGCCAATCGCTCGTCCCGACGCGCCTTCAAGTGACAATACATAAACGTCAAGAACGCGCCCACCAAACACGCCGTGCCCATGAACAACTCCCCAGCAAACTTTGCTTGGTGCTCCCATTGCGATTCTCGCGCCATCTTCGCGACGCACGGTGCACTACTGCGCGCGTCAACCTCTGAGGCTACGCCCGACGCACACCACCTCAGTTGTTCACGCGCGCGTTCGATCGACGACGACCATGAGCGCAGCGGCGGCGGCGTTGACGAACCTCGCGCGAGCGGCGGTGACGCTAGGCGTCGGCGCCACGGTGGCGTCGCAAGCCATGTATGACGGTGCGTAGCGACGAGGACGAGGACGACGGCGCGCGGTGAAGGGGTGAAGGGCACGCATGCTCGTGCGCGCGCTTTCGCGCGTCGTGCGCGCGTGCGCGAGTGATTCGGCGATGCGCGCGCGCACAGGGGTGGCATAAAATGTGCGCGACGCGCGAACGCGTGCGCGCGTGACAGGGGTGTGTGTTCTCGCGGCGACTAACGGGGAATTGTGTGTACGATTACGCAGTGGATGGGGGCGAGCGCGCGGTGATGTTTGATCGTTTCAGAGGGGTTTTACCCGAAGTCACGGGCGAAGGGACGCACTTTGTGGTGCCGTTCATTCAGAATCCTACGATTTATGATGTGCGCACGCGCGCCAAGTCGTTGACGTCGGTCACGGGGACGAAGGATTTGCAGCAAGTCAACTTGACGTTGCGCGTGTTGTGCCGACCAGACATTGAAAAGTTGCCCAAAATTCACATGGAACTCGGGCAGGACTACGACGACCGCGTGTTGCCGTCGATCGGTAATGAGGTTTTGAAGGCGACGGTGGCGCAGTTCAACGCCGATCAATTGCTTACGCAACGTCAAGCGGTGAGCGCGCGCGTGAGCGAGGGTTTGAGAAAGCGCGCGGCGGACTTTGGTATCATCTTAGAAGATGTGGCGTTGACGCACTTGAGTTTCTCGACCGAGTACACCAAGGCGATTGAAGCGAAGCAGGTGTCTCAACAAGAGGCGGAGCGTGCGGCTTATGTGGTGAAGCGATCCGAGCAAGAGCGAGAGGCGGCTATTATTCGCGCGGAGGGCGAATCCGAATCCGCGCGTTTGATTTCTCAAGCGACAAAGGCTGCAGGTCCTGCGCTCGTGGAATTGCGTCGTATTGAAGCGAGTAAGGAAATCGCTCAAACGCTCGCGAAGAGCCGCAACGTGATGTACTTGCCGGGTGGGAACTCGAACATGTTGCTCGGCGTGAACCCATAAACACCAACTCTTTAGGAAACACTTTATTATCATAATCGAATGCTGTTTTAGTAATTTCTGAACGACCTGTGAGCGGCGTTATTATTAAATGTTGTTGCTTACATGCGACCTACGTCCCAAATCTGTGTCGGTACAACGGCTGTGACATGGACTTCAAAACGTCCGCCCATGGTCGCTCGACGAGGAGCGCCTTGTCGACGTCCGCGTAGCCCAAATACAAACACGGATCGTTAAGCTTGAGCACACGTACGCCACCAGGTGCGTCGCTGCTGGAGTAGTTTTCAGCCGATCCGCGTTCGCGTTCGCGTCTACGCTTCTTTTTCGTCGTCGTCGTCGCTTCCGCGCTAATTTTAGCGCTCAAATCAACGCGAGCGATAGCCGTCGGCGTATACGCCATGATGACGGACATTTTCGGCTTGGGGTCGAAACTCAAACCACAAATTTGTCCGGGCATCTCTCGCAACGCCGTCGGGGCGTCGACACCAGCCTCAATTAATGCGGAACTCCACTTCGTGGGCTTCACGCGATCAACGTCATACGTGAAAAGCGCATTGTTTGGGCCCGCGAGCGCCAACACGCCGTTGGAGCTCAAGGCGACGGCGGAAATGGGTGGCCACGACGCGTGATTCTTCGGCGGTGGCAACGACACGTGTAGCTTCAGCGTATCAAAGTTATACACGTGAACGCCCCCACCAATGGTCCCCGACAAGCCGTCCACCATGCGATCACTTTCGTTACCTCCTCGGGCGGTGACGACGACGAGCCATTGGTTGTCGCTGCTCACTTGAACGTGCGAAACGATTGGGACGCCTATGTCGTTGACCGTGATTACGCTGCTGATGTGCGATTTGCTATGTGTCGCCGCCGCTAAAGCCTTCGCCGCAGAGCTACTCTTGGGCAAGTGAGACTTGAGTGTGTTCGACACGACCCAATCGTCGAGATCGATGACGCTGACGACGCCCGTCGCGGAGACGGCGACGAGATTTTTCCCGTCTGGCGCAAACGTGAGTATTTGTGCCGCAGAAACCCCTGCCGGGGGCTCTTGTCGGCGCACAGACCACATCGCGCTGTTATTCGACAACGATTCTTCCGAAGACGAACCAATCTCGAACAAACGCATACTCATCGTATCGCTCACGGCGATAGTCTTGCCGTCGGGTGAAATCGCCGAGCACAAAATGTGTCGCGTACCGGCGAGCTCGGCGCGTAACATGTGCGCCGGCGCCGCAGCCAATTTCATAAGGCCCTCTTTCGCTTGTTCTGCGCGTCCACGGCTTTCACCGATGCGCCAGACGTCTAAGTGTCGGGCGTGTTCGACGAGTAAGACTGGCGGTTCTGACCCGCCCGCGCTCGACGTCGAAATCGGCGTGCGTTGCGGCACGCTCACCACGCGAATGGGATGGTGCTTTCTAAACGTCTCCGCGGGATACGCCAATAACTGGGCATCATTTCCGGCGGAGACCAATATACCATCACCATTGGGCGAGGTTGCCATCGCAAGCGCGCGCACGTCGTGGGTGTGCGGACGTTTGGACGACGTGTACGCCCACTTGTTGTACCCTTCGTCCTTGTCCAAAACCTCATCTAATTTCTCAAATTCCGCAACTTGCGAGTCCACGCCCGAGGCGAATACTTTATTCCCACTCGGCGTCGATGCGAGAGCCAGAACATCCGCCTTGTGTTGCGTGTACCTCGCCAATTCGGTCGAAAACTTGGAATCCCAAAACGTCACGGCGCCATCCGAGTCGCCCGACACCAACACGCCGTCTGGCAAATACAACAACGACCACACGCAGTGCTCATCCGTAGAGCTCAAAAACTCGCTCGCTTTTTCGGGAACGTACCCAATAGTTATTCTCGTAAGCTCGTTAAAGTTGATGCAGTCCATGACGTGCGCCATGCCCCGAGAAGACCCGCACGCGAGCAACTCTTCGCTCGGATGCCAAGCTAAACTCAACAATCGTCCCTGCACGCGCAAAAACGAACGCTTATGCGCCAACCCAGCGCCGACATCGGTGCCACCAACCATGGTTATGATTCTTGCGCATCCATCATCGCACGCAATCGCCACACGCTGCGCTTCGCCCGCCTTCACGCGCGACGTCGGCGCCGCCTCCATGGCCCACACCGCGCCTCCGCGCGAATCCGTCTCTGACCTCGCGCGCCCACTCGATAAATCCCACGCCCTGACGCGACCATCTAAACTAGAACTAAGTAACACATACGATACCAGTCCGTTAGTATTCGATGCCGTCGCCGTCGTCGTCCCGCGTCCTCGTCGTCGCTCGCGCGTCCTCGAGCCGCCTCGCGCGTCGTCGCCCTCCTCCTCCTCCTCCTCACCCTCACCACCGCCGTGATCATCCTCAAACGCCTCCACCCACGTCAACGCCGATATCGCCGCATTCGCATGCCCCGGCACGCGCGCCACCATGCGCCAATCCCGCGTGGTGTCGTACACTTCGAGCTCGCCGCCGTCGCGCGCGCACGCCACCAACGCCCCGCCCCGCGCGCACGCCAGCGCCGTCACCGGCGTCGGCGTCCATTCCACGAACCGCCCGCGATGGAGCTCGAGCATCACTCCTATCTCGTCTGTGTCTCCCCGTGCGCGCGCGCGTGTGCGCGTCGTCGTCTCCCGTCGTCGTCTCCCGACTGTCGTTCGCGAACGACACGAACGCGGCGGCGGCGGACCTTCAGCTGTGTGACACAACCATGGTATGTGTCACACCCTAGTTAGAGAGTTTGACTCTCTTCATACACGGTATATCTACTGTATTGATGATTTTCACCTTGTTTGACAACCTGATGGTCAGACAGAGCTTAGAATACGCCGGGCGCGCACGCCGATTCAGTACTTGAGAATTACTGTGTGGTCGGTGCGATCCGAGCGGATTCTTACTCAACTACGGGTTTTGAGACTGTTAGGGAGTCAGAACTCTATATATGTCACTGTTTGCGAGCGGTTGGTCGTCTCAAGTTTGCGTCGCGTCGCTCGATTTCACTCGTGTTCGCCACGCATCACGTTTTTCACGAATTTTCGTAAGGTGAAAACACCCGGTAGCAGATGGGGTGTAATGATCTGATAGTGCTAAAATGCACAATGTATTGTGACATTTGACCGTTCATGACTCGTCGAGCTCGAGGGGACTCCTCTGAAGCGGCGATATATAAATCTTTCCGGTTGGATGTCGACGACGAAAAAATAATGACGTGGATGACGATCTTTTCGAACGAACGATCGGGTGCGTGCGCGCGCGCGCGTGGGTGGCGCTAACGCATCGTCGTCGTCGTCGTCATCGTCGTCGTCGTCGTCGTCGTCGTCGCACTGCGGTGGCGCACCGCGGCGCGATGCGCGCCGGGCGTGGAGGTGGACGACCATCCGCGCGCGCGCGCGCGACATTACGCGACGCACCGACGCCGCGCGTTGATCGCACGTGCGCACGCGTGCGGTGGTATCGAACGCGCGCGTGCGTGTTCGTTCGTGTTCGCGCGTGCGATCTGCGATTCGCGCGCGTGCGCGCGCGCGCGGGACGCGAGTGGATCGTCGGATCGTCGGATTGGTGTTGGGTGCGCGAATTTTGAATTTGCGACGCGACGCGTGACGTGTGCGTGGGTTTTGGTGAGCGAACGCGCGCGTGGGTGTGTGCGCGGTGGTGGTTTTGGTGCGCACGAGGCGCGCGGGGCGTTGGATGACGGGATCGGAGGCGCGAGCGGACGCGATGGTGGAGGATCGTCTCGCGCGCGACGGCGTCCGCGGACGACGCGCGCGCGCGCTCGTCGTGCGTTCGGGCGGCGTCTTTGCGGTGATCGCTATGATGGTTATCGCAGGACGCGTTGCGTTTGCGTCGACGACTGCGGGTGATCTGCCGATGGCGACGTCGGGCGTCGACGGTGACGTCGAAGGCGCGACGTCGACGGCGATGACGCCGGCGACGTACGCCTCGCTCGGAAACTCATCCGACGTCGCGGCTTTGGGGGGTCTCGCATACGTCACGAATGATGCTGCGCACCAGAGAAATCGTCAATGTCCATCCTGTTACCGCGGTAGTCAGCCGATGTACACGTACTCCAATTGGTACTGCGTTAACTGGATCTTTTGGGACGTACCGCGCAGCGGTCACTGGGGATCTTGTTACAATAGGTTACCTTTGCCAGCTATAGCATCCTGCTCGAGACCTCAGTGCGTTGATTGCCAATACAGATGGGATTACGGCCCGTGCCAGAATACGTGCGGCAGAGGCGTTCGAGATAAAACGTACGTCATCACGCAGCATCCCGGTCCGTCTGGGAGCCGCGGTTGCTCGTATGGGAATGGTCAACGTTTCCCCAGATCTGAAAGTTGCAACACGTACTGTAGCGCCCCGGTGATCTCCAAGAACAACGATGCGGTACTCGCAACGTCGGAAACGATCGATATCGGTGTTAAAGTTGAACACAGCCAAGCCTGCGGCGGCAACTGCTTGACCTCGACCAAGTCAACACGCGGCATGGTGAAGTGCTCCGTGACGGCTCGTAAAGTCGGCGTTAGCTGTTCAAGCTTTGGCGCGCATCTTCCTTGCAAGCGCTGGGACGACTTCAACGATCCCAAAGCAAGCGCGGGGTTGTATTTGAGAGATGCGAGTGGAAAGTTGGATCCTGGCGAGTATCGAATCGAATACGAGTGCAAGCTAAGAGGGGATCAGCAGAACGAGGTGATTCACACCGTGAATGGCTACCATAACTTTCGTATCCCTGGCCCTCCTACCGTCAAGATTGGCAATCCACTCACGGATGTCGCGTCAAATATTGTCGACTTTGCGTTCTCCGTGACCGAGCGTGCTCTGTGCGGTGATGAAGTTTGCGCGCAGTCTACAAAATCGACCAAGGATTTGGTCATGTGTGACGTCACGATTGCAAAGGACGACGCTCGCTGTTCTGATTATCGCACAGACTATCTTCCGTGCAAACGCATCGACAACTTTAAAGATGTCAAGCGCAGCAACGGTATCTTATTGACTACTGCAAACGCTGAACTGGAGACTGGTTCGTATACGCTTTCATACGCGTGCAAAACTCTCGACTCAAAAAATCGTAACGTTGCTTTATTTACGACTTCTGGCACGCATGTTTTCAACATCGTCAGCGGATGTGAAGCGCGCATGCCTTTGAGTGAACCGGGTCAAACATCCACGAAGAACTCTGAGCTTGCCAAGCTTTTGCTTCTGACTGCAGACGACTTTATCGGCGCGCCGTGCTCGAAACTTGAAGAAGTCAAGGAGTCCATTTTCCGAAGATTTGACATTAGTCCTAACGATGGTATGCTCACGTTCGATGAACTCATAAACGCCGCGAATGAACAAGGTGCGGACACGTATATTCTGAAGATGTGGAACCAGGTTGAGCCGCTTCGTCTGTCCCTCGGACAGCTGATGAAGGCGCGCGTGGCGCCACAACATTGCGTCCAGCCTGACGCCCAGGCAGTGACGTATGAGAATGTCGTTTATCCTTCGGCTGTTTCCGGGCGCGAGACAACCAAGAAGCAGTGCAAGGCTGATGCTGGCGCTGTGACCGTGGCGTGGAAATATGCACCGAAGAATCCTCCCACGGGTGGCGATACCATCTGCGCGTATCTCGACGGCGTGTTGTTTAAGGATCACGAACCGACGGTGACGAAGCCAGCACTCTCTACTGATGATTACAGCGTACTCAACGTTGATCAAAAATCCTGGTATGCTTTGTCTAGAATCACCGACAAGCGCCCCGTCGCTGGTGGATTCGACGATGTTCAACCTTCGTTGGTTGCGCAGTTTGCCTTTGACAAGGATGCCAGCGGCAATCAAACACTGGTTGGTGATAAAGTGTTGTCTGCCGTTGCTCTGTCAGTGGATCAAACCAAACGACCATCTCTTGCGTATGAATCCGGCGACTCTATTGAGTCGTCAGTCGTCGCATGCGACGGTGGTTCAGGTGGTAAATGCATCCGCGGTTCTCCAACAGGGTTCAAGTACGACGGCGACGCGTTGGAATCGGGCGTGGCTTTCATGACGTGGATGCAGTTTAACAAGGCTGGCCAAGACGAGATTGCGCTTGCGACGTTTCAAGGCAAAAACGATCAATATGAAAACAAGCTTACGCTCACTTTGGAACGTTCATCCGGCGGAACAAAACTCATTGCGAGATACACGACAAAATCTGAAGGCAGCGAAGTGCAGAATGAAATCGAGCCTCTTGAACTCGCAGTCTCTGTCGCTGGTGGCACGGCTACGAAGTCGTCGTGGACACTGGTTGGACTCACTCTCAGCCACAATCTTGGCATGACCATCTTTTCGTATCCTTTGGGTCAAGAAAAAGGAGCCACAGCGACTAACATCAAGTGGCCGAAAGACACTCTCGCGAAAATGCCAAACCTCGTGTTGTTCAAATCAAATAATGGCGCCGATTACCAATTCGACGACGTGCGAGTCTACACGGGTACGCTGAGCCAAGAAACGTTCATCAGCGCGCAATCCTGTGGTCGACGAAAGTACTGCGCCGATCGCGCGCAGGCCACGCCGTCACATCGCCGCGTGGTTTGCGTCTTCGTGAACAAGAGAGGCGCCGTGGGTGGATCTTACACCTGCGCCGGCGCCATGTTCTACGACGGCACGGCTATTGATTTCAAAGCGCGCATGGACATGGCGGGTGTTCTATTTTCTTTCCGGGACACTGCTTGGGAAGAAAAGTCTTTCGAAATTGAGCGTCGACGAGCCGGAGCGAGCGGCCTTGATTCAAAGTTCGACACGGTCGTGCTTATTGAAGGAGACTTGAAAGGCTGCGCCGCGAAATTCAGCTCCATTACGTATCTCGACCGCGACGCGTCGGTAACGCCCAACTCTGAGTGGGTCTATCGGGTGACGACGAAAATTCCCGAAACCGAAAACGCCGACGCGCTGTCTTTCTTGATTTCGTCTGCGTTACCGTACAAGACGCCGTGGTTGACTCAGATCCAAGGTCGCGTTTTGGCAGGAGCTTCTTCTGAAGGCGTGCGCAACGTGCGCATGTGCGCAGAATTTGATACATTCTTGCAACACGACCCAACGAGCGACACGTTTCGCGATGAAGATGCAAAGCCTGAAAATCTTGCCGCTTACAAACGGGCGTTTCATTCCAATCCTAAAAAGGCGGGTACGGCATACATCGTTACGAATGGATTTGCTGACGCAGACTATTCGACGGTCGACGCCGGCGAGTACGTACGAGTCAACCTCGGCTCGTGGAGCTCCGTGGTGACGGTTGAAGTATGCCTTGAACGAAATTCGACGACGCAACCGTCGATTACGACGTTTGTTCAAGACTTTGATCCGCTCACGTCCGACAACTTCGGGCACGAGTGCATGTACAAGAGTTCCAACTTTATCGGAAGCGCGCAAAAGCACTCGTGTGCCACGTTTACGTGCACGGGTACGAGCGTGAAATCATTCCATGGGCAGTACATCACTGTGAAAGCATCCGAACAGAGCTTGGTGACTGAAGTCAAGGCGCACGGGTTTGCAACACATTGCGCTTTCACAGACGTCACCGGAGCGGCGGGTGAGTACGAAATGATGCTTAAAGATACGACGGGGAAAATTCCCGTCAAGGCCATGTTGCATCTCGGCGCGTACAAGGAGGAGATTAACCCGCAGACGACGGAGCTATTAATCGATTCCCTGAAGAACGCCACTACCAATGCGTCCGTGATTCCCAAGAGTGAGCCACAAAACGTGTTGCTCGTCGTGAAGAGCACGGGCAAGTATGTTCCGTTGAAAAAAAGCTATCCGTCTTCTGACGACGCCGACGCCGCAACGTCTTCTATGGGTTATGCATCTTCGGATGGCAACCAGACGGCAGAGCTCGGTCTGGTGTGGGTTACAAATGACGCCGCTACTCAGCAAAGTCGACAATGTCCGTCGTGCTACTGGCCGAACCGACCACAGTACAGTTACACGGATTGGTACTGCCGCAATTGGTACTTTTGG
>JACLAB010002979.1_pt1 | contig 12301 bp, 7 predicted proteins | sample 8027921 | NCBI WGS metagenome assembly JACLAB01 (sample SAMN15725117, study PRJNA655200) | protist metagenome | isolation source: fluorescence activated cell sorting (FACS) single amplified genomes of... | place: USA: West Boothbay Harbor, Gulf of Maine | collected 2000-07-19
AGGCTTTTGTTCTTGAGGGAACGGGCGAACGGCGTGTACGGAGTAAACGCCTACTTCGCGTCCATGATGCTGTTCGACTTGCTGCCCATGCGGGTGCTGCCGCCTTTCTTCTTCGGCCTGATGACTTACCAGATGGTCGGCCTGAACGAGGGCAACGAGTACTGCCTCGCGTGGTTCGTCGGCACACTGATCGCCACGAACGTGTGCGCGAGCTGCATGTGCATGGCCATCGGCGCCGCCGCTCGATCCGTCGCGGTGGCCAACGCGGTGGCCTCCCTATGTTTCCTATGCGCAATTCTCTTCGGCGGATTTCTGCTGAACAAGGACCAGATCCCGCACTACGCCTCGTGGGTAAATAACCTGTCGTTCGTCAACTACGGGTACGAGGCGTTGGTGGCGAACGAGTTTGCCGATAACCCGCGGACGTTTACCCTCACCGCCGGGTGGAACTCGTCCACTTTACCGAACGAGGTGCCGGTTCCCGGGGAGAAGGTTTTGAGCACTTTCGGGTTCAAAGCGGGCCGGGTCGCACGGGATTTATCCCTCGTGTGCGCGCAAGCCGCGGGGTTCGCGGCGCTGTCCTACGCGCTGTTGACCGCACAGCCCGGGGTTGGGCCGTTGACGACGTTCGCGGACTACCTCGGTGCCAGGAAGGTACGAAGGCAGAGGTCGCACTCGGGCAGGCGGAGCAGAACGGTGAACGGGGACTCGGCGATGGATGGCGTCGGCCCCGAGCCCGTCGCCTTGGGCGCCGACGGCTTACCGGTCACCCCGGTAGGAGTGCATGGTTTTACCTCGCCGTTCTTCAGTAACAGCGGCGATGCGAATGATACGCCGGAGAACGAGACGAGTCTGCTACTGTCGCCGGAGTTTAAGGATGGGGAATATCGCGACACGGATTCAGAGAGCGATTCAGAGTACGAACCCATAGGAGTTTCTTCTGCGGGGCCGGTGGCCATCACCGGAAGCCACCGCCGACGTCTATCCCGCGAGACGCAGGAGATGAACGACGTCGACGGTATGCTCATCGGGACCCCCGAGGATGACGGGCTCCTGCACGACATCGACGAGGAGAGAACCGTGCGATGCGGCGTCGGGTTCGCCAGTCTATCGCAGCTCAACTTGCTGCAGCTGGAGATTGACGCCGAGCGTCTGGAACGAGCCGGCCCGCACAGCCCGCCCGGGTGACCCACGTCACGCAAGCGCGAGCGGATCTCTTCGCGATCCTCGGTCCGTCGGGCGCGGGGAAGACAACTTTAATCGACATACTCGCGGGCAGACCGAGCGTGGGACACCGCGTCGGGGGCGAGTTGCGAGTCAACGGCCGCGTGATGACCTCCGGGGAGATGCGGTCGGTGAGCGGGTACGTCACGCAGGATGACGTGCTGCCCGGGACGTCCACGGTGTGGGAGCACTTGATGTTTCACGGGGCGTTGCGGTTGCCCGGCAACGTGGATCGCGCGAGGCTGAAGGCGGTGATCTGGCAGACGATGCAGGATCTCGGCATCTCCAAAATCGCGCACTCGTTCATCGGTGACGAGTTCACCCGCGGGCTCAGCGGGGGTGAGAAACGGCGCGTGTCCATCGCCACCGAGCTGCTCACCAGCCCGGGGATCATGTTTTTGGACGAACCGACCACCGGGTTGGACAGCACGAACGCGGCGAAGGTGGTGGACATCCTCAGCGGGTTGGGGTCCATCGGGGTCACCGTCGTGCTGAGCATCCACCAACCGCGGCCGGACATATTCAGGCTACTGGACCGCGTGCTGGTGATGTCCAGCGTCGGCGGTGTGATTTACTCCGGCCCTAGCGCCGCCGCCGAAGCTCACTTCGCGTCCATGGAGTACGTACCGAACAAACCCGAGGACGTCAACGCGGCTGACTTCATGCTGGACACCGTGCTGAGGGCATCGGATGCGGACGTGGCGAGGATGATGGAGGATTACCTCGACTCACCAGCCGCGCACCAGACGCGCGAGGCGGTGGAGGCGCTCGCGGCGAGGGAGAGGGACGAAGGCCGCGGGGCTCGGGGCGAGCGGCGGCGGCGGCGGCGGGGATCAAACGACCAACTCGGCGGCGCATCCAACGACGACGGGAGCGACGCGCTGCTGAGCAGAACGGAGCGCGGCGAGGGAGGCGGTGGTGTGGCCGGGTCTGGTCGATCGTCCAGGAGCTCGTCCGCGTCGTCTCTGGCGCGAAACAGCGGCGATTCGGATCGAACGAGCGTCCCGGCGGCGGGTTTGCGTGTCAAGGAAAAATACAGAGCCGGGTACTGGCGTCAGGTTGCCATGCTGTGGCGGCGGATGTCGCGGAACGTTCGCAGGCACCCGTTTCTGATCCTGTTGCACTTCGTCGCGACGTTCATGGCGGCGGTGTCCATCGGCGCGGTGTTCTTCGACGCGGGTCGCGACACGGGTGGGATCCAGAACCGCATGGGCGGTCTCTTTTTCGTGTTGCTCTACCTGTCGTTGATGTCGCTGTCGAGTTTGCCGGTGTGGCGCGAGGACAGGCTTTTGTTCTTGAGGGAACGGGCCAGTGGGGCGTACGGCACGGACGCCTACTTCACCAGCATGGTGTGCTTCGACATATTCATCCTGCGGGTGTTGCCGCCGGTGTTTTTCACGCTGATAACGTACCCGATGGTGGGTTTGCACTCGGGCGACTCACACGACCCGATGGCCACGGTGTGGTGCCTCGTGTGGTTCACGGTGGTCGTGGTGTTGACGAACGTGTGCGCGAGCGCGTTGTGCATGGCGATCGGCATCGTCACGCCGTCCAACGCGGTGGCGAACGTGTGCGGGTTGTTGGTGTTGTTGGTGTCGGTGCTCAGCGGCGGGTTTTTGTTGAACAGACAGGGCGACACGGCGACGTCTACCAACCCCGTCGTCGGGTGGCTCACGTCCTTATCCTTCGTCAACTACGCGTACGAGGCGCTGTTGATCAACGAGTTTTTGGACGCCGGGACGTTCCACTTCACGCCCAAGTTTTACGACTCGAGCGGTAAGAGCCAAGGGGGGGTGAGCGTCGAGGTGTCGGGGAAGGAGGTGCTCCAATTTTTTAGTTTTGGGGATACGCGCGAGACGATGGTGGGCGATCTGTCGTCGCTGTGTTTGCTCGCGGGGACGTATTTGGTGCTGGCGTACGTGCTGCTCAAGTGGAGCGTCCGGCGCTCGGGGGTGAGCGATTGAGAGTAGACACGAGTTTGTTCCAAAAGTACATTGCTTTAGAAGAGAAAAATCCAGCTTGCGCCCTTCCTTGTCTAAAAATCCCACCAGCCCGCTCTCGGTGGTGTAAAACTCAATACGCCCCATCCCTAGTATTACGTTCATCAACCCCCCGGAGGCACCGCGCCTACGGCTCACGCCTTGCCCTCGGTCTTTTTACCAGCCTTCTTCTTCGTCTTGGCGTCGGACTTTCCCTTGACGCCCTCGACGAAGGACATCGTGCGCAGCGGCGTCAGCTCCTTGACCACCATAAGGTGCTCGCCCTCGTTGCACCAGCTCCTGGTGTCCACCTCCCACCCGTCCGCGCGCATGTGGTCCAACGCCGCCTCCACCTCCCGTCCCACCCGGATCGCCTCGTCCCAGCTCTTGCACCCGGAAAAGTCCACGAGCTCCGCCGGGTCCACCTCCTCGTGAAGAGAATTCACGTTCAAGCCGAGCTGCACCATCTCCTCGTGCGACATCGTCTTGATGCAGTACTCACCCTCGGGCTTGGACGCGAGCGGCCGCCCGAGGTCATCCTCGAGCCAACGCCAGGACCCTTCAACGTCCTGCGCCAGGTGAAGCGTCCCGGGGTTGTCGAGGAACCCGCCGAGAAAGTTACGCATCATCTCCTCCTCGTCAACGTCGGCGTCTTCGTCTTTATCGCCGCCGTCGCGTTCCAGTTCGCCCATCTCGCCGAGGAGCCGGATGATGTCGTCAACCTCCTTGGGCGTGAACCCCTCGTCGTCGTCGTCGCCGCCCTTCTCGCCCGGCATGCCCCGGCCGAAGTTCTTGGCCATGCGCTTGATGGCCTCGATCTCCTCCGGATCCCGCTCGTCGTCGTCGAATTCGAGGTTGAGAAACTCCACGGCTTTGTCGTACCCATCCGCGCCTGGGTTCATCGTGTGCACTCGGACGTACTGGTTGAGTAAGTCGGAGACGGTGTTCGGCACCTGCGTGCTGCACAGCTCCTTGTACGCCTCCACGGCGCTGACGTACTCGGTGAGTCGCTCCATCTTCTCCGTGGGGTCGCCGCCGGTGCGCTCCAGGTCCCACTCCTTCTCCTCCATGATGAGCTCCAGCCTTTTCTTGTCGAGCTCGAACTTCTCCGTCTTGGCCTCCGCCGCCTCGGCGCGCTCCTTGCTGTTCGAGGAGGTAGCCTTGGGGTTGGAGGCGGTGGTGTTCTTCTTGTTGCTTCCTTTGTTGCCCTTGGGTTGATCCGCGACGGCGGGCGGGCGGTTGTTCTTCTTCTCCGGCGGCTTGGACGGCTGGACGTTGTTGAGGATCTCGCGCTCGTTGTGCTCGGGCTCGTTGTCCGGCTCGTTTGAGGAACCGGCCCCGCCGCTCGACCGACCCGCGCGCGCGCGCGTCACCGCCCACCCGCCGCGCGATGGGGGGGAGGGAGAGCACCATCCACCCGTGAGGCGGGTCGGCGTCGGGGTGACGATGCGGAGCGGCGCGATGATGCGCGCGTCCGCGACGACGGGGGAGACCGGGCGCGCGCGGGAAGAAGGTATCCGATGGGCAACCGCGCGGCCGGACGTGCTCGTAGCCTCCACGGCCACGGTCCGGACGCCGCACGCGCCCGCGCCCAACGCGAACATGGTCTCCGTTCTACCTAGAGCGCGAAGCCTGCGTTGTTGGAGCACGAGGGACGCACACGGTCAGCGGCGGGGCGGGTAAGCGTAGGCCTCGCGGGAGACGCGTCGAGGGGCGAGTTTTTTTTCAAAGGGGCGCGCGCAAATTGGAAAGGTCGTGATTCGACGCGCGCGCGTCGACCGCGCGAGGATGAGAACGCACCTGGCGGCGAGGTCGCGTCTGCGATGGATTCACTCGCGTTCGTACGCGGAGCGACTCGTTCTGGAGACGCCGGCTTCCGGGCGCTCCGATGTGTGGCGCGTTAAAGGAACCAAAGAACGAACCAAACTTTTTTCAGGCCGGTTTACAAAAGATACGCTGTGAATTTTGCGATTAGGCGGCCGCTGATTGGTCGAAGTCAGGGTTGGCGGGAAAGATATTTTTTCCGAGGCTGGCGAAAGGACACTGACTGCCCTGCTGGCACCGTATCCGAATTGAAATAGGAATGTTCGCTGCCGAAAGAGAGAGTGGGCACTGTCTGGGAACGGAAATAATGGAGATCTCGGAAGAATATTTGGCAGTGCCAAACACCCATCGGCGGCTCTCACGATACGATGTGCATAAAGAATAGGAAGCCACCACAGCGCCGCGCTCGTCTAAGGAACCACCCCGTCTAATACCCTTCCCAAACTCACGCACCGTACACTCAGCTCAGTCCATCTCGAGGCACCTGTCGTAATACTCGCCAGCCTTGCCGAGCTCCGCGAGGTCGGTGTGCGCGTCTCCTAGCATGCCGTACACCGAGCTGTCCCCTTCACTCACCGCCAGTTGCACCACGCTCTCGAGCTCCGCGACCGCCGCCCGTAGCTGCCCCGCGCGCATCAGCGCCGTCGCGGTGCCCTTCGCCCCCGAGAGCACGCCCTGGGCGTCCCCGTGATCTTCCGCGATCTTTTTCGCCTCGGCGAACTTCCCCGCGGCGGCGTCGAAGTCCTCGGCGACGAGCGCGGCTTTGCCCGCGGCGAGTGCCTCCGACGCGGGCCCGGAGTCGTCGTCCATGTCCATGCTACCGAGCTTGCCCTCGTACTTGGCCATCATCGCGCGGAGTTTGTCGTTGATGTCGGCGATCTCCAATCGTCGCTTGCGCGCCAGTCGGCCGTTGTACGATGCGCCGATGAGAGCGACGGTCTGCAGCGCCGCGAAGTACCCCCAGTTGCCGCGGCACCACAGGACGAACGGGGAGGGCTGGTCCGCGGGTGGCGCGGGCGCCGCCTTGGCGGAGACCTGCGCCACGAGCTGAGCGCGGTCCAACGTCTTGGGCATCAGCGCGGACGCATCTCGCGGCGAGATCTCATCAGAGCCCACACGGGATGATGATGACGTCAGGCGCGCGTCGTTTAAGCCCGCGGACACGGGGGTGGACGCGCGCGGGACGAACGCGGGCGCACGTGCACGAGCACGACGGTCGACGCGGGACGCGCCGGCGACGGCGAACTTGGACGCGATGGGAGCACGGGCGAGCATGGCGCACCGTCCAGTGGCACACGCCCTCACGGATAAGACGGACGTCAAGATCTTAATTTTTCAGTCGGCTCTGATTTATTCTACTCGTCGCTAACGACACTCACCGAGACGCGTTGAAGGCCACGGCGCTCTCTCCATCCTTGCGCCGCCTCGCGCGCGTCACCAGGTGCTTGTGGTCACTATAAAACCTCAGCTTCGACATAGCCGTACCGAACGGCCCGGCGCTCGTATCACCGTTCTGAGACCCCGGTTCCTCGCACCCGCCGCATAACATCACCGCCCTGTTGGTGATCCGCCTGTCGATGCACCTCGCCATCTGAGCCCCGTACTCGCACGCCATCGCGCCGCACATGAACGCGTACCGTTGATCGTCCGTCATCTTGCTCATGGTGCACTGGGGCAGGTACAAGTCACCGCGTATGCAGCACGGCATCACGCACCACAACGCGTTGTTATCCACAGCCATTCGCATGCTCTCCTTGTTCGCCTCGTTGCACCCGTGCAGCGCCAACACCAACGACGCTTTGTCCACGTGCGGTGACAGCACGTCCAGCTCGCCCTCCACGAACGTGAGGTTGGCGAGCTGGGGTTTTAGCGCCCCATCGACAGACTCGACGGGCGTAGTAGTATCGGAGAGATGAAAGTTTTCCGGTGACGTCTCCTCCAAGCGGGCGAAGTGCGCGAAGGCTGCGTTGAAAGCCTCGAAACTCTCCCGTCGTTTCCTGTCGCACGCCATCACGGTCCTGTCCGGGTAGGCGTACGCCAGCATGATACCCACGAGGCCGTGGCCGCACGCTAAATCGAAGATTTTGTCGATCGATCGGGTCCCGGTTCTTTCGCACGTCGCGAGAAACGAAACCGCAACCTTAAACGCCTCGACGCTCTCCACGATCTCCTTCACCCGCGTGTACTTACCCGCGAATAACTCCATACGCCGGAACACCCGATCGAGTTCCGGTAAGCCCTCGCACGCGTCCGATAGGTACCGTCCTAAACGAGCCCGTAACTTGGGCTCGAGGTCCAACAGCGTCGTGTGCGTGCTCAGACAGTTGGACCGCATCGGGAAGTGTCTCAGCTCCGACAGCGTGAACGGCGCGTTCGCCGGGTCGGCGCGCGGCGGCGGCGGCGCCGGCGGCGCGGCGTCCTCGCCCTGCGTCCCGGCCATGAACGCGTCGTCCATCGCGTCGCCAACCTCCGTGGTGCACTTCATCGGTCGAAGCCCGCCTTCCGTTTTCTTCGACGGAGTGCGTAGATCGGAACCGTCGAGCCGCGTCGCCGCCTCACGCGCGGCGTCCATCGACGTGAACGTCAACAGCGCGAACCCGCGATGGAGCCGCCCGCGGTCGCGCTTGAGATTGGGACGTGCGGGGCCGAACGTCGCCATCTGTATCCGCGCCAGCTCGCCGTCGACGTCGTCCAGCGATCCTTCGCAATGCGCTTCGATGATCTCAACCAACTCGTCCGGGTCGACGTCGGTGGGGAGGTTACCGACGAGGATGCGGGGCTGGCGAGGTTTACCGTCGATGCCATGCGTGTCCTCGGGGTCGCCAAAGCCCGGCGCCGCCGCGCGCCATCCCCTGCCGCTGAACACCTTCTTGTAAACCTTCGGCTCGGACGGCGGTGCCGTCGTTCGCGATGGAGCGCCCCCCGCCGCCGCCGCCGCTCCGTCGTCCGGCGCGTCGCCGTCCGGTTCGTCGTCGCCCGTGCGGCCCCTCTTGTTTGCGTCCGCTGACGCGGTGGTGACGACGCCATCGTCGCGCGGTCGACGCTCGGATGTGGGGTACTCCGGCAACGACGTCGGGTCCCCGTCGACGAGGCCCCTCGCGCCGTCCGTGTTCCATCCCCCGCCACCGCCCAGCTTAGCCGCGGGGCGCTTGCTGTTCGCGACGCGCTCGAAGCGTTTCTTGCCCATCGTCCGGCTCCGGAGGCGAGGCCAGGACGTGACTCCGAGGGGTATCGCGCAGGAGGCGGGTCGACGCAGATATCGACCGCCCACCCGCGCGCGGTGGAGTGAGTGTCGAGCTGCTCGAAGGTGTGCACAGAACAATTCACTTTTTACAACGAGGGCGGACTAATAAGTGTCCTAATATGTAATACGATCCTCTCCTCCTCGGATGCTCACTCAGATGTCGACGTCGATGACCGAGTCATCACCGCCGGGTGAAGCCAGCGAATCGGCCCGCGGGGTCCCGCCCGCCGCGGCGCCGTCCTTGTCCACCCAGTTCATCCCGAACTTTCTGTTCTCGCGACTCACCTCGTTGATCATAGCCATGCGACCCGCCATCTCGAGGTTACGCTGCCGCCTCTTCCGAAACGTTCGCTGGATGTGAACCACGGCATCTGTCTCCGTCGGGAACTTCTTGACGTGTTTCTTACGGCGCATCATGAAGTCCAGCGCGCCCTTGACGTGCGGGCCGAGTAAATCGCCCTTGAGCTTACTCGGCGTCATCTGCGACGTGAGCGCCTGAAGCGGCAAGATGACGTACCCGCCGATGGAGAGCGACGTCGCCACCACCAACACGCTCACCGCCAGTCCCCACCCTTCGCCGTAGTAGCAGTTGTACCCGTCCCACGCGCTGCCCACGTTCCACCAGCCGAACAGCCACGACGCGATGTGAAACGCCTGCTGGTACATGACCACCACCATGATTTCCTCCAGCAGCTGCGGGCGCCGGAACAGAAAGATGTCGTCGGTGACCTGGCCAACCTCGCGCTCGATGCGGAGCAGCGCGTCGACGCGGCGGCTCAGCACCACCGCGATGCCGATGAGCGACGCCAACGAGATCAACGACACCACGAGGTTCATCTCCCTCCACGGCCCCCACACCAGGATGAGTACCGTGGCGATGAGCCATCGCGCGGGTGACATCCCGAGCGTCTCCGACGAGTTGCTCTCGATGCACTGCATGACGTACGAGCTGAAGTCGAACTTGTACGAGTGGATGTTATGCGTCCGGAGGAAGAGCAGCTCGAAGCACAGGAGGGACGAGTTCGGAACCTCCCACGCGATTGCGTGTTTGAATTTGTTCCACGGGTTTCGGTAATCTTGCCCATCCTCCCTCGCCACGGCGGTGTTTTCCCTGAACATGAAACTCACGGATTTGGCCGGCGCGCGCTTCTTGTCCTTCCCCGGGGCGGCGACTTCTGATAGGAGTTCCTCCTCGTGGACGATGTCGCCCTTGAGCGCCGCGGCGGTGGCGTCGGCGATCTTGGCGCGATACGCTTTCATGTCTGCGGATGATTCGAGGGATTCGACGGTCGCGTTCCCGCCGGTCTTCAACGAACCCTTCCGCGACATCTTATCCCCGTCGCCGTCGCGGCGGAACGTGCGGACATCTTCCATCCGGCGCCTCTCCATCGCGGCGCTGATCTCGTGCGCGTCTTTACCGGTGATCTTCGCGACGCGCTCCATGGTGACTCGGAGATGCTCGGTTCTTCTCGACATCATGTCTTTGAGCCTCCATCGGCCGAGTGTGAGCGTGGCGGCGGTGTAGAGGACGTGCGAGATGGCGAGGAGGAAGATGAAGATGTGCACGTGGTGCAGGAGCGACGCGCTGAAGAAGGGTTCTTTCCCGTCGGGGCAGATGCCGTCGCCGCCGCCCACCGCGCCCTGCAGTCTACGACGGCCAGAGTACGATCCGGTTGAATTGGAGCTCGAGCCGTAGTAGCCGGACTTGCTCACGTGGCACAGCGCCCAGTTATCGCCGTCGAAGATGCTGCTCTTGACGCAGCTGTTGTTGATGATGATGTCCTCGAACACCAGCAGGAGAAACGACACGGTGCCGAGCAGGAAGAGCTCCTCCTCAGCCTTGTGGATGACCAGCATCAACGTCTTCTTCCCGTGCACCAGGTGCTTGATCCAGTGCACGCCGTGCTCGATGCCGACGGAGAGCACCGCGTAGATGAGGAAGAGCAGCGCGACGTTCCATGAGTCCGCGGCATCGAAACCCTTGCCGACGCCCATCGTATCGTGAAATTCCGCGCGCGTTCCACCCGGCTTCTACCGGCGGCGCGCGCAATTAACTGTAATCGGTAGAGTCACGTTTTTTCTTGTCGCCCGCTGACTGGACCAGGGCTGGGATCTGGCTTTGGGAAATCATCATGACCTCGGGCGCGCCCACCATGGCGACGTCGTCGTCGTCGTCGTTCGTGGAGATTCGCGACGGCGTGAGCCTGGAGACGCGCCAATACGGCGACGTCACCGGCTCTAAAGCGCTCGTCGTGTGGGGTCACGGCCTGTGCAACTCGCTCGAAGGAGAGGACGAGGACATGCTGTGGGATTTCTGGGCGAAGAAGAGTGTGGGCGAAGGTGACATCGATGGGCCATCGTCGACGGACGACGACGCCGATGCGATCGAGATGGACGCGAACGTCGTTCGATACTCCGCGCGGGGGCACGGCGAGTCCTCCCCGTCGACCGCATCCGCGGACTGCACGTGGGATACGCTGGGCGGCGACATGCTGGACCTCGCGAGGCGGCAAAGGCGCGACGCGTCGCAGAAACTCATCCTGGGAGGCGCGTCGATGGGCGCGGCGTCGGCTATCCACGCGGCGGTTCGTGTACAGCGGGAGCGTGAACGCGCCGGTTCGGATCCAGCCTCAAACCCCAACGAGATCGCCGGGCTCGTCCTCGTCATCGTCCCGACGTTCCACGAGTCACGAAGGCGCAGGCGGACGCAGATCCTCGCGGCCGCCGAGCGAGGCTACGACTCATTCTACAAATCCAAAAAGCCGAGGCCGATATTCAGAGGCACAGACAGGGAAGACGAACCGCCGCGTCTCGTCGGCGTCAGGGAAGACTCGTTCGTGGACGTCATGACGGCGAGCGCGGACTCGGACCTGCCTTCACCGGACGTCATCGTGAACGCCTTGGTGGATCTGCCGGTGCTGGCGCTGTGTTGGGATTGCGGCGATCGGACGCACCCGGCGGAGAGCGCGGCGGCGCTGAAGGAGACCTTCGCGCCGCACGCGGACGTTCGGATCGCGACGTGCCTGGAGGAGACTCGGGGATGGAGCGATGCGGTGCGTCGATTCGTCCGGGGTGTGTGCGAATGAGTGGTGGTGTGGGGGGTTAGATAGAGACGTAGAGTTAGTCGCTCGACTGAATAACAACGACGGAGAGTGAGTGCCCACCGGCCAGTGCGAGTTTACGTCAGCGCCACGAGTGCTAGTGCGGTCGCGAGCAGGGCGGAGGTGAGGGCACGGACGTGAATCGCTCCGTCGTCGTCGTCGAGTACCAGGTTTGGTTTCGGCGGAGGCGGCGCCGGGGGCGGCGCCGCAGATTCAGCCGCCGCCTCCGCCGCATCGCTGGCTTCAGTCTCAAACGTCTCAAGTTTGCTCGTGTCGACCCCAGGGACGGTCTTGAGCTCGGCGATCGGGTCCACGGCCGTGTCGGACGACACGCCCTCGACGCCGTTGTTCTTCATCTCGAGCTCCGCCGCGGCTAGCGCGTCGTCGCTCACCGTCGATGAGCTGAACATAAGCTCGACATCGTACGTCGTCGAGGACAGACTGCGCCTTTTCCTCGATGATGCAGCGGTGGCGACGCAGGCGCCGTCGCTGGCGCTCATGCCAGCCTTCGTGAACGCGGTGGAGCACGCCGTGTCCTCGCTGTCCGCGGTGAGCTTGGCCTTCAGTTTCTTCACCTTGACGCCGGCGATCGCCGCGTCCGCCAGAAGCTTGGCCTTCGCCTTCAACCTCGTGTTTGTGATGTCGCCGAGGATGGAGTCGCGGGTCTTCTCGGCTTGCTTCTTCTTCTCCTCTTTACCTTGAGTCGGCGAAGATGGCGACGATCCCGATGAGCCGGCGCACGTCGTCGCGGTACCACCCGGAACGGTGTCTCCCGCGGGTCTGGTCGCACCCTGAGTGCAAGCAGCGCACGAGTACACGCCGCCGTCGACCCTGCGGTGGTAATTCGCTGGGCATTTGCACGAGGTCGTGGCGCCCGGCGGATTGTTCGAGCCGGTCGGACAGCTGACGCATAAGCTGCCGTTGTAGTA
>JACLAB010000992.1_pt1 | contig 12288 bp, 10 predicted proteins | sample 8027921 | NCBI WGS metagenome assembly JACLAB01 (sample SAMN15725117, study PRJNA655200) | protist metagenome | isolation source: fluorescence activated cell sorting (FACS) single amplified genomes of... | place: USA: West Boothbay Harbor, Gulf of Maine | collected 2000-07-19
CGCCGTCGCGACGTTCATAGGTTTGGGTTTTGGCGAGTTCGTCTTGAAATCTTTTCTGAAACTCACTTAAGTAGTAGTAGAAAAAAGTGAGTCATAAAAGAAGAGAGCGCCTCTCTGAACGTCATAACAGATTGAAGAAAAGAAGAACATATCTGGATTTTATTCGAAGAGAGAGAATAGAGAGAGAAAATATATTGAGACGAGAGCACGAGGTGTGACACTGTGTGAATATATTCGCAGAGCAGTTTCATTTTTAAAACACACGTATCGTTTATATATAACGCACTCGTACTCGTACCTCGTCAAGAGACTCGATTGTACAAAACCCTAAATGACAGGGTTTAGGTCGAAGTGGATAAAAACCTCTGACACATGATTTCCCTCATTGTTGCGCGCAATAAATACACACGACGCACACACTACTTTAGTATTGTTATTACTACTTCTTTATAATAATGTCATCATCGTTGTCGTCGTCGTTGTGTTGTGCTTCTTTTTTCTCTGTCTCCTCTTTTACGAGTAGGCGTGTGAAAAGAAATGATATCTGTAATGGGGGCAAAAACGAAGGCAAATTCAGCCGCCAAGACACCTCTGTAGAGCACCAAAGAAGGAGGAGGAGGATGACGATGAAAGCGCGATCCAGCGCGGAAACGCCCACAGAAACAGAAACAGAGCAAAAAGCAAACCAGTCGAATAAATTTATCCCGGCGCACATGCGCAAAACAGTCTCGAGAATCACCGAAGCGCAGATGAAAACGAACGGGGTGGAGCTTTCCAAAGCAGCCACTCAGGTGCAAGAATCCATCGCCGGGTTCCTGGCGTTTGAGTTTTTGAGAGCGAGAGTGAAAAACGTGCCAACGTTGAAAGTGTTAAACGTGGACCCACCGATTTTAACCGCACCGATGTTTTTGAGCGAGAAAGAGTGCGAAGATATCGAACGGGCGATGTTTGGAATCGACGGCGGCGATAAAGAAGAAAGCGAAAGCGGTTCCGAAGTCGTCGGGCAACAAAAAAAGGTGAACGGTTTGAGTTCTATGAAGAAAGCGGAATTAGTGCAGTGCTGCGAAGAGAGAGGGTTGGACGCGAGCGGGACCGTGGCTGTTTTGAGAGATCGATTGAAAGAGTTTAATACGAATGCTAACGACGACGACAGCAACGAAAAAGCTCCGTCTCCGTCCTCGAGATCCGACGAAAGCAGGAGCGCGAACACCGGGGGGGATCCGTTTCGAACGTCCAACCCAGACGCGTTGGTGAACGCGTCTTCCCGACCGGAAGCCGTGAACCAGCTCTTGAAGCGTTTGAACTACTTGTTCCCGGATTGCGTGGAGGAATTCGAGTCTCCTTCGGCGAGAAAAGAGAACAAATTGTGGGGCATAGAAGTCGTCGCCGAGGCGTACAAGTCGAGCGAAAATTTGCGAGCCTCTCACGCGGCGTTTGAACAACACGAAGCGATCGAAAAGCACTACCAAATCAGAGCAAACTGCACGTTCTTCTTAAACGAGAGCAGCGACGAAAACGGCGGCGGTGAAATCACCTTCCCGGCGTTACCCGGCTTATCCGTCAAACCGGAAAAAGGCATGGCTTTAATCACGTTCCCGTCCACCGCGGCGAGTCTCCTCGACCCGCGCGCCGCGACCGCCAGAAACGCCCACGATACCGGCGCAAATACAACATTAAACTCCATCGAAGTCCTCGTAAGAGGCGCGACGCCGAAAATCTTGACCGAAGAAGAAGCCGCGGCGGAACGTAAACTTCGCCACGAGGAAGAGAAAGAGCGAGCGAGACTCTTAGCCATCCCGAGAAGCGAAAGAAGAAAGATGGAGAACGGGGAAGACAAACCGAAAAACTCCAGGAAGAAAACGACGAGAGATTAATGAATATACTGCTCCATAAATATGTGTCATTTTATGTGTACATATGTGTACTTACTTACGTTCGCTTCGCGTTCGATTTTCTCGTCGTCCGGGTATTCGTCTTCACTTAATTGCACGCACAAATCCCATTAAAGAACAACACCATTCTCATCATCATCAACCCTCCTCTCGATCGACGGGCAAAAAAACGAATAAAACAACCATGTCATTCTTCGGCATCGGTCCGTCTGCGAAATTGCTCACCGTGGATGTCACCTTCATCCACCCGAAACGCGCGTGCGTGGTGAAATCCTACACCATCGGCATGTCCGGGGGACATCTCACCGGAGATACCGGGGCGACTTTGATGCACTCGGGAGGCGGGAATATCGCGCGGGAAACGCTTCCTTTGATCACGTCTGGTGCGTAGTGTTCTTTGCTCGTTAAAGTCGCTCATCAATATTTCTTAAACGCTTCTTAAACTTTACAACACGCAGGAGAATCCATCGAAGGCGTTTTGCACGTCTCTCCAGGTAGGATGCGAAAATTTTCGCTCGCGTGCGAACGTTGAGACATTAAAGACGATTTTGCTTTTAATGATGCGAGAGATCTCGAGAGATCTCTCTCTAACTCTGCGTCTTCGTCTTTGTCGTCGTCTTTGTCCTCGTCTGAATCGTCGTTTTCTGTCAAGATGTGAAACTTTGCGTAGTATGAGTATCGCCGCCGGAAGCGTTTGTTTGCGATCGAGATGATGTTTCTTCTTCTTCTGTTTCTTCTTCGTTGTCTTCGGGTTCGTTTTGATGAGATCTCGAAAACTTCGGGTGGTCGTTTTGTTGTCTTCGTTTTGTTTGTCGCGGATGAGTAATGATTTGTATATACGTATGAACTGACCGTACGGATGATGATGGTTTTACATGTACTCTTTTCAACAGTTCCCGGGAAACGCGTGGAACATTTGGGGGTGAAAATCGAGCTCATTGGACGAGTGGAAGCGTATTTCGATCGGTCCGGTCGCGAAGGCGACGGGGATTTTCTTTCTATTTTGCGCGAAATTGAACCTCCCGGGACGCTTTCGGAACCAATCTCGAAACCGTTTTCGTTTAAATCGGTGGATTTTCCGAACGAGTCCTACAACGGGAAAAACGCGTCTTTGCGCGTGTTTTTGAAAGTCACGGTGGTGAGAAGTTACGCGTCGAACATCGTGAACGAGTATAAATTGTGGGTGCGAAACGTGAGGGAACCGCCGGAGGTGAATAATTCGATCAAGATGGAAGTCGGGATCGAGGATTGTTTGCACATTGAGTTTGAATATAGCAAGGCGAAGTATCACTTGAGAGACGCGATCATCGGGAAAATATTCTTCTTGTTAGTGCGAGTGAAGATTAAACGGATGGAGATTGAAATTCGAAGAAGAGAGATTTGCGGGTTAGGCGCGAACGCGCACGGAGAGAACGAGGTGATTGCGAAGTTTGAAGTCATGGAAGGCGCTCCGGTGCGAGGGGAGTGCATTCCGGTCAGGTTGTTTTTGTCTCCGTACGATTTGACGCCGACGTATAAGAGCGTAAACAATAAGTTTTCGGTGAAGTATTACTTGAACTTGGTGTTGATCGACGACGAAGATAGGCGGTATTTCAAGCAACAGGAGATTATTCTGTACAGATCCGAGTTGCTCTAATAGGTTAGAATAAATAGTAGAAAATAGTAAAGTACGGCAGATGTGCGTTTTGTATTTCAATTCATTCCAGTGAGTTCTTCATTTACGTTATTTGCCTTCATGACCGCAAACGTTGGCTCGTTGTTCTCCAACAAGTATAACGTCAACAGCCAAAGGTATCCTAACGTGTTCCCTAATCCGTGCATACCTTGTTTATACCCGTTTTCTGCGTCGAATCCTAAATTCTCCAGCGCTTTCTCACCCGTCGGTCCGGGCGTAAACTTCAAGCCGGTGAACTCGTTGCAACACAAACACTGGAACCCTTCTCGAATTAACGAGCACTTGTTTATCCATCGAAAACACAACGGCACGGTTTCCACGTTTACGTAGTACCCGCCAAAAACGATGAAAAGAACCATAATACCTGGACCCATAGCGATCGCGGCTTCCGTGCTCGGCGCGACGGAGGAGATGGCTAAACCCATCGCCGACGCGCAAAAGGATTCCATAATAATCGCCGAGGAGAATTTCAAGAATTTCGGCACGGTGGGTTGTAATCGAGTCATCGGGTAGACGACGCATCCAAACGCGAGCGGAAACAAAGCGCTGACGGGCAACTCGGCAAAAATCTTCGCCACGAAGAACGGCAAGATGCCGTAGCTATTGTTCGCGCGTTCGCGAGTGACGATGGTTTTCTCCTTTGTAAACGCAGTCAACGTCTTCATTAAAGCCGCCATGGCGGCGTTGATGGTACTGACTTGGAGCAAACCGAACCTGTTTTGCATCGACGCCGGGTCCATTTTGAGCTTCCAGAATATAGATCCGAAAACGAGCGCCGAGTTGAGGTTTGCAGTCAATCGAATCCTGTTCGTCGTCTTGTCTCTCACGACCTGTTTAAACGCTCGATGGAAGAGAAGCGGAAATTGACCCAAGAATTCTTGGATTGGATTTTTAGTATTATTACTTTTTGTTTGTTCTTCGACTGCTCCCTCCGCCGATGCTACTGCGGGCGGCGAGAGAGCATCCGCAGTCTCACCACCACCACCAAAACTGGCGGCTCCATCATTCTTCCGAGAGGCGTGCTTCGCCACCTCTGCGATTAACTTTTCGCTCTCCAACATCGTCTCCGGCGTGCTCGCGTCGACGCTGATCAAATCAATCACAAACTCGAGAATGTTGTGCCCTCTCGGGCACTTCTGGCCTAACTTGTTCTCAAAATGTCCTTCCAAATTGTCCATCGATCCGTGATACATCAACTTCCCGGAGGATAAAACGGTCACGTCGTCGAACAAATCCACGATTTTCTGCCTCGGTTGATGAATCGAACACACGACGATAGTTCGTCTCTTCTCGCACAATCTCTTCAACGCTTGAACCACGTTCAGAGCCTGATACGAATCCAACCCGCTCGTCGGTTCGTCTAAAAAGATCACCTTTGGATTCGACACCAAGTGACACGCCAACGATAACCTCTTCTTCTCCCCGCCACTACAACCTCTCGTTTTCGCGTCGCCGACCTTGGTCTCCGCGCACTTCATCAAACCCAAATCCGTCATCAAACGAGAGCAAATCTCTTCGTCTTGTAAAACCACATCCGATATGGCGAGTTCATTTTTCGATCTCGCCAGCTTTACTGCGAATAAAAGCGTTTCCTTGACCGTGAGTTGTGCGAAAAATGCATCCTCTTGCTCCACGTACGACATCCGTCCTTCCCTTCTCAAAAGGCCACTTAACTGTACATTCTTCCCAGGAACTCTTTCCGCTAAAGCGTTCAACAGGGACGTTTTCCCAGACCCAGACGGCCCCACGATGGCAAACAAACGTCCGACGTGCGCTTCACCGGAGATTTCAGATAAGATTTGAATAGTTTTTGATGGTGTTTTCTGCGTCTTTTTGTGCATGGATAAGTGGATGTTTTTCCACCGCAACATGGGGAGTTGTTCATCAATTAATTCATTCTGCTTTGTTTTCTTCTTTGTTTTCTTCTTCTTCTTCTTGAGGAGGATGTTTTTCGCGACGGCGACGGATGCGAGCAAAGGATACTTTATTTTACTCGGGAATGTGGCGTATATCGCGGTGCCTAAAAGGAACGCAGGCCCGACGACCATATTTTCTTTCCTTTGTCTTTATGGGGAAATGCAGAACTCTGAAAACCTTATGAAAGTGAAGAACGAAGATTTAAGCTTTAAGCAGATTTAAGAAGCGTCGAAGCTTTTGCGCGTATAACTCGTCGAGCTTGATACTACCGTTTTATTTATTACCCGATGATGTAAATCTATGATACTTTATATTAAACTCTAAACGTTTTGGTTTCGCGCGTATATTTAAGACGACGAGCGCTAACGAGACAAACACAAGAGTAGTCTACTTACTGAGGCCCCATCCCGGGTCGAAATCCCGGCGGCGGCATCATCATCCCCGGAGGCCCACTCGAAGGTTGTTGTTGCCCTAACCCTGGCGGCGGCATCATCCCCGGCATCATCATCGGCGCGCCTCTCCCCGCCGGTCTCGCCACGCCCCCTCCCGGAATACCTCCGGCGTCCGCTCCTTGCTTCTGCGAGGAAATTTTCTTCACGCGAATCGGCGGCCCTTCCACCGCGACCGAGACGACTTCTTCGCCTCTCAGTAACACGAATCCAAGGACTCTCCTCACGTCTCCTCCTGCATCTTCATCGTCTTCTTCTTTCGTGGTAGTATTCGTTTTCTTCTTCTTCGGAAGTTTCCGAAACTCCTCCGAATCCGCCAAGACTAAGTTCATGTGTCTGTCGAAGGCGACGAATCGGCCGACGATTTGCCTCCCGTCCACGATCGTCGCTCGGATTCTGTGGTTGATGAAAGAGAGCATTTTGGTCGTGCGGTTCACCGCTACCATCTTGAACTGCTTTTTTTATGTGTCGTTTTTCTCGCGATAATAATACTGATAGTAATCGATATGCGTTGAGTCGTTTAAGCCGCCAACTTCAAAACTCTTCTTTTCTCCGTTTTGCGTGATCTCTCGATTTCCAATTCTTCTTCTGTCTTATATATATATACAACACACGAAAGACAAAACACACACAGAAACTTCAAAAGCCTACTACTAATAAAAAGGGGTTTTGTTACTTCTCGCTTCCGTGAACAGAAGACGTATAAAAAACGCGCTCTGTCGCTCGCAACAAGAGCAACGTTTACGTGAATGTTCTGACGCAAAATCACTCCAAACTGTCCTTTCGAAAGAAAGAAAAGCGAAAGAAAAACAAAAACTATACTTTTAGGGTTTCACTTTAAATTTTAGGGTTTAGAGGAGGCCATTTGAGAGGCATTTTTATGAGCGTTTTTTTCTCTTACACAATAGAAACACTTCAAGGGGTTGACCAGATCGAAAAGGAGGGTCGAAGGTGTGCGCGTAGTGTCGACGTAAACCAGGCACTAAGAAGGAGAGTCTTCTCTCATTAGTCAGAGAACACTTCATCTCAACTTCTCACTTTAAAACACACACTACTACTATATATATAACGTCTTTTGAGGGGAGACTCGTCTGTGTTTTTGTGTTTTTGTGTGTATCTTTTTGACCACTCTAAGGGAAGAATTGCTCATTAAAACCTCTTCGCAATTCGTATTCACTCACATATCACTGTATCGAGAGAAAACAGAGCGCGAAGGATGACTTCGACGAGGATGATTTTCACTTCCGTGATACCTCCTCACAACACGTCGTCGTCGAAATCATCGTTTTTCAAAGCGCGTTTTCGGAGGAGGCGGGGTGTACTAAAGACGTCCGTGAATGCGAACGACGACGGGTCCAGGGACAATTCTTCGTCGTTGCATCGCGCGATGGATAAAATGGAAATTAAAGACAAAGACGAGGAAAGAGGAGCAATTGTTCGTAATAAAAGAGAAGAATCGTCGTCGCTGAATAACACGCGTTCGAACGAGAAGGAGACGGTATCGTTGCGACGAAAGAAGACGACCCAGGTAAAGAGTCCGAGTGATGAGAAGAAGAAAACAAAAAGCAACTTTGCTGAGGCGGCTGGAACCACCAAGAGGAGGAGTCTTAAAGCGAATACTAACGACGCGCACAAGAAACGCCTGATGGCAGAGAAGTACAGGAGAGAGCATCATCAAAATCATCGTAAGAATACTAATACTCATAGTACTAATGCTAAGAACGAAAAGGAGGGTGTTCATAGAAACGCGGAGCTGGATTCGATGCGACCGGGCGAGCGGATCGTGAAAGCGATGGAGAATATCAGCGCGTTCGATAAGTATAGGTATTACTACGGCGGGGGCAAGAAAAAAGACGAAGACGACGAAGACGAAGACGAAATGGCGTCTTCATCGGAATACGAACCGATTAATTTTGATTTAGTGGAAGTGGACAGCACGGAAGTGGAGAGGTTGTACAAAAGTCTGGAACGAGATCCCGCGGAGTTATCCGCGGACGACGAGTTTAAGGATTTGTTGATGGAGGTTGACGCTTCTTCTTCTTCTTCTTCTTCTTCTTCTTTTGAGGATGGAGGAACTGACGACGAGGAGAACAACAACAACAACAAGAACAACAACAACAAAGAAGAAGACTTTGAGAGGAGGAGCGGTGAAAATAGCAGCAGCGGCAATAATAGAGGTAGTAGTAATAGTCTTAGCGGGGGACAACAACGCAGGCGATACAACAACAACGTCATCGGCAACCACAACACCACCACCACCAGAACAACGAACGCGGACGTGTTCCATTTGAAAGACGTCGCGCGAGCGGTGATTAATCCGTCCTCGTCGTTGGCGCAACACAATCTAGACGAGATGAAAAACAGCAAGATCGAGAAAGATCCGAACCATAAGTTTGGCACGTCGACGATTAATTTCGCGATTAAAGAGTTGGGGGAGAGAAACGACTTTTCGAGGGCGTACGCGTTGTACAGGTGGATGTCCACGCAAGCTTTTAACGACGAATCGAAATACTCGCCGAACGCGTACACGTTTTGCGCCTTGGCGTCGAGCGCAAAGACGAGTCGCGAGGTGAGAATCGTCCTCGAGGTGTGGAGAGGCGAGTTGAAAATCGCAAAGCACATGTTGAATAATAATAAGAATACTTCGAAAGCAACAGGAGGAAAAGATGTAGATTTCGATTCCACGCAATCTTGGCTCGCGCGAAACGAGTGCGCCTCCGCCGCGATTGCCATGACGACGAAAATCGGCGATTGGCAATCCGCGTTGGAGATTTTCAACGACGTGAAGAAGATTGGGAACGTGAAGAGAAACATTTACACGTACACGGCCATCTTAACCGCGTTGAGAGATAGCGGCAAAGCGGACGAGGCTGAGCAAATTTTGTACGAAATGTTAGAGGAAAGAAACGTCCGAGTGACTTCTCTAGCGTTCAGTTTAGCCTTGGGCGCGTTTGAAGTCGCTCGAATGTGGCAAGAAGGGAACAAACTCGCGAAATCTGCGTTTAAAGTGTTCCAAATTGACTCACCGGATGCGACGTTAACGCACGCGATTATCACCATGGCAGGTCGCGCTGGAGATTTGCAATTCGCCTCGGAAACGTTCGAGAACATGAAGAATTCAACGTTAGTGGTGACGACGTATTCGTACAACGCCTTATTAGGCGGGTACGCGCGGTACGGGGACTGGGAAAGTGCTCACAGAGTGTTTAGCGATTTACGCCAAGCGCATTTGCAACCGGACAGGTACACGTACACCCAACTCATCTCAGCCGCGGAACGCGCGGGAGAGTACGAAGCCGCCGACGTCGTGTGGCGCGAAATGTTGACAAAATCTCGACACGTCGTCCCGCACACCGTCATGTGCGGCGCGTACATTCACTGCTTGGCCAGACAAAGACGAAACTTGGAAGCTGAGGACGTGTTGGAAACGATGAAAGCGAGATGGGATGTGCCTCGAAACGCCGCGGTGTACAACGCGTTAATCGGCGCGCACGTGCGCGCCGGCGATGTGCCGAAAGCCTTACACGTCTACGATCGCATGCAAAAAGAAGACAACATCATGGCCACGGAAATCACGTTCGCGGTGTTAATCCGCGCGTGCGAGGAAGACGGCGAGTTTGTCAAAATGGCCGATCTGTTGCAACAAGCGAAAGAGTTGTTGGCGAGAGAAGGCAAATTGGTCATGGATTTAACCGGAGGAGGTGGGCGAGGAGGCTCGAATGGGTTGTTTTGATCATCATCGTCGCGATTTTACTATTTTAGGATTGTTTAGTATTATGCGTTTAGTTATAGATAATATTACCGAACAACGGAGTCGTCATCGAGCGGCGGCGACTAATAATAGCTTGGTATTCTTTTGTCGTTCTTCTTTGTCTTCTTCTTCTTCGGGTCGCCGCCGTTCCTTCTTCAAAGTCAAAAACGGAACCAAGTGGTCGTCGTCCTCTTCTTCCGCTTCTTCCCTTTCGTCCTCCCTTTCATTTCCGATTAGTATTATTCGTTCCATCTCGTCTCTCGCTCGCTTCTCCGCCATTTCCAACGTCAACTGTAATCGCTCCAACGTCGTTTCTAATCTCGCGATGTCATCTTTCCGTTTCTTCTTTTTCGCGTTGTCGTTATCGTCGACGACGACGGCACATCGACGATACCATCCGGGATGTTTTTGTACGTTCAAACTTTTCTTCGCGGTTGTTGTTGTTGTCGTTCGTCTGACTCGGCTGACAGAAGAAAGCGTCGATTTCATGTACCTTTGCGGTAATATCGTTTTCAACAACAACGAGGAAGCAGCATCCGCGGCGGTACTTTTGCCTCCTTTTATTATTATTAATTTTTCTTTCACTCTCGGGTGTTTCAAGAGAAACCGCAATCGACGAACCGCTTTCGTCGCGTTCGTGAACGACTTTGACTTTTCATCATCGGAAAAGTAAGTGTTGTTGTTGTTCGTGCTGTTGTTGTTCTCGTCGTTTACGTCGTCGTCGTCATCCTCCGACGACACCAAAGATGATGATTTTAATGCGTTGACCGAGATCAGATTCGTTTTTTTTTTAGAATCATCATTTTTGTTGACGTGTGTGTTGCGACGACGACGAGATAAAGAAGACTTCGACGCGGCGACGCGAATGAGGTCGAAGAATATCAACGAAAGAGGATTTTCGCCGCTGGGAATGGTCGTCGTCGTCGTGGTGATCATCGCTTTTGATTGAAGATTTTTGTGATATTTTTGACTTTTTTTTAAAAATATAGACGTTTTTGGTACAAATGTAGTGTGGTTTAATAATAAAAATACCACGTGTTGAGAATAATGTTTTTAAAGCGGCGCGGCGTTCTCCTTGGCCACATGTCCTTTCTTGGCCCCCGCTTTTGTTGTTGTTGTTGTACTTTTATCCGCTCTTTTCTGCGCGGCTGCCCCTAACGCGCCCCCATCCTTTTTATCTTCTTCGGTGACTTTATCCTTCAACGCCGGCGCCGTGCGGGATACGGTGGATAAGCCGTCCACAAACTTGGTCCTAAAAATAACGTTCGCGTTGTTAAACATGCCTTCTTTCAAGGAGACGACGATGAACTGCGAAAACGGGAAGTGCGTGCGAATCATTCGTCCGATGTTTTGCGTGTGCGATAAATCCAACGCCGCGTCCACTTCGTCCAAGATGTAAATAGGCGCCGGCTTGAAGAGCAAAAGCGCCAATATTAAACTGAGCGCGAGCAAGGATTTTTGCCCGCCGGAGAGTTCCGAGAGCGATTCTTTCCACACTTCACCGAACGCGACTTTGACTTCTAAACCGTCCAAGAACGTAGTGCCTTCCACCGGTTCCAACTTCGCTCGCGTTCCCGGCAACAAGGTCGAAAAGATGGATCCGAAATCTTTGGTCACTTTTTGCCAAACCAATTCGAGCGTCTCTCGCTTCTTCTCGTCCAACTCGTGGATGACTTTTTCAATCTTCGATCGATCGTTCAGAACGATTCGTCGTTTCTCTTGCAACTGCTTAAACTCTTGCTCGGCTTTATCGAACATGGCGATGACTTTTTTGTTCACTCGTTTCCCGAGTTGCTTTTGCGTCTCTTCCGCCTCTTGCAACTGCTTTTGCGCCTTCTTGACGTCTCTCTTGGAGAAGTCGTATTCCGTGCCCTCTTTGCCGAATAGCTGCCTTTCGTGTTCGGTGGCCCACGGGTGCTCTTTTTCGAGCAGATGGAATCGCGATTGAGCGTCGCTCGCGGCTTTGGCAAACTGGTCGATTTTGAAGTTTAACTTCTTCGCCTCGACGGATTCGTCCATGTGTTTCTGCTCGAGCTTCGATTTCTGTTTCCGCAACGAGGCGATTTCATCGTCCGTCTCTCGTAACTTGGTTTGAATGATTTCCAACGCTTCGCTCTCTTCGTCAAAAGCTTGTTGTGCGTTTATCATCTCTCGTTCAAACTCGATGACTTTTTTGGATAACGTTTCGATGCCTCCTTTCGCGTGCTCGATGTCCTCCTCCAAGCTCGCGATGGCTTTCATCGCCGCCTCTTTCTCCACTCGAGCGTCTAAAACAATCGTCTCTTTCTTCTTGATTCTCTCTTTGATGTCACTGACCAGCTTTTTCGTCTCTTTCACCTTCTTCTCCGCGTCTTTTAACAAGTTTTGGCGCTCTTTGGCGAAGTTTTTAATCTCCGCGTCGAGTTTCTTCTGCAACGCGAGCGTTTCTTCCTTCACTCGCGCCATCTCTCGGACGTTTCGTTCGCACTCCTCCAACTCGTTCGTCAGCTTCATTCGTTTCTCTTCCAACTGAAACGCCTCGGATTCGCTGTTTTTCTCCTTTAATAAGTTTAATTTGTGTTCACATTGGTCCAACTTCGTTTCCAGCTCCGTGTATTTTTTGCG
>JACLAB010006527.1_pt1 | contig 12282 bp, 7 predicted proteins | sample 8027921 | NCBI WGS metagenome assembly JACLAB01 (sample SAMN15725117, study PRJNA655200) | protist metagenome | isolation source: fluorescence activated cell sorting (FACS) single amplified genomes of... | place: USA: West Boothbay Harbor, Gulf of Maine | collected 2000-07-19
ACCTGGAAATAAAAGAAAAAGATAGAATCCAAAAAACTTCGTATTAGTCCATGGGAGTTAACTCTCTCACTGGAAGCGTCATAGTCTCCAGGCTCGCAACATAAATGGATCTCCCCGTATAGTTCGAATACTGGTGCAAAGATATATATTCAGACAGAAAATCACGGTTTTTTCTTATGCCACCGGTTGCCGCCAGGTTGGCGACGGGCACAAAATACGCGCACTTCCACTTCCAGCATTTTTCGCACTGTCCTGCGCACCCCTTGCTTCGAACACAAGTCAGCGTTCTACGTGCGTGTATTTCCAAAACACACGTCCCCGTCCAAGCTGAGATGCATATTCAATCAATAATATCTTCAGATAATAGTACCTGCGATAGTGAAGGGAATGGCATCAACATGATGTGGTGCTCCAGTTGCGGCGGGGAAGGTGTTCTGTCCTCTCTTTCGAAAAAGCAAAAACGTGCTCGTCGTTTGGAGCGCGAGGCGGCGGCACGGGTCTCAACTAGAAACACCAGGGAGCATCTGATGCCCAAGTTATCGACTAACACCGCCCCGGCGAAAAATATTCCATGCAAATATTGTCAGGGCGCTGGCCTCGTGCCCACACCCAGCGGGAAACCACTACCGCCATACCCTGAATCTCCACGAGTTGCAATCGTTGGTGCAGGCATCGGGGGTGCGGCTCTTGCTTTGGCATTACAGCAGCGTGGCGTTCACGCATCTTTATTTGAGCGAGATGCATCGTTTTTAACGCGAAAGCAAGGTTACGGTCTCACTCTGCAGAAATATTCTGGAACGATTGCTCTGAAGCAACTAGGAGTAATGCTCAAAGGGGTTGGCTCAACTGCAAACATCTCTCTTACCGCTAACGGCAGAGAGCTTGGAAGGTACGGACACGGCACGCGTATTCGTGCCAATGAAAAAGAGGCCATGAACTCGGTAGCTAGTGGAGTTCGCAAAAATGTGCACTTGCCAAGGCAAGCATTGCGCCGCGTGTTGCTTGAGAGATTAACTCCTGGAACTGTGCACTGGGGAAAGAAGTTTACAAATTATACCGAAACCGTTTGTCCACCCTCGACGGGCGTGGAGCTCAATTTCGAGGATGGCGATCGAATGAGCTTTGATCTTGTCGTTGGCGCTGATGGAATATTCTCTTCTGTCAGACGTGCCAAGCTTGCTGAAGCTGATGATGAAAAATACCCACTTCGCTATCTCGGGGTCTTTGTAATGCTTGGGATTTGCGATGGAAATAGCCACCCTCTTTGCGATCACAAGGTGTTTCAGGTAGTAGATGGAACAACTAGGATATATGTAATGCCGTTTTCCCCATCGTCCGATGGGGATGGTTGCTTGACGGCACGGCTCGAGGATGGAGCTAAACAAAACATCAAGACATCTGCTCCCCTGATGTGGCAGCTCTCTTTCCCGTTTCCGGAAGAAAAAGCGGTAGAGCTAGCAAAGGCTTGTCCAACACAACTGCTATCCGAAGCTATTAAGCGTTGCGGTTCATGGATTGACCCAGTTCCTGAACTCATTTCATCTACAAGCATCAAGAATCTCACGGGATACCCTGCATATGATCGTGATTGTTTAAACCCAAGAGATTTACGGAGCATGTCAGATGAACGCAGTGCGGGATCGCATGTAACCCTCATTGGTGATGCAGCGCACCCTATGTCACCATTCAAAGGCCAGGGCGCGAATCAGGCACTTCTTGATGCCGTCCAACTGGCTCGTGCAATTTTTCGAACGCAGTCATTTAGCTCGATGAGATCGATGCACCCTCGAGGTTGCACACAGCAATTGAAATCAACTCGAACTAGTTCTTGTGGTAGAGATGTTGCGATGTCACTCTCGGACTTTGAAGATACGATGTGTACGAGGAGTGAGGAAAAAGTTAAACGTTCACGGGAGGCTGCGGCATATTTACATTCGAATGCTGCTCTCGTCGAGGGTAACTGCGTAAGAGCACACGCAGCAGCCTCTGCTCAATTTATTCAACACAATACTCGCCATGGATGATCTCCCTTCCTCCCAACGAATGCGTTCATCTAACGTCAACGGCTATGCACATCTAAGGGGCACCTTAATATTAACGTGTTTAGTTCCGCTGAGTTCTGGGTGGTACTTTAGAGAGCGGCCAGCGAAGGAATATGCTTGACAAATGCGAAACCTAAGACAGCTTCGTAGGAGGCTTGTAAAAATCACAAACATCATAAAACCTTCGTAGTAATTGTGAAACAACGGCCGAAGCGATGGTCATCGCCGCTTGTATATATCATCATTTCCACCAAAAGTTGATGCTGAAGCTCGTTGTGAGACTTCGGACATAGTGCCACATGCCGTATGGTATGAACAGCATATCCCCAGGTCCAAGTATGGTCTCATAGTAAAGAGCACTAGAGAACAGGGGAAACTGGGTCAGATCAGGATTCTCGACGCAAACAGGACTGCGCATGAATGTATTATCATTTGTACCCCGAACTGCTGGCTCTGCGTACAGAAATTTCGTTTGACTTGTACTGTATAGTCGTATATACTTGAAACCAGCAGTTTGAGCCAAAATGTTGTTATATGGATCACGATGTAGGGTCGTGGTCGTATCTTTGGTCCCGAGCCAAGCATTGATTGCACCGACGTTAGGGTAAAGGCGCCCAAGGGTAAAAGGAGGAATGCAGAACATGTGCTGAAAAGCAGGAATTTGGTGAAATATAGGATGCTGCGACATGTATGCAATGGACATTCTAGAGTTTCCTCTCGAAGATTCATCTTCGGCGCCTAATAGGTTATAGTGTGTCAGTGGGGCCATGCCTGCTGTACAGTGGCAGAGATTTGAACTGACAAGGTAATTTCTAACCAAATCACCAAGAGTGATAACTCCGGCTCCCTGGCCTTCTTGGAACCGGCCTACTTCAACGGGCACAAGACGATGTTCAGTACTCTTGTCCTTTAAAAGCACGGACAGGTCCCTCCAGAATTCAGTTGGGCTCCAACCCCTAGCAAGTGTCATGTGGCCAGTGATGATAACTGGTGAGTTAGTATTCACGAAGTGGCTGTAAAAGTCCGCAACAGAAAGCCTAGGATCAGGAACTCGAGGAATGGCACGCGTGGGCGCAATTTGAGGAGATCCAGGGGGCAGCGTGTTTGGAACGATGAAACTTCCGCAGCAATTGTTTGAACATGGTCCCGTTTGTGCTTTCTGAGGTAGAGTGTCACTCACAAATCGTTGGTCTGAAATGCACCGTGGGATCATCGCTGAAACACATGTTTCTTCTGCCAACACAATACAAACACCAAGCCAGCTTGGAATTTCCTTCTTGTGTGTCAAAAGTGTTGCCATACTAAGTGCTTCAAGTGCAATGCGTCCCAATCGTATAACATACGGATGGAGATGACTCAAGGAAAACGAAGCAGGACGGGCAGCGCGTTTATTGCCATGCAACTTAGCATCACTCATCCCAAAACAAGTCTTTATGTTGATCATATCGCTACTATCTAAATCATTAGATAGTATGTTGAGTGCTGCGGCAATATAAAACCCAAGAGCAAGGATGTGAGCCTGCTGCCAACTCTTATGTGGCCAGTTTCCTGCATTTAATTGTCGCGAATGCGCAGCAAAACAGTCAGTCGCAGTGACTAATGCTGCCTGCCAGTTCCCTGCAATAAGTGCCGATCTGGCAGCTCCAATAGCGATAGATGCACGCGGTCCCTCCGGCTTGTGTCCTCGAAGAATGGCCGCGATATCATCAACCGTCTCTATGGCGTGAGCTTTAAGTGTCTCGACAAACACAGGAAGGCGTGCGTCAGGGGCAGAGGTGCAGGTATGTATCTGATGATCCATGCCCTTCCCCTGGCACCAAAGATCACGACCTACAGCGAAAATTTCATGGGAGTCTGCAGTACTTCCTAAAATACCTTCAGGCTTTGGTTGCCAAACCAACTTGGCAGGTACAAAGCTTACCTTCGGCCCGAAAAAATCGGCCCGAAGACGACCGACGAGCTTTCCTGCGTCATTTCTTGTCGTGACTCTATCATCTGTGTCTCCGGGGGAATCTAAATCAAAGAGAGTCCATGCTTCGGATGGCTCAGCGCTCGCCTTGTGCTCCCGAAGCGAATTTAGATAGTCGTGCATCGAGGTTTGCAGTAAAACGGTATTCGTACACTATCTAGGCACCGATCATGGTAACATAACTTATCTTCCTCCGGTTTGAAAGTCTGTTGGAATAGCGAACTCTTAGGTTTGGAGCTCACTTTCAAGAATACGGCAATTTTTCGACACCTGACACCTGACTCTGCTGCGCGCTTGGTCTATCAAAACATACGAGTACACCTTCAATCCTTGAGTTACATTCCCCATATGATAGAATTCAATTCAATCTTAATTCTATTTAAAATGATACCTTCGAAGGTACGAAGGTATTAATATCAACAAATAACGCGTTGCAGAAGATTAATAATATATAAGATCAATACAAATAATCAGATTAATCATATATATAATAAGACCGAATTTTTTCATTTTTGCCCCGGGGTGGGATCTGGCTTTAGGGAGTGGCCGACGAGCCCGTGCATGTGTTTGACTCATTATTTACGAAGGTATTATTTCATTTTTGCCCCATGCCAGGCAGCTTATTTTAAAAGTTTTAAATTAACTCCAATTAATACAGTAACGAAATAAACTTACCTCGAAGGTATTAAATTTGTTTTTGGAAGCTTCGGTCGTGAGGTGTCGGCCTCTCCAACTGTCAACAGCTCCATGCATGGAACGCCAGGTATCGTCTTTGTGCCCAGGGATGAGTTAGAGGCTCGCTCGCCCTCGCGACCTCATGGCATAGATGCCCGTCTCGAAGCAGCTTTTCGATGGTCTTATTGCGAATTTCTCAAGGACGCAGGCATTGAACTTCGTATGTATGTTCGCTCATTCTTGTGATCTTTCGATGAAAAACGAGACCGCGTCCTGAATCTGTGCGAGATGTAGGCCGCAGTTGACTATTGCAACTGCTACTGTCTTCTGTCACAGATTTTATGCCCGACATTCACACGCACCGCCTGAAAATAATAGATATGTGAGCTTCAGAAAGGCCTTGTTCAAAACTTCAACCTACTTAATAGCCCGAGTTAGCGCAGGTCGTCGCAACAGCTTGTCTCTTTTTAGCCGGAAAAGTTGAAGAAACCCCGAAGTCGCTGAGAGAAGTCGTCAGGGTTTCATATCTTGTACAGCACAAGAAAGACTACGGGTCTGCAGTCAGGCGAATTCATCAACAGGCAGGAACACTATCCAACTTCTCCTTCAAATGACATTTTTACTAATTACCCCACAGGACTGCTTTGAGCGTCAAAGGGAACATGTCCTCAATGCCGAGCGATTGTTGCTCCATGCTCTTCGTTTCGATTTTAACGTTGATCATCCTTACAAGCACATCCTGTCCCTTGCAAAAAGAGCTTTTGAAGAACTTCAATTTACACAAAACTTTAGTCGCAACCTTACACAGGTCGCCTGGAATTTCGCGAACGATAGGTGCAATTCTTTCGTCTGGGAGTTGTTCATCTGTTCAGCTATACTGATCCCCGCGTTTTTCCCCGCAGCCTCCGAACAACCTTGTGCTTGCAGTTCACTGCCAGAGCTATAGCAGCTGCTGTTCTTCATCTAGGTGAGTTCAGACGACTTCTCTTTCATGAAGCTTCTGACATTACTCTCATGCTTATTCGCTCAAATAGCTTCGAAGCTCTCGCGGACAACGGAAAATGTTCCAAAGAATAGTTGGGACGCCTTTGGAGTGGCAAAATACCACTGCGACGAGATAAGCAATCAAATCATGGATCTCTACGAGGAGGCAGATTTGTAATGAAATAGCTCTACATCGACCTATATCCTACGACTAGCCATCGATCCTATCGATTTCCCATCACTCGGCCAATATCGTCGACCGTTTTTCTCTTAGCATTGTGCTTGTCCTCGTAAGCAAAAAAATGATAAGATCCGTAGTTGCCAAGAGGATGGTTTTGGCAAAATACCTTGAACTGAGCTTGTCGAAGCCGGAATACATTTTTTGGTATTTCATAGCTCGGATCTTGAACAATGCAGTCAACATGATGTTCAATTTGCCTTATGGCATCTTCGATGCATATATCATCATCGCCGTGAGCCAGCATAGCTTTCAGGCCTTTTATCATGTTCATCATACTCTGTAGCTGCTAGTATCATGTTCACAGACGGTAGAACAGTAATGTCAGCATGGATCGAATCGCATATTTACCTGCCGGTGCGGCCATCGCTTGATTCCAAGCTGTCGGCAGCGCTTTTTCAGGGCAGTCACGCCGACGCCTAGCTGTGAGGCAGCACCTTCAATCGTTGAGCTTAAATAAAATTGAGACAAAAGCGTCTTTGAGATGCCGTCCTGTAGAAAAAACAGAGCTTTTAAGTTGATGTCCTTGTTGGTTAAAACTAGAGAATAGCTGTTTTCCTTGTTGACGTCATCAATATTGATGCATTTGTCAATATTCATTCGCTCTTCAAGCTTGCATATGGCAACGTATTGTCTACCTCGAGATGTTCTCTGCGAAAACTCTGGAAACGTAAATTTCGGCATAATCGAAACGTCTTCGTCTTCGTCATCGTTCAAATGATGCTGTGAATCGTAGAAGAAGAGACTTACCCGTGTGCACGGCGATGTACTCTGTTGCGACTATCAACAGTCTTTTTCTGGCAGTACTGCGTTCGAACGATTTCCTTTCGAACGTTATGTTGCATGCCGTTCGCGAAGCGTTTCCACCAAAAACGGATACGACTACTGTAAGATCTTACCTTCGAAGGTAACTTTATTTATTTTTATTCCATAATTAAGATGTGAAGTGAATTCTGGTAACGAAACATTATATGGGGGATTTAACTCAAGGATTGACGGTTCATTCAATCAGGCCGATTAGTGTGGCAGGGGTGACAGGGTTGACGACAGGGTTTGGTTTTGATAGGAGCGCTTTGAAAGTGGAAACTGTCGGTTTGATACGAGCGCTTTTTACATGAGCAAGATGCGCGCTCGTGTAGCCGCTGACGCGCGAGTAACGAGTGGTGCGCTGTTTCTTTAGGGTCCGCGCCGTGTCTTTAGGGGGTTGGGGTCGGGTTTTCAGGGTTTAGAGTTTAAGAAGCGGCTCGTGGGCCACTACCTTATGCCAAATCCTCGCCCCCGGGGCCGAAAAAGAAATGGCAACACAGTCCAAATTTGGTAATCGCGTCTGACTCGATCTGGAACTTCCTGAAAATAAGGTGCACTCCTCGCAACATGCACTCCTCGCGATTTTCCTGCCGACACGCGCTTCGCGCCAAACATTTTGGGTCGCGCGTGTTTTCCCCTTTATCAGGGCGCCCAACCAAAACCCAGCCTGGACGGCGAGCGCGCTTCGCCGCTTGCAAAATTGCTGCTCGGCGCCGAACACGGAGTGCGACCGCCGATTGTGTCGCGCATCATTGTCCAGGCTCTCAATGAACTCAAGAAACGACGTATGATTTAGACCGTCTGTTCTTGAGGGGCGGGCGCGTCTTCTATTTCAGCTGCAACGCAATATCTGACGACGTAAACTCGGCAACGTTGATGCGCACTACATACGATGACGTCCTACATGTCTGGTGCCGAACAGCATATTGGCAAGCGGTCCAGCGCGCTCGCCGTCTAGACAAGCGCCATAGGGGAAAATAACACGCGCGACCCAAAATATATTGCAACCGACCAAAATAGTGAGTCAACGAAACACGGCAAATGGTCTATTATCATCCTCCCCCTAGCTAATAGACGAATTATATTACAATTTTTCAACCCGTAAGACGTAAAATGTTACGAAACCTTAAGTTTCGAAGGTGCGCACGTGGTATAGTACGAAGGTATTTAATATACACACGTTCTCCATAAACTTTACCTTCGTAATGTAATAACACTACTACTCGAGCAATTTTCTATTGCACGACTTTACAAGTGTTTGAGTTCCGTTGGGTTTGGGTGCGCTCGCCGTTCGGCAGTTTGGCATTAGCGGTCCCGTCGAAGCAGTGGCACGAATGTATTTGGACACTGTTGCAGCTTTTGTTATACCGGGCTACTAAATGCTTTTGATCAATAACAGCTACTGTCCGACCTTCGCGTGCGTCGTCGAAAGAGCACGTTTACGGCGCACACCATGCGCAGGGCGAAGGAAAAGTTTTTTCGAACGAAAGAAGCATTTGCTCCTTTATTTTTCTACTGTTTGTGGGTGCCACTCGTGGCAGATAAGTTGAACGTACCGCCAAGCTTGCCTGCCCCAGATATAACGGGGGTTTTCTCTCTACTACACCGCATAATATCGTTTTTCTCAAGCTTGTTACCATACTTCGGCCAATTCATATTAACCGCTTTGTTCTGGGTGCTGGGTATTCCAACATTAGCTTTCGTGTTTCTCAAACTCGGACGGAACCACGCTGATGTTGTGTATATTTTGCGCGAATCCAAACGGTTTCTGAGCAACTTCTTCGGTTTGAGCTTTTCTGAAATGCTGGCGAATGCTAGGGTGGCTTTGTCTCTTCCGGGTACGCTCACCATTTGGTGTCGTAAGCTTTTATTCTGGGTTGACAAGCTCATTTCTTTGGTCTCGCACAAATATATGGGTGGGCAGATCCTTGAGGCGGCCCGCATATCAAATGAAGAAGCGTTCCTAGGCTGGACTATTTCACGAATGCAATTTGGCAAATTATTATCTAGTTATGCTGAACAAGTGCGGGAACTTGTGTACAAGTTCTTTGAAGGAAAATCGCATGCTCTTGAGCTGTCATCTGTGCTTGGAACGTGCTTCGAACTTTTCTTTGGGACTCATCTCATTGATAGTCATAAGGTGCCTTCCCTAGCTTCATTTCAAACTGGAAGCACCGAGCGATTGAAGATATCACATCACATTGAATAGGATGCTAAGATAAGTTATCTACTGACAGTTGAGTTCCAGGGTCCTTTTACAGCAATAAGAATACCAAAGGAGTGATGGGCCGAAATCGGAATAATAACTCACAACAATAAACGTAATAATGACTACAAGTAAGTACCTTCGAATAATGAAGCAAGCAAGGTAATAATTATTACAATATATGATAACTCGAATTGATACATTGCATATATATTTTCGTAATAAATAAATAAATATATAATAAATAAATATAATAAATACCTTCGTAATAATCATCTATTAGATATATTATTATCAATATTATTTAATAAGATCTTATGATATTATATGTAAAAAATTCACATTGAGATCCGTCCAAATATTGAAAACTTTACATATCTTGATGACTGATAATCATATAAATATCCGTCCGTCCGGACGGATATCCGTCAGTAGACATATATATATATAGGCACTAATAATAGCATAATATAATATGAAGTCTCCGACCTTCATATCGATGGAGACGAGACACAGTCCGAAATTTAGTACGAAGGTAGTGCTCAATGATGATGCGCGCCACGGTTCCTTCGCGAGCACATTCGTTGCGAGGCTTGAGCGCACTACCAATTAGGGCGCGTGATGCGGCTGTCTCTGGCACCTGCAAAGAAGAACAACGGCGTCGACGGTCGGAGTTCGGCCAACGCGTACCGAACGGTGCCGTTTCCGGCAAAACAGCAGAAACGATACAACGCGGCAATAACTGCAGTCGCGGCATTCCTGCTCGGACGTTCGCGCGGGCGCGGAATAGGTCGCATTATCGTCTCCAACGTAGTCGGAAAACGGTTGTGGCGACGGCTCGAAGTGCTTCCCTGGAAATTATCACGAACGATGACGCTGTCGTTCTGTTAGACCTTCAAAGCTACGTCAGGCTCTCGTCGCGCGAGCTTAATGCGGCGCTTCAACGCCTTGGATCCGGCACAGACTGGCATGTTGTTTTCCACATATTTGACCACCTTTGCCTCGCGCAACATAGCCCAATAAGTTCGAATGAGGCACTAAAGGTGGGGGATAAGTTATCACCACCAAATGCTCATGTGGCAACAACAGTGCTATCCATCGCTGGAAGACACGGGGATCTTGATCGTGTGCGCTCAATCTTCTCCTGGATGAAGGCGCAAGGAACAGATCGCAGTGCACCAACCGCATGGACCTACACTGCTTACATCCAAGCAGTTGGGTCGGGTGGGCTTTGGAGAGAGGCGTTTCAAATGTATCATGAAATGCGGTCTTCAGGGCTGGCACCGACATCGCATACATACAGCGCGCTGATACGCGCAGGGGCAAGAGGCGGCCGCGTCGGCGCCGCAGCTGGGGTCGCTCTGGTTATAGACATGAGAAGAGATGGAATCAAACCAGATGTTCCAATCGCTTCAGCACTCATTTGTGCGTATGGCATCTTGGGGCAGTATAGCAATGCGGAAAGAATGCTTCGGGCTTTCGGTGTCGAGTTCATACAATCTTATCGTCGACCTCAGACGGCCGCACTTGGTGCTAAACAGGATTTGGAGAGGGAGAAAAACGAAACTTCATCGACGCTGCCGCAGGAGAACATTGCAACCGTCAGTGTTGAGTCGGCAACGAAACCAGATGTCAAGCTCTATACAGAATTCATCATTGCGGCCTGCCGTTGCGGCAGGCCTGCTGTCGCGGCGCGACTATTCGAAACCACCGGTTTTCCACAAACTTCATATACCTGCACCGCAGCTATTAAGGCTTTTGGGGAGCTGTCAGAATGGGAAAGGGCAGAAGATATATACGTGATGATGTGCCAGGGCGATAATTCTGCTGCCCCTAACGGATTTACATGCAGTGCACTGTTGTCTGCGTATGAAAAATGTGGGCAGTGGCAACGTGCGTTATTTTTCCTGACCCAGCTTAAGGCTGCAGATCCAGAAGCAACGGATTATGCTGAACATTTTTGTTTTCCCGCGGTGGAGGAGATTCATTACAACATCGCAATGTCTGCATGTGGAAAGTGTGGAAAGTGGTCGCATGCTGACCGTCTTTTAACAGAAATGATTAACGACGGTCTCGCGCCATCCGCAGTTACTTACTCCACGTTGATAGCTGCATACGGTAATGGTGGAGAACAAGAACGAGCGGAATCGAAGTTCAAGGAAATGCTCGCGAGAGGGCTTCAACCAGATGATTATACTTTTGTTGGTCTCATGATTTGCCCGGCCTCTCGGGGTGATTACGTAACATGCCTCGATATCAAGGACCGCATGGTTGCACATGATGTCACGCCAACTGTGCATATATACAACGAGATTATTCGCGCGGCAGGTATTTCTAAAAAGTATGAGCTTGCTGTGGAAATCTACCAAACGCTGGTGGATGATGGAATTCAGCCAAACGCTACAACCCGCATGTTGGTGCAAGGCGTCGGTAAGAAGGGCGTAGAGTTCTATGAAGATCAGCAAACAGCAGCTAATTTTGCAAGTGTGGTTGCTGGCCTTGTTGGCATGGCTGGAATGATGGCCGGAAGGTGGTAACGTCCTTCGTTCCTTCGTTACTCACAATGAAGTTCATATTTCATGGTGGACTACTCCACAGTAATAAAGCCACACGCGCGTTCATGTTTTATTTTAGCTAGTTTCCTTCGCGTCATTTAAGGCCAATAGACTGTTTCACATTTTCAGCACCATCGCGGTCAAAGAACTGTGTAAATATTTTGGCGAAGAAACCAAAGTTGCGAGATATCGCAAATTTCAGTTCGGCCGGCAGGGGCTTGAGCAGAACTGAAGGACCGAAAGATTCTTTGACTTTTGCACCGACAGTAGCCGCGCCTTGCTTGAAGCTCGGGGGATAGTCGAACCAAGCATGCAAGGGCGGGCCGAGGGATAGATGATCGGTTGGGTCGGGAGTCCTTACAGACTGCCCATCTGATGTTTGTAACGGCTTTTCTCCCCCGAATCCATTGAATGATTGCTTGCTCTTACTCGAAGGAGTCCTTGACCTGCCCCGAACTTGAACGGGGGCAAGGTCCTGACGGGCAAGTTCGTCCGTTGAAGAAGGTCCCAATCTGCTGGACATATTTTTGCGGCCAGAAACGTGCGTTTGGCGGCAAGGACTGAGCTGAGGGTGCCAAAGGATTCCCGGTGGCTGTGTTGGCTGTGAGTAAGAGAAGCACTCCGTTTTTGTGACGAAACCCAAAGCTCCTCTGCTTCGTGGAGATATCTCCTTCTCCCACGTGTTTTATCTGAGTCTCTGCAGAGTGTTATTATTAGATATCCATAATATTACTTGATTTGATCACTATATATCCTCACGTTGGCAAACACCATCGGACAAATCTTTCATACGTGTCTCAAGAAAA
>JACLAB010010461.1_pt1 | contig 12278 bp, 7 predicted proteins | sample 8027921 | NCBI WGS metagenome assembly JACLAB01 (sample SAMN15725117, study PRJNA655200) | protist metagenome | isolation source: fluorescence activated cell sorting (FACS) single amplified genomes of... | place: USA: West Boothbay Harbor, Gulf of Maine | collected 2000-07-19
GAATCCAAAATGCAGGCGGAAAAGGCGCGAGATGAAGCGCACGTGGCTCGTCGGGAGCGCGACGACGCCAAGGCGTCGCTCGAGCGCGCGGCTGCGGAGCACAAGCAAATGTCTGAAAAGTACGTCGCTGAAAAGGCGCAGTGGGACTCTGAACTCGCTGCACTCAAGCAATCGGAGCAATCTTTCAAGAGTGAGCTCGATGCCAGCGTCGCCAAGCTCGAAGGCATGACTGCTCAGTACAACCAACTCGCCGAAGAGGCGGCAAAGCAAAACGAAAAGGCTCAAGCCGACATTGAGCGCATCGTCGCCGCGATGACGGAGGAGAAGGAAAAGGCGCTTCACGATCTCAAGGATGAATTGTCTCGCGAAAAGAGCACGGAGATGAACGCGCTCGAACGCGATTTCAGAACGAGACTCGAACAAGAGATGAACGCGTTCAAGTCTGAGAGCAAGGAGGACATGCAGCAGCGCATCGTCCACCTCGACGCCCTTCTCAAGGAGCAGAAGAGCAACAACGAGCTCGCCATTTCATCCTACAAGACGGAATCAAACGCAAAGGAGGCTCAGATGAAGGCTGATTTCCAAGCCGCTCTCAAGGATGCCGAGCACAAGGCTGAGCTTGCCGCGGCCAAGGCGAGCAGCGCCATTGAAAACCTCCAAGCGACGCTCGAGCAGTTTAAGCAGTCTGCCAATGAAGAGTTGTCTCGCGTAAAGGAGGAAGCACGCAAGGCTCTGGCGGATCAAGCGGCCAAGCTGAACGAGGCGCACGCGTTGGACAAGGCGCAAGCGCTCGAAGCGCAACAGCGAGAGCTTCAGTCGAAGATTCTCAGCGAGCGCGACTCAGCCATCAGCGGCTCGCACGACGCCCACGCGGCTGCCATGTCAGAACTTGAAATCAAGGTTCGACAAGAGTGCGCCGAAAACTTCTCTGTCGAGCTCAAGAATGTCAAGGAGGCTGCGCAAACAGTCATTGAGCAAGAAAAGTCGGCGCTCGTGCTGGACAAGGAGAAGTCTCTCCAAGCGCAACGCGCAGAGTTGATTCAACAGGCGACGGCGGAACGTGAGGCTGCCATCCAAGCTCTCAAGGAGGCTCACGAAGAGACCATGCTCGAGTTATCGAACAACCTCAAGGCTGAGCTTGAGCAAGCCAAGAAGGCTGCTTCTTTGGGCAACCACTCTGGACGAAGCGACGCGGAAATCAAGGCTCAGATGGAAGCCGAGAAGAACAGCGCTCTCGTCGCCGCGAGCGAAAAGCATGCCGAAGTCATGTCTCGCAAGATTCAAGAGCTCACCGAGAAGCTCACTTCGGACAAGCATGCCGCCGTTTCTGCCTTGGAGCGTGAAAAGTATGAGCTCATCCGACAGCACGAATCCGAAAAGGCTTCAATGCTGGCCGAGCTCAAGACGTCGCTCCAATCCAACGCCACTGAACGCTTTGAGGAAATCAAGGTGAAGGCGCTCGCCGAACAACGTCAAAAGTTTGAGGTTGAGAAGCAAGTCGCCTTGAACAATCTCAGAGCTGAGCTCGAAGCCGTCAAGGAAGTCGCTCTTGCCCAGGCAAAGGCCGAAGCCGCCGCCTCGGGAGACATTGATGCGAGCAGGTCTTTCAAGTCGGCTATTGAAAAGCTTCGAGACACTCTCGAGAATGAGAAGCAAGAAGCGTTGGCTCTTCAAGCGGCCAAGCTTTGCAATGTTGCCGCTGCGGATAAGGAGCACGCTCTTACCGAACTTCGCGCCCAGCTCCAAGCTGCTGCGTCTCGTGAGAAGCAGGAGCTCATCACTGAGCTTCAAGGCATGGGTGGTTCTGTGCGCACCAAGGAACTGATTGAACTTGAGCAAAAGGCTCAGCGCGTCTTGATGGAATCGAACGAGCGCGAAGCCAAGTTACATGCTGAGATTTCTAGACTCCAACAAGAAAAGGAGCAAGCGCGCCGCGAGGCTCCGTCGATGCCAATGGTGGCCAAGGTTGACAACGCTGCCGTCGACCGTATGAAGGTGACCATTGCGAGCTTGGAATCCAAGGTGCGCAGCCTTGAGCGCGAGGGCGGCAAGCAAGGCGAGATGGCCAAGATGCAAGCTGAGATGGAACAGCTCCGCAAGGAAGCGACCATCGCTCACCGACGCGCGCAGCAAGTCAAGGATGAGCATCACGCTTCCTTTGATAGAGTCAAGGAGCTCGAATCCCAACTTCTGGAGGCTGATGAGATGCGTCGCCAAATGCACAACATGATCCAAGAGTTACGTGGTAACGTACGCGTGATTGCTCGTGTGCGTCCGTTGATGCCGGGCGAGGAGAGCGTCGTCGATCCCGTCAGCAAGCAAGAGCTCGCCGTGTCCATCCCAGAGCTCGACCCGAGATTGTTCAACTTTGACCGTGTCTTTGACGAACGAGCTAGTCAAGAGCAAGTGTTTGAAGAAGTCTCCGAGCTTGTTCAATCTGCTCTCGATGGTTACAAGGTGTGCTTGTTTTCTTACGGTCAAACTGGTGCGGGTAAGACGTATACGATGCTCGGCCAAGGTGAAGGAGAGCGCCAAGGCATTGTGCCGAGAGCGGTTGCCAAGGTGCTCGAGCAAGCGGATGTTCTTCGCGCCAAGGGTTACGAGTACACCATGGAAGCCAGCTACGTGGAGATTTACAACGAGCAAATTCGTGATTTGTTGTGCCCAGGTGCGATGCACAGCGAGAGACACAGCATTGTCAACGCTCCGGAGGGTGGCTGCCCGACAGTGACGGGTGTGGTTCGCGAGGAGGTGACTTCAGTATACGAGGCGACGAGCTTGGTTCGCAGAGCGATGAAGGCCAGAGAAGTTGCAGAGACGGAAATGAACGCCAACTCTTCTAGATCTCACACTCTTTTCTTGTTGTACATCACTGGCGTCCATCAAGCCACCGGTCAAACGCTGACTGGGTGCCTCAACCTCGTCGATTTGGCTGGTTCTGAGAGGACTAAGAGAAGCGGAGCGCGGGGTCAGCGCATGACGGAAGCATGTGCCATCAACAAGAGCTTGTCGTGCTTGGGTGATGTGTTTGCTGCGGTTGGTCGTGGCGATAAACACATTCCTTATCGCAACAGCAAGCTCACGTACTTGCTCGCACCGTGCTTAGGAGGTGAAGGCAAGACGCTGATGGTAGTCAACATAGCTCCAGATCTGGACAGCGCAGAAGAGTCCATGTGCTCTCTTAGATTCGCATCCACCGTGAACCAGGTGGAATTAGGAAACGGCAAGAAGGCCAAACGCAACATTTCACAGAACTTTGCACACCTTACCAATGGTGGTGCGGAAGCGCCCGCGCCGGCGGGTGTCAGCACGAGGACCCGTCGAGCGTCGGCGAGCTCTCTGGCTCTTAGAGACGCAAATGCGGGTTACGATAGACGCTCTTCCGCGGGCTCAAAGAGATCTAACCCATTCAGTCAAAATGAACGCGCACCCAAGACTCGACGCAAGGCTTGGGAGTAAACGGATTCATCATCCGCCCATGTAATTAATACAACGTTTGCAAATTTTCCTCTGTATTACATAAATTTTGTCGAATGCAGAATACACAACTTTCAAGCGACTCTTGATACCCATCGACTCTCACACCCACGCGCGCTATTCACGCTATCAATCAAGTCTAAAATGCCCGACCACTCCCGTCGTGGAACCTCTCGCGACGCTCTGGCGTCGGCTTTGGAGCTTCGCGTGTGCGTGGTTCAGGCAGCACCGCTTCGTCGTCATCCATCGAACCCAATCCCATCCAGTCAAAGTCCTCCTCTGGATCATCATCCCCGAGCGACGCCGACGCCCGATGATGTCGTGCGGGTGAATTCCTAAAGCTATACGGATACCGCTCGCTCGACGCGACCGCTGACGACACAAGTATCCTATCCTGCAACCGCCGAGCCTTGGCCGCGAGCCTCGCACGCTCCTCCTCCGACACGGCGAGCTCTCTCCGGAGCACCCTCGCCGCCGCCACCGCTTCGTCCCTATCTCGCTCAATCTCCGCTCTCAACTTTCTCTCCGTCTCGATCGACCGCTCCAGCGCCCCGACCTCTCTCTCCAACCGCTCCGCCCGCTCGTTCGAGTCGACGACGCGCTTCAACAGCTCGACCAACTTTGCCTTTTCCCCCGCCCCGAGCGACGCAAAACTCCCCGCGCTACCCGACATCGACGACGTCGGGCCGTCGTTCGATGCGTTTTTCGTCCCTCGAGGCGTCTCGAGGTCGACATCCGCGTCCGAATCGACGACGACGACCGATTCGAGCGCGTCGCTGAGCATTGCGACAGCATTGCCAACGACGGGCTCGGCATCGAGAGATCCCATCGGGGGCATCGCGTCCCGAGTCATAAGACGCGGCACGATGCGACGCGTGTCGTTTTGCGTGTTCCGAATCCCGTTCTCTCGCCCGCGGCGTCAACGAGTGTCGCACAGTCGTACGTTTCCATTCCAACTCCAACTCATTTTCGCTTTTGCGTTGTTTGGGGAAAGGGCCTCACAAGAACGCGCGCGCGACACTTCGTAGTCGAGCGAACGAACGAGCGAGGAGTGAAACGCACGAAAGGAGGTTACGGAACATGTCCGTCTCCGTGAGCGCCGTCGGCGCGGGTGCGCGAGCGAACGCCGCGCTTAAGAATACGAATGCCAACAAGTCCTCGCGCCGCCCTGGAGCGCTGCGAACGCAGCGGCACCGTGAATGTGGCGCCGTCGCGGCGATGGAACGTCGCGTGCGCGCGAACGTAGCGGCGTCCGTGACGGACTCTGTCGATTACGAGGATCTCAGCGATAGGCTCAAGCTTGATAACGTGCGACAGAGTTTGATTCGTCAAGAGGATTCCATCATCTTCGCGCTCATTGAGCGGGCACAGTACAAGTTGAACTCGCCGATTTACGCGAAGAATGCGACACCAGTGCCGTGCTTCGCGCCGAATGGAGACCGGGCGTCGATGTTGGAGTTTATGCTTCGGGATGTCGAGCAGAGTCACGCTAAAATTCGTCGGTACACGTCGCCGGATGAACACGCGTTTTATCCAGAGGCGCAGCCGCCGCTCGTCATTCCGCCGATCGCGTTCAAGGATGTGTTGCATCCGTGCGCAGAAGATATCAATATTAACGATCGTATTATGTCGATGTACATCGATAACTTACTTCCAGAGATGTGCGAAGGTGGGGATGATAACAACTACGGGAGCGCGGGTTTGTGCGACTTGACGTGTCTGCAAACCATCTCCCGAAGAATTCACTACGGCAAGTACGTGGCTGAATCCAAGTTCTTGGCGCAACCGGAGGAGTACACGGAGTTGATTAAGGCTCAAGATGCGGAAGGCTTGATGGCGCTCTTGACCAACCAAGCGGTCGAGGATCGGGTCGTGCGCCGCGTGGCGAACAAGGCTGCTGTCTTTGGTTCCGACATTAGCGAAGAGATTCCGGAATCCCTCGCCTTGCCGCTCGGTGCGGAATCCTACAAGCTTGCGCCGGAGAAGGTGGGGGATTTGTACTACCGCTGGATCATGCCCATGACGAAGGATGTCCAAGTCCAGTATTTGTTGCGCCGCCTCGACTGAGGAGAGCGCTTTGTTAGCCGTGCGTAAACCTCGCCCACCCTAGACCCGCAGCAAGTTGAGAGATTAAAATATAATAAAAGTACACGTGATGCTATTACAATTTTCGCCACAATCAATGAAATCTAATGCGTTACGCGAAGTGTATCCCCTTGGCGTTAAACTCGGCGAGGAGGCGCAGAAAGTCATCCTGGCTCATTTTGCTGGAGCGCATCTCTCCAAAGCCATCCGTCGCAAGCACGTCTTCTATGAGCTGCTTGACAATCTCCGTGGATGTTCCCACGGTCTCTTGCTCGTCATCGACGTCCATGGAATCTGCTGCAGCGGCGGCAGCCTTCTTCTTGTTCAGCTTTTTATCCGGAACCACTTGCAACGCCTTGTATGTTCGGTAGTTGTTCGTCAAGAGCTCGAGGACATTCTTCGTTCTAAAAATGCCCCCCAGCGTCTTATTCTTACGCCCAAAGCAAAATCGCACGAGACCGTCCCACTCTTTAAAATTGACAGGAATCGGTGGATGTCTCGGTTCCAACCTCACGACGGACGAATCAACCTTTGGCGGCGGTCGAAAGTTATTCTTACCAACCTTTAAAATGTGCTGCGTCCGCGCCAACAGTTGTGTGTTGACGCCCAATCGACAATACAACGAGTCTCCCGGCGGCGCAACGAGTCTCATCGCGAATTCCCGTTGGAACATGAGCGTCGCGCTTCTAAACATCGGCCTGTGCGCCAAGAGCTTGAAAATCAACGGCGAAGAAATCTGATACGGAACGTTGGCTACACACACGTCGAAATACGGCAGGTCCACCTTTAAGAAATCTCCCTGAATGATTTCAAGCTTTGAGTTCCACACCGGATCGTTCTGAACCCGTCTTCTGAGCTCGAGAACCATTCTCGGATCAAACTCCACCGCCACCACCTTTTTACACGTGTCCAAAAGCTTCGTCGTCAGGTTCCCCGTACCCGGACCGATTTCCAGCACCACGTCGGTGCTCTTCACCCCAGCCTTGTCCACGATCGCATTCACGATGGCTGGGTTCTTCAAGATGTGCTGACCAAAGGATTTCAAAAACTGAATCCCTTGATACGCCGACCGGTCCTCACCGCCCCCGTTCGAGCTCTTCCGCACCCCACCGCTCGCCACTCGAAGTCCACCGACGCTCGAGCCGCCGCCCGCGCCTCGGTCTCGCTTTCCCATGTCGAAAAAGTCACCGCCGCCGCTTCCGACGACGACGATCGACCGCCGCGCGGAGAGAATCACAGACCGTGCGAGCGTTGAAATTCGCGCCCGCGATCCCGCTAGCACCGCGATCCCCGTCGTGCCGTCGTCGTCGCGCGCGTCGCGCGTCTCGCAGTGCGCGCAATTCGCTCCGCACCGCACCGCCGCCGTCGCTCGTCCAAAAAGCATCCATCGATCCATCGATCCACGAACGGGTAAAAATATCGATGGTTCCTCCCCGGTGACTCCTTGGAAATCACCGATCGATTTCGGTTCCGGTTTCAATCCGATCCGATCGACGCGCACCCAAGGGAACGTTTCCAAGTTTCGTGTATGTGTGTGTGTGTAAACAGTGATGAAACATTAAAAACAGGGTGGCGCTTCGTCGACGAAGAGATTCCCGACACGCCTACCGATCGGTCCGGTCCGTCAGACGAAAGCGTCGGATCCGCTCGGATCCGCGCGGGTTCCTCGCGCGCCACCGCACCGGTGGTGATTCAACCGGTGGTTTTTTCACCGGTGGTGGGTTCGGAGGGATAGGGATACGTCCGGCGCGCCCGCGGGGCGTCTGCGTTTAAGATAAAGCGACGTCATCGTCGATCTCGTCGCGCTAATCCAAACGAGAGAGTTTTGGGAGCTGGACGGGAGTGGGACGGGTGAGCGCGAGGGCGGTGAGGCACCCGAGGGACGAACGAACGGACGTTGGAGGCGAGATGAGCGAACGTCCGGGGGCGGGTAACGAGGCGACGCGGGAGGGTGAGGACGCTGAAGCGAGAGGGCGACGAGCGGGCGACGAGAGAGCTTTGATGAACGAAGGGGGGAAAGCTGGGACGGCTTCGAAGCCGCAGCAATATAGCCGTAAGGATAAGTCGCTCGGGTTGCTTTGTGAGAATTTTTTAAGGCTCTATGGACGAGGGGAGGAGGAGAATATTAGTTTAGACGACGCCGCGGCTAAGCTCGGGGTGGAGCGTCGTCGCATCTACGATATTGCGAATGTTCTGGAGAGTATCGAGGTTGTGACGCGGCGAGCGAAGAATCAGTACACTTGGCACGGTGTTTGTCGATTAGCAGAGAGTTTGAAAAGGCTAAAGGAGGCTGGCTTGAAGGAGTTTGGCGCAAACTTTGAAGAGCAGGCGCAAGACGCGCAGCAGGCGAAAACCGCGGGCGACGCTCAGGCTACAAAGCAGTCCGACACGGATGGCGAAAACGCCAACGACTCGGACAGAAGCTCTCCCACGGTGACCACGGTGCCGGAGAACGATTCTCAGGGTGAAGCGGGCGGCAATAAGTCTGGAGCCAAGAACTTTTCCGGACAAGGAAGATTTGCTGTTCCAACCTCGCAATATGATGGTAGAAGAGAAAAGAGTCTGGGCCTGTTATCGCAAAAGTTTGTTCAACTTTTCCTCGCGTCCAAGATGCACATTGTCAGTCTCGACACCGCCGCTAAGATGCTCCTTGGCAGCGGTGAGGACGACGCCAAGCTCAAGACAAAGGTTCGTCGTCTGTACGACATTGCCAACATATTGTGTTCTTTGCATTTGATTCAAAAAGTTCATCTCACCGATGCGAGGAAGCCTGTCTTCCTCTGGCTGCGTCGAGAGAACTCCACCGCGGAGCTCATCGCTCAGGGTAAGGGAATGCAGTGGTTCAAAAAGCTTGAGGCGGGAGACAAGGCTCTCATTGCGGCATCACAACATTTGTCCATGCAGACCAAGACCCCGGGCGCATCCAAACAGACGACAAAGAAGCGTCCGTCGGAATCAAACAAGGCTAATCTCGACAAGAAGCGACCTCGCGGTCGTCCAAGAATACCCGGCGGCGATGGGACGAGCGCGCCAGTCATTACCCCGCGCTTGGACAACGTATTACTCCCCGAGAACATGCCGCAGTTTCACAACCTCTTGGCATTCACCACTGCGCAGTTGGCTGTGAGATACCCACTGGACGTCAATGCCGACCTCAACGCCATCATTGCTCAACAAAACTACAACAATGCAAACTTTTTGCAGCAGTTTGCTGCGACGTCTGCGCTGCAAGCTCACGCGGCGCACCAAATGCCCGCGAAAGGTTTTCCCGCGCAACCGATGTCGGCAACCACACTTGACCCACCGCCGCAACCGCACCCAGGGTTTTCCGGCGTCAATCCAGCATGGGACATGTCGGGAATGTCGCATCAAAACGCTCCCATGCAGGATATGATGCGCATGTACGAAGAGTCGATGAATGTCTGGCAAAAATGCGCCGCAGTGAACAACCAAAATCAGAAATCCAATTGATATCATCATTTTTTTATTGTTTCGCTTGATAAACGTTGTAACGCTACACGATTTTATTGCATTCAATCTTCGCAGCTTGGCTTTCATGACGTTTCTTTTACGTTTGAATGCATCACTTACCAGCGACGCGACGGCAAGCATAGCTATCTGGCGCGGCGATGGCGTATCCGCTGCCCAAGATGAGACTGGCTCCGAGAACCATGATGGCTGGTCCATCCCATGCTAGTCCACCGTTTCGTTCGGGCGAGTGGTTCCCAGGATACGCTCGAGCGATCAAAGCAGCCGACGCGTTATTCATTCGTGAAGCTACGGCGCCAGCGCCGAGTCGTATCCAGTGTGTTAGTGCGTTCATCGGCACGGTCATCTAGGAGGCGAGCTGTGACGATGTTGGCCGCGTTTCGTTTTGCTTCGTAACCATCAAATATTCTCGATTCATTGCAATATCATCTAATTAGTTCGAGCGAGCACGCCGAATGATGTGCATCGAATGTATGAATCATTCTTGATTTTCTTGTCTTTCTTCTATCTCGCTATCACCCTCTCACCCTCTTCATTTGCTCGGTTCAGCGCTCTCCGTCTTCTGTTGCTGCCGACCATTCTTTGAACCATTCTTGCGTTCTCCCCCACCCTCTCCGTTTCGTCCCTTGGACTCTCTCTTACCGTTACTGGTTGCCCCCTTTGCGTTTGGTGCCAAGGACGCCTTCTTCATCTCAACAATCAGAGACTTGCCGTGAAGCTCAATTTGCGCCTCCAAGGCGGCAGTCGCCGCCGCGGGTTCATCAAAATCAATGAAGGCAAACTTGGTTTCGTGCTGCAACTTTGGCGACTTGAGGTTGATTCCCTTGGCACCTCCTCTAATGACACCAAACCTGCCAAACTCCTTCTCAAGGTCCTCCACAGTCGTATCGATGAAGATGTTCTTGATGAAAATGCCGCAGCCCAGTTGCGAGATGTTTGCCTGTTGCTCCGTCTTAGCCGGAGTCGCAGCCGCAGCAACCGGAGCCGCAGCCGTAGCGGGAGCCGCGGGCTTCGACTTTGAGGCAGTGACATTCGATTCTCCGGACGCAGCAACGGCAGCCGCAGCCGCAGCCGCGGCCATCATCGCGTACGTTCGCGGTTTGCTCGGATCGCTCTCCGCGGCAGCCGCAGCCTTTTTGCTATCATCAGACTTCTCCTTGGCGCTTTCCGCCGTCTTGGACTCCCCCTCCTCATCACCATCCTTAACCTTTCCAGCCTTGACCGGCTTGGTCTCAGCCTTAACCGCCGGAGCGGCTTGCTTTGAGCCTTGCACCGCGGTGTTCTTGGTCTTTGCCGCGCCCACGTTCACCTTGTCGAGATAACGAACAATGTCGTTGAGCACAAAGAAACCATTCTCTTGAGGAGCCAAAAGGAAAGACTGCACAAAGTTGCGAGCAAAGCTGTCACCTTTTCGTCTCAGCGCACCCGTGACTTGCACCAACACGCCACCCCCGAGTGTGTGCGAGGCATCAATCGACTTGATGTCTGCTTGAGTCTCATCGTAGCCCATGCTCATCACCTTGTTGTGAATATCGCGCTGCGTGCGATACGTCGTCGGCGCGTCGCTCTCCTCACCGTGTTCGCCCCTCACGATGAGCGTCGAATCATTCGTGTAAAACCGGTACAAGACTGCCGGAGACGTGTGCAAAATTGTGTAAAACTGGTTCACAAACGAATTTCCGACAACCTCCGCTGCCGGCGTTGGCGCGCGCGGCGCCGCCATGTACGGCACCACACCGGGCGCCACCATCGCTCCAGACGGATGATACACCAACGTCGGAGCGTGTCCCGCACCGCTCGTGGGAGATCCACTCGCAGAACCGACTTTCTGTCCAGCCGTCGACGTCGACGAAGTGGTCGCCATGACTGTAGACGAATCGAAAACGAAACTCGCCGTCGTTGCGAATCAAACAAAATCAGACAAAAAGGATCAGCCCTCGAACCCTACGTCGCGCACGCGTTACAATCAATCGTCAGTCTCACCATCCATACATCTAGACATACATCCCAGGCGTTTGCGCGGCGCGAACCCCGAACCCTCGCGTCGGTCGGCCTGGGTGTTTTCCACTTTGGACCCTCTCACAACTCCACGGTTCACAACCCGCAGAATACACCAAAAAAAGACACCAGAAAAGGAATCGATTTTCGTCTTCGCGCGCGCCGCGACCAAAGCGTGGTTTTCCAGCCAGCGCGCCGGACAGCCATCCAACCATCCTCTCGTCCGTCCGACGCGCACCCCGCGAACGACGCGCGCGAACGCTGACGACGAGCCCCGACGCATCGGCAAATCATCGATCCATCGTCGCGTGCGAACGAACGTGCGGTGCGCTCCCTCGCTCGCTCGCTCGCTCGCACGACACGCGGTTCGACGCGACGACACGACCGGCGACCCTCGAAGCTTGTTTCCACGAATCGACGGGTCGTGAACCGTAAAATATCCCATGGGTCGTCCACAAAACGGACATCATCCACCGGTGCGTGTCGGCAGCCATCGCATCGCACCAACGCGTCCCGACCGAAACCTACCGACGCCGCGCGCGCGCTCGAATACGCACCTATTCGTTTTTGCCTTTGTAATTTTATGCGTTCGTTTCCCGCCTGTCCCGCGAGGAGCTCCGCGCGTCGCGCACGACGGCGCGTCCTTCGGTGTCGTTCGCGCGTCGCGCACTTCCGCGAGGGCGCGCTCGGGGTGTTCTGGGGAGTGTGCGCGCTCAGGGTGTTTCACTGTTTACGCATACGTTTATCAGAAAAAGAGACACCGCGCGGTGCGCAGTGAGGACTGTGGAGCTTGTTTGGCGAGAAAACTAACCAAGGGCGGATGGACGGACGCGAACGGATGCGTTCGGATCGACGACGACGAAGACGACGACGGCAGGGGTGCGTAAAGTGAGGTTTTTACGTCATGATTACTACTACCGATAAATACAACAATGATAAATAAACGCGAGTGAGAAACTAAGCACTATCCGCGAGGCTGTTCGGTTCGCGCGCTCGCGCGCTCCTCGGGGTTGATTTCCATTTCATCTCATCCGACGGAAGCCAAGTTTCCGACTGATCATGACGACCCGAAATCGGCATCGATCGGTTTTCGACCGCGGCCTCGACCGCGACCGCGACCGCGACCGCGGCCTCGACCGCGACCGCGACCACCGCGGCCGCCGAAGTCTGACGCCAAGCGCGCGGACTGCAACGCGGAAATCTCTTCGCTCTCCAACATCTTTTGCGTC
>JACLAB010012321.1_pt1 | contig 12277 bp, 10 predicted proteins | sample 8027921 | NCBI WGS metagenome assembly JACLAB01 (sample SAMN15725117, study PRJNA655200) | protist metagenome | isolation source: fluorescence activated cell sorting (FACS) single amplified genomes of... | place: USA: West Boothbay Harbor, Gulf of Maine | collected 2000-07-19
GCAATTAAGACCATACATTTTAAGTCAATCGATGCGTGCATTACGGCTCACTTCATTAAAATGTTAAATAATACGTTACAATGTGTGAACATTTGTGAACACCAGTTAAATTAAATGCATACTGACTTTCTGGCCCCTCTCTTTTCCTCCTTTTTTTTGTGTGCTTCTTGATCACCTCTTGTTTTTTTGTTTGTCTGGCGACTTTTAAATCAAACAAATTTTTTTTTTGCCTCTTTCCTCCCCCTCCCGCGGCATTCCACACAAAACAAAACAACGACGACAAAATTCTCCCGCTCTCTCCCAACTCCCAACTCTTTCTCTCTCTCTCGAGCTTTGCGCATCTTCGCGGAAAAGAGAACGGCTTTAAAAAGAGAGACGCGTCGTGAACATGCACCACCGCTGAACAACATCAGTGCTCCTGTTGTTCATCACGAATAATACTAAAAATGCCGAGATTTCTTCGGGAAGGAAAGTCCGCGCACCCGCTTTACTCGGGATTCGCCTCGAGCACTTCCCAAAAGCAAGACGAAGAGCAGAGCTTACTTTTAACATCATCTTCAGCATCATCAGCCTCTCGAAACAGCGACATCTCTCGAACCGAGAAGAAGAAGAATACTAACAACAACGAAAGAAGAAGAAGAAGAGGACAAAGAGGAGCGTTTTCCTTCCAGACGATTCCTGAGAACGAAGCAGTCTTAAAGCGAGACAAGGAGGAAGACGAAGGAGACTATTATTACGACGACACCGAAGAAGAAGAAGATTACGAAGATTACGACGATTTCGACGAAGATGAAGAAGAGGAAGAAGCGAAATACAGAAGAAACAACGGCGTCTCCCATAACAGCTCGAAAGTATACGTGAGGAACCTCTTCGTCGTGGCGTTTATGATGATGATGTGCACGTTGGCGACGTGCGTCGGGATCGCGTCGGCGTACCGACCGTCGAGAACCGGGATGGTTGGTAGGCGGGACGTGCACCCGAACAAAAACGTGCACGTCGTGGCGGAAAGTTTTAGCGACGTGAAGGAGAGTAAGATGGTGATTGATGAGTACATAGAGAAGAAAAAAGAGAAGATGATGCGGGAGAAAGAGATGTTGGAGAAGATGAGCGAAAGCGACGGGGAGAGAGAGACGCCGGCGAGTGGTGCTGCGATTGAGACGAACGACGCGAAAAGCAGCGATTCTTCTTCTCCTTCTTCTTCTTCTTCTGAAAAAGGACGCGAGAGCCGCTCGAGAAAGAGCGCGAGTAGGAAAAATAGTAAAAAGATGAAAGCGGGAAAACAAGAACGAGAGGAACAATCGTCGACCGAGGAGGCCGAGGCAAAGACGACGACAATTGTGGAAAACATCACCCCGAAGACGCTTTTGGAAACCGTTCGCGACGTCAAGCACGTGCACGAAGCGGAAAAGAAGGTGAAAGAAAACGGCGGGAGTTTGATCGACGTCGTCGCCGAAATACAAGAGAAAGAGGAAGAGAGCGACGGGAGCGTCAACTCCTCTTCTTCGTCCTCTTCGAAAGCGGAGAAAGAAGGTGAAGGAGAAAGAGGAGGAGAAGAAGACAATCTCAACGACGACGACACCGATGATACCGACGAGACGACAACCGCAACGACCGCGGTTGTCCCCGGAAGCGTCGCCGTCCTCGGTCCTCAAACCAACGTAAAAAATAGCATAGAATCCATCGAGTTGATCAGCAACGCCACCTCCCAAAACGCCCAATCCTGGGGCATCGAAGACGGAGAGGAAAAGAACGACGACGAGGGAAATCCTGAGGAGGAAGAGACGACGACGACGAAGAGGAAAGTGAAAACGAAATTAAGGAGTAGCAGTAAAAACAAGAAAGAAAAACATTTGTCACCATCGTAGAAAGCGTTTAGAGCAGCGAAGAAGCACTTCTTTGAAACAAACAACAAGAGTAGAAATTCAACAGAAACCAAAACACTTTACACTTTTCCTTCCTTCGCCTTCTTTGTTGGACGAACGAATAATACGTCATTTAATACGAGCGAAAGAGCGCGAGAAAGAGCGAGACACACACATGCGCATCCCGGGTCCAGCGGGAGAGTTGCACGCGCGTCGCGCCGCCGCGCTTCGAGAGCAGGAGCAACGCGACGATAAAAACTTGAAAAACATTATTCAAAACGAACACCACCCACGACGGGGAGATGAAGAAGGAGAAGAAGGAGAAGAAGACAAAAAAGAAATAGACCATCGTCGTCTTACGAAGAATGAAGCGAGTAATGCGAGTAAGAACAGAGCGAAGCGCGCGTTGTGGAAGAAACTGCTCGAGTACGATCCCGCATCGAAGAATAAGAAGAATAAGGACGACGACGATTCGCTTTTCGAGCAAAAACAGTACCAAACCATCCAGTGGTTAAAAAACGGCGGATGGCGAAGCGGTCGATTGAGCAAAGGAAGATTTATCGTCGAAAAGGCGAAGAAGATAAAGAGGAAGAGTGGGATGCGCGTCTTTGGTGGTGGTGGTGGAGGTAAAGGAGGAGATCAAAATCAAACGCGTGCATCATCATCATCGTCTTCTTCTTCGTTAAAAGTTTTCGATGGAAGTTTACTCGTATCGGACGAAAACGGAGATACGATGACGGCGACGTGCGACGGAGAGACGCTTCAGATGCTCCTCAATCATAAGAACGATGCAAAGAAGAGAAAGACGAGGGTAGGGGTGATCGTCAGAGACGTCGCGGTGTTGAACGCGAGCGCGACGGAGCAACACTTGGTCTTGAAGAGGAAGAGTTTGGTGGAGATTTTCTTTCAAGAGGAAGAAGAAGAGGAAGAAGAGAAAGAAGGAAGCAGAGGCAAAGAAAACGCAGGTACAGTTGCGATAGACGTAGGTAGAGTAGAAAAAGCAGCGCCGCACTCGCAAGTGCCGCAACCGAAAGCAGTCTCCGCGTTCGCTTTGCAGGCGATGAAGCTCATGGAAAAGCGAAAAGCGAAAGCGGCGGCAAAGGCGGCGGAGGGCACTAAAAGTCAATAGTAATAGTATATATTGAATAACAACGAATAAATAGTTTTGCATGCGAATGCGCTTGAATGCTTTTGTCTTCTAATAAAAGTTCTCGTCGTCGTAACTCCCGCTACCTTGAGGCGGCACGCTCGTGTCGTAATCCGGGCCTTGGTATCCCATAATCTCGCCGTCGCGGTTGACGACGGCGTATTGGGACGATGCATCGTTTTCGTCTCCGTAGTTATAAAAATCCGCGTCGTCGTCTTCGTCTTCCCCTTCTCCATCGATGCCGCCGCCGTAATATAAACTCTCGTTTTCCTCTTCGTCGTCGTAATACTGATCTTCTCTTCGCAATCCGAGCTTTGCTTTCAGAGCGTTGCCGCACGACAAAATGGCTTCGTTGATTCGCACTTCCCAAATGCGAAACACAATGGCGGCGTAGGCATTGCACAGAATCCAAAACTGCTTCGGGATTTCCATCATCTCTTCTCTCGTAGCCGATTTCCACTCGGCTAAAGCCATCTCGGAAAACTCGCGTTCGATTTCCACCAACGCTTCTTCGCGTTCCGTGAGCGTTCGTTGTCCCGAACGCTGCATTTTTTGGTACCTTCTAAATCGGTCTCTCCGAATGCTTTGAATCAAGTTACCGAAGGAGGAAAGTATCGCAGAGAGGACTAAGCCTAACGCAAACGCGGGTACGATGTCCGTTTGGGCGATTCGCGCAGCCGTAGCTGGTAATTCCGCGACGACTTGAGTGACTTTTCTGTGCACCCGTTTGACGTTTTCAACCGAGTCTCTCGATGCTTGCGAAAAGACATCCGTGATGTGAACTTTGTTGTTGTATTGAAACGCAGGGCTGTCGTAGTAATAACTTCCTGGTCCTCCTACTCCTCCTCCGTTATCGAGAAAGTCGTCTCCGTAGTTATAATTACGTCGGGACTGAAACTGATTTTCAAACGCGGCGTCATCTTTCGGGTCTAAAGCGGGTTGACCGAAATACTGTTCCTCCTCCGCTCGCGAAAACTCTTGATCGCCGTAATAGCTTCTGTATTGCTGAGAAGGAGGTGCGCCGCCGTTCCATCGATCGTAATTCGTCTCCGCGAATCTCGACGACAACGGTACTCTTTGCTGATTCTGTTGTTGCTGTTGCTGACGAAGATAATTCGCCCTCGTCGCGTACTCCGCGCCGTAACTTCCGTAATTGTTGTTACCCGAAGAAGTCCGTCTGCCACCACTATTACTACTTTTATTATTATTATTATTACTACTAATACCATTACCACTCCCTCTTCGATCGTCAAACATGCTCGATTCGTAGCTCCCCGCCATAGACGTCGTCGATTCCAACCCACCTTGTTGTATCTGCCTCAACCAATCGTTTCTTCTCGTCAAATCGTCCGCGTATCGTTCACTCCTGCCGGCGTTTGGAACCGCGCCGGTCGTTTCTCTCGTGAACTCCAAAATAGCTCCAATCGACCGGTCCGAACTCGCGTGGCGAAACAACGGCCCACTCCCTCTCGGTAACGTGCAAATGGTTGGAAAACTTCTCGCGCGAAAATACTTCCCCGCGAATGCTTTTTGTTCCGGTGTTTTACACACTACTCTTTGCACTTCGATGGATTCGTCGCCGGCAAACATCGCCGCCATCGCCGCAAACGTCGGTTCCACTTGCTCGCAATACCGGCAATTCGTCGCTTCCACCAGCAACACGACGTTTTTGTCTCTGTTTGCTAACGTAGACGCTAATTCTCTCGTACTTTTCGTCGTCACGCTTCCTTTAATATTATTAGTATCGCTCGCGCTCTTCGATGAAGAAGACGCGCCGAACCGTCTGCTTCGTCTTTGACTGTCGTTGGTATTGTTCAACGTTCCCGGTCCGGTCTTCTCTTCGTATCGATCGTTCCCAGTCGCAGCAGCAGTCGCAGCAGTATCGTCGTTGTCGTTGTTGGTGGTGGAAGCAGCAGTGGCAATAGTGTCGCACCTCCTCCTTCTGTTCAGAACGGAGGAGGAGAATCCCCTCGAGCGATTAGTAGTACTCCTCGTGACTCCTCCTTTTTGTCCTCTTCTTCCTCCTCGCGGTGGTGCACTTCTTCTCCACGCCGTCGTCGTCGTCGTTAAAGAAGAAGATGAAGAAGCAATCATCATCATCATCATAATTCAAATCGAGAATGTGTGTTTAAGTAATTCTCTCTCAAACTCTCTTTCTAATAATAATAATAATAATATATATACCCGAGAGAGACAACGACGAAAGAAGAACGAGGAGAGAGAAAAACGAGAGAGTGTTTCGATCTCTTCTGTTTTTTTTCTGTAAAACCGATTCTCTCTCTTCTGTCTTCTTCTTTTTTCTAAAGTGTGTGCGTTTTGTGTGTCTTGTTAATGGAGGAGAGAAGCGATGAGAGAAGCGAGAGGAAGAGAGGACGAAAAAAAAACTGACTCGAGACGACGAAACGAGATTGAATTTTTCTTTCTCTTCTTTTTTTCTGCTTTTGGAGCACACAAGAGAGAATTTTATTGATGAGAGAAGAAGAAGAAGAAACAGAGAGGAAAAAAATTTGAAGAAGAAGAGCAAAGAGCAGAGAAGAGAGAGAGAGAAAGAGAGAAAGAGCAGACGTCGTACGTAATAAGAGAGAATTAAGAGCAAGACTTTATCCAAATTTTCTCTTCATTTAATACTAGACTCCAAAAGAAAGAGAGAGAGAGAGAGAGACAGTAGTTCATATGGCAACTTTGACGACCATCCCGGCTGCGCGTGTCGTTTCTTCTTCTTCTTCCGCCGTCGCGAGCAGCAGAAGGAGAGTCGTCGGTGGGAGGAAGTGTTGTTCTCTCTTCACTTCTTCTAAAAAACCCATTTCTCTTCGTGGTTCGCATTCCTTCTCGACGACGACAAAGACGACGTTAATAACGACGATGTCGTTGCGCCGCGCGTTTGCACGAAAGACGACGATGATGAAAACAACAACGACGACGAGTTGTTTCTTTTCGCGGGGAACGACGACATCGTCTTCCTCTTCAAACTCTTCTTCTTCTTTAATCTTTAATCGGATGCAAAAAGCCGGAAGCAGAGACTCGAAGCTCAAAGCCGCAGCCGTCGGTGAGGAAGTCAACGCCGCCGAACAATCCGTCCCTTTGTTGACGTCGGACGAATCCGAAGATTTACTCAAAATACGACACTCTACCGCGCACATATTAGCCATGGCGACGCAAAAAGTCTACCCGAAAGCGCAGTGCACGATTGGACCGTGGATCGATCGCGGGTTTTACTACGATTTCTTTTATCCAGACCAAAGCTTCACGGACCAAGACTTGAAAACGATACAAAAAGAAATGTATAAAATCATTCGGAAAGACTATCCGATTCGAAGAGAGGAAGTGTCGAGAGAAGAAGCCGCGAGAAGGATTAAGGAAATCAACGAACCGTACAAGTTGGAGATTTTAGACATGATTAAAACCGAACCGATCACGATTTATCACATCGGCGACGAGTGGTGGGATTTGTGCGCCGGGCCGCACGTGGAGAGCACGGGGAAAATCGAGCAGAAAGGAATCAAGTTAGAAAGCGTGGCGGGAGCGTATTGGCGAGGAGACGAGACGAAACCGATGTTGCAAAGAATCTACGGGACCGCCTGGGAAAGCCAAGCGCAATTGCAAGCGTACGAGTTGTTTAAAGAAGAGGCGAAGAGAAGAGACCATCGAACGGTTGGTAAAGAAATGGGATTGTTTTCGTTGCAACAAGAAGAAGCTGGAGGCGGGTTGGTGTTTTGGCACCCGAAAGGCGCGTTAATGCGCCATCAAATCGAAACGTTTTGGAAGGATTTACACTTACAAAGAGGCTACGATTTAGTCTCCACGCCGCACGTGGCGAAAAGTGAGTTGTGGAAAACGAGCGGTCACAGCGATTTTTATAGCGAAAACATGTACCAACAGATGCAAGTAGAAGAGGAATCGTACCAGTTAAAACCGATGAACTGTCCGTTCCATATCGTCGTGTATAAAGACGGGTATTATTCGTACAGAGATTTGCCCTTACGATGGGCCGAGTTAGGAACGGTGTATAGATACGAAAGAAGTGGGACTATGCACGGTTTGTTTAGAGTCAGAGGTTTCACGCAAGACGACGCGCACGTGTTTTGTTTACCGGACCAAATCACCGACGAGATTACGAAAATTTTAGACCTGGTGGAGGAGGTGTTAGGGACGTTCGGGTTTAAAGATTACGAGGTGAACTTATCGACGAGACCGGAAAAAGCGGTCGGGTCGGACGATATTTGGGAACGCGCGGAATTGGCCTTGAAAGATTCCTTGAAACGCAAAAATTGGGACTACATCGTCGACGACGGCGGAGGCGCGTTTTACGGGCCGAAAATTGACATTAAAATTCTCGACGCGATTGGACGCAAGTGGCAATGTTCGACCATTCAGTTGGATTTTAACTTGCCCGATCGATTCGATTTGTCTTACATCGACCAAAACAACGAGAAACAACGACCGATTATGATTCACCGGGCGATTTTCGGTTCCTTGGAACGCTTCTTCGGCATTTTGACGGAAAACTACGCCGGTGCGTTTCCGGTGTGGATCGCGCCCGTGCAAGTTCGATTGTTGCCGGTGACGGATACCGTGGACGACTACATCCAACGCGTCGCGAACGACATGCGCGCGAAAGGTATTCGCGTCGAGGTGAAATCCGGCGAACGCATGAAGAAGCTCGTAAGAAACGCAGAAAAAGAGAAAATCCCAATCATGTGCATCATCGGTAAAGAGGAAGCGGAGAACGAAACTTTAGCCGTGAGAACGTACAAGAGTGGTGATATTGGGACGTTTTCGCTGACGGATGTCATTTCCAAAGTTGTGGAAGCGACGGAGGAAAAGAGCGAACACGCCTCCTTTTGAATCCATCATCATCTATTTAAAATTAATAAGACGGGGATTGTTTTTAATGTGTTTATTACTATTACTATCATCATCATCATCATCTACAGCTTACAGTATTCTTTTTGGTTTCTATTTCATTAACGAAGTTTTTTTGCTATCATATGTTGCTCCTATATGTATCTAATAATCACGTCATCGGCGCGTCGTCGTCGTCCTCCTCCTCTTCCTTTTCTTGACTATTCAATCAATCGTCAAAATCGCTATTCTCGTCGTCCGAGTTCAAATCGAATTTCTTCCCCTGACGAATGTTCTTCACGCGTTCTTTCAAAACTTCCGCCGCGTGTTCGTCGTCTTCGCCGTTGTTTCTCGCTTTCAACGCGTACATTCTCTCCCCTTCTTCGTCCACCATCCCTTTACTTTGCAACACGAGTTTCACGTTTTTGGTCGGAAAATCATCCCCTCCTCCACCGAAATCATCCATCCCGACGATGTAATCCATCACTTTCTCTTTGCTCACTAAAGCTAGCGTAGGCAGCATGAATATCTTTAACTTTTCGGTTAAATATGGCGACTTTTCCGCGTCAATCTCGCAAAACAACGTTTCTAAATGCATCGGCGCTAACGCGCGCAAGTGTTTCGTCATCACTTTACACGGTTCCGAGTTGCGATAAAAATGACACACCATCTTCTCCTCTCCTTTCATTTTGCCGAAGAATTCTTTTTCGTCCAGTATTTGGTGCACTTCTCCGTGTTGTCGTTTCAGATATTCTTTTCTGTTCGATTGGTTTCCTCGCATTTCTTCCATGCGTTTGCGTCTCGCGTCTTCTAAATCTTCCTCGTTCAGTTTGGACATTTTATGAAGCTCATCGTCCAACTGTTGTTCCACTTGGTAGGCGGTTTTTAGAAGTTCGTTTTCAATCTATATCAATATGTTTAGTATATTGATTGCATTAAATAAAGAATGAACGTCGTTCGGTTGTTTTTGTTCGTTCGTTCGTGATAAAAAGAGAGAGAGAGAGTAAGAAGTCAGTCCGTTGTCCGTCCGTCGTTCGAGAAGAGAGAAAGTCAAAGCTTTACAGAAGAGAGATGAATGATTTTTGAAAAATCCATCATCATCATCATCATCGTCCAAAAGACGACAACAAAAAGAAGCTTCGGTTTATTGCGCGCGCGCGATACTAATAACATAGAATATTTGAACGACGACAGAATTTTTGACGACGATGCAGACGTACCCGAGCTGCGACGTTTGCGTTCATCTCTTTCTTCGAAATTTTAGAGTACTATATCAGAGTCGTCGTCGTCGTCAGTTGTGAGGATGATGATTTAGAGGAAAAAAAAAAGAGAAAAAAAACGAGTTCGTTCAATACTAAATATTACACAAACACTTTGTATTAAATCTGCCCCATCTCTATTTCTTCATCTTCTTCTTCTTCTTCTTCTTCTTCTTCGTCGTCGACCAACTTTGTGAAACCACCAGTTTGACCGCTAAACGGACGAGGACGACTGCGGCGACTACTCGTACTACTACTACTACTTTTACTACTACAAGGATGGAAAAAACGGTACGCAACCGCAATAGCGAGACATGCGATGAGTAAAACGACGCTGGCGAAACCAATTTTCAGCAAGTTTTCATACCTCGTCTCGTTTTTATCTGTCGTTCGAAGGATGACAAACTCGTCGAGAACACTATTTTCATCCATTCCATCGATAAATTTACAGTGCAATGAAGTGGAATTATGAGCAACCAAATCGATGTATCCATGCGCGTACAAAGTTATCTCGTTGAACTCCGATTTAGGCCTCGAAAGTTCCTTGACTAAACTTGCACCTCCGGTTCCGACGACCAACGATATTGGCGCTTTCGGGTTAGAATATATGTTATTTGCATCCGAATATTGCACGCAGCCGTTCGTTCGACCGATTCCGTAAACTTCAGTCGGGTGTATTTGATCGCTCGAGGCGTTGAATTTCGCCCACGAACACGAGCGTTGATAGACATGATGGTGTCCCCAAAACGTGAGATCGACGTTGTACTTCAAAAACAGGTTTTCCCAAAGATGATCCTGAATCATGTTCATCACACCAATATCAGTCGATTCGATTCGATTCGATTCGTGGTCATCTGGATCTGGTTTTTCGTCAGAATCTACCAAACCTGGACGATGCCCGGTGACAATAACCCACGGCGTTCGCGTTCGGTCAATATTTTTTAAAGCCTCTTCGAGAAATACATACTGACGAGAACCGACTTTAAAATCAGCCTCCGTGTTCATAGAAACGATTGAAACCAACCCGATTTCTGTTTTAAACCAATCTGAATCCGCACCAATAGTTTCCTTGTCGTCACGCGGCGTTGGAAATAACACAGTCGCGGCGACGCCGCATTCTCCTCCCGAATCGTTTCCGCCGTACAAGTCTTCGAATCCTTTTCGAGTTTCCGGCCAAAACTCTACTTCTGTGTCGTATTCATGATTACCTTGATTCGTCAGAAGAGGGATTTGCGAAGCCCAAGGCGTTATTTGTGCTAAAAATTCATCCCATACTGACGCGTACCCTTTCGCGTACGATAAGTCTCCGAACAAAAAAACGCCTTGAACTTTTGAAGAAGAGTTTTTGTTCACCACGTTTACGTGACGCGCAATCGAGTCTGATACGTTCCAAGCCGGCGACCCGGATATGTGCCACGTCTCTGCGTCGTCGACCGAACCTCTTCCCATGTCTCCAAAAAATAACAGCTCGGTTTCTCTCGTTGTCGATGATGATGATGATGATTGTAGTATTGGTTTGTATACGCAGCAGTATATCTCTTGTTTCTCCGGTTCCGTCGCATCGTCTAGAAGTCTATATTCAATCTTTTCAAAACCATTTGCATGCGTTGTCAAATCCACACTTACGTCATACAGTATCGAGGTGTGTACGTATCCCGGCGAACGAAAACCGAACGTCGTCGCAGGCGCGTGACATAAATCTTCTCTGCCGTACGTTTCAGTTTTTGTCGCTACGACTTCATTCCAGTTCGTAGAAGTTTCATTTGTATTCGTTCTCCATTCGATGCGAGGCGTCGACGACGCGTCTCTGCCGCTATTCCACGTAATCGCGACTCTCCGGACAAGATCCGATGATGATGACGACGACGACGGCGGCGTCTTCACCAGCACTACTCTCGGATGCGCGGGCTCTAAATATCCTACTAAATTTATCGCCTCGCTCCTTGCCAAAACTTCCGCGCGGTTGTAATGTTTCCACATCCAAGAATCTCCAAACAAAACGAAATCGTACGTTTCCTCTCTCACGCTTGTCAACTTAAACCTCACCTCCACTGCGCCTGTCTCGACATATCTCCCTTTCGAAACCGCGTTCAATATCGCGTATTTAATTGGCGCTATCGCTTTCACGTCCGCCCGCGCGGGCGAATACGCCGCTATCCAGTGGCTTCCTAATAATGTCTCGTTTCCTCTCTGTTCTGACGAAGTCGTGACCGTGACCGTCACGTCTCGAGCGTCTCCTTCTGCGCTCTCGACGGTGACGGTATACGCACCGTCTTCATCGTCTTTTAAAAAGCCGTCTTCTTGTCCTTTTTTTTTTTTTCTTCTTGTTGTTGACTCATCATCTTCTTCTTCTTCTTCTTCTTCTTCTTCTTGGTATTAAAAGACTCATCGCTCAGCCTCTGGATATCAATCGCGAGTAGCGCGTTGTGTCGTTTCGCATCTTCGTCGCAGAAAAAGTTTTGGGTTTTTCCTCCTTGTTTTCCATTTTTTTTCTCCTTTTCATCGTCGTCGTTCTCCTCCTCCTCCTCGTCGTCGTCGTCCTCCCAAGTGGGAAAGAAGAATCTGGACGATGATTTCAACATGAGACTGAAAAGGATATTTTCTGAAAACCACCGTTTTTAATTAGTGCACTACAGAATGAGAAGAAGAATACAAAGAAGAAGAAGAGATACTCAGCACTGCTGCGCTTTTTCGTGTTTATGTCATCAAAACAGTGAACAATATGTCTGTTGAGCTGTTAAACGTTGTTGAGACGTCGCGACTGTAAGGACAAGAACGTGACACGTCTCTCGTTGTAACTCATAACTGTAATCCATTTCTTTTATTCCCAATTAGGAGTCGAAAAAGTTCCTTTTTCGCTCCAAAAAATTGGACAACTCTATTTATTCTTATTAAGAAGAGTGTAGTAGACGTGATGAATACGAATACGTTGTTGCAAGTACTCCTCGTCCTCCTCGCGGTGGCAACTTTTCTTGGTTCGACCGAATGTAAAGTGATCATCACCGAAGTTGGCGCGAACAGCGATATTAACGTGCGTCGTCGTCTCGTTAGAGATTTTTTATTATTCTGCACGTCGTCTCAATTTTGGCGTGCCCACATTCATTTTTAACTGTGTCGTCTGTTTAATATACTCGTAGTAGATCTGGTGGTGTCTTTTCCATCTAAAG
>JACLAB010010879.1_pt1 | contig 12272 bp, 9 predicted proteins | sample 8027921 | NCBI WGS metagenome assembly JACLAB01 (sample SAMN15725117, study PRJNA655200) | protist metagenome | isolation source: fluorescence activated cell sorting (FACS) single amplified genomes of... | place: USA: West Boothbay Harbor, Gulf of Maine | collected 2000-07-19
AACAAAACTCTGCGGCGCAAAGAATGTTTTACGCGATTATTTCAGTGTGAAATCCACCCACACCGGGCAGTGATCGGATATCTTTGTTTTTCCAATCTCACAGGAGACGTCTTCGCACTCAGGCGGAAGAAACACAAAGTCCAGCGCGCGGCGCGGCAAATGAGCCGGGAAAGTATGCCCACCTTGTGGTTGCAGCGTGTAATCACCATGCAGGGAAAAGTAGCGCATCAGCTCAGCTGTCGCATCAGGTCGATGGGACGGGTTATTCATATCCCCACAGACCACGGGTGACATATGCCAGTCGTCCTGTCGGTGGTGATGCTTCTTTGCCACATAGTGCATGATCTTCTCCACCTGCTTAAATCGATGGAGCCGCGAGCGAAAGTTAAGGTGCAAGTTCAGTATCGGCACTCGGCGCCCGTGAATATCCAATTCGACGAAAAGAAACCCCTTCTCTCCCACCGTCTTCTCCCCAAACACGATATTCTCTGAATCGACAATTGGATGCCGCGATAGAAACGCGTTACCGTAACTCAAGTTCAGCAAGCCCTCGCGACGGTTATTAATCCCAAACGCCGAGTGCTCGAATCCGGTATGCGCCTTGAGATAGTCCAAATGATCGAAATTGCCCGCCCAGCGTGAATTCTGATCGATTTCCTGTAGCGCGACCACGTCTGGCTTCAACTCATCGATCAAACGTGCAATCTTACGCAAATTCAAGCGTAGCTTCCGGCCCAGCGTTAGTCCTTGGATCGGAGTTAACCCCCGCCCATGGGCGATATTGAAAGTAAGAATACGCAGGCGCGACATGTCCGATATACCCTGCGAGATGCCAGCCAAAGCCGCAACGGCAATCACCAACAAGAAGGGATTGACAGAGACGAACCGGATCGAGAAGTTCGGCAGCTCTTTACGGCGGCCATAGCTCAGTTGGTTAGAGCACCTGATTGTGATTCAGGGGGTCGCGGGTTCGAGTCCCGTTGGTCGCCCCATTTTGACCTAATTAGTAACTAATTAGGTCTTTTTTGTGCCCAAAGCACATATGCGTAATCTGCACGACTGGAAGGTGCCAGTTAGTGCACGCGATCAATCGCAGAGTGGCTCCATAAGGAATTCAGGTCAGTTCCAATATCCTCCATGAATCATTCAACTTCTACAGAAAGCGGCGCGAGGCGACACGAGCGCCTCGCACAAGATTGTTCGCCAAGAAGCAGCCAAAAGGTTTCCATCATTTCCGATGTTTTGGCTGAAGAAAACGATTACGTATTGCCTGATGCCCCTCCCCGCTTCGTTGGCTTTATTGGTCGGTGGTTTTTGGCTCGCGCGCAGTGAGAATCATCGTCGATCAGGGAGATTTCTGAGCTTCGTCGGCATCTTATTGCTGCTCATCACGAGTCATCGTCAGGTGGGCTTGCGTCTGCTGGCGCCGCTTGAAAGCCAATATCCGGCGGTCCCGGAACTTACTGCAAATACTACGATCTCACCCGATCTCGCAGCTTGCCAATACATCGTCGTTTTGGGCGGTGGTCATACTGATATGCTCGGTCTGCCTGCCAGCAGCAAACTTAGTCCCTATGCCCTGAGCCGTTTAACCGAAGCGGTGCGATTAGCTCGCGCCTTACCCACAACCAAACTCATCACACTCGGCCCGGGGAGATCGGGACAGGACACACATGCCCATGTGCTTACCACTGCCGCGATTTCACTGGGGATCGATTCTAATCGCATCATTGAAAATAGTCTCGGCCGCGATACCGATGGCGAAGCACTGGCTCTGCGAGAACTCATCGGCAGCGCCCCTTTCGCCTTGGTCACCTCGGCCTGGCACATGCCACGCTCAATGGGCTTGATGCGCAAAGCAGGGCTCAATCCCGTGGCTTGCCCGACCGACTACCAAGCCCGGGCTAATCAAACCTTCAGCCTCAATGACTGGCTATGGGGAATCGACGGGCTGGAGCGCAGTTCATGGGCGATTTACGAGCGCCTCGGCACATTTTGGGCCAAGCTCCGCGGCAAGATCTAGGTCGCGCGGCGGCTTACCCTCCCCGCACATCTTTGCCGTTAACCAAGTAGATCATCTCCTCGGCAATATTGGTCGCATGATCAGCGATCCGCTCGAGGGATCTCGAGATAAACATAAGTTCGATGGCCCGGCTAATCGTGTGCTGATCTTCGATCATGTAACTCGTCAGCTCGCGGTAGAGTTGCTTATTCAAAGCATCGACCTCCTTATCGCGCTTAATAATCGTCGCCGCCTTTTCAGCATCATGATCGAGGAAGCAATCCAGTGCATCGCGCAACATCTCCAAGGCGATCGATGCCATCCGGGGAATATCGATGTAGGGCTTCAAAGGAATCTCTTTGGCCAAACGCTTAACCCGTTTGGCAATACCCACCGCTTCATCGGCCACCCGCTCGAGGTCGTGAGATGCCTTCATTCCCACAATCAAGAGGCGCAGGTCCGAAGCGATCGGCGAGCGCATGTTCATGTAGCAAATAGCCTCCTCATCCATTTCGACCTCTAGATCATCGACCTCGTCATCTCCAGCGATGACTCGCTTGGCCAGCTCAGCGTCGGATTCAACCAACGAGGTGATCGCATCTTGCACCTGCTTAATCGAAATTTCACCCATCTTGATCAGGTGAACGCGAAAAGTTTCCAGTTCGGAATCGTAGAATCGTTTCATAATTTTAGCCTCTTAATGGTTTGCTGTGTGATCGACCTCTTATCCGAAGCGACCGGAAACATAGGCTTCCGTTTGATCATGATTTGGTTTCATGAAGATGGTCTGAGTGTCATCGTATTCGATGAGCTTACCCATGTAGAAAAATGCCGTGCGATCAGACACACGCGCGGCCTGCTGCATATTATGCGTGACGATGATGATCGTGAACTGAGTTTTCAACTCGTGGATCAGTTCCTCGACCTTCGAAGTCGAAACCGGATCGAGGGCCGAGCAGGGCTCATCCATCAGAATCACTTCAGGCTCCACCGCGATGGCTCGCGCGATGCAGAGGCGCTGTTGCTGACCACCAGATAAACCGAGGCCGGAAGTATCCAGGCGGTCTTTAACTTCATCCCATAACGCCGCCCCCCGGAGAGATTTTTCGACCACCTCATCGAGCCGACTCTTATTGTTCACCCCCTGCAGTCGAAGACCGTAGGTGATATTTTCGTAGATTGATTTCGGAAAGGGATTGGATTTCTGAAACACCATGCCCACTCGCTTGCGCAGCTCAATCGGATCGACCTCCGGGCTATTAATATCGACACCCCGAACCGTGATCTTGCCCTGCTTGATTTGCGTGCCGTCGATGAGATCGTTCATGCGGTTCAAGCAACGCAGCAGGGTGGACTTGCCACAACCGGAAGGACCGATCAACGCGGTGACTTTCTTTTCTTCGATCTTCATGTTGATATCGAAGAGCGCTTGATTTTCTCCGTAGAAAAAATCCACATGATCGATATAGATCAGCGTCTGGCCGTCAGCGCCGCCAGCTTGAGTGCCGGGAGATTGAACGGATTCTGTTCTGGGAATTTCAGGACTTGTGGAACGGGTATCCATAGGAATTTTGGTGGTCACCATTTGTAGCGGTTGCGTAAGTGGTTGCGGAGAACAATCGAGGTAGCCGCGATCGAGGCAACGAGCAGGAGAAAGACGAAGGCGGTGCCGTATTGCACGCGCTCGGTATATTCATTCTGAGGAATTTTCGAGCTGACCACATAGATGTGATAGGGAAGCGCCATGACGCCCTGAAAGAAGAAATCACTCGCGTTCATCAAATCCTCCCAAGGCAGCTTGTCCCGCACCACATAGGCCGCGGTAAACATGATCGGAGCAGTCTCTCCCGCCACACGGGCGATCCCTAGAATCGAAGAGGTCAATATACCCGGCAGGGCATACGGCATCACATTTTTTCTAATGGTCTGCCATTGGGTAGCTCCGAGGGCGAGCGAGCCTTCGCGAAATCCCTGCGGCACCGCTTGGAGCGATTCTTCCGAAGCCGTGATCACGACTGGCAGCACCATAAAGGCTAAGGTAAACCAACCCGCGATCAGCGAGACATTCCAACCAAAGAAACTCACAAACATACCGAAGCCAAAGAGCCCAAAGACAATCGACGGCACACCCGCGAGATTAAGAATCGCCAAACGCACAAAGCGGATAAACGCGCCATCCTTTGAATATTCACTTAGATAAACCGCAGCGCTCACCCCCAGCACCAGCGCAATCGTCATCGAACCGACCACCAGCAACAACGTGCCGACGATGGCGGGCCAGATACCTCCAGCCGAATACGCAAAAGTCGAAGTGCTAACCTTCGCCGCATCCGGATGCATTTCCTTGAAAGCGCGAAAGGCTTTATCGCCCATCTCCATATCCTCTCCCTTGTATTCAAAGACATAGAGTGTCTCGGGAGCCTCCGTGAAGAACGTCGTATTGATGAAAGGCGGTTCAGTTTTGAAGACGGTGCCAGCTCCTTTGAAGAAAATCGTTAGAAACACTGCGGCTCCGCAAAGCAGCACGATATAGGTCGAAGCTCGAAAAGCCCAGAACACCAACTGTTCCCCTCGCATCGAGACGGATTTACGTTTCCGGAAGATATTAGTTGTCTCGTCCATGGTTCAACCGATCGAAATCCGGTAGCGGCGCACAATTTTTTGAGCAAGGTAGTTAGTGATCAGAGCGAGGAAAAAGAGCACGATGCCGACCACGAAGAGCGCCCGGTAGTGAATACTCCCGTGAACGACCTCCCCCATCTCTTGAGCAATGATTCCCGTCATTGTGTGCACAGGTTGAGTGACGACTCCGAGACCCGCCGTGAAGTCGGGAATCGCGATGCGATTGCCTGCGCAGAGCAGAACGACCATCGTTTCACCGATCACTCGACCAAAGCCCAGCAGCACCGCTGAAATGATGCCTGAAAGCGAAGCCGGCACGATGATCCTGATGATTGTTTGGAGGCGAGAAGCGCCGAGGGCCATGGATGCTTCTTTGAAAGGCCTCGGCACATTGTTAATCGCATCTTCGGCGAGCGTAAAAATCGTGGGCACGGCGATCAGTGCCAGTAAACAACCGGCCGTGAGAATATTGAGGCGTTCACTAAACGGAAAACCGGGGATAAATTCGGCCCAGCTCTGTTGCGACAGTAAGCGCAGCGCTTGCCCCAAGACCGCGATCCCAAAGAAACCCAGCACGACGGAAGGGATCGCCGAGATAAACTCGATGCACGGCTTGATAAGTTTCTTTTCCGCATCCGAGGCGACCTGGTTCACATAGATAGCCGCCCCTACCCCCAATGGAACCGCGAGGACCAATGCCACGAACGACACCATCAACGAACCAATCGCGAGGGGTATGATGCCATACCAGTCTTGCCAGAAGCTGGCGGTCAACCAGTCGCGGCCAAATACAAACGCGGAAAATGAACTGGAGAGAGCCACTTCTTCATGCGGATCCCATGTCGCCATCTCTTTTTCGATCGCAGGAAATGTCGCGGTATAATCACGCGCCATTTCGACAAAACGATCCATCCGTTTCTGCAATGCAGCATCAGGCATTTGGGGGGCCCGCGGCAACACGTTGACGATCTGCTGACCGAAAGTCGTGTTGATCTCCCGATACTCGGGCAGCGTGGCCAGGATCGGCTGAATCTCCGTATCGAAATCCACTTCGATCTGTTGCACGCGTGCCGCGGCTTCTTTTTGCCCTGCCTTGAGCAGTTGCTTCCTCTCTGTCTTCTTGTCCTCGGAGATCAAAAACTTCGTTTTGATCGCAGCGGCGGTATCGGTGAGATCCGAAACCAAATCGCGCAAGGGATCTACCGTATCGCTGAAGTCCCAGGCGAAATCATCGAATGAGGAGAGAGCTTTATTAACCTGCGCCAACTCGAGCCCCTGCTCTGTTCTAAGTTGGGTAAATTGTCGCACCCGTAGATCTGACAGGTAGCGCTTGAGCGCAGTGTGGTCATCCACCTGCCTCTTCATATGGTCCACATACTCCAGTCCCGCCTGACGATAAGTGCTCAGGTTTTGCTGATTCTGTCCAAAGAAGCCGAAGCCCTCGCGAAACAGAAAGATCGTAATCAGAGCGAGCACGATCACCGAGACCAGCGCGTTGCCTCCGAAGAAGGATTGAACGAAATCGTCGAGGCTGAGCCCCAGAAACCGTTTGCCGGTTTTCTGAATCTTAAAAGTAGGCTCGGGAGCCGACGGTTTGGAATCCATGGAGATGCTAGACGTTCGTAATTTCAGGAAAACAAAATGAACCAAGCCCGCCTAGCGCGGACTTGGTTCACAGAATGAAACGTCACTTACTTGACGGGAACAAACCCCACCTTTGCGGCGATTTCCTGCCCCTTCTTGCTATGCGTGAATTCAATGAATTTAGCAGCTTCACCAGTGGGTTCACCATTGGTGTAGTAGAAGGTAGGACGTGCGTAAGGATACTCCTTAGCGACGACAGATTCTTTCGTGGGGAGCGCACCATCGATAGTAGCTACTTTGATCCCCTTTGCGTTGATGTAAGCGAGACCGACATAGCCGATGCCATTCGGGTTCTTGGCCACCTCGGAAACAATCTGCTCATTACCCGCCATCTTCTGAGAAGAAGGCGCATAATCACGCTTGTTCATCGCGAGCTTCTTAAAGTCCGAATAGGTGCCCGAAGAAGTGTTGCGGGTGTAAACCGAGATCGTGCCAGGATTTCCACCCACGGCGGACCAGTCAGTCACATCACCAGTGAAGATCTGTTGAACTTGGCGCTCGCTCAATCCAGCGAGAGGACTGTTGGAGTTCAAAATCACGGCGATGCCATCGAAACATACGACCGTTTCCTTCATCGAAACACCCTTGGCCTGGGCCGCAGAAACCTCGGTGGATTTCGCTGCGCGCGAGGCCATCCCGATATCGGCCGTGCCATCAATGATGGCAGCGATACCCGTCGTAGAACCTTCCGCGGCGATCTCGAAGCTCACGTCGGGATACATGGCTCGATATTCTTCAGCGAGCATCGGAACGAGTTTCGCACCGAGGGTATCAGAACCCTTGATGACCAACTTTTGCGCTTGGAGCGAAACTGCCGTGAGAGCGACAGCGGCGATAAGTAGTAATTTTTTCATGATATTAATATTAGACTGTTAAGTTTTGGATATTGATGAACAGGAGAGTTAGAAATTGATCTGCATCTGGGAACGAACCCCCGAAGTCGTGGCGCTTGCAGCGCCATCTTTAGTTTCACCATAGACATAACCGGCTTGGAATTTCAGGTCGTTGCCGAGGATGAACCAACTGCCACCGACGAAGTATTCCGTGAGTTTGTCATTGGTGTTACCTGCAGGAGCGGAGCGCACTCCATCAGAAAGTTTCACGCCGCGGCCGTCGGTATCGAGATAGCTGAATCGAGCGACGCCTTCGAAGCTCTTGTTAAACTTGAAAGCACCTTGGACCCAGTAGCCCGACGGAGTCGCATCCATCGTAGCGGAGGCCCCATTGTCAACCTTAGCGGACATATACTCGGCCATCAGATGGAAGTTCCCCGTGGTCACATCTCCGTAAATCGAATAGGCGGTCATATCATCCCCTGCACCTACGGTTTTGCCTCCCTGGTCAGGCAAGATACCGAGCGCAGCACCAAAGGCGAAGGAGCCATCTGCTAAATCGCCTTCGAAACCAGCATTTGCCCAGTAGGCCATATTGTTATTACCGGAATTACCGCCGGAAGTAGGATCCCCTACCCGTTCAGGATTCGTAATCGCACCACCATAAACGAAGTTTCCAGATTTACCTTCGGCAAACACACCCACCCGATAGCTACCGGCCCCCAGGCGACGGCCATTGTTTGATTCAACAAAGTAACGGGTGACTCCGGAGCGTTCGATCGCCTTCAATTTGCTCGAAGAAGTCGTTTCCTCGAGACCAAAGCCGACTTTACGCAAACCGATATCGATATCGAGATCACTTCCTCCGTAACTAATTAGCGCTTTATCGAAGGCTTGATTGGCAGGATCGTAGGTGATGTTCATCGACCAATCAGGTCCAAGGCTGGCCTTGGTCGTCAGATAAACACGACGCAGAAAGAAGTGGTTGGTGCTGGCAGGATCGTTATTCGTGCCATCGATGTCGGTGCTAAGACCGGCATACTGCATTTGAATACGAGCGCCTAGACTTAGTTTACTGACTTTTTTTCCACCAACAGCGAAAACTGGTGCGGAGCTTTTGGCCTCTTCTTTGATGGCATCAGCCTCATCGGAGGATAGCACACCCTTGCGAACAAGAGCATCGAGGATCGCTTTGCTATCCTGGGCCGCCAATGGACTTGCCATCAAGAGCAGACCCGCGAGCAAAACGGTCAATTTAGATTTGAGTGAGAACATAGTAGGGTTCATTAGTTTTATAGGATTCTGTTAGGAACTCCTCTGTTTTACCTGCCCTATGTTACGAACATGTGGCGACTACGTCACAAAGCGGTTAAAGAGAGAAAATTCTTGAAATAATGAGGCCAAATCTCTCCCCCGATTGAGGGCGCGTCAGACTCTAGACCGCAGCTGCTTGCGAGGGGCGCTTCCCCCGCTCCACAATCGCCAGCATAAGGTCGTTTTTCGAAAGACTGCCCAGCAATATACCCGCGTCATCCACAACCGGCAGTCGCTGCACATCGTGTTCGAAAAATAATGCAAGCGCTTCATTTAGAGCCTGTTCCGGTTTAACTCTCGGGAAATCCTCCCGCAGAATATCGCCCGCCAACACGAGTTCTGCGACCCCGGGTTCTCCCAGATACGGTTTGATATCGTGCAGGGAAACTGCTCCCAGAAAACGCCCCTCGGATGTCGTCACATAGACGTTGTTTACCCGCACCGACAAGAACAGGCGCGCGATTTCCGCGAAACGCGCCATCGGGGGCACTAAAGGCGGATTGGTTTTCACCAAATCCTGCACTTTACCGGTATTCAATACCGTATCCTTTTCCTCAGCCTGTTTCTTCTCGAGCGTATCCCCATAGAGAGAATGACTATCAATCCCCCGCGCGGTGAAATACGCTAACACACTGCAAAGCATTAACGGCAGAATGATGTGGTAGCTCAACGTCATCTCAAAAACCATGATCACGGCCATCAGCGGGGCACGACTCGATGCGGAGAGAAAAGCCCCCATACCCACCAAGGCAAAGGTCTGCGGATGGAGCGCCGCTGCCGGCCAGATCGCATGAACTCCCGTCCCAAACAAATAGCCCCCCGCAGCTCCCATAAACAAGGTCGGAGTGAACACACCACCCTGAGCTCCCGAGCCGACGGAAGACGCGGTCGCGAGCCACTTGCAGCACAGGATACCGATCAGCATCATCCACGCGATTTGCCCATTGAGAATATCAACAATAACAGCGTAACCGTTTCCGCAAACTTCCGGCACGTTAATCGCGATCACACCGACGAAGAGTCCACCTAAAGTCAGTCGCGCGATCAGCGGCAGATTGGTCTCCATAAACAAGGATTCCGCCCGTCGTAAGCTGCGAAGAAAAAAAGGAGCGATCACACCCGCCAGTAGTCCCAAAACTAAATAGGGGCCCATTTCTAGAGGGGATCCCATTTCAAAACTAGCCACGTCATACAGCCGGTCGGCATTCCCCAGCACCTGCATGGTCAGCGCCGCCGTCACCGATGCTGCGACCAACGCACCTAGACTCTCCATCGCGATCGTGCCAAGAATGATTTCCGCGACAAAAAACGATCCACCGATGGGAGCATGATAAGCAGAAGCAATTCCGGCCGCGGCACCGCAAGCGACCAACAATCTCAATTGCTGCCGGGAGAAATGTCGCCACCGCCCCAGCAATGACGCGAGCAACGCCGCGAGCTGCACCATCGGTCCTTCTCGCCCCACCGATCCACCTGAGCCAATCGTAAACATCGCTGACGTGATTTTCACCAAACTCGTGCGCAGCGGTATATGCCCATCTCCAATCACAATCGCCTCCATGTAATCGGTTGAGCTCTGGCCCTTGATCAGCCGGTTTCCCATGAGCAGCACCGAGCCAGCCAACAACCCTCCTGTCGCTGGAATCAAGACCCGCGCCCACCACGGCAACAGTCGCATCGATTCAATCACACCCGCGCTTGAATTGGTCATCACTTGGTGAATGCCTTCCGCACAAGCCGCAAAAAACAAGCAAGCCAAGGCTCCCATAAACCCTGCCAATGAGGCCCAGGCCAAAGTGAGCTGCCATTCGGTCGGTTGCAGTTTCTCCGCAATCCACACGCGCCACCGCAGCAAGCGCATCATACGATCCAGCAAAAGTTTTGCCGGATCAGTCACCACTTTCATCGCACTACTTTTCGGAGAGTCCTTCACCGTTTCGCCTTTCGAGTAGCTTCAATAAAGCCACCGTGATAATCGGCATCCGCTTTCGCTGCTGGCTCCATCGTCGTGTCCACTTTCTAGCATCCTAGTCAGTGGCCTTCTCGCACCACAAGCTTGTGTCGACTCAAAGCGCAAAATTTTCGAACGGTGCACCTTATCGATCCGATTCTGCGTCTACCTTTTCGGTCAATTCCACGAGATTGTGCAATGAAGAGAAATGCTGGCTGAGATCGAAATCACCGCCCAATCCACCTACCAACTTGTCAAACAAATCCTTCTTCTCGGCTTTCAAATCCTGAATACGTTCCTCGATCGTGCCAGCAGTCACCATGCGGTAAACAAACACGGTATTCGTTTGGCCGATGCGATGCACACGATCAACAGCCTGAGCCTCGACCGCAGGATTCCACCACGGATCGAGTAGGAAGACATAATCCGCCGCATGCAGCGTGATCCCGGTGCCCGCTGCCTTGAGTGATACCAGCATCGTCGCTGCACCATCCGCAGTTTGGAAGTCACGCACCGGCTTCTGCCGGTCGAGAGTCATGCCCGTCAATTCGTAGCGTGGCAGGTCAGGGAAATATTTGATCAAAGCCGCCTTCACGCGGTCGAGTAGCATCACGAATTGAGAGAAAATCACTACCTTGTGACCATTCTCAATCACCTCGGCCAGTTTCTCAACCAAGAGCATGATCTTGCCCGAATCAGTCAGCGGCGATTCCCGCCAAGGCAACATATCGGGATCGCAACACGTTTGGCGAAGTCGCGTGAGCAAGGCGAGGAAACCAAATGATTTTTCGCGGATCGCCGCACCCACATCATCGCCCAAGCGCTCCAATCCTTCCGAACACGTGTTGGCGTATTCGGCGCGCTGCACATCGGTGAGCGGGCAAAGCAATTCAATCTCCACCTTCGGCGGCAGTTCTTTGGCCACTTCCTTCTTCGTGCGACGCAGAATAAACGGAGCCAATTGCGCGCGCAGTCGCTCCAACGTATTCTGACGATCCGTATTCAACGCCGACTCAAAGGCCGAGCGCGAGCCGAGCAATCCTGGCAACAAGAAGCGGAAGATACTCCAGAGATCGAGCTGCCGATTCTCCAATGGCGTGCCCGTGAGCACCACCCGATGAACCGCCTTCACCGCGAAGCAAGTCTGCGTGACCTTCGCATCCGGGTTTTTGATAAACTGTCCTTCGTCGAGAACCGCGTAACCGAATTCGCACTTTGGCAGAAGTTTCCGATGCTTGCGCAACTGCGTGTAACTCGCGATCCAGATCAAGTTCTCTTTGTGAGATACGAAATCGTGTCCCGCCTTAAGCACCTCGGTTTTAAGTTCGGGGAAGAATCGTTCGATTTCCTCCTGCCACACCGGCACCACACTCGCCGGACAAACAATCAGGTATGGTTTATCCGCAATCGGACGCGTTGAGAGCAAGGTGATGACCTGCAGGGTTTTCCCAAGACCCATCTCATCGGCCAACAATCCGTGACAACCCACATCGCAAAGATGCGCCATCCATTCGACGCCGCGTCTTTGGTAAGGGCGCAACAACTCCGGCAACTCCGGAGGCGCTTCCGGAGGCGCCAATACTTTGCGTCGCCACTCCTCGACCGCCGGCGTGAGGGTAAGCTTGAGCTTCGCATCGTTGAACAGTGAGAAGAGGAGATAAGGAGATAACGCACCGTCGCCGTGAGTTTCCGTTACGTTCTTCTGCCAGGTGCGATAGGAATCCCACTTAGCCTCAGACAAAGTCACGATACCGAAGTTCGGCAAAATCACCGGCTTGCCCTGTCGCTTGAGCAGCGATTTCACCTCCAGATCGGAAAGCATTCTTTCGCCCGCCCGGAAGATCCAACGCAAGTTGAGCCCGCCAGCCTCTTTCCCTGCTCCGACCAAAGTCGCGCCATCCGGCAC
>JACLAB010007045.1_pt1 | contig 12269 bp, 9 predicted proteins | sample 8027921 | NCBI WGS metagenome assembly JACLAB01 (sample SAMN15725117, study PRJNA655200) | protist metagenome | isolation source: fluorescence activated cell sorting (FACS) single amplified genomes of... | place: USA: West Boothbay Harbor, Gulf of Maine | collected 2000-07-19
AACGTCGGGGCGACTCCACAGCCGAATCGCCGAATCGGGCCGAGCGCGCGTCTGCGCGCGAGAACCACGTCGCCCAAAACCGTCAGTCGTCTCGCAGACGCGCGCGAAACCGACAAAACACATCGCGCGAGCATTCCACGCCGCGCGCGGGGCCCGACGACCGCCGCGCCGCGTCTCTCGCTTCGCCGCCGCCGTCGGCCCGTCTCGCCGCCGCCGCGCGCGCGCGCGTCGCGCCACCGCCGCCGAGGCCGTCCTCCGTCCGCCCGACGCGCGACGCCCGAACGTCGCAAACCACGATCACCACCCATCGCCGCGTCGTGGCATCGATGCGAACGCCCCCGCGCGACGCGCGGCGCCTCCGAGCGTCCCGCGCGACGCCCGCGTCGCGCCCGCATCGCCCGCCCGCGTCGTTCTCCGCGCGCTCGCACCTCGCTCGCGGTCGTCGATGGTTCCATCGCGCGCGCGTCGTCCGTCGCGCCGCGCTTCGCGCGTCGACGCGCGCGCGTCGCGCGTCGGCGCGCGTCGGCGCGGCGATGTGCGCGCGCGCGCGCCGCGCGGGTTCGCGATCGATCGCGCGCGAACCTCGACGCGTCGATCGATCGCGTCGGTCGAAATGCGTCGAAAGGCGTCGATCGCGCTCGATCGATCGCGTCGATCGCGCCATCGATCGGCATCGATCGCGAGGGCGACGGCGGGCGTCGATCGCGGGATCGATCGGGCATCGCGCAGGCTCCTACGTATTCGACATTCGTCAAGTCTATGAGTCGAAATCCGTGATTGCGTTTTGTCCAGCCTGCGCTTTTCGCGGCCGCCCGTGGTTTTCGGGCCCGCGCTCGGTGGTCGACCTCGGCCCGAACCCAGCGCCGACGATCGGCCGCGCGAAACGAAACCGGGCGGTCGATCGATCTCGATCGATCGATCGATGCGCACCGCACACCGCGCTCGGCGAGTGGCTTCCGACGACGCGCGACGGCCGACGGCGCGCGAATCGGGCCTGAGAACACGTAAATCGTTTGAACTTGCATCGGGGTAATACCTGCGTAAGGACTGAGCCGGCGAACGACGCGCGAGGCGTCGGCGCGAACGACGAGGACGCGGCGGTTAGGGCAAATCCGAAGAGACGACGATGGCGAACTACGGGTGGTTGTACGCGCTGATATCGCTGTACGGCGTCGCGTCCGGTGCGGCGGCGACGCACGCGTACCGGCAAAATAAGGCGGCGGCGAACGACGCCGGGGACGAGATGCGGAATCACTTTGGCGGCGGGAAGGGACTCGGCGGCGTCGCGCTGTTTTTTACGCTCTCGGCGTCGCTGTTTTCGGCGTATTCCGTGGAGGGGATCGCGTGGGAGGCGTGGTTTAAGGGATGGTTCGCCACGCGATGGATTCCAGCGGGCGTCGGGGTGTACATGGGATTTTTGATAATGGCGCCGCGACTGAACGCGCTCGGAAAATTGCGAGGGTATCTCACGCTGAGCGAAGTCGTCTACGACAGGTTTAGCGCGCCGAATTCTCGGTATCAACTCACGGCGCACGCGCTGCGAGTGATCATCTGGGGGTGTCTGTTGCTTCCGATCTTCTGCTACCAAATTTCGCAGTTTGTTTCGATGGGTAAAATCGTCGAGGCGTTCACCGCCGGCGCCATCTCGGAGACAGGCGGGGTGTTGATCTTTGCCTTGATCATGATCGCCGTCGAGGCCGTCGGCGGTCTTCGTGCGGTGGCGTACACGGACATCATTCAAGGATGCATGCTCATCGTCGGTTCGCTGATCTTCTTCATCGCGAGTGGGGTGGAGTTCGGCGGGTTGTCGCGAGCGAAGGATTACTTCGTCACGCTGAACAAGTTTCAAACCATTCCCAAAACGGACGGGTCTTGGTCCATCATATCGTACACCTCGTTCACGCTTCGCGTGTCCGTCGCGGCGACGATGTTTCCGCACCTCGCCATGCGATTGTTCGTCGCGAAGGATCGTAAAATGCTCCAACGCGGTTTGGCGGGGATGAACTTTACCTTTTTCTGGGTCCAACTCTCCACCATGATCGCCGGTTGGACCGCGGTGTACGCCCTGCGTAATGTTGCCACCGCGGCGGACATCGGAAATCAACAATCAATCTTTGGAAAACTCGCACTCCAGCTGAAGAACGCTTCGGCGTTTGGGGACTTCTCCGCGTCGCTCTTGGTTCTCGCCGCCTTCGCGGCGATGATATCTACCGCCGACTCTGGTTTGCTCGCCTTCAGTACGATGTTTGTGCGCGACATTTACGAGCCCTACGTTCAAAAAGTGTTCCCAAAAGCGCGTGTGGATGGAAACGCGCTGAAAATCGTCGGTTTGGTGTCCTCCCTCGCCGCTCTCGGCATCGGGTTGGGGCTGTCCATCGTCAACCTCCGCGAAGGCAAACCCGACATCACCGGGTTGTTCTCCATTCAAACCGTCACCCCGATTCACGCCGTTCCAGCAGTCTGGGGTGGGATCCACCTTCACTGGCTCTCCGGGGAAGCCGTCCTCGCCGGTTTAGTGGCCGGTGTCATCTCTGGCTTGGTCATGGTTCTGGACACCGAGTTCAACGTCAAGCGCAACATCGGACTCGATGAACACTCCACGGGGTGGAACACCGCATGCTTTGCGTTTTTGATCAACGTCGGCGTCGTGATTCTCGTCACACTTTTGGAAAAGTTTGTCGTCCCCGCCGCAAAATCCGCGGCGACTGCGCAAACGAACACGCTGTTCATCGGTAAAAAAGTGGACAAGATGCTCTCCAACCCGATCCCGTGGTTCTTCATGATTTTCACCTTGCTCGCGGCGTGTCCGTTCTGGTACAAGCCCGGGAGCCAAGTGAAATACGTCGGCGACATGGCGGCGTGGGGGTTCACGAGCTTGTTCTTTTCGTTCATCCTCGCGCTTCAAGTATCGGCGATGTACATGTATCGATGGGAAGATTTCGTCCCCGAAGGCGAAGACGAGAAACTCGTCGACAAGGCGGGTCAGGTATGATGCGTCTTGAGCGTGATTCGGCTAGCTAAACTATACCTTTTCAATTTCTACACCATAGCTAGTCTATTTCACACGGTCCTCATTCCCGACGCGCTCACCACTCACGCCGACTCGACAGCGCGTCGAAGAATGCCACTTGGAAAGAAGCAGGTCCGGAAAAGTTCCCTAACCGAACAACCTCAGCCGCAATCCGTCTGTACTCTAGGCACGAGGCTCGCAACGCGCTCGCATTCTCTAGTGCCGATCCGATAACCGTCGCCGCCAAGAAGGCTCCGAGGCAACAACCGGCGCCCGAAAATTTCTGCAGAATCGGCGCATCGAACTCGTGAACTGCCTCGTTTCCGGGCGCACCATCGACCCGAGTTGATCGCGGCGTGACAATGTAATCCACGCTCCCAGTCATCACAATCATCGCACCAAGCTTTTCCGACAGTTGATTCAGCGCTTCGAAAATGTCTTTTTCCGCGCAGTCGCCGTCGGACGATTCCGGTGTAACGCTCAAATTCGCCCCAACGCTACCGTTCACACCAAACATCTGAATCAACGCTTCGATCTCACTTCGATTTCCCTTCACCACAGTGCGCATCGTTGTATTATCTTCGGTCTGAACGATGTTGGAGCCAATGAAGCGGCGCAGCTCCAACCACGCCTTCACCGTCCTCCCTCTCGCCTCCAGCCCACACCCCACGGGATCGACCACGACGTTCTGCGCGCAGAGCACGGCGTGCGCGATCTCCCACGTCGTGGGCGTACCGAAATTCAACACCGTCACGTCGCAGAGCGATGCGGTGGTCTCGGCTTCCTCGGCGGTGGTGCATCCCATGCACGGTTTCGCACCGACGGCGAGCACGACGTCCGCGGCTTTGGACGCCGAGCACGCGTTCATGATGAGCTGGACCTTCGGGCTCGCGCGCGCGTAGTCCACGTAGTCCATGGCGCCGCGTCGACGCTCGCCGTCGACGAGAAGTGCGGGCCGGGGCGCCACGACTCGCGAGACGAAGGACAAAGGAAACGGCGGCGAGCTCATTCGTATCACGCTCAGACATCGTCGTCATATATCAAATTATATCGCTATGGTTTGGTACGTTCGCTAATGGTTGGTATGATACAGACCGATCGCGTTGACAAACGCGCGCGGTCGACCGTGTCTCGAAGAGTCGCCGTTTACTTCTTGGACTTCTTCGGCAACAAGACGGAGTGAATGTTCGGCAAAACACCACCGGCCGCGATCGTCACCGTACCGAGGAGCTTGGAAAGCTCTTCGTCGTTGCGAATCGCCAACTGAATGTGGCGCGGCACGATGCGGGACTTCTTGTTGTCTCGGCTCGCGTTGCCCGCGAGTTCGAGCACCTCCGCGCACAAGTACTCGAGCACGGCGGCCAGGTAGACCGGCGCGCCGGCGCCGACGCGCGTGGCGTACTTGCCAGCCTTCAAGTAACGGGCGACACGGCCGACCGGGAATTGCAAGCCCGCCTTGGCGGATCGGCTCGTGGCCTTCTTGCCGGACTTTCCTTTACCGCGACCAGACATTTTCGTGAGAGACTGCGACGAGCGCGAAGCGACGACGAGCGGTCAGTGCGCGTTCTCTCGCGACGGCGACGACGAGACGGGCGCGAAAACGATCAACGCGCGCGCACGTACGCCGTGTGTGTGTGTGTGAGTAAGCGAACGGGCGTGTGCACGCGCGTCGAGTAATGACGCGCGCGCGCCATCGCGCGCCCACCGAACGCTTTCCGGAAACGAAGCGGCGCGCGGCGCACTGAGTTTCCATACGATTTAGCGCGTTTTCGCGTTTAACACAAAATGGAGCATTTCGATTGGCTGAATGTTTGTGTGCGTAAACAGAGTGTACTCGTTTCTCACAATTACACAAAATGCAGTGATTCGATTGGCTAAAAAAGCGCGAGTCACTCCATTTGACGAGTCTCGACTCGTCGATCGTGATCGAAAAAGGCGTGAGTCGATTTCGCCCGTGTCCCGCGCGCCGCGCGCGCGCGCGCCACTCCACGACGCGAACGCACGAACACAATGGCCAAGAAGCCCGCTCAAAAGAAGCCCTCGGGCGCCAAGAAGGTTGGACGCAAGTCCAAGTCCGAAACCTACAAGATCTACATCTACAAGGTCTTGAAGCAAGTGCACCCGGACACCGGCATCTCCTCCAAGGCGATGTCCATCATGAACTCGTTCATCAACGACATCTTCGAGAAGATCGCCACCGAAGCCGCCAAGCTCGCGCGATACAACAAGAAGCCGACGGTCACGTCCCGCGAAATCCAAACCGCGGTCCGATTGATCTTGCCGGGTGAACTCGCCAAGCACGCCGTCTCCGAAGGCACCAAGGCCGTCACCAAGTTCACCTCCGCGTAAGCGATTCGAACGACGGCGTCGTTCCCCTCCGCGGAGGCGGGCGACTTTATTAGCACGAAAAACAGAAAAAAACCAAAAACAGTCTAGGGAAATCTTTGTTCCATGGACTATAAACTTTTGGTGTTCATTAACACCACCATAACGATAAAGAATTGTCTTCTTCCAACGCGCCTCTTCGTCCTCGCTTCGATTGAAAAATTTAAACGTTTAAATTCGCGTGTGATTCAACAATGCGGTGCCTAGCGCTGATACTAGATAAAGTGCGGTCGCGTTCATCGTCCTCGCGCGTACATTTCGTCGATGTCGCGCTGGAACCGCTCGCGCGCCTGCGGGCGCTTCAACTTGAACGTCGGGGTGATCAAACCGTTCTCCACGGTGAACAATTCGTGGCACAGGCGAATCGCTCGGACTTGCTCGAATCCCTTCAGCCCGGCGTCGTTCCCCGTGGCGATCATGCTCTTCAACACGTGAGCCTTCACGCGTTCATCGGCGCATAAATCTTTGAAGCTCATGCCCTTGAATTCGGATGACTTTGCGGCCGCCCAAGGCATCAAGACTTCCTCATCCGGGACGACGACGGCGACGAGGTGCGCCTGGAGGGAGTCGCCGTAGACGAAGGATTGCGCGACGAACTTGTTGCGGGCGTAGACGTTTTCAATCTTTTCCGGCGCCACGTATTCGCCTTGAGCCAGCTTGAAGATGTTCTTCTTTCTATCGATAATTTTCAAGCGACCGCCTGGGAGCCAGGTGCCGATGTCGCCCGTGTGAAGCCAACCGTCGCGGTCGACGACGTCCGCGGTCTCGGCGTCGTTCTTGTAATACCCACGGAACACGCTCGGACCGCGCACGCAAATCTCCCCGCGAGGATGAGGGTGATCATTTTTCGTGTATCGCATCTCGGGAACGTCCACTAGTTTGATCTCGCAGCACGGCGCCGGGGCGCCGACGTGACCCGTGGTGAAGTCGTCTTGCGCCGTCTTGGAGATTACGCACGCGGATTCTGTCATGCCGTAACCTTCGAGCACGCATCCAAAAGCGATGCGTAAAAACTCCATGACTTCAGCGCTGATCGGGGCGGAACCTGTGGACATGTAGCGCACGCGGCCGCCGAGCTTGGCGCGGAGCTTGGAGAAGACGACTTTCTCGAAGAGGGCGTTTGGCGCTTGGCCCTTGGAGAGCGCCCGTCTTTTGGACTCGAACGCCCACGCGAAGAGCTTTTGGGCCACGACACTGCCTTCGCGCACGCCCGCATTCACTTTATCGTAAATCCGATTCCATAATCGAGGCACGGAGCAAAAGACGGTCGGTTTCAAGGCGTTGATGTCGTCCAAAAGTTGCAAGACGTCTCCGCGATAAAACCCAACTTTAGCGCCGTTGAATAATACCACCAGCATCGTCACTCGCTCGTAGATGTGAGCGAGGGGAAGATACGATATGTGACTATCGCCCGGACCGATCTTTAAGTCATACGCATAACCCGCGGCGTTGCTGATCAAGTTGCGATGCGTCAGCATGACGCCCTTCGGCGCCCCCGTCGTGCCGCTCGTGTAACAAATCGTCGCCAAATCATCCGGCGCCGCCGGCGTCGCGGGCGATGGATTCCGCGAACCGATCCCTAACATATCTTCATAACTCACCAGTTTCACCCCCGGCGGCAAGAGCTCGCGAGCCGAGCGAATCGCCGCGAAATCCGAACTTCCGGCGCCTCGACCGCCGTAGCACACCACGAGCTTCACCGTCGGCGCGTCCTTCAAACACGCCACCATCGTCGCCAACACCGCGTGCGAGCACGCCACCGCGCACAAAGACGCATGATTCGCGATGTACACCACCGCATCCGGCCCAAGCGTGTCGTACAACGGCACAGAAATCACCCCCTGTCGCGTCATCGCCGCCTCGAGCGCCACCCACTCCGGCGTGTTGATGCTGTACAACCCCATCGCGCTCCCCGGCGCGATCCCAAACCGAGCCATCGCGCTCCCCAGCGCCACTCGTTCCCGCGCAACCTCCGCGAACGTCCTAAACGCGTACTTCCCCGGCGTCCCGGTCTTCGCGTCCACGTCCCGCGTCCCCAGACACGGCGCGTTCGCGTGTCGCCGCGCCATCGATTCCCAACAGTCGTGCAGCGTCCGCACCGATCCGTGCGGCGCCGCGAATCCCGTCATCAACGCATCGGGATACTCCGCGTTCCTGCGCGTCGTCGCGCGCGTCGCGCGCGTCGTCAGTCATCGCGCGCGTCGTCCCATCGCGCGCGCATTCGCCGCCAATCCTCGTCACGATTTTCGCGCCCTCGTCGCGACGCACCGTCGCGCGGGCGTCTCGCGCGGGCCGCCCGTTCGCGGGACTTCGACGCTGTACGTCTTCATCGCCGCGTCGGTCGGTCGGGACGCGCGCGGTCTGCCGCGCGCCGCGTCGTCCGCGTCGACCGATGGATGGATGGATGGATGGATGGATGTCGTTACGCGCGGGCTGGACATTCCGCGCGCGCGCATTTCGCACTCATGGATCTAAAATTCACTGAATACACAGAAAACGTAATGAGTTTGAAAGCCTCGCGAATGCCGCGCGAAAGCCGCGCCGCGCCCCAAAAAGTATCACCACCACACACGGCCCGCGACGACGCGGTCGCCGCGCCCCGCGCGCTCGCCGTCTTTCGCCGACGCCCATGAAGTACTCGACCTCCGTCACGAGCTCCCGTCGCAAGACGCGCAAGGCGCACTTCACCGCCCCGAGCAGTGAGCGCCGTAAAATCATGTCCGCCCCGCTCGCGAGCGAACTCAAGGCGCAGTACGGCGCGAACGCGGTGCCGATCCGAAAGAACGACGAAGTGCGCGTGACGCGCGGGAAGTTTAAGGATCGCGAGGGGAAGGTTGAGCAGGTGTATCGCAAGAAGTGGGTGATTTACATCAAGAATATCACGCGCGATAAGGTGAACGGTACGTATCGAGCGCGTCGAGATCGCGTCGCGCGGCGCGACGGGGACGAGGGCGAAGACGATGATTCGAGGAAAGCCCTAGTTAGGGTCGGCGGGCGGGGCGCGCGCGCGAAGACGACGGAGGGCGTCGTCGCGCGCGGCGCCGCGGGGGCGATCGAAGGAGACGGAAAGATGATGATGGATCGCGCGAGCGAACGATGCGCGCGCGAATGGGAGACTGACCGAGCGACGAATCGGGTTTTTTCGCATCGCAGGCGCGACGATCAACGTCGGCGTCGACCCGTCCAAGGTGCTCATCACCAAGCTCCACATGGATAAGGATCGCAAGGCGCTCTTGGCGCGCAAGGGTGGCGCTAAGGGCACGGACTCCGCGGATGCGATGCAAACCGTGTCTTAAACAAGGTTATTGTCGTCTTAGGATGTTTGTGAGCGAGTTAAATCTCTAGATAATTAAATTGCCTCTGCGCGCCGCCACCGCGCCCGGCGTCGCCACTTCGCGTCGTTCTCGTCGTCGGGTCACCGGTCGAGGCGATGCCCGGGGACGACGTCGGGCAACGCGCGCGGTCGAACGGCGCCGGAGAGGACGTCGCGCTCGCCCAGCGCGCGTGTCCGCAATCGTGGCGCGCGTACTTTCCCGACGTTTCCTACGAGTTTAACGACCGCCGCGCCGAGCTGAGCCGGGCGCTGACGACGTTCTTCGCGTCGACGAGTGGGAAGGCGTTCGTGAGAGATGTGCGTCGAGGGACGAGGCGAGGCGATCGCGCGGACGAGGTTTTGAAGGGGATGACTGACGAAGATTTTGAACGCGCGCGCGACAGGTGGAACTCTTCGACGAAGGAACGATCGCGGTGACGATCGATTACGCGAAGCTGCGGGAGAAGACGCAACACATAAGTGATTTGCACGCGGCGATGACGTGCGCACCGATGGAGTGCATGGCGTGCTTGCGTTGCGCGGCGCACGAGGCGACCCTGGCGACCGCGGAGGGACGAGCGAGGCTGCAGGACGCGTACGGGATTCCAGCGAGTGATTTACGCGTCGTGACGTCGATGACGACGTGCGTGAAATTAGTTAACTATGAGGAGAGCAAGGTGAGATTCGCGGCGATGCGGAGTAACGTGGTCGGGCGAGTGGTGAGTTTGAAAGGGACGGTGACGCGCGCGGCGCCGATAAAGCCCGCGGTGACGCACATGGTATTTGTGTGTCAGACGTGTCAGGAGCGGTCGAGGTGCACGTTCAAGGATGGGAAATATCGTCCGCCGTTAATGTGCTCGACCGAGCGGTGTCGAGGGAAGAAGTTTGTGCACGAATTGAGCAACGTGGAGTGCGCGGATTCCCAACGCATTCGAATACAAGAAATCGCCGACGACGGGGTGATGAGCGAGGAGGGACGCGTGCCTAGATTTATGGATTGCGAGTTGCGAGGCGCACTGACGGATTCATGCGCCCCAGGAGACGTGGTGACGATGTTGGGGGTCGTGGAGAGCGATACGGTTGACGGTGGCGGCGGCGGCGCGCTCGCTCGGGGACGCAACCAGGCGCTCAGCGAGTTGTACTTGAACGCATGGTCATGTACGGTATCGCGTGGAAAAGGTGACAGCGAGGATGCATCTGATAGAAACGATGAAAATGATGGCGCTGCGGCGAACGCCCCGAATGATACCATGGACGCAACCGCACACGATGAAGCCGTGGCTGGCGAGGGCGCGACATTGGGAAGTAAGAGGTTCAAAGTGAGCGACAAGCAGGCGCGAACGAACGGAGAAGACGACGTAGAAACGACGACGGCACCGATTTTGTCTACACAAGATTTAGAGTTCATCGCAGATTTCAGTCAGCAAGATGGAGAAGAAATCGTGCGAACGCTTGTGCACTCTCTGTGCCCTCAAATCTTTGGTCACGACGTCGTCAAGCTCGGACTCTTGCTTTGCCTCTTTGGCGGTGTGCGCAAATCTGTCACCGGTTGTGGAAAAGTCCCTACGCGTGGGTCTTTACACTGCCTCGTCGTCGGCGATCCGGGTCTCGGGAAGAGCCAAATGCTCAAAGCCGTGTCAAATCTCGCGCCGCGATCGATTTACGTGTGCGGTCGAACCGTCTCTGCCGCCGGTCTCACGGCGGCCGTGGTGCGTGATCCGGGGACCGGGGCGCAAACTTTCGAAGCGGGTGCCGTGGTTCTCGCTGATCGAGGCGTGTGCTGTGTCGACGAGTTTGACAAGATGCCGAACGAGCATCAAGCCTTACTCGAAGCTATGGAGCAGCAGAGCGTCTCGGTGTGCAAAGCCGGCCTCAACGCCACGCTTCCCGCGCGCACGTCCATCATCGCCGCGGCGAATCCCGTGCAAGGGCATTACAATCGCGGGAAAACCGTGAATGAAAATCTGAAAATGTCCGCACCGTTACTCAGTCGATTCGACTTGATTTTCATCCTTTTGGACACCGTGGACGAAGTCTTGGACGAGCACTTGAGCGAGCACGTCATCGCGCAGCACAGTGGTAGACATAGCCAAGCACGTCGCGCACAAGCGCGACAAAACTTGCACGCATACTATAACGAGGTAGATACCGATGGACGGGCGTTGGAGGACGCCACAGAGCGCGCGTTTACGCAAGATTTGCGCGACGGCGCCGCGCCGTACGTTCCACTACGTTCACGTTTGCGCGTCGTCGACGAAGCCATGGAAATTCTGTCGCACGACGTCATGCGGAAATATATCTCTTACGCTCACGCGTACTGCCATCCCAGACTCACCGGTGAGGCTGCTGAGATATTGCAAACGTTTTACCTCGAGCTGCGCGCTCGAGCGCCCGCCGACGGCACGCCGGTGACAGCTCGCCAACTCGAATCCCTCGTGCGGCTCGCCGAGGCTCGCGCGCGCCTCGAACTTCGCACCGAAGTCACCGCAAACGATGCTAAAGACGCCGTGGAAGTCATCAAAGCTTCTCTCATCGACGCACTGAGTGATCAGCACGGGCGTTTACGTTTCAATCGCGTCGGCGGAAAATCAACCAAGCGGAGCAAAACGAAACTCTTCATCGAAGCCATGAACGCGCGCACGGCGTCCAACGACTCGGCCTACTTCAGCATCGGCGACCTCCACGCCCTGGCCGACGATTTAAACCTCGGTATCGCCGACATCGACGGCTTCATCGAAGGTTTAAACATCGCCGGCGAACTCCTCAAATGCGGGCGTCTGTACAAGAGCGCGAGCGCGGCGTCCGCGGAGACCCCGGGCAAGCGTCGGCGATGACGCCGCGCCCGTCGTCGCGCGCGAGAACCACCACCACCATCGATCGGCCTCGACGTAAACACCTCCCACGACCGCGCGTCGGCGCACCAATCATTAGCGAGACGAAACGACGACTAGACGTAGCAGCCAACCCCGCGCGCGCCTTCGCGCCTCCCCGCCGCACTCCTCGTCGCGCGCTCGCCCACCGCGAGACGCCCGCGCTCGGTCGACGCGTCGCGTCGCGCGCGTCGCCATGTCCGCCGCCGTCGTCGCTCGACCGCGCGCGCTCGACCGCTCGAGGTCGTCCCCGCGCGCGACGCGACCTCGCCCGCGCCCGCGCGCGCGACGCCCCGACGCGACGGCCGCGACGTCGTCGTACGACGGCAAGACCGTCGTGTGCACGCGCGAGAGCGGTAAGAACGGCGCGCTGATGAACCTGATCGCGGCGAGAGGGGCGCGGTGCGTCGAGATGCCGCTCGTGCAGGCTGTCCCGGGCGAGGACGCGGCGACGCTCCCGGACGTGCTGAAGCGCGAGCGCTGGGATTGGGTGTGCGTCACGAGTCCCGAGGCGGCGAAGGTATTTTTAGAGGCGTACGCAAAGGCCGGCCGACCGAGCGGGACGCGAGTGGCGGTCGTCGGCGCGGGGACGGGGAGGGTGCTCGCGAAGGCGGAGCCGACGACGTTCGCGATGGATAAGCAGTTCACCCCGAGCAAAGCCACGGCGGCGACGATGGCGGCCGAGTTACCG
>JACLAB010003319.1_pt1 | contig 12266 bp, 9 predicted proteins | sample 8027921 | NCBI WGS metagenome assembly JACLAB01 (sample SAMN15725117, study PRJNA655200) | protist metagenome | isolation source: fluorescence activated cell sorting (FACS) single amplified genomes of... | place: USA: West Boothbay Harbor, Gulf of Maine | collected 2000-07-19
ATGTTGATATCGTGCGACGCGGTGGTCGTGACGCACACGCGACGAAGACGACGACGACGACGACGGGTGATGGGCGAGCACACACCGAGGAGGATGAGGCGGTTGATCTTTTAAGCGCCGATGCGACCGGGGGCACGCCGACGTGGTTCGATGCGCGAGTGTTTAGCTCGGATTCGTTCGATGCGTTGAAGTATGTGGAGGAGATGACGGGGTTTGTGAGTAATGAGACGCTGTTAGAGCAGCTGAACGCGGAGGAGGAGAAGATTAGAGCGGAGCTCGGGACGTTGGTGAATGAAAACTATGAAGAGTTTGCGTCGCTTGGAGATGGGTTAAAAGATTACGAGGCGTTGAAGAAGAGCATAGAGCCAGAATCCAAAGAGATGCGTGAAGAAGTCGTGCGTGCGAGAGACGAGATGGTTCAAGCGTTAGAGAGGTTGGAGGCGAGCGTCGAGGAACGCGAGGCGAGCGCGCGGACGAGCGCGAGTAAGCGTTTGGCGGATGAGTGCGCGCACACGGTGTCCAAAGTTGAGCGGTTGTTGGGAGAGTTGGATATTAAGGGTGAAGGAGTACGAGCTTCGAGCGATGCACCGATGGATGATGAAACCGAGGAGAAAGCGTTAGCTAGTCAAGTTGTCCTCATCGCCGTCGAAGATAAAGAAGGATTGGACATGTTGGAATCAGCATTTGAGGATGACCAGGCTAATCCGGGTGACATGACTGAGGACATGCACCAATCACACGTGAGTGATAATGTTGATGAGCGAGCGAGAATGCTCGATCGCGTTGCTAGCGAGGTGAATCGATTAAAATTTTATCAAAAGCAAGGCAAGGACTTGCCTTTGATTCGTGACTTGGCGGATCGAATCGAGTACTGCGAGCTTAAGCTCATGACCCTAGTACAAACGGCGTTGATTGATGGATTGATGGAGAAGAATGCCAACATTATTAGCCACTGTTTACACGCATGCACGGCTATTGGAAAGCATGACGTCATAGAGACTGCAATTCGGAGTATTTGCATACAACCTGCGGTGGAGAAGGCAATTGAAGGTGGAAGCGAGCAAGACTTCTCGACGATGCTGCAGAGGGTAACTGATGCCGCTTTCGAGTCTTGCGCATATGTGTTAGAACTGACTCGCGATGCTGACTCTGGCTTGCACTCGTACGACTTCGTTGCTGGTACCATTCTTGCCGAGGTTGACTCACAACTCAGCGCGACGCAATCAAACGCCTTTTCGCCTGGCATTCCAAAAGTGTTCATCAAGAACTACCGTGCAGCTATGAATTTTCTTCATAGACTCGAGAATTCGGCGCCCACAATTGCTTCATTCAATCAGTTCCGTGCTTCAAAGCATGTAGAAGTGTTCATGAAACGATGGAATCTTCCAGTGTACTTCTCATTGCGATTTCAAGAATTGGCTGGCAATGTCGATGATGAGCTCAACAAACCCGGTCTCGACACGTCGCTCGCGAGTGATGGATTCTTGTTAACGTCCACCACGCAGACGTGGCTTACGATGTGTAAGTGCACCGCCGATGATGTTTTCGTGCCTGCTCTTGCAGATAAATTCATCAGACTGATGGCGCAAGTCTTAGCGAGGTACAAGAGCTGGGTGACTTCTGGAATCGAGACATTGGCGATTCAACAGAACACCGAAAGTACGGGTGATTCTGCGATGACGATGGGATCGAATAAGACGAGCTGGGGCGGTACGGCCGGTGGAGAAGAGTTGATTCTAGTTCGCCTAGATATCGAAAGGCTATGTGAGCGAGTTCGCACCGATGGCGTCAAGAACGTGGAGACTGGTGTGAAGAGTCTTGGAAACGAATTGACATCAATCGCCACGGGTTGCATATTAGATGGGGCCAAAGATGTCGAATCGCTCATTCCGAAACTTTCAGAATTTATCATTAAGGTTTTCGTAGATCGTTGCGTGGAGGCGCTGAAGCAGCTCAAAGGGATCACGGCAACATTCCGCATGACAAACAAGCCAATGCCAACGAGGCACAGTCACTTTGTACCGATGATTCTCGCACCCCTGGAAACGTTTTTAGATGCCGAGCGCACGAAGATGCTTTCGAAAGAATCGAGACAAGAAATAGTCGGCCAAGTCGTGGAATCAGTGTGCGACAAGTACGCGGAGATGGCGCGCGAACTCGTGAGCACGGTGAAGAAAACTGAAGCGAGCTTGAATCGTTTGAAAGATCGGCAAGGCAAGACGAGCAGCGCAGGCGTTGGTGACACTGATAAAATATGTCGTCAATTGTACTTAGACGTCAAAGAATTCTCGTTGCACATTGAAAAGTTTGGCGTCAATGTAAAAGAATCAAAATCGTTTGCCGAGCTGTGGCAAGCCGTCGAGAGTGGCGAGGAAAAGTAGAAATTTAGCGGTCGTTATATCAGGCAGAGTGGCAAGGAATGGGCTGAAGATTTTCAGGCCATTTATATGTTGCCTGCTGATTGGGAGAATATTTCGAACACCTTGTTAATATGTATATCTGTAGCTAGGAATTTCTATGCATGCTAAAGTTCGAGTGGAAATACCCACTCAACAGAGGTATACTCGGCAGTTTCTTTGACACCCTTGAAAAACGCCACAAACTCTCCCGCGGGCTTCTTTCTAACGACACGAATGTCAAAGCGCAATAGCCATTTGAGTTCTACGCTCGGCGTTCTGAAATTTCCTGGCGTATTCAAAGGAAGATTCATTACGAAATGAGAAGTATCGAGGTGCTCCACGCACTCGCTCGTTTCGATCCAAATTTTTCTGAACGTTGGCGGTCGCCCATCCGCAGACTTTTCCGTTCCGGCGTGAATTATTTCTTCCGACTCAAGCGTGATGACGATATTTTCTGCCCTCGCTTTTTGGGCACACGTGAAATCTAGAATACCTGCCAGTTCACCTCCTATTGAGCACTTTGGTGCCGGCTTGCGAAACATCACCTTCATGAGCTTTTCGTCGCCCAAGCTCACAACGTACGCCTTGGACTTTCCCCCGCGTAAATGCCGCGAAGGTGGAGTCTTCGGAACTACGTGTGATGTCGACGCACGAGGCGTATGTGGATCACCAACATCTAGCCACATCGGACTCCTAGATAGCGCTCTTGGTGAGTTGAGCGTGCCCCCGTTAAACGTCGGCGATTCAGGCGGCACCGTATCCTCCATGTGAATCCAAGGCGCCATAAGATCAGTCATACTAAACGTTTCCGCCAATCCATTCGCATCATCGTCGTCAATATCACTGTCGCCATCAAAATCCATCCCATTTGCGCTCGTGCGTACGGTAATCGGCGCACGTATCTCAGCGCATTCGCCCGTCGACGTCGTCGCCTTGCACACGACGTCATATCTATACCGTGAAACTTGACCCTTAAACGTCGGTGCCAAACCGGGTGGTAAGTTCACGCCAAACTTAAACGACACCGTGCGACCTGGTTCAATCTCCACCGAGCGTGCAACTTCGCCCGGGGGCGATTTCGCAATGTATCTCTCCCCCGCGCGCAAGCCTTTCGTCGCTCGGCTCGCGACCACCTCCGCGTCGTCTTTGCCTCCCACCCACCGTTCATCCACGCCCTCGACGCCGTACCACTCCACGGTCACCGAATCAATCGTCAGTGCGCGCGTTAACTCCGCATTCGCCGTGCACCGCAACCGCCCGCGCGTTTCATATCCCGAGCGCGCGACCCAGTTCGCGTCGTCGTGCGCCGTTGACGATGCTGCCGCTGACGACGATGACGACGATGTCGTCGCCGTCGCGCTCGCCACCGCGCGCGTGGCGCGAACGGACGATCCAGAGTACACGTCGAGCTCCATTCGCATCGCCGGTGCGGCGGGCGGCGACGCAACCATCGCTCGCGCACGGATGCGCACCGAGGCGTCAGTCTCTCACGCGCGTGCGTCGTGTGATGCCCATGTTTACCATCACACCGCGCGCGGCACCGATCGCGACGACCGCGACGACCGCGCGCCGTCGCACCGCGCGCGCGCAGGCGTCGACGCACCGTCGCGGCGGCGCCATCGTCGCGCGCGCGGCGCCGAAATCGTCCAAGAAGACGACGCCGATGAATACGATCAACTACCAGCCCAAGGCGGATGCGAAAGAGCCGTGGTGGCCCGTGGACGAGCGTACGGTGCGTTTGATGACACGCGTTGAATCAGTAAATGTTTGTACTAATGCTTTAGGACTGTAGGGGAAACCTCCTGGGTGGTTTCAGATCGTCGTCTTCGCCGGGAGCCAGTTGTTCATCGGGCTCGTGATGCAGCCCGCCGCGGTGGTGTATCAGTCGCTTTTCGACCCGATTATCAACAAGTGATGAGCGCGAGAACGACGAGGCGAGAGCGAGGAGGAGGAGCGCGAGGTACTTATGAGTTGTAACAATAATAATCACACGATGGCGCGCCGCGAGTATTCCATGGCTTTCAGACGCGACGCGCGCGCGTATGCCTCAGTCGTCGCCTCTCGCGTCGGCTACGCGGGCGCAAGAGCCATGTCGACGCCATCGACGTCTGCTAAACCCGACCTCCGTCTCGATGGACGCGCGCCCGAAATGTTGCGTCGACAGCGCCTTCATCGTCATTACATCGATTTCGCGCCCGGGAGCGCGAGGTATGACATTGATGAGACAATTGTCACGTGCGCTGTGTACGGCCCGCACGAAGTCAAACCGTGGAAGGAGGACGTCGAACGAGGCGTCATTGAGGTTGAGATCGACACCGCGAATGAGTTGAGCAGAGATGACGAGCGCGCGCTCGAGAATCGCGTGCGAGGGGCGTTGGAGACGTTCTTGGAGACGTATGAGTTTCCTCGGTTGGGTGTGCGAGCGGCGCTGCGAGTGGTTTCCGCCGATGGCAACGTAGAAGCGGCGTGCATCAACGCTGCATGTTGCGCTATAGTAGACGCTGGATTACCTATCGATGGATTATTGTGCGCCAGTTCGTGCGCGATTTTAGCGAACGGTACGATGGTTATCGACCCGACGAAGAGGGAGGAGAGCGAGGCGCGAGCCGTCGTTTGCGCGAGCGTACTGGACAAGAAAAGGGACAAGGAAGAGATTGTCATCGTCGGGTGCTCGACGAAAGGCGCGATGACGGAAGAGGAGTATTTAGATGCTATAGCTCTTATCGTCGACGCCACGACGTCTGTGGCGAACTTTCAAAAGAAGAGCATCGCGCGATACGAGTTGGAGGACAAGCTTCACGAGGACGCGCCAGTCGACGCTGCTAAACGTGCGAGGGTGGCGAATGAACCCATGGAAGGTTTGGCGAATAGGCCCATCGGATAATAGTTTTGTTTGTGAGAAGATTTTTAGTAAAGTTTTACATCATTTGTGGTGGCAAGGGGTACAACACGTTCCTTATTATTGACTAAAAGTGACTGCTCAAATTACCCATGGTCGCGCGAGGACATGACGTATTTTGTACTCATTTGTAGTCAAAAGACTCATCCGACGAGGCGAAAATCATCAGAGAACGTTTCGCATCGTTTTGTTTGCCTCGTCGTTCACCGTCCGCACCCTTTCCAGGAAAGCCGGATCGTTGAGATAGTCGACGCGGAATTTAAACCCACTCTGACGTGCCGCAGCGGTGACGAGATTACGCCACTTATCCTTCAAGTCAACACCTGTTCGGGTTGTTTGCTGGAAGAAAGACGTGCGAATTTGCGCCCACTGCCCGAGTCCGTACAACTCGACACCCTTGATCAAATCGTCCGCCTCCTCCTTTGAGAATCGCTCGCGCTTCTTGTCGCCACCAGTTGCAGAAGCCGCTCTCTGCTTTTTCGCTTTCTGTTGCGGCACTTCGCCAGGGAACTCGCCCTGGTGTGGCACCATAGTGGGCGGAAGGCCAACCGCTGCCGCCGTTTCCGGGTTGATGAGGAGCAACACCTCCGAGCCGTGCGTGACGCCGTATTCCGACAAATTCGCGCTAAGATCGTCCAAGGTTTTGCCCTTGTACTTGAAAATGACGGCATGGTCCTTGAATACGCTACCTGTGGAATCATCCACCTTGCCTCGCAACGTTGCCACCGTCGCGTCGCGCTGCGCGTCGAAAACATGAAGAAGCGTTCGCAAAACGTCAGTCACATCCAATTAGGGTTAGAGTCGTTGGCGCAAGGGTTTACGGATTCTCTTCGCACTCACGCACGTACCGGCACGTTAAAATCCCATTCGGTCGCCGCGGCACCGTTACCGCTCTTGACCCACTTCACATTGATCGTCATCGAGTCCTGGTCGCCGTCATCTTCGGGAAAATCGAACACGTCTCCGCCCGTCTTGGTCTTCTTCGCCGCGGGCGCGCTCGCCGTGAGCTTACCCATAGCTCGCTGTGCAACCTACGCCATCGTCACGCACGCGTCAGTACACCCATATCTTTCCACGCAGTCGTCGTTTCATCGCTCACGCTCGACGACGACACCACCACTGTCGTCCATCCGTCGCGTACGCGAGTGGATGTCACCGGCGCAATTGCGCCTCGCGTCGCGACGTCAATCTTCTCTCGTCGCGTCATCGCCTTTACATACCTTTGCCTCGGTCTTCACCGCGCCTTTACCCTTCCCTACGATCGTCAACGTAAAACCACGCGCGCGCACGCGTCAGTCACCGCGCTGCTACGCCCGCGACTGCGACGAATGAAGTTTAAAATTCCACCAACCGTTGAATGCCATCGTGATGAACCTTTGCGCGCCTATCTCGCCGTAGTCCACGAGCCACTTCGCGTTCCGTGCGCATCGTACCGTTCGTCGTCGTCGTCGTCGCCGTCGCCCCTCGTTTCGTCGTCGTCGTCGTCGTCGCGCGCGTCATCGCGCGTCGTCGTCCGTCGTCGTGTGACGTGCGACGCCCCGCGCCGCGCCGGGCCTGGGCGATGGTTCCCCTAACCCTAATTGTCGGTCGGTCGGACGGTCGGTCGGTCGGACCGCGTGGGGTCGGGGTCATGATTCGTCGCGGAGTCCCCCACGTAGTGAAAACCACTCGAACGCCGTCTGTCTCGTCCATGTGCATGGTCGTCGTCGTCGTCGTCGTCGTCGTGGGTGAGGAGGCGTCCAGGGAGAATATAAGATGAGGAGACGCGACACAGGACGACGACGACGAACCACGCGCCCGCGTAGGGGCGGGGTGAAGATATACGTATCTGAGGCAAACGAATCGCATCACCGCGACGTGACGACGACGACGACCGACGACGACGACGACGACGGAGCAGAGGAGGAGGAGGCGGAGGCGTTGAATAATCACTGTGCGAGAATATTCAACCAGTGCCGTGCCGTGCGTGGTAGATAGATATATAACACACACGCACGCACGCACGCACACGGACGGACGGATAGACACACGGGGAGGAAGACGCCGTAGTGGTGGACATGGCGACGGTGGTGAACGCGCCTGGGGCGAACGGTGCGTCGGCTGAACGCGAGGCGCGAGCCAAGGCGCGCGCGGCGTGGGCGTTGGACGCGGGGGCGTTCGCGCTCACCGCCGCGCTCGGGGCGTGGTTGGAAATCGCGGAGCCGAATCAAAAGTATATCAATCCTGATTTGTTGTGGCGATATTCGTATCCACATGGGGAGAATAGCGTGCCCACGGTGGTGGTGCCGCTCGTGGCGTTTGTCGCGCCGTTTATCGCCATGGCGGCGTTGCCGAAAAAGTACAACCCGAATATGCGTAAGGATCGCGCGCTTGGGGGGTTGTGCGCGGCGATAGGGTTGACATGGGTTGTGACGTGTGGGATTAAGAACATCGTCGGGGGGATTCGGCCGGATTTCGTCGACAGATGTTGGCCAGACGGAGCGACGCAGACGTGGATATCCACGGGCGTGCCAGATTGCTCAGGCGATAACGACACGGTACAACAAGGGCGTCGATCGTTCCCAAGTGGTCACACGTCCATGTCATTTGCTGGATTTGTGTACTGCTCGCTCTACCTCGCTGCGTGGCTGCGTATTGGGCGAGATGACCACCGTCGCGCGTCCTGGCACGGGATTTGGAAGATTTGCGTCGTCGTCGCGCCCGTCGTCGCGGCGACGTTTATCGGCTTGACGCGCATTCGCGACTACTGGCATCACTGGGAAGACGTCACTGTCGGTGCACTTTTGGGCACTGCTTTTGCGGTGTTGGCGTGGATTCACAAGAAACCTTACGCGCGCTCGAGGTCTGACGAGTCGGATTACGAGCTCCTCTCCGAAGAGGATGAAACGCGAGTTCGAAGAAACTCGAGTTTGTTGGACATGCCCACGTTGTCCTCTTAGACTGTACTACCACCAATAAACTATATATTTTTATATACAACATGTTCTTTTCTAAGCAATCAATCAATTAAATGATACGTTTGTTTCGCCAGAGTTGAAGGCGAATGAGACGCGAGGAGGCGCCGCGCCGACATCGCCTACGTTGTTGGCCAATACTCCGTGCAAAACCCACGACGGAAAGATAACCAGACGCGACGTTTTTGGCACGATGCGATAGTATTTACAATATCCAGACTTTTTCACGAGTGGATTCACCCCACCAGCGGTGACTCGAATGAGCAAATCCCCTGGTTTGTCGAATTCATCATCCTCGTCATCCGCTCGCTCGTCAGACATCGACGCGTAATACACCCCACTCCACACTGCATTCGTATGGTTATGCAACCCATGACCTTGAGAGCTGCCACCGTCACACACATTCACCCAGGACGTGCTAACTACGTTTCCATCGCCTCGACCCATGATATTCTTCACGAAACACTTTTTCACATCCGTCGTCGCCGTCGCCTCTCGCAACGCCGCTTCGATAGCCTCTCGCAACGCCTCCGTTGCCGCGCATTTCCGTCGTTCGAACACGTCCGGGGTGCTGTGAAACCCTCCACCAAGATTCGACACGCACATCCCGCGCGTTGTCGCGCGTTCATCGAGCGCGAGCGCCACGAGCGCGGCGTTCACGTCCTCGAGGAGCACGTTGTCGATGACGCGAATGTCAAGCTTTTTCCCGAGCTCATCGGCGTCCCACGCGGTGAACGGGCCGAACGACCGCACCGTAGACGACGATGATGATGATGATGATGATGATGATGATGATGGTCTCGCGCGCGACGGTCCATCGGCGTAGACGTCGCCGAACAATTCCTTCGCACTCGTCGGGGCTCTGCGCATGCGGCGAAAAGTGCGGTACTTTTCGGCGCGCGTTTCGAGTCATGACGACGACGGACGATGCCGACGACGACGACGGAAAACCCGTCGAAGATAAGGAAGTGGGCGATGTCGCGCGTGCATCACGCGCATCGAGCGAGGTTGATGGTGGTACCGCCGACGTCGATGCCTTGACGAAAGAGGTTGTTAAGTTAAAAGTTGAAACGACCGCGGCTTCACCGCCAGAGACTTTCGAACACGTCGTGGAGCTGAGCGGGATAGCGCGGGATGTGAAAACTCGAGAGCTCGAGCGGTGCGTGAGCGGTGCGTCAACGTCGACGTTGTCACCGAATATAGTGTGGGCGGGAAAGACTAGGGCGTGCGTGGTGTGGCCGACGACGGAGGAAGCCGAAGCGTGCGTAAAGGCTGGGCCGTATAAAGTGAGGGATCATCCGGAGATAAAATGCGTGCGGTGGATAGATGCATGCGATGAAGTACGTGCGACATCGCCCAGTGAATTGCGCGCGCCAAGAGAGAGGCCAAAAACGAACGCAAGCGTTGCTCGAAGAATGATTGGCAACGCACTGAACATAAATTTGAGCAAGGCTCCAGGTCGAGGAGGAGAGGAAGACCGAAAAGCTCTAGCAGAAGAAAGGAAAAAGAGAGCAGAGGAGCGCGCGAGAGCACGTGATGTTTCTTAAGATATCGAAATCTTTGTTATAAAAATGTAAAAGAAGGTTGTTGTTGTTGTACATCAAATCACGTCTATTTATTTTTTACTTGCTTTTTGTTCTCTGTCGGGGCGTAATATGCCTCCAGAGTCTACGCTGCAATTATCTGGGAATTCATCTTATTTGGACTTTCCAGCTGCCGCGGTGGGCGCTGGCGTCGCAGCTGGCTGTGGTGCGCCTCGTCTTTGCGTACGTTGGTATCCCTCCTTTGCCTTTTCTCTCGCCGCGGCGCGTTCAGCTTCACCGGCTTGGTACTCTTCCACGCGTCCTGCTAAGTCTTCACTAGCTGTTTCAAGCGTTTGAATCTTGTCGACAAGATCTAAGCACTCGAGAGTATCACCAGGCTTGAAGCCATCCCATTCGGGGTCGGCACCAATTCCGCATTCCAAACCGGACTCAACCTTTTTGACTTGGTCCTTGACACGACGAAGAGAACCAACCTTACCAAAGTACACTTCCTTGTTTCCTCTCTTAACCCGGAGGTACTTCTTGACTTGGAACATACCATCGATAATCAAAGAACCAGCCACCTTGGCCTTGCCACCTCCGAACACAGCCTTACATTCCGCCTTGCCGAGAGGAATCTCCTCCTTCACAGAGCTCAACATACCTTCCATGGCGGCGCGAACTTCATCAACAAGATCATAGATGACGTCGTACGTGCGTACTTCAACCTTGGACTTCTTAGCGGACTCCATGATTCGATCAGAGCAAGGGGTGTTAAAAGCAAGAATGATACCTTGCGACGCCGACGCCAAGTCGACATCGCTTTCACTCACTTCGCCAGCAGAGGCCATAAGGAATCGGAGCTGCACGCGGTCTTGAGGTAATGCACTGAGTGCGGCCTTGACAGCCTCGCAGGATCCACTCACATCGGTCTTGACAATCAGGTTGATTTTTTGCAAGCCTTCTTCGTCGCCAGGTAAGTTGGTCAACGACACAACGTTACCTTCAATTAATCGGTTATCGCGCTCTTCATCCTTCACCTTTTCAGCGCGTTCTCTGGCGATGATATCGGTGGCACAAACTGTGAATTCATCACCAGCGGCGGGAACACCGTTGAGACCCATTATTTGAACGGGCGTAGACGGAGCGGCTTCTTCAACCTTGATACCATCCGCGTCATCCATGGCACGCACCTTACCGTAAACACTACCGATTTGAATGGCGTCACCAATACGAAGGGTACCAGCTTGGACTAGCAAAGTAGCCATCGCACCACGCTGCTTGTCTAGGAATGCCTCGATGACCGTACCTTGAGCTTCACGGTCAGGATTGGCGACGAGCTCTTGCAATTCCGCCGTAAGCGAAATAGTTTCGAGCAATTCATCGATACCTTCACCGGATTTGGCGCTGATGGGCATGAAAGGGATGTCTCCACCCCATTCTTCGCTGATGACACCGATGCGGGACAACTCATCTCGTACTCGATCGATGTTAGCGCCTTCTTTATCAATCTTGTTAATGGCGACGATGATCGGCACCTCGGCGGCTCTAGCATGCGAAATAGCCTCCTCAGTTTGCGGTCGAACACCATCATCAGCTGCGACAATAATGATGGCAATGTCAGTGACACGAGCACCACGAGCACGCATTGCACTGAAAGCTTCGTGACCGGGAGTATCAAGGAATGTAATATCCTTTTCTTCGTCGCCAACCATGGTGCTGACTTGGTAGGCGCCGATACCCTGCGTGATACCACCCGCTTCGCCCGCGGCAACCTTGGATTTGTGAATGTAATCTAACAGTGACGTTTTACCGTGATCAACATGACCCATAATTGTAACCACTGGCGCACGCGGGCGAAGGTTGTCAAAGTCATCTTCGCTCAAAAACACGGTGGTCTTCTTCGCGGCAACCTCAACTCCTTGCTCAGCTTCGTCAATCCACTCAACTTCCATGTCCTCTGCGATCGCAATTATGGCTTGTTTGTCCAACATTTGACCCATTTGAACGGCAATACCCTTCATGAAGAGCGTTTTGATCACTTGAGCTTGCGTCGTGGCGAGGAGCTCTGTGAGGTCTTCAATAGCCATGCCGTCAGCGGGAACTTCAAGAATCTCCACAGCTACAGCCTTGTTCTGTTCCGCCTCAGCTCGGCGTTGCGCGCTTTTCGCAGCTTTGCTCCCTCTGCGTTGTTTCACTTGATCTGTACCGCTCGCACCACTCATCTTAGGTCGTCCACCCCGACCTTTGCCGCCGTCGGTGAATCGAAAATCTGTGCGTCCGCGACCTCGCCCGGCGCCCGCGCGGCCAGAAGGCTTAGCATCATTCCTAAATCTACCTCCACCGCCAGGACCATCTCTGCCACCCCCGCGTCCGGCAAAACCACCACGCCCACCGCCACCTCGGCCGGCGAAATCGCCGCGTCCGCGCCCGCGGCCGCCGCCGTCTCGCCCGCCTCGTCCGCCGCCTCGTCCGCCGCCTCGACCACCAC
>JACLAB010005285.1_pt1 | contig 12266 bp, 11 predicted proteins | sample 8027921 | NCBI WGS metagenome assembly JACLAB01 (sample SAMN15725117, study PRJNA655200) | protist metagenome | isolation source: fluorescence activated cell sorting (FACS) single amplified genomes of... | place: USA: West Boothbay Harbor, Gulf of Maine | collected 2000-07-19
AAAGAAAGATAATGAGGCAGAGGCTAAATCAGCAGCTGCAGCTGCCGAGAGAGCAGAAAAAAATACAGTTATAAACAAGTTTATTGCTAATGTTGAGAGTAGAATTTATGCCAACCTGTCTAAACAACTGGTTGACAATATGTTTGGTACAAGTTGTGATAGTAGTACAACAACATGTCCTACGAGTGGTACTTCAAACATAGAGGGTGCGACAATTTATTGGGTCAAAGATACGACTACTGAGATTATTACATTAACTATAACAGATGAAAACGGCAATGTCACAAGTATGAGTGTGCCAATAGGAGACTTTGTATTTTAATTTAGATGGATTTATTTTGGACAATATTGGAGAGTTTTGGTTTACCTGTAGCAGCCTCTGGTGTTATGGGTTTTTTCATCTTTTTGGTAATAAAATACATTTTAGAAAGTGTAGTAGGTCAGGTCACTGGAATGCATGGTATGATAATGGCATTAGAGAATAGAGTTAAGAACATGAACAATGATATGATTAAATTAGATATACAAATTTCAGACGCCTTAAATTTAAGACAAGACGAAGAGAGAATTAGTAGAGCAGACGGAAAAGAAGACGCAAGGAGAGATTAAAATGCTAAGAGCATTGGCGATTATATGCATGGGGTTAATCTTGGCCAGTTGTGCTTCAACTAAAAGTACAGTCACTTATAAAGGTGACATGCCTTATGTTGAGGGTACACCGACAAAAGATTTATTGATGGCGATACCAGAATTAGATGGTCAGCCAAGAATTACTATTGCTGTATACAGATTTACAGATTTAACTGGTCAAAGAAAACCTAGTACAAAGTTTTCTCAGTTATCAACAGCTGTTACACAAGGCAGTGATACATTTGTTATTAGTGCATTGAAGTCCGTTTCTAATGGTACATGGTTTCAAGTTGTTGAAAGAAGTGGTTTAGATAATCTTGTCAAAGAAAGACAATTGATTAGAAGTACGAGAGATTTATATGATGGTGAACAAGAGATAAAACAAGTTTTAAAGCCAATGCTTTTTGCAGGCTTGATTATTGAGGGTGGTATTGTTGGTTATGATAGTAATACTCAATCAGGTGGACAAGGTGCAAGGTATTTTGGTATAGGTTTGAGTGAACAATATAGAGTTGACCAGGTAACTGTATCAATGAGAGTTGTATCAGTACAAACTGGAGAAATATTGTTAACCACCAATGTGACTAAGACTATTGCAAGTCACAGCTCAGGTGGTGATGTATTCAGGTTTTTAGACATGGGTACAAAAGCGTTAGAATTGGAAACAGGTGTCGCTGTAAACGAACCTGTTAATTATGCAATAAGAACTGCTATCGAGTTTGCAGTATTAGAACTGATACACTCAGGTGAGAAACAAGGATTTTGGAAATTTAAAGAAAAGGAAATAGAAATACCAAAAGTGCATGACCTTGATAAAATAAGAGGTTAGCTCTAAGGACGGAGAAAAGCTATGAAAAAAATAACAAGTTATATTATGTTTGTTATGTTTATGGTTACAACTCCATTATTTGCGAATGACATTTATGTAACTCAATCAGGTGCAAGCTTGACTTTGGATGTATTACAAGACGGAGAAAACAACACAATCGGTAACAGTACAACGGCTTCTGCCTCTACTGGTGCTACTACAAGTTTAAATATCGACCAAGTTGGTGACTCGAATGTTATTAAGTACCAAATTAATGGTGCAACATACACAGGTGTTATAAATTTACAAGGTAACTCCAATGATGTTGATTTAAATTGTGATAGTGGTAATAGTAATTCATCATGCGGAACTGTTAACGCAGTTGTTAACTTTACTGGTAACTCAAACGATATTGACCTAGACATAGGAGAAACAGCAGCTGCTACAGGTGCAGATGTAGATATCGTAGGTAATACAGGCTCTGATTCGAATGTCGTAGCTGCTACAGTTGACGGCACAAGTGTTGTATTGACAATTACAGTAAACGGTGATACAAACAATTACTTACTAGACATAGACGGTAACGGTGATGTAAACGGTCACACATTGATACACACTCACACAGGTGGTATTGCTGATGTTGATATTACACAATCAGGTGTAAACGATAACATGATTACTTTAACAACAAGTGGCGATAACGCTAATATCGACATTATACAGAGAGATTAGTATGATAACTTTTATACTATTTACAGGATTAATAATATATGCGGCTTATAAATTTTATAATTTTATGCACAGTCTTAATCCTTACGACTTTACCAGCAAGAAGTGAATCTATTGGAGATGTTACTTTAAGTAAAGGTAATTCTGTAATAGATAGAAAAGACGGTGAGAAAGATGTTAAGGTAGAAAAAAACCTTGACATCTTCTCATACGACACGGTAAAGACCGGTAAGGGTCAAGTTGCAATAGAATTTCTGGATGAAACTAGAGTGGATATAACACAACACTCTAAGTTAATCATTGATGATTTTGTTTATGACCCTAACGCAAAGACAGGTAAACTTTCATTAAAGGCTACACTAGGTACTGTAAGGTATGCTAGTGGTCAGATTGCCAAAAACTCAGCACAAAACATTTCAATAAAAACACCGACAGCTACTGTATCTGTAAGAGGTACAGACTTTGCTATGACTATTGATGAGATAGGTTCATCTACAATTATATTATTACCAAGTTGTGACGGTAATGGTAACTGTTTTGTTGGTGAAATATCTGTAGAAAGTGACGCAGGTCAGGTAATATTAAATCAGGCATTTCAGGCTACACAAGTAGATACACCTGAAAGTAATCCTTTAAAACCAGTATTATTAGATTTAAATGAAAGTTTAATTAACAACTTATTAATTGTACAAAAACCACCAGCACTAGAAGAAGCGATAGAAACGGAAGCAAGATTAAAGATAGTTGCAAACGCATTAGATTTAGACTTTCTAAAGTTTGATGAATTAGATGTTGACTTATTAGAGACCGAAGAGGATGAGGCCGTTACAGCATTAGAGATAGATTTTTTAGACCAAAACTTTTTAGTAGATATATTGGCACAATTAAATAAACAACTTGCTATACAAATGCAAAGTGCTTTTGATAAAAAGAAAAAAAGTAAAACAGGTACAGATGAGTTTGGTGTTACCTTATTGAATGAAGAACCTGAATGGGTATGGATGAGAAGTGATGAGGCAGGTAATAATATTGTATTAAGATTAGACCAAGAAAATGGTTATGTAATAAATGTCACACAAGGTGATATGGAGATTAAAGATTACCAGTTAGGAGAGGGAGATAATGAAATCTATATTAATCAGCGTTAGTTTTTTAATTTGTTTCTTGTTTACAACTTTAGCAAATGCAGGAGTTTTAAATTATAAAACATATGCTATATCTACCTATGCACCAAGCCTAGAATTTCCTTTCTATGATAATGTGGCAGGTTATAACACAGATGGTTCAAATTCCAGTCCAAACGGTTTAGGTAGTGTACTCAGCACAGGAACTATATCAAGTCCAAGTGGATATTATTGGGGTAGTGGTCAGGTATTAGATAGTGGAAGAAGTGAATATGTGGCAGTAGAAGTCACAGGTTACATCACTTGGCCAGGTACAACAGGACAAGAAACAACAGTTTACTTTGGCGTAGCGGCTGATGATGGTGTGTTTATGAACATAGATGGTACAAATGTTATTACAGATTGGCAACAACAAGGTTGGGGGTATTGGAACGCAACTGGTTCATTAACAAAGACTGCTGGCCAACAATATGAAATTACAGTATGGATGTATGAATGGGGTGGCGCAGCTGCTTTAGATATTAATTACTGTATGACTAACTCTTATTCAACTTCTTGTCAAACAGATTTGCCAACTTCGTGGTTTTCAACAACACAAGTTATACCAACCTCAGGCATAACAAATGCACAAACAACGAGTTTCAATAATGCTAGAAATAAAGCCGTAAACGGTAATCAAATTTATATTACACAAACAGGTGATAGTAATACTTTAAATATATTACAAGACGGTGACGATAACTTAATTATTGGTACAGACTTAACTTCATCAGCTGTAATAACTGGTGATAATAATGCTTTAGATTTAGACCAAATTGGTAATGATAATGTTTTAGGTTTAGATATTGTTGGTTCATCAAACAATGTGGCAGTCACACAAAACGAAGACCAAAGAGCAATACTAGATATAACAGGTTCATCAAACAATGTAGATTTAGACCAATCAGCAATCAACTATGTTGGTGAACATTATATGGAAGTTATCATAGCTGGCAATAGTAATAATGTTGATATAGACCAGACAGAAACAGGAAATAAAAAGGCATTTATAGACATAGATGGTTCTAATAATTTGGCTTTAAACCAAAAAGGCACAGGCAATCATTATGCAGAAATAACATTGACTGATAGTCACAATGTAGATGTAACGCAAGACGGAAGTGGTGACCACAATGCTACAATTAATTTAAGTGGTAATACTTCTAGTGTAACATTGACGCAAGACAGTAGTACCTCACAAAATTATTATCTTTATCAAAATTGTTCACAAACTTCTTGCTCAGCGACTGTCACGCAGAACTAAATAGGAATATGAGAAAAATATTATTGATATTATTGTGGCCTTTTATAATGTTAAAGAACATATTGTCTGCTAATTGGTGGGCAGAAAAGATATGGAATAAAACAAATATGGGAGAAAAGGTGGAAGGTAGTAGATTTAATAGATGGCAGAATAGTTTACCTCAACCATATAGATTTATATTTAAAACAAGTTTTTTTATAGTTGCTATGTATCTAATTGAAATGTATTTTAATTTAATAGGTTATTCAATATTACCGTGGAGATGGTTTTGATTAGAAAAATATTAACTCATTGGTCATTTGCTTTTGTTACCTTGTTTGCCTTGACATGGATAGGTTTACAAGACCCACAAGTAAAAGAAATATTAAGACTAAAATCATTTGACTTATTATTTCAATCACAAGAAAAAGAAGTTTCACAAGACATTGCTATTGTAACTATAGATGAAAAATCTATGGAAGTTTATGGTCAATGGCCATGGAAAAGAGATGTATTAGCAGGTGTCATAGAAGAATTAAGAGCCGCCGAAGTAGGTGTAATAGTTTTACCAATACTATTTGCTGAAGAAGATAGATTAGGTGGTGATGAAGAATTAGCAAATGCTTTAAAAGATAATTTTGTTGTGGTGGGTCAAGTAGGTTCACATCAAACTACACAAAACGGATATCCTAGAGGTGTTGCAAAGATTGGTAATCCTTTAGAATTTTTATTTGAATGGCCAGGTATGGTAGGTCCTATTTTATCAGTAGGGTCAAATGCAGCTGGTGTCGGTGTTTTAAATACATCACCTGAAATAGATGGTGTTGTAAGAAGAATGCCTTTACTCATGAAAATAGGTAATGATGTTTATCCATCAATGGCAATAGAAGTTATAAGAACAGCAACTGGTGACCCTAGTTATCAAGTTAAGGCAGACGCAGGTGGTATAATCGCAATGAGAGTACCAGGTTTTGCAACAATAAACACAGACGCAAATGCCAGAATATGGTTGACTTGGAATAAAGAATACCCTACAATATCATTAGCAGAGGCAGGTCCAGGTGCCTTTGAAGAATTAAAAGGTAAGACAGTAATAATTGCTATGACAGCAGAGGGTTTAGGTGGTGTGATTGCAACACCAATTGGTAGTCAATATGATTATGTTGCTATTGCCTCTACACTACAAACTGTTGTAGACGGTACACATTACACAAGAGCAGACTTTTTATTAGAATTGGCTGTTGCCTTTTTGATAGGTTCGTGTATAATAGTCCTTACAAGATTTACTCCTTACTATGCAATAGGTATTATGATGTCTTTCTTTGCAATAGGAACAGTATTTGGTTCTATTGTTATGTTTGAAAGGAATATTTTAGCAGATGGTACATGGGTATTAATAACATTAATGTTTGTTGGTTTACATAGTATATTCAACAGATTTATTTTAGAGTTTAAATTAAAACAACAAATTAGAAAACAGTTTGAATCATACTTAGACCCTAGACAAGTTGCTATACTTCAAAAAGACCCTAGTAAATTGAAGTTAGGTGGTGAAAGACGAGAGATGTCTTTCTTGTTTATGGACATTGTAGGATTTACACCTATTTCAGAATATTACAAGAACAATGACGACCCCGAAGGCTTAGTTGTTGTTATTAATGACTATTTAAATAGAATGAGTAAGATAGTATTAGACAATGGTGGAACAATTGATAAGTACATGGGCGATTGCATAATGGCCTTCTGGAACGCACCCCTTGACTGTCCTAATCATGCGGAGATGGCTGTTAAGTCAAGTATAGAGTGTGCTAAAGAAACTGCCAAATTAAAACAAGAATTTAAAGATAAGGGGCTACCAGAAATCAACATAGGTTCAGGTGTAAACACAGGTACTTGTATTGTTGGTAATATGGGTAGTGATATGAGATTTGATTACTCAGTCATTGGTGACGCAGTTAACTTAGCTGCTAGACTAGAGGCTGCGACACGAAATTACAAAGAGAAAGACGGTAATATCGTGGCAACATTATATTCTTCTTACACAATGGACCAATTAAAAGATATAGAGTCTATTGAAGTTGACAAAATCAAAGTTAAAGGTAAAGAAGAATTAATAACAATTTATAAACCTGTGATGAAAGAAGGAGGTGCTTAACTTATATCATAAAATTTTCTAACAATTAAAGGAGGTCGATTGACTAGATTACAACATAGGAAACTATATCAAGTAATTAAGAAGAGAAGACGAGTAGACCATCGGACAAAATTATACTTATTGTTTGACAGATGGATACAGATTAGAAAACAGAAAGATAGAAGAAGGAGGAAAACGCAGAAAAAACTTTACATGATGAGAAGATGTGAGGAATTAAACATTCGTTTAACGGCGTAAATACCTAAATAAAATAGAGGTCAATATAGTAAAAGGATAGCTCCAAAAATGCTATCATCAAGTTAGAAGTGTTAGACCTCGTATTCCGTCCTTGCAAGGATTGTTAAGCATTAAACGAGAGAGAGAATAATGGCAGAAGAAATTACCAACCTTAAAGTTGAGGTGGCTGGTGTAAAAAAAGATATTGAACAGGTAAATAATCTGAACGGTAGACTTGATACGGCCATCGAAAAACTTACAGATGTATCGACATCTATCAAACAGATGTTGGCAGTACATGAAGAGAAGATTGCTAGACAAGAACAAATAGATGAAGTCATTTTTGATAAGTTAAAAGAGAGAGCAGGAGAGATAGATAATGTTCACAGAGAATTATCAAAAGAAATCCAGCAAGTAGAAAAGAAATTACTTTTAGAGATACGACAAATGAAGCTTGACATTGGCGGGAGAGTTGGTATACTAGAGAAGTACAGATGGTTAATAATGGGTGGTGCTGTTGTTATAGGGTGGTTTATAGCCTTAAACGGTCACGAAATCCTAGAGATGATGAAGTAGTAGGACTGGTAAGTTCTCATTGAAAAAACAGCGCTGGAAACCTCGGTGCTATTTTTTCACTGGAAAGTTTTTTCCACCATTGACAAATGAATAAGTTTACTATATAATGTGAGTTGCTATGTCGAGTTATATTGATTTAAAATACATAAATGAAGTGTCTGCCAGATTGTCGCAGTTTAAGAAGAAAGGTGACTATCTTTTTAACTTTAGATGTCCACATTGTGGTGATTCTAAGAGGAACAAGACAAAGGCCAGAGCATACTTCTACAGAGTGAAAAATGATATGTTTTTCAAATGCCATAACTGTGGTGAAGGACAATCTTTTTCAAATTTTCTAAAATTTATAGACATCAAGAAATATGAAAATTATCTATTAGAGAGATACAAAGGGTCGGCACCCTCCACGCCCCAGCCGAAGTTTACAAACTTTAAACCAGAATTTAAAGAGGTAGACATACTGAATGGTCTTCAATCAGTTAGCGAACTAAAAGAAGGCCATCCAGTTTTAGATTATGTTTTGAAAAGAAAGATACCCGAATCGTATCACTCTAAATTATTTTTATGTAATAAGTTTATGGCTTTTGTTAACAAAGTGAAGCCAAATACTTTTAGTCACACGAAAGGTGAACACCCTAGATTAATTATTCCTTTCTATGACGCAGACGGTAAAGTGTTCGCTTTCCAAGGCCGAGCATTCGGCAAAGAACAACCGAAATATCTAACTATTAAGTTAGACGAGAATAAACAAAAGGTTTATGGTTTAGAAACTGTGAACTTACAAGAACATGTGACTATAGTAGAAGGACCTATCGACAGTATGTTTTTAAATAATTGTCTAGCAGCTGCCGGTGCAGACTTGACATTACGAATAGAACCTGATAATATAACTTACATATTCGATAACGAACCAAGAAACAAAGAAATTATTAAAAGAATGTATGATGTGGTAGAGAAAGATTACAACCTTGTCGTGTGGCCAGATGATATGCGACATAAAGACATTAATGATATGATTCTATCTGGAATGAGTAAGGCTGAGGTGCAAACTATTATAAGTAACAACACCTTTGCTCAATTAGAAGCGTTAACCAAATTAAGTTACTTTAAGAAATGTTAGGAGAAATGAATGGTAAATAAAGAGATATTAAATGTACAGAAAAGAAACGGCAGAGGTAACGAACCTCTTAACATTGAAAAGATACATGAAATGGTTGAGTATGCTTGTGAAGATATAACAGGTGTATCATCATCTCAGGTAGAGATGTCAAGTGGTCTACAATTTTATGATGGCATGACCACAGATGAAATTCAAAAAATTCTAATTAAGTCCGCTTCTGACCTTATCTCTTTAGACAATCCTAATTATCAGTATGTAGCTGCTAGACTATTACTTTATAGTCTAAGAAAACAAATTTTTCGTAGATTGTGGGACCACCCACATATTTTTGACCATGTTAATAAATGTGTTGACAAAGGAATCTACGATAACGAAATTCTACAATGGTACGATAAGAAAGACTTTGATAGAATGGAAAACTGGATTACGCATGAAAGAGATTATGATTTCACTTATGCTGGTCTACAACAGGTTGTTGACAAATACTTAGTGCAAGATAGAAGTACAGGTGAACTGTTTGAAACTCCACAGTTTATGTATATGATGATTAGTGCTACTTTATTTGCAAAATATCCTAGTAACAAAAGGATGAGTTATGTTAAAAAATATTATGACGCTATTTCAAAATTTAAAATCAATATTCCTACTCCGGTTATGGCCGGTGTTAGGACACCTATCAAGCAGTATGCTAGTTGTGTTTTGGTTGATGTTGATGATACTCTTCCATCTATTTTCAGTAGTGATATGGCTATTGGCAATTATGTTGCACAAAGGGCTGGTATCGGTATTAATGCCGGACGAATTCGAGGAATCAATTCCAGAATTAGAGGCGGTGAAGTCCAGCACACAGGAGTTGTACCTTTCCTCAAAAAATTTGAGGCAACTGTTAAGTGCTGTACTCAAAACGGTGTTCGTGGAGGGAGTGCAACGGTTCACTTCCCTATTTGGCACAAAGAAATAGAAGACATTATTGTTTTAAAGAACAATAAAGGGACAGAGGATAACAGAGTTAGAAAATTAGATTATTCAATTCAGTTGTCTAAATTATTTTATGAAAGGTTTATAAATGACGAAGACATTACACTCTTCTCGCCACACGAAGTACCAGAACTTTATGAGGCATGGGGAAGTGAAGAATTTGACGAACTATACCGAACAGCAGAAAGAAAAACAAGCGTTAGTAAAAAGAAAGTGTCAGCACAAACATTGTTCTTCGCCATGCTTAAAGAGAGGGCAGAAACCGGTAGAATTTATATAATGAATATCGACCATTGTAATACTCATTCAAGTTTTAAAGACAGAGTTTACATGTCAAATTTATGCCAAGAGATTACATTACCAACAACACCTATTAGCCATATTGATGGTGAGGGTGAGATTGCGTTATGTATTTTAAGTGCAATCAATGTAGGTAAGATTAGTTACTTAGATGAATTAGAAGGACTATGTGACCTTGCTGTAAGAGCATTAGATGAAATTATTGACCATCAAAAATATCCAGTTAAAGCTGCCGAAGTATCTACAAAGGCAAGAAGAAGTCTTGGTATTGGTTATATTGGTCTTGCACACTATCTAGCAAAAAATAAATTAAGTTATAATGAGAAAGCTGCGTGGAAAGAAGTTGACCAATTAACAGAGGCATTTCAATATTATCTATTGAAAGCAAGTAATGAGGTATCTAAAGAAAAAGGTCCTTGTGAATATTTCCACCGTACAAAGTATTCAGATGGCATCCTACCTATTGATACTTACAAAAAGGAAGTTGACGAAATCTCAAACAGAAAACTGTCTATGAAATGGGAACAACTCCGTAAAGATATCAAAGAGCATGGTTTAAGACATAGCACCTTATCAGCTCAAATGCCGTCTGAATCTTCTAGTGTGGTTTCTAATGCTACAAACGGCATTGAACCACCTAGAGATTATTTAAGTATTAAAAAGTCTAAGAAAGGTACACTAAAACAAGTAGTACCAGATTATCCTAGATTAAAAAACTTTTATACTCTATTATGGGACATGAAAGGGAATGAAGGATATATAAATATCGTTGCAGTAATGCAAAAGTATTTTGACCAAGCAATTAGTGGTAATTGGTCTTACAATCCAGAAAATTATGAAGACAACCAGGTACCTGTGTCTGTTATGGCACAAGACTTATTGTCAACATACAAGTATGGTTGGAAGACTTCTTACTATCAAAACACTTATGACGCTAAAAAAGACATTGACGAACCAACACATAGTTTAGGTTGGAAAGATAATGTCGAAGAACCATTGCAAAACTACGGCTCTGAAATTTTGAGTAATAAATTAGAAGACGAGGATTGTGATAGTTGTACAATATAGAAAGGATAACTTATGGCATATTTGTGTGTCAATATACCTCATGTTGATGTGTATATTAAGAAAGAGTATCTATATGACGGCCAAAAAGGACATGGTGAATTAGTTGAGGGTGTATGGGTTACGGCAAAGTCAATTCAAGGCAGAGCTTTATACTTTGAAACTTATATTCCTGAATATGGTGCTTTATATGACAAATTGCCTATTAGTGCGTTTACATGGAAAAAAGAAGTGTCAGAGGATGTTCCTCTAACAGAGCTACAGTTATGGGATTGTTTCAGTTATGATATCGCAATTGTCGAAAAACAGATGTTATCAGGCAACCAATGTAAGTATTTGTCGCCAAATAAAAAATGGTATAAAGGTTGGTATATGTTTACAATTGATAATGCGAATAGTACGAATTTAGAAAGAAATGTTACTTATAGTGAAGTACCATCACAACATAAGTCATTTAATATTTTAAGGTTAGAGAATGGCCATTTTGCCGCTCAACCTAATAACAGAGTTATATTCTATGACAAGAGTTATACTCCTAGCGAATTGAAGTTTCCAGACTTCAAGGTGTCCACGCAAGAGTATAGTGTAGAATGTGAACAAAAATGGACAGCAGGTGATGACGACAACTACTTTTATGATATTAAGGAGAGAAAAGAGTAAAAATGGCAAAGAGTGTATTTAATAAAGACAAAAATTTAGACCAAATGAAACAACCAATGTTTTTTGGAGAAGACCTACAGGTTCAACAATATAGTGATATGAAATATCCTATATTTGATAAGTTGAATCAACAACAACTAGGTTATTTCTGGAGACCAGAGGAGATTTCTTTACAAAAAGATAGAAATGATTATCAAGACCTATCTGACCAACAAAAGTTTATCTTTACATCAAATCTAAAGTATCAAACTATGTTAGATAGTGTACAAGGCAGAGGTCCATGTTTGGCATTTTTACCATTTGTTACTAATCCAGAATTAGAAGGCTGTATTGTTACATGGGATTTCATGGAAACAATTCATAGTAGAAGTTACACACACATTATTAAAAATCTATATGCAAATCCTAATGAAGTCTTTGATACTATTCTTAAAGACGATAGAATTGAAAAGAGAGCAGAGAGTGTAACAAAAACTTATGATGACCTTATTAATCTAGGTTATAAGTGGCACCTAAACAAAGACAAAGTTGACCTACAAGAACTTAAAAAGAAAATGTATCTTGCTATGGTATCTGTAAACATACTTGAAGGACTAAGATTCTATGTATCGTTTGCTTGTTCATTT